>JAESFZ010000158.1_pt1 | contig 112092 bp, 101 predicted proteins | sample 9269561 | NCBI WGS metagenome assembly JAESFZ01 (sample SAMN14515552, study PRJNA621657) | algae metagenome | isolation source: Tildeniella nuda ZEHNDER 1965/U140 and co-occurring heterotrophs from wet... | place: Switzerland: Stansstaad, Zurih | collected 1965-01-01 | reverse complement strand
CACGCTCACGCAGGTCATTCGAGAGAGGACGCATCGATACTGGCCTCCTACCCAGCCAGCATCTTGAATCACATTCCGCACAGATCGGGAATCCCCTCCGATTCCCTCAAGAAATGAAACGCTCTAGTCCCGCGCCTTCGACGCAGATCGTCTTGTAGCAGAGGGCGGCGCCCTCGGCGGAGCACGCGACGATCCCGATATGCTGCGGCATGCTTATCCCTTCGCGCGCGGATGCGCGGCGCGATAGACGGCGGCGAGGCGGGCGGCATCGACGTCGGTGTAGCGCTGCGTCGTCGACAGCGACGCGTGGCCCAGCAATTCCTGGATGGTACGCAGGTCGCCGCCGGCGCCCAGCAGGTGCGTCGCGAAGGAATGGCGCAGCGCGTGCGGCGTCACACTTTCGGCGAGGCCGAGGTCCCGGCGGATCTCGCGCACGCGCTTCTGCACGATGGCGGGATCGAGCGCGCCGCCGCGCGCGCCCACGAATACGCGATCCGACGGCTTGGCCGCGGCCAGCCAGGGGCAGGCGTCGCGATAGGCCTTGAGCGCCTGCAGCGCCTGCGGCAGCAGCGGCACCAGCCGCGTCTTGTTGCCCTTGCCGGTGACGGCGAGCGTGTCGCGGCCGCTCTTCAACAGGTCGTCGACCTCCGCCTTGGAGAGCGACAGCGCCTCGCCGATGCGAAGGCCGGCGCCGTAGAGCAGGACCAGCACCGCGGCATCGCGCAGGTCGATCCACGGCGCGCGCTCCTGTTCGGACTGGGCCTGGAGCACGTCCTCCATGTCGCGTTCGCTCAGCGCCTTCGGCACGGAGCGCGGCAGCTTGGGCGTCTGGATGGTGGCGATGCTCGCATTGTGCGCGAGGCCGTTCTTGTCGAGGAAACGGAAGAACGAGCGCACCGAGGAGAAGGCCCGCGCCGTCGAGGTGCGTGCCATGCCCTGGTGCGCGCGATCGGCCAGCCAGGCACGGAACTCGGCGGGCTTCAGCCTCGCGAGCGCATCGAGGGTCGGTGTCTCGCCGAGATAGGTCGTCATGAAGCCGAGGAAGGTCGCAACGTCGTGCTCGTAGGCGGTGAGCGTGTGCACGGCGAGCCTGCGCTCGGTCTTCAGCCAGTCGCGCCACGCCTCCAGTGCGCCTGCGACGGTCAAGGCGATGTCACTCGGGCAGGTCGAGCCAGGCGCGGATGGTGTTCTCCAGCACCTTCGACAGGAAGAACAGCAGCTCGGTCGACATCTCCGGCCCGAACGCCTCGGGATCGCGCGCGCCAAAGCACATGACGCCGTCGGGCGAACCCGACGAGACCTGCAGGCGCATCAGCACGTCCGATTTCACGAAGCGCGCGACGTCGCCAAAGAAGGCTTCCTCGCCGACGATGTCGGAGCGCAGGCGGGCATGCTTGTCGGGGCCGATGGCGGCATCGATGGCGCCCGGCGCCAGCACGTAGACGCCGCGCACCGGCACGCGCTTGGGCGCGTCGGCATTGGCCTCGATCGCCATGGTGATGAAGTCGACGTCGAGCAGCTCGGGCAGCTCGTGCGTGACGACGTGGATCATCTTCTCGAACGTCGTCGCCTGGATGATGCTGATGACCGCCGCCTGGATGCGGTTCTGGACGATCTGGTTCTGCTTGGAATTGGCGATGATCTCGGTGCGCTCGACCTTGAGCTTCTCGATCTCGCCGCGCAGGCGCTTCAGGATCGCCTGCTGCATGTCGATGACGCCCGGCCCCTGGACCCTCGGCGTGATGCCCATCTCGGCGGCCAGTTCGCCGTTCTTGTCGAAGAAGTCGAGATGAGCCTTGAGATAGGCCACGACGTCGTCGGCGGTGATCAGCTTCACCTGCCGGCCGGAGCCGTCGGGCGCCGGGATCGTACCGTCATTGGCCATGTGCCCGTCCCCGGGTCAGAGGATCGACTGGCCGGTCTTGGCCCAATCTTCGAGGAAGGCCTTGAGGCCGTTGTCGGTCAGGGTGTGCTTGAAGAGCTGGCGCAGCACGTTGGGCGGCAGCGTGCCGACATGGGCACCGAGCTTGGCCGCGGCGATCACATGCTGCGTGTGACGGATCGAGGCCACCAGCACCTCGGTCTTGAAGTGCGGGTACTGGCGATAGATCGTCATGATCTCGCCGATCAGGTGCATGCCGTCCTGGCCGATATCGTCGAGGCGGCCGACGAAGGGCGAGACGAACGTAGCGCCGGCCTTGGCCGCCAGCAGCGCCTGCGCCGCCGAGAAGCACAGCGTGACGTTCACCATCGTGCCTTCGGAGGTCAAAACCTTGCAGGTCTTCAGGCCATCGGGCGTCAACGGCACCTTCACGGTGACGTTCCTGGCCAGCTTGGCGAGCTTGCGGCCTTCCTCGAGCATCGTCTTGTGGTCGGTCGCGACCGTTTCGGCGCTGACCGGACCCGGGACGATGGCGCAGATCTCCTTGATGACGTCGAGCATCTGGCGGCCTGACTTGGCGATCAGCGAGGGGTTGGTCGTCACCCCGTCGAGCAGGCCGGAGGCCGCCAGATCCGTGATATCGGCGACATCGGCGGTATCGACGAAGAACTTCATATAAACTACCCCAATGGCCAGTGGTTCGGACTCGCCTGTTGCCACAATTTCTAGCGATTCCCCCTCGGAGCCACAAGCCAAGGGGGACGCCGCGTCGCGTCTCGAATCGGTGGAAAACACAGTCAAGGTCTTGCTGCCGCTGCCGCTGGGCGATGCCTACGACTATCGCGTGCCCGAAGGCATGGCGGTCGTGCCGGGGCATTTCGTCATCGTGCCGCTGGGCAAGCGCGAAACCGTCGGCGTCGTCTGGGGGGCAGGTACCGGCGAAGTCGCGCCGGAGAAGTTGCGCGACGTGATCGCGGTGCTGCCGGCACTGCCGATGGCCGACGCGATGCGCCGCTTCGTCGATTGGGTGTCGGCCTACACACTGATGCCTGCAGGCGCCGTGCTGCGCATGGCGATGAGCGTGCCGTCGGCGCTCGAAGCGCCCAAGACCGAACTGGTCTATCGCCCGGCCGCGCCGACCGAGGACACTGCGCTCAAGCTCACGGCGGCGCGTCGTCGCGTGCTGGAGCAGTTGAAGGATGGGCCTGCGATGGCCGCCGCGGAGCTCGCGCATCTCGCCGGCGTGGGCACGTCGGTGGTGAAGAGCATGGCATCGGTCGGGCTGCTGGCGGCCGAGGAGCGCATCGTGCGCCGCTCCTTTCCGCAACCCGACGGGCTTCATGACGGCCCGACCTTGTCGGCCGCGCAGAAGATCGCCGCCGATAGCCTGGTCGAGAAGGTGAAGGCACATGCCTTCTCTGCGACCCTGCTCGATGGCGTGCCGGGCGCGGGCAAGACAGAGGTCTATTTCGAGGCGGTCGCCGCCTGTCTCGCCGCTGGCCGGCAGGTGCTGGTGCTGCTGCCGGAGATCGCGCTGACGGCGCAATGGCTCAGGCGCTTCGAGGACCGCTTCGGCGCCTTGCCGTCGCCCTGGCATTCCGGCCTCACCAGCCTGGAACGCCGCGAAACCTGGCGGGCCATTGCCGAGGGGCGGGTCGGCGTCGTCGTGGGCGCGCGCTCCGCGTTGTTCCTGCCATTCGCCAATCTCGGCCTCATCGTCGTCGACGAGGAACACGACAGTTCGTTCAAGCAGGACGAGGGCGTCGTCTACAATGCGCGCGACATGGCGGTGGTGCGCGCGCGCCTTGCCTCCGCACCTATCGTGCTCGCGTCCGCGACGCCGTCGCTCGAGAGCGTCGTCAACGTGAAGACCGGCCGCTACGGCGAGGTGCATCTGCCGGGGCGGCACGGCGGCCATCGGCTCGCCACCCTGTCAGCGATCGATCTCCGACGCGAGGCGCCCTCGCGCGGCCGCTGGCTGTCGCCGCCGGTCGTCGAGGCGATGAAGAAGACGCTGGCGGCCGGCGAGCAGACGCTGCTCTACCTCAATCGCCGCGGCTATGCGCCGATCACGCTCTGCCGCGCCTGCGGCTCGGGGCTGGAGTGCCCGCAATGCTCGGCCTGGCTGGTCGAGCATCGTTTTCGCCGCACGCTGGTCTGCCATCACTGCGGCTACACCGAGCCGCCGGCGCAGACCTGCCGGCATTGCGGCGCGGTCGACCAGTTCGTCGCCTGCGGTCCCGGTGTCGAGCGCCTCGCGGAGGAGGCGCTGGAGCTTTTCCCCGAGGCGCGGCTGGAACTCTTCACGTCGGACAGCCTGATGAACCGCGACGAGGCGTCGGCCGCGGTCGAACGCATGGAGAAGGGCGAGATCGATATCCTGATCGGCACGCAGATGGCGGCGAAGGGCCATCACTTCCCCAACCTCACGCTGGTCGCCGTGATCGATGCCGATCTCGGCCTTAACGGCGGCGATCTGCGGGCGGCCGAGCGGACGTTCCAGCTCCTCTATCAGGTGGCGGGCCGCGCCGGCCGCGACGGGAGGCCGGGCCGGGCGCTGATCCAGACCCACAATCCCGACCATCCGGTGATGCAGGCGCTGGTTTCGGGTGATCGCGACCGCTTCGTCGAGGTCGAACTGCACGACCGGTCGCTGGCCGGCATGCCGCCCTACGGACGGCTGGCTTCCCTGATCATTTCCGGGCCGGATCCCGTGGCGGTCGACAATGTTTGTGCAGCACTCGCGCGCCAGGCGCCGCAGCAGGAAGGCGTCACGATCCTGGGGCCGTCGGTCGCACCGCTGGCCCTGCTGCGCGGCCGGCACCGCCGTCGCTTCCTGCTCAAGGCCGGCCGCGAGACCGCCGTGCAGCCCTTGCTACATGCGTGGCTGGAGAAGATCGGCCTGCCCGGTTCAGTGCGTCTGCAGGTCGATGTCGACCCGTATTCCTTCCTTTGAGTCCACACGTCGGGACCCCCGCGCCGAAAAACCGCTGTAGAACAGCGCTTTGCCGACGTTGCGCCGGGAAATGCAGCATGGTAGCAACGCGCGCTTTTCCGGGTGGGGCGGCAAGCGACGCGGGGCGTTCTGCTAGCGAAAAGCGTGTGAATTCAATGGCTTGCCGGCCGTGTTCCGCGGCAGGGGAGAGGCTCTAGACGTGACCACCGCAACCACCGGCGTTGCCGGACGCTATGCCAGCGCCCTTTTTGAACTCGCGGATAGCGCCAAATCCCTCGACCAGGTGGCGCAGGATCTCGCCACCTTTCGCAAGCTGCTCGACGAGAGCGCCGACCTGGCGCGCCTCATTGCCAGCCCGGTCATCGGCCGCGCCCTGCAGGGCAAGGCGCTGCTCGCGGTTCTCGATGCCGCCGGCATTTCCGGGCTGACCCGCAGCTTCATCGGCACCGTGGCTGCCAACGGCCGCTCGCGCGATCTGCCGGCGATGGCCTCGGCGTTCCTCGCCGAACTCGCCCGCCGCCGCGGCGAGACGACCGCGACGGTCACCTCGGCCGTTCCACTTTCCCCCGCCCAGCTGCAGCAGCTCAGCGCCGCGCTGCGCTCCGTGCTGGCCAGCAACAAGGTTTCCATCGACGCGCGCGTCGAACCCGACATTCTCGGCGGTCTCGTCGTCAAAGTCGGTTCGCGCCTGTTCGATTCGTCCGTCCGAAGCAAGCTGCAGCGCCTGCAGCTTGCCATGAAGGGAGTTGCCTAAATGGATATCCGTGCCGCCGAAATCTCGGCCATTCTGAAGCAGCAGATCGCCAACTTCGGCACCGAAGCCGAAGTGGCCGAGGTCGGCCAGGTCCTCTCCGTCGGTGACGGCATCGCGCGCGTCTACGGCCTCGACAGCGTCAAGGCCGGCGAGATGGTCGAGTTCCCCGGCGGCATCAAGGGCATGGCGCTCAATCTCGAGAGCGACAATGTCGGCGTCGTCATCTTCGGCGAAGATCGCACCATCAAGGAAGGCGACACCGTCAAGCGTACCGGCACCATCGTCGACGTGCCCGTGGGCAAGGGGCTGCTCGGCCGCGTCGTTGACGGTCTCGGCAACCCGATCGATGGCAAGGGCCCTCTGGCCACCACCGAGCGCCGCCTGGTCGAGGTGAAGGCGCCGGGCATCATTCCGCGCAAGTCGGTGAACGAGCCGATGCAGACCGGCCTCAAGGCCGTCGACTCGCTGGTCCCGGTCGGCCGCGGCCAGCGCGAACTGATCATCGGCGATCGCCAGACCGGCAAGACCGCCGTCGCGATCGACACCTTCCTGAACCAGAAGGGCATCAACAAGGGCACCGACGAGAGCCGCAAGCTCTACTGTGTCTACGTCGCCATCGGCCAGAAGCGCTCGACCGTCGCCCAGATCGTCAAGACGCTCGAGGACAACGGCGCGCTGGAATACTCCATCGTCGTCGCCGCCACCGCGTCCGACCCGGCGCCCATGCAGTTCCTCGCGCCGTACACCGGTTGCGCCATGGGCGAGTACTTCCGCGACAACGGCATGCATGCCGTGATCGTGTATGACGATCTTTCCAAGCAGGCCGTCGCCTATCGCCAGATGTCGCTGCTGCTGCGCCGCCCGCCGGGCCGCGAAGCCTATCCCGGCGACGTGTTCTATCTCCATTCGCGCCTGCTCGAGCGCGCCGCCAAGCTGAACGAGAAGAACGGCTCGGGCTCGCTGACGGCGCTGCCGATCATCGAGACGCAGGCCGGCGACGTGTCGGCCTACATCCCGACCAACGTGATCTCGATCACCGACGGCCAGATCTTCCTCGAGACTGAGCTCTTCTATCAGGGCATCCGTCCGGCCATTAACGTCGGCCTGTCGGTCAGCCGCGTCGGCTCGGCCGCGCAGATCAAGGCGATGAAGCAGGTTGCCGGTACCATCAAGCTGGAGCTGGCGCAGTATCGCGAAATGGCGGCCTTCGCCCAGTTCGCCTCGGACCTCGACGCCTCGACCCAGCGCCTGCTCGCGCGTGGCCAGCGCCTGACCGAGCTGCTGAAGCAGGGCCAGTTCTCGCCGATGCCGGTCGAGGAGCAGGTCATCTCGCTCTATGCCGGCACCCGCGGCTTCCTCGACACGCTGCCGATCGGCCGCATCAACGAGTTCGAGCGCCAGTTGCTCGACGCGGTCCGCGCCGAAGGCTCGATCCTGTCGTCGATCCGCGAGAAGCGCGAGATCGTCAAGGAGACTGACGACAAGCTGAAGGCGTTCCTCGGCGATTTCGTCAAGAAGTTCGCCTAAGGCGCTCGCAGGTTTAGATGCCCAGTCTCAAGACCTACCGGCTCAGGATCCGAAGCGTCCAGTCGACGCAAAAGATCACGAAGGCCATGAAGATGGTCGCAGCCGCCAAGCTGCGACGCGCCCAGGAGCAGGCCACCGCGGCCCGTCCCTATGCCGAAGCCATGGACCGGATTCTGGCGTCGCTGGGTCACAGTTTCAAAGGCGGTACCGGCCCGCGCCTGCTGGCCGGCACCGGCTCGGACAAGGTTCATCTGCTGATCGTCGCCACGGGTGATCGTGGCCTGTGCGGCGGCTTCAACAGCACCATCGTGCGCGAGGCGCGCCGTCAGATCCGCGCGCTCCAGGCCGAAGGCAAGACCGTCAAGATCTTCACCGTGGGCCGCAAGGGCCGCGAGCAGTTGCGCCGCGACTACAGCACTCTGCTGGTCGAGGGCATGACCGACCTCGGGCGTCCGCGCCTTGGGTTCGGCGACGCCCAGAGGGTCATGAAGCGCGTCATGGAGATGTATGACGCCGGCGAATTCGACGTGGCCTCCATCGTCTTCAATCGCTTCAAGTCGGCGATGACCCAGGTCACGACGGTGCAGCAGCTCATCCCGCCGCCGGCGCCCGAGGGCACGGCCGATACGGCTGCTCCCGTTGCAGCGGGCGGCGCGATCTACGAATTCGAGCCGGACGAGGGCGAGATTCTCGCCGACCTGCTGCCGCGTAACCTGACCGTCCAGATCTTCCGCGCCCTGCTGGAGAACGCCGCGAGCTTCTACGGCTCGCAGATGACGGCGATGGACTCGGCATCGCGCAACGCCGGCGAAGTGATCAAGAAACTGACGCTGCAGATGAACCGCTCGCGTCAGGCCACCATCACCAAGGAACTCATCGAGATCATCTCGGGCGCCGAGGCCGTTTAGGCCGCGCGCTGTACGCAATAGAAAGAAAGGGATCCGTCTCATGGCAACCAATAGCATCGGCTCGATCACCCAGATCACGGGCGCGGTCGTCGACGTGCGGTTCGAAGCCGGGCAGCTGCCGAACATCCTGAACGCGCTGCACGTCAACGCCGACAACCGCCTGATCGTGCTGGAAGTCGCCCAGCACCTGGGTGAATCCGAAGTGCGCGCCATCGCGATGGACACGACCGACGGTCTGGTCCGCGGCGAGAAGGCGGTCGACACCGGTTCGCCCATCCAGATGCCGGTCGGCCCCGAGACGCTCGGCCGCATCCTGAACGTCATCGGCGATCCGATCGACGAGCGCGGCGCGGTCGGCAACAAGCAGACCCTGCCGATCCATCGCAGCGCGCCGGAATTCACCGAGCAGTCGACGGAAGCCCAGATTCTGGTCACGGGCATCAAGGTCATCGACCTGCTCGCGCCCTACGCCAAGGGCGGCAAGATCGGCCTGTTCGGCGGCGCCGGCGTCGGCAAGACCGTGACGATCATGGAACTGATCAACAACGTCGCGAAGGCGCACGGCGGCGTGTCGGTGTTCGCCGGCGTCGGCGAGCGTACCCGCGAGGGCAACGACCTCTATCACGAGATGATCGAGGGCGGCGTCATCAAGCTCGACGGTCCGGGCTCCAAGGTGGCTCTGGTGTACGGCCAGATGAACGAGCCGCCGGGCGCCCGTGCCCGCGTCGCGCTGTCGGGCCTCACCGTCGCCGAATACTTCCGCGATGCCGAAGGGCAGGACGTGCTGTTCTTCGTCGACAATATCTTCCGCTTCACCCAGGCCGGCTCGGAAGTGTCGGCGCTGCTCGGCCGTATCCCGTCGGCGGTGGGTTATCAGCCGACCCTGGCCACCGACATGGGCGGCCTGCAGGAGCGCATCACCTCGACCAAGAAGGGCTCGATCACCTCGGTGCAGGCCATTTACGTGCCCGCCGACGACTTGACCGATCCGGCCCCGGCCGCTTCGTTCGCCCACTTGGATGCCACGACCGTGCTCAGCCGCTCGATCGCCGAACAGGCGATCTTCCCGGCCGTCGATCCGCTCGATTCGACCTCGCGCATGCTCGACCCGCGCGTCGTCGGCCAGGAGCACTACGACACCGCCCGCTCCGTGCAGCGCGTATTGCAGCAGTACAAGTCGCTGCAGGACATCATCGCCATTCTGGGCATGGACGAGCTGTCGGAAGAGGACAAGCTGGTCGTGAGCCGCGCCCGCAAGATGCAGCGCTTCCTCAGCCAGCCGTTCCACGTGGCCGAAGTGTTCACCGGCACGCCCGGCGTGTTCGTGAAGCTCGAGGACACGATCAAGGCCTTCAAGGGCATCCTTGCCGGCGAGTACGACGATCTGCCGGAGCCGGCGTTCTACATGGTCGGTACGATCGAGGAAGCCGTGAACAAGGCCAAGAAGCTCGCGGCCGAGGCGGCCTAAGCAGATGGCCAAGGTCTCCTTCCGTCTGGTGATGCCCGAGCGCGAACTGCTCGCGACCGAGGCCGACATGGTCGTCGTCCCGGGCAGCGAAGGCGACTTCGGCGTTCTGCCGGGCCACGCCCCGCTGATCTCGACCGTCCGTCCGGGCGTCCTCGAGGTCTACCAGGGCAACAAGGTCCAGCAGCGCTTCCTCGTGGCCGGCGGCTTCGCCGAGGTCACGCCGGAGCGTTGCACGGTGCTCGCCGACGAGGCGGTACCCTTCGAGCAGGTTACCGTCGCGCAGCTCGACGACCGCGAGCGCTCGGCCCGCAACGACATCACTGACGCCGCTACGCCCGCCGAGAAGGCTGCCGCCGAGAAGAATCTGGGCATCGCCCAGGATCTGAAGCGCGCCCAGGCCTTCTACGCCAGCCGCTGATTTCAGCGCTACTGCGCATTTTTCAGTCGAGAAGTGCACCGGTCTGCCATTGAAACGCAGGCCGGAGGTGGCTTTATTACGCTGGTAAGACAACGCGCCGAGGGTGCTCGTTCATGGGTAACTGGACACTCGAGACGATCGCCTGGGATCGCTTCGATGCGTCGAAGGTCGATCCGGAGATCCTTCGCAACATCAAGGCCGCAGCCCTGGTGGAGCGGAACGGAGGCGACTACGGCATCTATCTCGGCCGGGTGTTCGCCGGCGACGCGTTGTTCATGGACGCCGTCGACAACTGGGTCGTCGAGGAAGTGCAGCATGGCCTGGCGCTCGGTCGCTGGGCCCAGCTGGCCGATCCGACGTGGGATTTCGACGCCGCCTTCGAGCGCTTTCGCACCGGCTACAAGCTGCCCCTGCATGTGAACGAATCGGTGCGAGGCAGCCAGGCCGGCGAAATGATCGCGCGCTGCATCGTCGAGACCGGCACCAGTTCCTATTACAGCGCCCTCAAGGACGCGACTGAGGAGCCGGTGCTGAAGCAGGTCTGCCAGAAGATCGCGGCCGACGAGTTCCGCCACTACAAGCTGTTCTACGAGCATCTCAACCGCTGCCTGCAGCGCGACCGGCTGAACCGCTGGGCCCGCCTGCGCATCGGCTGGGGGCGTCTGGCCGAAAGCGAGGACGACGAACTGGCCTACGCCTACTTCGCCGCCAACGAACCGGTGGATGCGGTTTACGATCGCAAGCGCAACATGCAGGCCTATGCGCGCCGGGCCTATCCGCTGTACCAGCAGACCCATGTCCAGCGCGCCATTGCCATGGTGCTGAAAGCGGTCGGTCTTGAACCGCAGGGCCGGCTCAACAACCTGATGACGCGCGCCGGCCTCTGGTTCCTGCGCCGCAACGCCGCCAAGCTCGCCGCGCAGGGCGCTTAGCCATACGTCCGGTCGTCCTGAGCGCAGCGAAGGACCTTGCAGGCCGACCAAAAGCTCCGTTGCTAGGGCCATTCCGGTCGAGGAAGAATCACCACTGCAAAGACCACCTCACCCTGAGGAGCGCTCCGCAGGAGCGCGTCTCGAAGGGTGGGCACGCGCACCGAGTTTGTTGCCCATCCTTCGAGACGGCGCTTCGCGCCTCCTCAGGATGAGGTCGGTGGGTCAATGTGAGACGGAAAGACTCTAGCGTGAGATCCTTCGCTTCGCTCAGGATGACAAGCCCGATCACTAAATCAAATCGGCGAATTCCGTGAACACCGCGTCGTAGACGGCGCGCTTGAAGGGCACGATCACGGACGATAGTTCGCCCGGGGCGATCCAGCGCCACGCGACGAATTCCTGGTCGTGCGCATGGATGTCGATGTCGGCATCCGTTCCCGTGAAGGCCAGCGCGAACCACTTCTGCGCCTGCCCGCGCCAGCGTCCCTTCCAGTAGGCGGGCCGCCGGTCCTCCGGCACCTCGTAGGCGATCCACCTGGCGCTTTCCCGCAGCAGCAGCGCCTTGGATGTGCCGACCTCCTCCTGCAGCTCGCGGCAGGCGGCTTCCACGGGCGTCTCGCCCTTGTCGATGCCGCCCTGGGGCATCTGCCATGCATCCGGCTGGTTGGCGCGGCAGCCGACGAAGACGCGCCGGTCCGGGGCGATCAGCATCATGCCGACGTTGCGGCGATATTCATCGGGACGGCCGGTCATCATCATCATCATCATGTTCTTCATGGGCGGAGCTGGGCGGGCTGGGTACGCATCCGGTTCATGCAGGCATCGCGGCATTCGAAATGGCCGATGATCGGCACCATCGACACGTCCTTGCGCGCTTCCTGCCCCTTGTACCAGCCGCGCAGGGCCGTGATGGCTTCCTCGTCCGGTTGCGCGACGCCGAATGCATGTCGGGGCGCGCGGTCCGGGGCCGCCTCGGCGACCCAGGCTGCCAGTCGGTCGAGATTGCCGACGACGCCCTCGCCGGCCAGCTTGTAGTCGAGTACGTCGGTGCTGCGGGCGTAGCCCACGCCCAGTTCCTCGGTCAGCCGCTGGATCGAGGCCGGGCCGGGCATCGGGCTGATCTCGATCAGCGCGAGGCCACGATCGGCGATCTCCTTCACCAGCGGGCGCAGCACCGCCTCCGCCAGGGCGGGGCGGCCGGGCGCCGCGACGACAAGGCCCACATAGCCCTCGCCGCGCGCGAGGATGGCCCGCAGCCGCTTCAGGTTCTCCGCGGCATCGGCTGCCGCCTCGATCGGGCGGAGGCCGCGTTCGCCCACGGCCGGGTCGTCCATCGGCAGCATGAGGTAGGTTTCATGGCCGAAGGCCCGCGCCTGCTGGAGCCAGCGCGGTAGATCGGGCGTGCCGGGCAGGAACGCCAGGCTGACTTCGGGTGGGAGTTCCTCGATCGCCTTGCGCATGGCCGGCTCGTTGAGGCCGACATTGATCATCAGCAGGCCGAGCCGTGCCGGTGCGCCGACCGACGGATCGAAGCGCCGGGCATTGGCGATCCAGGGCATCCAGCCCGAGGGCGAGATGCGCGGCAGCCGCAGCCCGTCGGTGGTGATCTCGATCATGCCGGCCGATTCCTCGGGCGGCAGCTTGCGGAACCCAAGGGACGGCGCTGGCCGGACCGGCAGGGGCAGGGCCTGGATGGGGGCAGGTTCGGGCGGCACGGCGGCCGCGGACGCGGGGCTGACGGGTGAAGCCGCCACCGCGCTGTCCATCGCTCGCGTCGCCTCGCCGTCCAGCAGGTACCCGAAGACGACACCGGCAGAACCGGCGATCAGGGCGAACACTAAAAGGTAAGCGGCGACCAGCCCCCTGTGGGTCGGTCGCCGCTTTGCCGTTACGTCGCCGCTTCGGCCGGTGCGGGCCACGGCGTCATTCCCGGAAGAGCTTTCAGTTGGCCTTGCCGCTGTAGAGCGAGATGCCGCGGATAAGGTCGGCAGCGCGCAGCAGCTGGTAGTCGGCAGCCTGCTCCTTCGGCGGCTCGTCCGGATCGCCCGACGGCGTTGTCTGGGGCGTCGCCTGGGGAGCCTTCTGGCCGGCGGCCTTGTCGTCGGTCTTGTCGCCCGGCTTGCCGGCTTCCGGCTTCGCCGGCGGCGGCGGGGCGACGGGCTTGTCGTTCGGGTTGGTGATCGAGCGGCGCAGGTTTTCCTCGCGGAAGCTCGAACGCTGCTGGATGCTTTCGATCTTCGCGGGCTCGACCTCGATGTCCGGCTTGATGCCTTCCTTCTGGATGGAGCGGCCCGACGGCGTGAAGTAGAGCGCCGTGGTCAGGCGGATCGCGCCGCCGCCGGTCACCTGCATGATGGTCTGGACCGAGCCCTTGCCGAATGAGCGCGTGCCGAGAACGATGGCGCGGCGGTGATCCTGCAGCGCGCCGGCCACGATCTCCGAGGCCGAGGCCGAGCCGCCGTTCATCAGCACGACGATCGGCAGGCCGTTGGCGACGTCGCCCGGCTTGGCGTTCCAGCGCTGGACCTCGTCGTTCTTGCGCGCCTTGACCGAGACGATCTCGCCCTTGTCGAGGAAGGCGTCGGACATCGCGATCGCCTGGTCGAGCAGGCCGCCCGGATTGTTGCGCAGGTCGATGATGTAGCCCTTGAGCTTGTTGCCCGCTTCCTTCTTCAGCTTCTCGACGGCGTCGAGCACGCCCGGCGTCGTCTGCTCGGTGAAGGAGGTGACGCGGATGTAGCCGATGTCGCCGCCCTCGAGGCGGTACTTGACCGGCTTCACCTTGATCGTCTCACGCGTCAGCGACACGTCGAAGGGATCCTTGGTTCCGCGGCGGATCGAGACCTTGATCGGCGTGCCGACCTTGCCGCGCATCCTCTCGACGGCTTCCTGCAGGGTGAGGCCCTGCACCGGCTCGCCGTCCAGCGCGAAGATCAGGTCGCCCGGCATGATGCCGGCCTTGGAGGCGGGCGTGTCGTCGATCGTCTCCACGACCTTGATGACGCCGTTCTCCATCGTGACTTCGATGCCGAGCCCGCCGAACTCGCCCTTCGTCTGGACCTGCATGTCCTTGTACGACTTCGGGTTCATGTAGCTGGAATGCGGGTCGAGCGCGCTCAGCATGCCGTTGATGGCATTCTCGATAAGCTGCTTCTCTTCAACCGGCTCGACATAGTCGCGGCGGATGCGCTCCAGCACGTCACCGAACAGATTGAGCTGCTGATAGAGCTCGCTCTTGTCGCCGCCGGCGGCCTTCGGATCGGCCGGCTTGTTCTGCGCCAGGGCAGGAGCGGCCAGGAAAGCCACGGCCGTGGCAAGTGAGGCTAAGCGCAGAAAGGTCATTTGGGTGCCTTCAGGAGGGAAGTCGCCAGGGGCTTTGACGCCCGGCGATCCGGAGTTTCAGCGTGGGAGGGAGGATACAGGGGCGTCTTTGGCAGGATCAAGGCGTCGGGCTCCTGCACCACTTCACAAATCAGGCAGAGGCTGCGGCTGCTGGGCGCGGAGTGGCCAGGATGGCCGGCCGCGAGGCGGTCGAAAGCATCGACTTGCCCGTCATTTCCGCAGGCTGCGCGACTCCCATCAGGGCGAGCAGCGTGGGTGCCACGTCGGCCAGCTTGCCGTCGGCCAGCGAATGGACGGCGGCCGGCGCGTTGAAGAGCAGGGCCGGCACGCGATTCAACGTGTGCTGGGTGTGCTTCTGGTGCGATTGCTCGTCGAACATCTGTTCGGCATTGCCATGGTCGGCGGTGACGAACATCGCGCCGCCGGCCGCCTGGATGGCCTGCATCAGCCGCCCGAGGCAGCCGTCGACCGCCTCCACCGCCCGGGTGGCGGCGCCGAGATCGCCGGTATGGCCGACCATGTCGGTATTCGCGTAATTGACGACGATGAGGTCGAACTTGCCCGAGCCGATCGCCTCGACCAGCCTGTCGGTCACCTCAGGTGCACTCATCTCCGGCTTCAGGTCATAGGTCTTGACCTTGGGCGAGGGCACGAGGATGCGCTCCTCGCCGTCGAACACACGCTCCTCGCCGCCGTTGAAGAAGAATGTGACGTGCGCGTATTTCTCCGTCTCGGCGATGCGCAACTGCTTCAGGCCCGCCTTCGATACGGTCTCGCCGAGGCCCATCCTGATGATTTCCGGCGGGAACAGCGTCTTCAGGAACGGATTGAGCGCCGCCGAATAGTCGACCATGCCGACCTTCGTCGCGAAGTTGACGACCCGGTTGCGATTGAAGCCGTCGAAGCGCGGATCGAGCAGCGCCGTCAGAATCTGGCGCGCACGGTCCGAGCGGTAGTTGAACATCAGGAGGCCGTCGCCATCCTTCATGCCGGCATAGCCGTCGATCACGGTGGGCAGCACGAACTCGTCGTCGAGATTGGCGGCATAGCCCTTGTCGACGGCTTGCTTCGCCGTCGTCGCATGCTCGCCCCTGGCGTCGACCAGCGCGTCATAGGCCAGCGTCACGCGCTCCCAGCGCTTGTCGCGATCCATCGGATAGAAGCGGCCGGACACGGTGGCGAAGCGGATCGGCAGGCCGGGCGTCAGGCCCGCCTGGATATGGTCGAGGCATTCCAGCGCACTGCGCGGCGGCATGTCCCTTCCGTCGAGGAAAGCGTGAATCCAGACCGGCACGCCGTGCCCTGCGAACAGGTTGGCGAGGAAGACGAGATGGTCCTGATGAGCGTGCACGCCGCCCGGCGAGGCGAGGCCGATCAGGTGCAATGCCGCGCCGCTCTTCCTCAGCGTGGCGATCGTCTCGATGAGGATCGGGTTCCTGGCGAGCGAGCCATCCTCGATCGCATTGTCGATGCGCGGCAGGTCGGGCACGGCGACGCGGCCGGCGCCGAGGTTCATGTGGCCGACCTCGGAATTGCCCATCTGCCCCTTGGGCAGACCGACGAAGGTTTCCGAGGCGTCGATCAGCCCCTGCGGACAGGTGGCGACCAGCCGGTCGAAGTTAGGGGTGCGGGCGCCCTGGATGGCGTTGTTCGCGCGCTCGGGACGATGGCCCCACCCGTCGAGGATGCAGAGCAGGACCGGACGCGAGGCCTTGTCGGTCATTACGAGGCCTTCCGCGGCTGTGGCTGGGCCCGCTCCACGGCGTTGAACTTGTTGGGGCAGCTCAGCTCGCGCGGATCGGTGTTGGGATTCTGGTCGGGCACCTCGATGGCGCAGAACACGAACTCGCCGCGCGGCTCGCCATCGATGCTCACGTCGTAGGTGTAGGTGCCGGGCGGGTCGCCCGGAATGATGCACCACGACCGCTGCAGGACGCCGTCCTGCACGGTCTCGAGCATGCGGGTCGTGGCCTTGGTCTTGTCGGCGCTGACTTCCGTCTCGGGGCCGGCGATCACCTGCTCGGCCGGCTGCGAGGTGGTGAGGACCTCGCGCAGCGACACGACGCGGTTGGGGCCGCCGAGATACATGCGCCAGCCGAAGCAGGCGCGATGGAACAGCAGCGGAATGGCGTTGGTCTCGTAGTGGCGCTGCTTGCCGTCCTCACCGGTGATCGAGACGTACGGGATGCTGCGCACACCCTTCAGGGCCGGCTTCTCGGCGGGATTGGCGGCAGGGGGCTTGGCCTGCGTCGTCGACTGGGCCATGGCGGCGCCGGGAACGGCAGCCAGGAGGAGGGCGGAGGAGGCGGCCGCGAGCCACCGGGAAATTGCGTGCATGACCGCCAATGTAGCCCCGGTTTTTCGTCAGAACAGAGGCAAAATTGCCGGTATTTCACGCCCGGTGATAGGGATGCCCGGCAAGAAGTTGCTGCGCCCGGTAGATCTGCTCGGCCAGCATGCCGCGAGCCAGCAGATGGGGCCAGGTCATGGCTCCAAAAGACAGGACCAGGCTGGCTTTCCTGAGCATCGCCTCAGTGTGCCCGTCGGCCCCGCCGATCAGGAAGGCCACGTCCGACACCGACGTGTCGCGCCAGCTCCCCAGGCGGGCGGCGAAGGCCTCGCTGTCCAGCACCTTGCCGCGCCGGTCCAGCATGACCAGCGTCGCGCCGGCCGGCGCCGCCTCCAGCAGCAATTCGCCCTCGCGCTGCATGAGCTGCGGGGCGGGGAGTTTCCGCTTTTCCTCGAGTTCCCGCAGCGTCAGCGGCCAGCGGATGCGGCCGGCATAGTGGTCGTAGAGATCGCGCTCCGGCCCCCGCGTCGCGCGGCCGATGGCGGCGATGGTGATCTTCAAGCCACGCTCAGGAGGCGCGCTTGCGCCGGGCCGCGGGCTTCTTCGCCGTCTTGGGCGCGGCGCGCTTGGCGGCCGCCTTCTTGACGGGCTTGTCGGCGGCCTCGTTCTCGAGCGCCCACATCTTCTCGAGCGCGTAGAAGGCGCGCGGTTCGGGGCGGAAGACGTGCACGACCACGTCGCCGGCATCGACCAGCACCCAGTCGCCGGTCTGCTTGCCCTCGACCGGCGTGTAGCCGTGGCCGGTCTGCTTGAGCTTGTCGGCGAGATTCTCGGCGATGGCGACGACCTGGCGGTTCGAGCGGCCGGAGGCGATCACCATGTAGTCGGCGAAGGCCGACTTGCCCTTGAGGTCGATGACGACGACGTCCTCGGCCTTGTTGTCGTCGAGGGAGTCGCGCACCAGTTTCAGGAGCGCGTCGGAGGCTTTGCTTCGGTCGGGAAGCTGGCGGGTCTGGTCGGGGATGGTCTTTCCTTTCGCTCTGGTTCGGGGCGGGCGCACGGCGCGGATCGCCGTGGCCGAATGGGTATCCAGCCTGCTCGGGATAAAGCACCAGGCCGGCGGCTCGCAAGTGGCGAGCTGGCGGGCCTCGGCGGCTTGCAGCCGGAAACGCTCGAAGGTGCGCGGCGCCGGGGCGGCGAGGGCGGCATGGCTCCAGCCCGGGCGGGCGAAGGCGGCGATGGGGATGCTGCCGAACAGGTCGCGCCAGCCGGCCCAGTCGACGAGCTGAGGCAGGATGTCGGCGCCCATCAGCCAGACGAATTTTGCGCGCGGATAGACCCGCTTCAGCGCCCGCACCGTGTCGAGTGTGTAGCGCGTGCCGAGCACAAGCTCGGGCGCATCGACGCGGATCCTCGGATGGCGGGCGAGCTGGCGGGCACGGGCCACGCGGGTCGGCAGCGGCTCCATCCCGTCGCCGCTCTTCAGCGGGTTCTGCGGCGAGACCAGCCACCACACCTCGTCGAGACCGAGGCGCTTCAACGCCTCCAGGCTGATGTGCCGGTGGCCGGCATGGGCAGGGTTGAACGAGCCGCCCAGCAGGCCGATGCGCCGCGTCGTGGCTCGCGACACGCCCGGCATGGGGTGCAGGGTCACGGCCGAACTCTCACGGGCGCAGCGTACCCTTGCCGCGCACAATGTTCTTGTAGGTCGTGAGCTCGACCAGGCCTACGGGCCCGCGCGCGTGCATGCGGTTGGTCGAGATGCCGATCTCGGCGCCGAGGCCAAACTCGCCGCCGTCGGCGAACTGCGTGCTGGCATTGTGCATCACGATGGCGCTGTCCACCTCGCCCAGGAAGCGCTGCGCCGTGGCCTCATTGTCGGTGACGATCGATTCGGTGTGCTGGCTGCCGTAGCGCGCGATATGCGCGATGGCACCGTCGACGCCGTCGACGGCGGCGACCGAGATGATCGGCTCGAGATACTCGGTGCGCCAGTCCTTCTCGGTGGCGGCCAGCGCCTTCGGGTCGCGCTTCTGTACCTCGGCGTCCCCGCGCACCTCGCAGCCCAGCTCGTGCAGCCTGTCGAGTACCGGCTTCAGGTGCGTGTCGAGCGCGGCGCGGTCGATCAGCAGCGTCTCGGCGGCGCCGCAGACGCTGACGCGGCGCATCTTGGCGTTGGCCACGAGGTCGCGCGCCATGGCGACGTCGGCGTCGCGGTCGACATAGACGTGGCAGATGCCGTCATAGTGGCGCAGCACCGGCACGCGGCTTTCCTGCGTCACGCGGTCGATCAGCGAACGCCCGCCGCGCGGCACGATGAGGTCGAGCCAGTCCATGGCGCGCAGCATCTCGCCCACGGCGGCGCGGTCGGTGGTGGGCACCAGCGCCACGCAATCCTCGGGCAGGCCGGCGCCGGCCAGCGCGCGACGCAGCAGTTCCACGATGGTGCGCGAGGAATGGAAGCTGTCGGAGCCGCCGCGCAGCACGACGACGTTGCCCGACTTGATGCAGAGCGCGCCGGCGTCGGCGGTGACGTTGGGGCGCGCCTCGTAGATCACGCCGATGATGCCGATCGGCACGCGCACGCGGCTGAAGGCCAGGCCGCTGGGACGCTGCCACTGCTCGATGATCGCGCCGACCGGATCCGGGAGCGCGGCGATTTCGTCGAGGCCCTTGGCCATTGCTTCGACACGCGCGTCGTTCAGCAACAGCCGGTCCTGCAGGGCAGTGGTCATGCCCGCGGCCCTGGCGGCTTCGATGTCGCGCGCGTTGGCGGCAAGGATGGCCGGCTTCTCGTCGCGGATCAGGCGCGCGGCATCCGCGAGCGCCTTGTTCTTGGCGTCGGTCGGCGCATTGCGCAGCGCGGCGGCGGCGGCCTTCGCGCGGCGGCCGAGTTCGGCCACGATGGCCACGGCGTCTTCCGCGGCGGGTTTGGTCTGAACGTTCATGGGACGCTCCGTCTCGTCACTCGACCACGAGGTCGTCGCGATGGACGATCTCGTCGCGGCCGCGGAAACCCAGCAGCCGTTCGATCTCGGCACTCTTGCGGCCGGCGATGCGTCGCGCGTCGTCGGCGGCATAGGCGACCAACCCGCGCGCCAGCACGCGCCCGCCGCGATCCTTCACGTCGACGACGTCGCCACGGCGGAATTCGCCGGCGACCGAAGTGACGCCAGCCGGCAGCAGGCTCTTGCCGGTCGAGAGCGCGCGCACCGCGCCGTCGTCGACGACCAGCGTGCCGGTCGGCTTGAGCGAGCCCTTGATCCACTTCTTGCGGGCCGACAGAGGCGAGGCCTCGGGCAGGAACCAGCTGCAGCGTGCGGTGCCGTCGATCAGCGCGCCCAGTGCGCCGACATTGCGTCCGTCGGCGATGGCCATGCGGCAGCCGGCGGCCATCGCGATGCGGCCGGCCATCAGCTTGGTCACCATGCCGCCGTTCGACATCTCGGACGCCGCGACGCCCGCCATCGCCTCGATCTCGGGCGTGATCTCGCGGATCTCGGGAATGAACGTCGCCGAGGCGTCGCTGCGCGGGTCGCCGGTATAGAGACCGTCGATGTCGGACAGCAGCACCAGTGTGTCGGCCGTGATCATCTCGGCGACGCGCGCGCCCAGGCGATCGTTGTCGCCGAAGCGGATCTCGTCGGTGGCGACCGTGTCGTTCTCGTTGATGACGGGAATGGCGCCGAGGCCCAGCAGCGTCGCCATGGTCTGGCGCGCGTTGAGGTAGCGGCGGCGCTCCTCCGAATCGTTCAGGGTCAACAGGATCTGCGCGACGGTAATGCCGTGCCGTGCCAGCGCTTCCTGGTAGGCCTGCGCGAGCTGGATCTGGCCGGTCGCGGCGGCGGCCTGGCTCTCTTCGAGACGCAGCGGGCCGCCCGGCAGCTTGAGGTGGGTGCGGCCGAGACGAATGGCGCCGGACGAGACCAGCACGACCTCGCAGCCGCCTTTGTGCAGGCGCGCGACGTCGTTGGTCAGCGCTTCGAGCCAATCCCGCCGGACCTCGCCCTTCGTCTCGTCCACCAGGATCGAGGAGCCGATCTTGACGACCAGCCGACGGGCGCCCGCGAGGGGTGTCATGCCGCTTCCCGGGAGGGCGCCCGCTGCTTCTCGACCAGCTTCATCAGCTCGTGCAGGAGCGGCGCCACGCCCTGGCGCGAGACCGCGGAGATGACATGCACGGTCTTGCGGCTGGTCTTCGCGAGCGCGGCGCGCTTGGTCTCGATATCCTCCGGCGTCATGGCGTCGGTCTTGTTGAGCGCGAGGATTTCCTTCTTGCGCGCGAGATTGCCGCCATAGGCCTTCAGCTCGCGGCGCACCGTGCGATAGGCGTCGACCACGTCGTCCTGCGTGCCGTCGACGAGGTGCAGAAGCGCGCGGCAGCGCTCGACATGGCCGAGGAAGCGCGTGCCGAGGCCGGCGCCTTCATGCGCGCCTTCGATGAGGCCGGGAATGTCGGCCATGACGAACTCGCGCGCGTCGGAGCCGTCGCCCACCTTCACCACGCCGAGGCCGGGGTGCAGCGTCGTGAAGGGATAGTCCGCGATCTTGGGGCGCGCGTTGGTGTTGGTGGAAAGGAAGGTCGACTTGCCGGCGTTGGGCAACCCGACCAGGCCGATGTCGGCGATCAGCTTGAGGCGCAGCCAGAGCGCCATTTCCTGGCCGGGCCAGCCCGCATCGGCGCGGCGCGGCGCGCGGTTGGTCGAGGTCTTGTAGTGCAGGTTGCCGTAGCCGCCGTCGCCGCCCTTGGCGATGATCACGCGCTGGCCGATCTCGGTCATGTCGACCAGCAGCGTCTCGTTGTCCTCGGCGAAGATCTGCGTGCCGCGCGGCAGGCGCAGCACGATGTCCTTGCCCTTGCCGCCGGTGCGCTGGCTGCCCATGCCGTGATGGCCGGTCTCGGCCTTGAAATGCTGGGCGTAGCGATAGTCGATCAGCGTGTTGAGGCCGTCGACGCATTCGGCGATCACGTCGCCGCCGCGCCCGCCGTCGCCGCCGTCCGGTCCGCCGAACTCGATGAACTTCTCGCGGCGAAAGCCCGCGCAGCCGGCGCCGCCGTTGCCGGAGCGGACGTAGATCTTGGCCTGGTCGAGGAACTTCATGGGATGGGGTCCAGAAACGAAAAGGGGGAACGGCGAGCCGCTCCCCCTTCTCAATCCGATGGGATGGGAACGGCTATTCGGCGGCCAGTGCCGGCGCCGGGAGAACGTTCACCTCGACCTTGCCGCCCGCACGGGTGCGGAAGGACACGACACCGTCGATGGTGGCGAACAGGGTGTGGTCGCGACCGAGGCCGACATTCTCACCCGGGTTCATCTTGGTGCCGCGCTGGCGGACCAGGATGTTGCCCGACAGGACCTTCTGTCCGCCGAAGCGCTTCACGCCGAGGCGCTTGCCGTCGGAATCGCGGCCGTTACGCGAGGAGCCGCCTGCTTTCTTATGTGCCATCGTACTACTCCGGTCGCTCTGCTCAGGCGACGATCTGTTCGATCTTGACCACCGTCAGGTCCTGACGATGGCCGTTCTTGCGCCGCGAATTTTGGCGACGGCGCTTCTTGAAGATGATCACGTGCTCGCCGCGGGCCTGCTTGACGATCGAGCCAACGACCTTGGCGCCCTCGACGACCGGCGCGCCGATCTTGTCGCCGACCATCAGCACGTCGGTGAATTCGACCTTGGTGCCGGCCTCTCCGTCGATCTTCTCGACCGTGAGCTGGTCGTCGGCGGCGACCGTGTATTGCTTTCCACCCGTGCGGATAACGGCGATCATGATGACACCCGGCTTGAGGTTCCCCGGCCTGAAACGCCGAAAAACACGAAATAACGCGGCGGACCGCAGGGCCCGCCGAAGAAGCGCGGAATATACGCATGCCCGCTCGTGAGTCAACGCCGGAGGCGGGTCTGGCGGACGCCACGAATTGAACGCACCCAGTGCCGAAAAGGCAATCTTTTCAACGCCCTGGGCCGGGACAGGGCCTCGCGGGAGGCGCTGTTGCCGTCCGAACCGCCCACTCGGGCGGTGCCCGGCGAGCGATTCGAGGCCTTTTGAGACTTCGCGCCGATGCCTGCGGGAAGCTGTTGCTCCTCCAAAGACGCCCGCCTATAAACCCGCGCCCGGAGGGGTGCTAGAGTGGTCGATTAGGACAGTCTCGAAAACTGTTGTGCGTGCAAGCGTACCGTGGGTTCGAATCCCACCCCCTCCGCCATTCACCGGCGATCTGACGGTCTCTCTCGTGTCGGCGAGGGTCTCAAAAGCCCAATAACCGCGGGCATTCCAAGTTAGACCTGTTGACCGGCCTCGGCGCCGGAAGGGCCGAATGGCTCTCTCCCAGGCCCATTCTCTCCCAAGCTGATGACTGCGGGATTTAGTACTCTTCTTGTAAGCGACTGATCTTGTTGGAGAATTCGGAGCGTAGTTCTGCGTGTTTGGCGGGTTCGGGCGGTCGGAGAGTGGGGCTGGGATCGGAGTTTCGCGCAGCACAATGACTCTCGGCCGCAAAATGGACCTTCGTCGGCACCGACGCTGACGGGGAAAGCGCCGCGGCTATACAGCATGATCGAGACCTGCAACCTCAATGGCATCTCTGCGTGGCTGGTGCGACCGCGCAACCAGCGGAGCCGGAGCGACGGAGAGTTGGCCACCAGGATCCGGCGAATCTTCTGCTCCTCGCTCAAGACCGGGCGCACGGCACGCAAGATGTACTGGACGCGCGTGCCAGGGCGGACGTGTTCGATTACATCGAACGCTTCTAGAACCCCAGGCGCAGGGACTCGACCATCGGGTATAGAAGTCACATGGAGTTCGAGAGGCAGGCGGGATTAGCTTAGCTTGCTGTCAACCAAACCGGGGGCAGGCCAGTTGGGGCCGGCGTTTGGCAGGATCCCACTGGAGCACGATAGCGACAGCTGTGCGGGCCTCTCTCTAGTCAGCGCCTTGGTGACTCACGGACATACCGGCACGACGGATACGCTACGGAATAACTCCGGCCCTCAAACGTCTTGCATAGTCTTTCGACGCGTATGAACATGAGTTTGAAGTGTCATTCATATGGCATTCAGCCGAGAGAATCTGGGTGCCCGAAGGTCACGTTGATCAGCGCTTTTGTGGAGTGGGCCCGCTCAATGCAGGAAAGCAGCCGCTAGCAATGTCGAGTGGCATCAGCCTCAGCGGCCGAAAGGGCGGCCCAACCTAGGGGCAATCGATGGACATAACCCGCAAAGACGGAACCGACGAGCTCTTGCGCGAACGCGAAGCACGAAGCCTCACGCTGATGATCAGCATCGGGTTGACTTGCTTCGTGGCTTGGGCTGCGTATATGGCGGTTCAGTTTTTCATCAAGCCGCATACCTACATCGACGCCCCTCGGGCAGTTGCCTATTTCGCTACTACAATCGGGCTACAGCTTCTCCTGCTGGCAGCTCTTCGTCGGCGTAGCTGGGTCGAGGTCGTCGGAGTCGTTGCGGCCGTGGGCTGTGGAGCGTTCGCAGCAATTACAGGCTACTTGGCGTGGCGCACCTACGCGTCGACAGCACCGGTAACGCTTCTGACTAAAATTCCGGTAGCTGCGGCAGGTCTTACCATGATTGCGCTCATGACGCTGACGCTGCGCCCGCTCCATGTCGTAATCGTTGGTGGATGCGTAGCTGCCACCTTGGTCGGCTTCTATGGGGTCGCCGCGCACGATCCCGCTACCATCTTTATTTCCAATAGCGCGGAACCTTATTTTGGGCCGGCCGTCAGCACCACCCGCCTAATCGTCGAACTCCTGTGCGTCGTCGGCGCCACAAGCGGCGCCGCCATCGCCGTGTTTTTCGCCCGTCGCACCGTCGGCGAGGCCGTGGCGCTGCAACGTACTACTGACCAGCTCAGCCGTTACTTTTCCCCCGACATCGCCACGGGCATCCGAGACGGCGGAGAGGCATTTCTTCGCCCGGGGGGTAGAGAACAGGAGGTGGTCGTGCTGTTCAGTGATCTGGCCGGCTTCACACGCGCCTGCTCGGGGCTGCCAGCGGGTGAGGCGTTGGCAATGCTTTCTGAATACCAGGAGCGCATGGTCGCCGAGATCTTTCGTGCCGGTGGTACGCTCGACAAGTTTATTGGCGACGGCATCATGGCGACCTTCGGGACGCCGGTGCCGGTACCTGATGCCGCCGACCGTGCTGTGCGTGCAGCTCGGGGCATGATCAAGGCTCTTGCTGATCTCAACCGCGACCGTGTGGCACGCGGTCAAGCGCCGCTTGTCCAACGCATCGGCATCCACGCAGGACTGGCTGTGGTGGGCAATGTCGGCACGCGTCAACGCTTGGAATTTACGGTCATCGGCGACACGGTGAACGTCGCAAGCCGCATCGAGAAGGCCTGCAAACAGTTTGGCAAGGCTGCGATGGTGTCTGCTGCCGTCGTAGAGCGACTGACCTCGGCTGCGGCACTGGAGTTAGTCGGTCCCGTGACGCTCGATGGACAATCTCAACCAGTAAAGCTCTATGCGCTGACGGAGCCGTGAGCCGCGTCACCTTGTTCGGCTCCCAGGCGATGTCTGGGCGCATGGCGTGCGGTCGGTCTTGGCCCCACTATTGGCATTCGGCTACAGCCATCAGCCGCATGGAGGGAAACGCTCAACTGGGCGGCTTGGCTTGAGCCGATCGATGCCAGGGTCGTCTGGATGGTGGGCCAACGGCGAGTGCTGGAAGTCGATCTGCTGGTTGGTCGGCCTGGCGCGGGCCGCGGCGCACGAGCACTGGCTCTATGCGCCCAGCGTCATCGCGTGGCGGCTGAATGGCTGTGCCGCTCCGAAGGGAGTGGGGCGTCGCGAACTGATTGGTCGTCTCAGGTCTGTCAAGGAGAGGCAGGCATAGCCTCAGATGCCCTGAAAGAGGAACTGGCATGCGGCGCCTCAATCAGGACAGTTATGGCTTGGACGGGTGCCGGCGAGAGAACTGTCAAAGGATGGTTGGCTGGGTCCAACGGCCCCAGCGGCCACTACCTGGAAGGCCTTCTGCGATCGTCCGAAGCCGTATACTGGCAGGTTATGCTCCGGACAGGTCGAGCGCCCATGGCAAGTCGCCAGGGCCTGGAAGCGCTCAGAGGGCACGTGACGGCGTTTGTCGAGGCGCTGGACGCTACCCTTGGCCGGCAGCCTTAGGTTCACCTTTTTCTTGGTCGAAAGGCGGCGTCGTTCTGGGCGAGTAGGGGAATCTTGGAGTGTTGAGTGCCACTGAGATGTTTTGATCCTGTCGCCAACTGCGACGTTCATGCTTTCGATCTCTCTCCGGAGTGCTGGCGGCAACTAAGAACTGAAAACAAGCAGCGTCGCTGGTTAAGGATGAGCGCTTTCACGCCTCAGCAGTTCGACCTCGCGCAGATCATCCGCGTTCGGTCAAAAAACTCGAACGTGCGGAAGCCCAACGTCCAAGCGGGGTAAGCATAGCGGTGCTGGAGATGGTCCGGTCCGATTTTGCGGACGGCTTATGATGCCGTCGCCGCGTCTGGGCAGTACAGGGGCGGTTAGGCGCGCCGTCAGGGGGGAGGACCAGCTTACGCCCGCCGCGCTTGCGGACTATGAGGGCACCTTGATGGTCACGGCGCTGGCGAGGCACTCATCGGCTCCTGCGCGATCAATCGCCATCGTCGTGGCAATCCTTGCCGTCGACATCCGGGTCGGCCGTTCCGACGTAAAAGCTACATTCGCGGAGCCAGCCATGTCACGATTACCCTTCCTCGCCTGCGTGCTCCTTCTGTCGGTGGGGGGCGGTGAGGCCCATGGGCAGCCGCCGCCCGCGGCGGAGTCCGCCGCCGCCGCGCGAGCCCGCTGCGCGCAGCTGGTCGAATACTGGGATCGCTACAACGCCAGCAGGGGCGAGGGTGGTGGCAGCATGGATATGCCGCGTAAGTCCGCCATCTCCGACTGCGCGGCAGGCCGCACCGAAGCGGGCATTCGCACCATGGAGGACCTCCTGCGCCGCAACGGCTATGCGGTGCCGCCTCCGTGAGCGACGCATGATCCGGCGTCGCGCCGCCCACCGCTCTCTCCTTTTTCTGTCCGGTGCGCTCGTGGCGCCCCTCCCTGTGGCCTGGAGCCAGACCCCAGCCTTGCCTTCCCCGATCATCGACGATCTCTCCGATCCTGCCGGCCTGTCGGCGCTGGGCACACGCTGGCAGCTCGTCACCGACCAGGTGATGGGCGGTGTGTCGCGGGGCACGCTGACCCGAGAGACGGTGGCGGGACGTCCGGCGCTGGTGATGCGCGGCAACGTGCGGCTGGAGAACAACGGCGGCTTCATCCAGATGGCACTCGATCTCGCCCGCCCGGAGGCACCGGGGAGCGGCACGCTCGATGCTCGGCGCTGGCAGGGGCTCGAGATCGATGCTTACGGCGCGCGGCAGTCCTACAGCCTGCACCTGCGCACCACCGACCTCGACCGGCCGTGGCAGTCATACCGGCAGGAGTTTTCGGTGAAGCCCGAGTGGCAAAGCCTGCGGCTGCCCTTCGCGGATTTTGTGCCTCATCGCACCGAGACGCCGCTCGAGCTGTCGCGTCTGCGCCGGCTGGGTATAGTGGCTATCGGACGCGCCTTCATGGCCGACCTTGCCTTGGGCGGAGTTCGCTTCTACGGCTGAGCGCTGCGGCGAGCGATTGGCGGCCGCCTACCTGTACAGGGGCCGTTTCTCCGCCCGGCACAGCGCGCTGTTCGATACCGGAACGCGTGGGTGATCGCCTTGGCCAGCATGCTGTCGACGTGGGGCGCCGCTGCGCAGAGAACGTTGGATCCCAGGTTCCAATCCTCCGCCATTGCCTCGTCTCCAATCTTCATTGGCTTCGATGAAAGGCCCGAATCCTTTTGTATTCAAAAGGGGTTCGGCGAGATCGACCGAATTACTCTCCTTGCTTAAGAGTCGACGCGGCCATGAAATTCGCTCGGCGGGTGAAGATCGCGACCGACGATGTTCGGCACTCGGCCAGAGCGCCGCATTGTTGCGCGGCGGACTTGCTGTATGTGTTCTGAGCGCGTCAGCCCCGAGCGAAGCAATTGCGGACGCGATCACGCCTGCACCGCGATGGCACGATTTCCAGTGAATCGCAGCTGCGCACCCGGAACGAGAGCAGCGAACTGAAGGCGGACAGAAGCGTCAGCATACAATTGGCGGCATGACTGCGGCGCCAAGTACCCCGCGCATTCTTGGCCATTGGGAATTTTTGAGTAAGGACAACGCCACTCTGCTCCGCGTCTTGACCCGCGGTATCTCCGCCACCTGCCAAGTACTCAAAAAGGAGCCGCTTCTCGGCGGGATTGCCGCCCCGCCGAAGCTGTGCAGGCATCAGCGACTTGCCGGACCACCCGCCATGACAGTCGTCAGCTGAAACATCGCGTCGTGCGCGCAGCCGTCGATCGGCCCCGGATGCCCGCCGAAGGCAGCCAGCAGCGGCGTGATGTCAGGCAGGCCGATGTCAGTCCGCTTGCCGGGTTCGAGCCGGAAGACGGTCTTTCCTTCCTTGACCGTCTCGGTTACCTCGATCTCGGCAATCGTGGTCGCTTCGACCGATGTCGGATCCTTCGACAGGATGACGAAGTCGGCAAGCTTGCCGACCTCCAGGCTGCCTTTCGCCTTCTCCTCGAAGATCTGATGGGCCGGCCAGATCGTCATCGCCTTCAGGGCGGTGATCACGTCCACCCGCTGATCGGGGCCGACGATGCGGCCCGAGCCGCGCGCCCGGCGCGTGACGGTGGCGTCGAGCACGCGCATCGAGTCGGGGAATGCAACCGGCGCGTCGTGGTGGGTCGTAAAGATCATGTCGCGCTTGCGGGCCCAGCCGGTGGGCGAGATGTTCATGCCCGCCTGCGGGCCGACGGTGTGGTCCAGATGCCAGTCGCCCCAGTAGAACGTGTGCATCGGAAACAGCGAGGGGATGACGCCCAGCGCCTTGTAGCTGTCGAGCTGATCCTCGCGCAGGAACTGACCGTGGATCAACACCGGGCGCAGTTCCCTGCCGTCGGGCGTGCGCGCCTGCGCCGCACGGTGGGCGGCGATCAGCAGATCGGAGGCGCGCTCGCCATTGGCATGGGTGATGATCTGGATGCCGTTCTCGGTCGCCCACTGCACGGCACTCATCACCTGTTCGGCCGAGGCCGCGGCGTAGCCGGAATAGCCGGGCGGATAGTTGCCCACGGGCTTGAAGTAGGGCTTGTCCCGCCAGGCGGTGAAGCCCTGCGGACTGCCGTCGATGGTGAGCTTGGCGCCGGCGACGCGGAAGCGATTGGTATAGGTGCCGCTCTGGTTGGCCTTGATGTAGGCGCGATCGACCAGCACGTCGGGGTAGGTTGCCACGTCGATGGCGAAGCCGCCTTCGGCGGCCACCTGCTTCATCAGGTCGGCGATGGGAGGGACGGACCGCCCTTCCTGGGCCGTGGTATAGCCGAAGCGCGCCCACAGCTTGGCGCCCTCGCGTGCGAACACCTTCAATCCCTCCGGTCCGATGCGACCCAGCACTACCGGAACGGCTGAAAAGAATGCCGTCTCCTCCAGCGTGCCGTTGGGTTCGCTGGTCCCGGGCTTACGCTGGATGACGCCGCCGCCCGGATCCTTGCTGGTGGCGTCGTAGCCCATCAGCCTCAGCATGGCGGAGTTGGCCGTCGCCAGATGTGAGGACTGGTGGATGATGAGAACGGGGATGTCCTGCGATACAGCGTCCAGTTCTTCCTTGGTCGGGTGGCGCAGTTCCGCGAGCTGCGCGTTGTCGTAGCCGAACCCGATGATGACCTTGGCCTTCTCGACGGCAGCGGCATTCGTCTGCACCCAGTCGCGCAGTGTCTGCTGCAGCGAGGCGATGTCGCGCACCTTGCCGTCGGGCGGCGCCAACAGATTTGCCGACAGGGCCTGCAATCCGCCGACGACGACGTGGCCATGGGGGTCGACGAAGCCGGGCACCATAGTTCTGCCCTGGAGATCCACAAACTGCGTTGCGGGTCCCTGCAACTTCGTGACATCGCTGCGCCGGCCCACGGCGATGATCCTGCCGTTGGCCACGGCCACCGCCTCGGCGCGCATGGCCTTGTCGTCCATCGTCAGGATGGTGCCTCCCGACCAGATGCTGTCGGCGGCCTGCTGGGCCGACAAGGGTGCCGCGGCGACCATGCACAGTGCCAATGCGGCCACCCAGCTCGACGCGCGCGATTGAAGTTGTTCGATCATCGTCCTTCCCCTGGGTGTCCCCTGAGTCCAACTGCCCGAAGAAGGGCTTGTCGCGTTGACCCGAGAATCTCCTCGAACGCAAAGTAGCAGGGCGGTCAAGAAGTCATAGGATGAGAAAACCAGGCGGCCGACAAAAGAAAGTGATTTTCGCGACGGCGATGGTTGTTCCTGAGGCGGCTCGGTAAAATTTCGCGGTCGGTCCACGATGCCGTGGCCGAATCGTTGTAGAGCAAAGGGCTTCTAAGGCTTGGGTGGGCAGCCTGACCTACCGCAGCATCCGGCGCCTCTCCGCAGAGAGCGTTCGATCCCAGGTTCTTTCCCTCCGCCATTAACTCCCGAGACAACTGTCTCTGGGCCCAGTCGAGGGTGCTGAAGCGCCCGGTGTTTGCGGGCTTTTGCTGAAAGCTGCCGACTTCGCAGACGCGTCAAACCGACGTTTTTCCGCTCTCTCAGGCCCCTTCTCTCCAAAGCTCCCGACCTGGCGAATCCAGTACGGAATTCCAAGCCGTTGATTTGACCAGGCAATTCGGCGCGAGGATGCTGTGATTTTGGCAGTCCGTCTGGATATGCGAGAGGCACTGGCGTTGAACTGGTGCGTTGGAACTGCTGGGGATTTTCGGCTCGCCGGTGCCGGTGAAGCGCTTCATCCGTTCTAATGAATGGATTATCCGCGCGCGACTCTCGACCTTTTGTGGGCCGTGCTCGGCGAGGACCCCAAGAGTCGCGAAGCGATAGCCATCAGCAAGCTGACACCAATGCGGTCTTTGCCCCACACGAGCTGCGTGCCAATCGGCCAATCAAATTCACCGATGAACCGGTGGGAGCACCGTCTTCCGATTTGTTGAACGTCCTCTGCCGTCGACAAGGTCACGTTCTGTTGCTGCCGCCCCCACGAAGAGAGAATTCGCACAGTGCTCGCGCTGACATGGGGAATGTCCGCTTGTTGGGGGAGGCCGATGATTTACGCGATTTCCGCGCAGGCGATATTCAATGAAATGTGAGCGACATGATGAATATCATTCATTCTCTCATCCGGCTTCTAGCGGCGCCGGCCGCCCAGTCCCGTGGAGAACCAGCTCTTCTCGCCATGCTTCGGCCCATCGCGGCCAAGTCGAGGCGAGGCGACCAGCATCAGCACCGCCTTTCGCAGCGGGCCAAGCGGCACCGGCTTGTTCACGAAAGCAGCCATGCCGATCTCCTGAAGCGTCCGTTCTGACAGTCCGTCGATGTGAGCCGACATCATGATGAAGGCCGCGTCCGGCAGGATCGCCCGCAACTGCTTTGCCAGCTGGATGCCGGACATGTCCGGCAGATTGAAGTCGAGAAGGACCACGCGCGGCCGATGCTCCGCCGCCTGGCGCAGCGCCGAGGTGCCGTCGTAGGCCATCCGCACTTCAAGCTTGGAGAGGATGAGGTAGCCCGCCATTTCACCACATTGATCCACGTCGTCCTCGACCACGAGGACATGGCATTGGGCCGGGACGGGGCGAGAGCGACGAGGAGACTTGTCCATCGTGCGACCGTTACGCCTTGCCAGCCGCCGGCAGCACGACCTCGAATCGCGCGCCACCTTCGGCGAGGTTGGTAGCCGTTATGGTGCCGTTCATCTCCTCGACGATGCGTCGGCAGATTCGCAGTCCGAGCCCGGTGCCGGCGCTGCGCGGCTTGGTGGTGATGAACGCCTCGAACAGCTGCGGCAGGATGGCGCTCGGAATGCCGGGGCCTGTATCCTCGACGGCGATCTGCACGAAGGCGCGGCCGTCCCGCAACAGGGGGCGGGCCGAAACCTCCACAGCACTGCCGCCCGCATCGCGCGCATTGACGATCAGGTTGACCAGCACCTGCTCGACGCGTCCGACGTGGCCCATGACCTCGGGCAATCCTGCCGCGACCGATACCGACACCGTGACGCCCGCCTGGCGGGTGGCGTACTGGGTCAATTCGACAGCCGCGTGCACTGCCTTCGCCGGGTCGAATGGCGTCGCCTCCTCGGCGGCCGTGCCACGCACGAAGGTGCGCAGCTCGCCCGCGATGCGACCCGCGCGCTCGACCTGACTGGCAATTCGGGCGAGCTTGCTCTGCAGGAACGCCCTGTTAGGGGCGACACCTTCGTCCGTCGCATCGCGGAGGACCTGTTCGGCCGAAGCACAGGCAATGTTGATCACCTGCAGCGGCTGTATGATCTCGTGCACCACGGTGGCCGCCATCTCGCCCACCGTCGCAAGCCGCACCGCGTCGAACAGGGCTCGCTCGGCGTCACGCCGCTCGGTGTCGTCGACGCCCAGGAAGACGATGCTGTTAACCAGCCCGCCTTCCCCGAGCACGGGCGTTGCCGTCACCGATATCAACCGCTGCCGCCCCTGCCGGTCGCGAATCTGGTTGGCGAAGCGCGCCGGCTCGACCCGGCCGGGCTCGAACGGGCCGGAGAGCCAGCGTTCGAGCACGCCCGGATCGAGCGGGCAATCGACGATCTCCTTCAACGGGCGGCCGACCGCCTCCGCCGCGGTGACGCCGGTCACTGCCGTGTAGCCGCTGTTAGCCATGATTACGGTCAGCTCGCGATCGACCAGGACGATCATCGCGCCACTCGATTCGACGATGGAACGCAGCCGCGCCATCTCGGCGTCGAGCCGCTGGGTCAGCTGTACGCGTTCCTCGAAATCCCGCATGACCCCGGTGATGTCGACCCAGAGTCCAACGGTGCGCCCGTTGGGCGACATCTTTTTCGACCACTCGAACCAGCGCCCGTCGACCGACTGGCGCATCGGCGGCTCGCCTTCGCTGCGGAAGCGCCTGATCCACTCCTCCGGCGTATTGCGCAGCGGCTCGCCGCCCCCGACGTCAAGTCTGGCCGTCTCGCGCGCCAGTTCCTCGTAGGTGATGCCGACAATGCCGGGCCGCTTCAGGAGGGGTATGGCCGCGACCGCGGCGGAATTGAACATCAGCAGCCGCTCGTTGCGGTCGTGGAGCGTGACGCCGGCGGGCAAGGCCTCGATCGTCTCCTCGAGGAGGTCGAGCGCTTCACCGGCCTTCTGCGATTGCTCGTAGTGCAGGATCGACGCTCGGCCGACGAGCAGGATCAACACCAGGCAGGCCACGGCGAATCCCCCGGTGCTGACGGTCAGTAGGAGAAGCGCCTCGCGGTATTCGTCGGCCATGTACCCGACCAACGTTTCGGCTTCCTGGGCGATCGCCCCGGTCAGGTCGTTCACCCTGGCATGAAGGGTGGCGGCGTCGTGCATCGTGTTCGGGTCGATCAACTGGCGCGGCGGATCGAACGCGGCGATCTGCGGCGCGAGGCGCTCGTGCAGGGCCACGCTCGCCGCACACACCGCACGCAGTTCCGCGAACTTAGATGCACGCACGTCGAGATGGTCGCAGATCGCGGTCCGGGCGGACTGCACCTTTTCCCAGGCCTGCGCCACCGGAAGGTCGCTCTCGGCGAGCTGCCGCCGGCCGGTGGACAGGGCAAATATGCTGCGCATCAAGGCGCGATTGCTCTGGTCGAGGGTCCGGATCTCGGCCGCCTTGTTGCGGCTGTACTCGACCTCGGTCGCTCCCACCGACATGGCGACTTTGGTCAGCGCCGCCGCGCCGCAGGCAAGCGCCACCAGCCCGGCGGCGGTCGCCCAGGCGACGCCCCTGGCGCCGAGCGCCAGCCGGACCCGCTGCAGGTTGGTGCGCACCCGATCGAGGAAGGGCCGGTCCCGCAGGGACGCGCCGGGACCCGTGGCAAGCCGCGGGGTCAATGTCATTCCGACAGCCTATCACCCGACATTCCCCGGATGAAACCTTGGAACCGCGAGAACCGAAACATCCTGTCGGGTTCCGGTGAAGCCGTGGGCGGCCTGCGCCATTTTCCCGGAGCTTCCGCCGCCTCCACCGGCTCGAAAGAGCTTTTGTCCCTCGAGGCGTAAACTGCGCCCCAGCAACTCGCAGCAACAACCCGCACCGCTACGCAGAGAACGTTGGATCCCAGGTTTTCAATCCTCCGCCAATACGCTCTGAGCGAACAGTCTCTCCCGCTGCGGCGGGTGTCTGGAGAGCCCAACATCGGCGGCCGTTTCGCGAAGGACCTGTTGACCGGTCTAGGCGCCCGAAGAGCCGAAGGGCTCTCTTTCAGGCCACCTCTCTTCAAAGTAGATGACTGGGGGTGTAGGGCGCTTCATTGCCCGAGCTCATGCCGACCGGCCAAGGCGCTCTGCCACAAACCTGTCGTTGGTCGGCCATGGCGAGCGCGGCGCCGGTGGAGCGATTCCGCCCAACGCGACGCTGTGATGTTCGATGTCGAGCTGCTGGCGATCAGGCAAGCCGCCAGAGCGCTTCGCTCACTTGAAGAAGAGCGCGATCCCCGGGAAGGCGATGATCAGCAACAGCACGACGAACATGATCAACGTAAAGGGCTGCGTCCCGGCGAAGATATCCCAGAGTGTGATGCGGGCGTCGTTGAGCGTACTTTTCACGACATAGACCGAGATGCCGAAAGGCGGTGTCAGAAGTCCGATCTCGACGGCGACGACGGTGATGACGCCGAGCCACACCAGGTCGATGCCGAGCGTCTTGGCCACCGGCAGCATCAGCGGCAGCACGATCAGCATGATCGACGCCGAGTCGATGATGCAGCCGAGGAACAGCACGATCGCGATGAAGACGGTCAGGAAGCCGGCGACGCCGAAGCCCAGGCCCGCCATCCATTCGACGATGAACTGCGGCAGGCCGGACAGGGTCAGCATCCGGCTGTAGAGGTTGGCGGCGATGATCAGGAACAGTACCGAGACGGTGATGCGGCCGGTTTCGATCAGCACCTTCCAGAAGATCGAGGGCGTGAGGCGCCGCTTGGCGAGCGCCAGGGCCAAAGCCCCCAGCGCGCCGACCGCTCCGGCGTCGGTCGCGGTGAAGATGCCGCCGTAGATGCCTCCGAGGACAACGAAGATCAGCAGGACGACCGGCGCCACCTTGACGGCCGCCTCGCTCAGCGCCATGCCCGGCACGTTCACGGCGGCGGTGCCGCCCACGTAGCCCGGAAACAGCCACGCCATGGCGACGATGGCGATGGAGAATGCGATGGCGAGCAGGAGCCCTGGCATGACGCCCGCGAGAAACATGGCGCCGACCGACTGCTCGGAAAGGAACGCGTAGAGAATCATCAGCAGGCTGGGCGGGATCAGCATTCCCAGCACCGACGATCCTGCGACGACGCCGGTGGCAAAGCGCGGTGTGAAGCCGAAGCGCAGCATCTCCGGCACGGCGACCTTGGTGAAGACCGCGGCCGAGGCGATCGAGATGCCGGTGATGGCGGCGAACACGGCGTTCGCCATCACCGTCGCCACGCCCAACCCGCCACGGATGCGGCGAAGCATGCTGTTGGCGACCTCGAAAATGTCCTTGCCCAGGTCGGCCGTCGCCACCAGCAGGCCCATCAGGACGAACAGCGGCACCACGCCGAACTCGTGGCTGGCGATCGAATCGTTGGTCGCCTGCGCCATCAACGCCAGCGCCACGTCGATATTGTCGCGCATCAGCCAGACGCCGACGAAGGACAACAGCAGCAGGGAGATGGCGACATGCAGCCCGGCGATGATCAGAACGACCATCATGGCGAGCGAGACGATGCCGATGCCGAGCGCTGTCATGGCATACCCCGAAGCGCCCTGCGGAAATCGGCAAGGGCGAGGAAGATGTAGGTCAGGCAGGTGAAGGCCGAGCCGACGACGGTGATCAGGCGGATGGGCCACGTCGGCGCGGTGAAGTCGCCCAGCGAGCCGACATAGTCGCCGATCTCCCATGCCGACCTGAGTTCGGGCATCACCGCCATGACGACGATTGCCATTATTGCCGCGCCGATGAGATGGAACAGGCCCTGGATGACGTCGGCCAGGCGTGGCGCGCGGGTCACGACGACGTCGATCAGCAACTCGGCCCGCACGAACCGGCCGGCCCACAGCGTATTGGGAAGCTGCATGAAGACGATGCCGACGATCGCCAGCGACACCAGCTCGGTGGTGCCGCGCAGCGGGCTGTTGAACACGGAGCGGCCGACGATGTCGACGTTGATCAGCACCAGCAGCCCGAAGATGCCCACCGTCCCCAGCGCGTTCATGACGCCGGTGATCTGGTCGAGGCGAAACGGCTGCGGTCGTCCGTAGGAATCGGCCTTTCCGGCGCTGTCGACGCCGGCCTCCAACTCCACGGTCTCAGGCCTTCCAGTCCCGCACCGGCTTGACGCCTGCGGCCTTCAGCGCCTCGATATAGGCGTTGACCAGGGGGCGGGCGGACTTGACGCCCTGCTTCTCGAGCTGGCTTGCCCAGGCATCCGGCAGGTTGGGCAGCATTGCCGCCCACTTCGCCCGCTCGGCTTCCGGCAGGGTCGTGACGGTGGCGCCGGCGGCACGCAGGTTCTTCACCGCCTCCTCCGCGAGGGCCGTCTGGGTCCTGGCGAATTCGGCATCATAGGCTCTGCCCGCCTTGCGCACGGCCTCCTGTGCGACCGGCGGCAGCTTCTGGAAGCTGCGCAGGTTGAAGGCGAGCGACCCGGTGTACTGGGCGCCGAGATTGCAGAGGGTGATGTGCGGCGCGACTTCATGCAGCTTGGCCGACCAGACCGGCGACATCGACACGATCGCGCCCTGCGCCACACCGGTCTGGATGCCGTTGTAGTAGGTGTTGAGGTTGCCGGAGACGGCGACCGCGCCGGTGCCCTGCAGCCAGTTGGCGATCGGGCCCGGTACGAAGATCTTCTTGCCCGCGAGGTCGGCGGCGGAATTCACCGGAAAGTTCGTGACGAGCTGGTAACCGTCGATGGCGACGATACCCAGCACCAACATGTTGTTCTTCGACCAGGCGTCGTTCATCTCGGTGAACTGCCCGTTCAGCTTCTGGACGATGGCGCTGACGGTGGCGATGTCCGGCGAACCGAACGGTACCTGCAGCGTCACCTGCTGCAGCGGGAACTTGGCGGCTTCGAAGATCTGCGACACGAGGCCTGCATCGGACACGGAGGTCTTCAGCGCATCGCTCTCGGCACCGAGCTTCGCCACGGTGCCGCCATAGGCCTTTGTCCATTCGATCTTCACCGGCGAGCCGGCGGCGGCGAGTTCGCGGTCGATCGTGCCGAGGAACGTCTCGTCGAGCACCTTGACCCAATTGAACACCGGCGGATGGCCACAGGTGATCGTGAATTTCAGGATCTGCTGCGCCCGCGCAGCGTTGGTGCCGCCGAGTGCGACGAGCCCGGCTGCAGCCGATGCGCCGATGAACTGCCTGCGATCCATGGTGTCTCCGCCCCTTCGTGTTTTGTTGCCTGTAGGCTATGCGACGATATGTGGCGTGATCAAGCCACGCTGTCGGCATGGCAGGCCTGAATAGATCCGGCCCGGGGGCGGGGCGGTGCCCATGCGGCCGCTTCGGCTTTGCAGCGTGCCGTCCAGCGCGGCAATCTGGTCTCGACAGATCAGTCATCGGGTGAATGGCGGTTAAGGAAGGACGCGAGCAATGCTGAAAGTCCCCCCGCCGCACCAGTTGGCCATCACCGCCGCCTGTGTCGCCCTTAACCTGGCGGTAGGCACGATCGCTAATCTGCTCTCGCTGCCACTTGCTCTGGATACGATTGGCAGTTTGACCGGAGCGGCGCTCCTTCCCCCTGCGCTTGCCATCGCGGTCGGCGCCATCACGGCCGTTCTCGGGTGCACTGTCATCAGTCCGGTGTATCCGGATTATATTGGCACTCAGATCTCAGTTGTGATTGCCGCGCTCGCGGTCGTGCGACTCATCGGCTTTGATCGATTCTGGAAAGCCATCATCCTTGGAGTGTCGGTCGCGGTAGTGACGGCAATGGTTTCAGCACCGGTGATGGTTTTGGCAAGGACGGCCATCGATGCTGTTCCAATCGCCTCCGGGCAAAGTATCTGGAGCGCCGTGACAATCGGTGGATTGCTGATTGAGTTCGCCGACAAGCTGGTTGTTGCGCTCGTTGCCTGGGCTCTCGTCCGGAGGCGGTTACGAGGCAGCGCGTAGCGCGGCGGCGTCGCCACGAATTCCCGGTTGCGAGGTCCTCAGCCGCAGCAGCATGATCCTGGAAGGCTGCTGCGGCTGATGCCCCGTCCTCGTCGGGCGTGTTAGCCGCGGTGCAAGGCGCAGATCTTGTTGCCATACGGATCGCGCAGATAGGACAGATAGAGTCTGGCCGCTCCGCCTTCGCGCCAGCCGGGCGGGTCTTCGATGGTCTTGCCACCATTCGCGACGCCGGCATCGTGGAAGGCTTTCACTTTTTCGGGGCTGTCGCAGGCGAATCCGATTGTGCCGCCGTTGGCATGGGTGGCCGCATTGCCGTCGATCGGCTTGCTGATCCCGAAGATGCCGGCCGGGGTGCGATAGAAGACCCTGCCCTTGGGATCGGCCTTGCCCTCCGGCACACCGATGGCGCCGAGCACGGCATCATAGAACTTTTTCGAAACGGCAACGTCGTCCGCGCCGACGAAGATATGCGAGAACATTTCCAAACCTCTCCCTTATCCGGTCGGCAAACCCCTCCGACCAACAGATACACCGCTCAAGACTAACTCAAATCCACCCTAGACGTGCGAAACATGCTGAAAGGTTCGACACTCGGAATTCCGCTCCCCTGGCCTGCGCGGTTTCCCAGCCCGACGCGCGCGGCAGCAGACGACGATCCGCCGTCTCTCAGCGTGGCCCCGGTCATGTGTCGCCGCGTCTCTCGGGATGCAGGGCGTCAGCCCTTCGCGTCGTAAGCGCAGCGGAACCCGATATAGACGGCATAGAAGCTGGCGGCCTTCCACTGGGCACCGTCGGTGCGGGTCTGTTCCGGGCCGTACCACCACGATCCGCCGGCGGTGAGGGCGTCGTCGCCGCGCCGGTCCGCCATCCACTCCCAGACATTGGCGCCCATGTCGTAGAGCCCGTTGACGCCGCGTTTGGTGGTCGCGACTGCGACGTGCGCCCGGCGGTTGTTGTTCATGCCGTCGGGCGCGTCGCCCACCGGATACGGGTAGGTCTTCCCGCGGACGTAACCGTCGGTCGGCCGCTCGCGCTGCTCGGTGTAGGCGGCGCTTCGCCATTCCGAGATGGTCGGCAGCCGGCCGCCCGCATGCCGGCAATAGGCGTCGGCCTCGGCCCAGGTCACGTGCACGGCGGGCTCGGAGTCCTGGCCGGGCTGGCCTTGCGGGCGCTCATAGGTCCAGCCTTGCCGGCGCGTCCATCCGCCGGTGTATTCGAAACCACCGCCCTCACGGTCGGCCGCCGTTCGGAGCGACGTCGCGCGGGCGAAGGCCCGGAACTGGCCGATCGTCACTTCGGTCGCGTCGATCCTGAACTCACCGATGCGCACGGCCTCCGGCCGTTGTGCGAGACAGGCGGAGGCACTTGCGACAAAGGCAGCCAGGGATGCGGCAACGACTGTAAATCGCAGAGGGATCATCGGCGTCACGCAGCCAGATGTTCCCGAGAGGGGGATCGCGGAGGCTGTAACGCGGCATGCAGCCTCTGCCGTCCGTACCCGTTGACATCCATGTCCGAACGCTCCTCACCTCGCGACGACACGCCCATCCTCGATCCGCCGCCCGCGTCCGGCAAGCCCAGGCCCGTCGAGCGTATCCAGAAGCTGCGGCTGGGCGTGCGGGTCGTGTGGTGGAGCGCGGTCGCCCTCACCGTCGTGTTTGCCGGTGTCGCTCTCTGGATGGGTGTCGGTCGGGGCGACCCCTTCGCGTTGTTCTTCGCTGTCCTGGCGGCCTGCTGCGCACTGGCGGGCTACGGGACGCTTCTCGCGGTGCGCCGCCCATCGGCGTCGTGACGGCCCCGCACCATACCTGACCCTGGAGGATCCATGACCGCTCGACCTGAGAAACCCGACCCGAACGAGGCTTCGGCCAGTTATAGCGGCACCGGACAGGCCAAGGACGCGCGCCGCGAGGAGAAGCGCAAGACTGGCGTCTACGGCGCCGCTGCCGAGGAGGGACCGGGCTACGACCGCGGGGACGGGGAGAAGGGCGGCCGCTACGGGCTGGAACCCACCGTGGAACGTCCCGAAGACGAGGGCAGTTCCGAGACGGCGGTGCCCCCGGCGGACCGGAAAGTGGATAAGGTGCCGGACCGCAGATGACGCCGGGTTCCGGCAGGAGAGTTCATGGGCCAGCCGATTTCCGAAGCCAAGAAGGCGATTTTCCTCCAGCGGGCCGAGGCCCGGCTGAATTTCGCCCGCAACCTGCCGGCGGAGGCCCCCAACCGGGAGGCCAAGATCCGGGAGGCGGAAAAGGCACTGCAGACCGCGCTCGCCTCCAAGACCGGGCCCGTCAAGGCGGGTGGCGGGCGCAAGCCGGGCAAGGCCCGGAAGAAGCGTTCCCGATGAAAAGGCGCGTGCCTTCAAAACGGCGCGATTTCGACATCGAAAATGGCTACAATTCGCCCAGTGATTGAGTGTTCGTTGCCACCTTTCCGGTGAGGGAATGTCGATGCTGAAGAAAATCGCCGTGGCGGCCCTGGTCGCCCTTCTTCCCGCCGCGCCTGCTTTGGCCGAGCCGGCCATATGGACCTGGACGGGCTATGGACTGAACGTCCCGGGCAGCGGCAAGTGCCCGACCTACAAGATGGTGATCAAGGTCACGGTCGTCGGCACGAACGTGGATGGATGGTTCCAGCAGGAAGGCCGCCCCGAGCGCGGCTTCAAGGCGACGATCGGTCCCGACATGAAGTTCAAGACGACCACCATCGTGGGTGGCGGCAACAAGATGGACGTCGTCGGCTCGGTCAAGCCGGGCGACGCCAAGATCATGCTCGACGGCTACTGCCTGTTCGAGGGACCGCTCAAGCCGCAGTAACGGCGCCGATGCCGGGGCCCGACCACGGGCCTCGCCATCGTCCTCTCCGACCGGATTCTGGATCGCTAGCCGGCGATCCAGAACGTGTCGGGCTCGTAGAGCCCGATATATCCGCCCGGATCCCAGGCCCAGTAGCCCTTCTCCGGCACGTTGCGTACCTTCTTGCCGACGGTCACCGGCTGGCGCACCTCGTTGATTGTGCCGATCGAGAAGACCTCGTCGGCATTCACGGTCAGGATCTCCTCCCAGGCCTTGCGGCGCCCGGCGCTGTCGGTTGCCTGCTCCCAGCTCTGCAGCAGCGCCAGCAGTTTCTTGCCGACTTCCATGTCGCAGGGCTCGCCCTGCTTGCCCTTCGATTCGACGTAGAGTCCCCATTTCGGCCATTGCAGGCCGCCCTGCATCACCGGGGTGAATTCGCGCGGGCTGGTGTCGGGGGTCGGCGCCGCCGTCGTCACGCCGGCATAGGCGGTCATGATCGCCTCGCCCGAGGTGGTGCGCAGGCGGAAATTGTCGGTGGTCTGCGGCTTCAGCAGCGCCTTGATGCCGATCTTCTTCCACTGGTCGACGACCAGGGTCATGGTGTCGACCTCGTCGGCCTTCTCGCTGGAGTGCTCGACCACGAACATCGCCGGCTGGCCGTTGGGTAGCAGGCGGATGCCGTCGCTGCCCTTTTTGGTGAGCCCGATCTCGTCGAGCAGCTTGTTGGCCGCCTTGACGTCCTGGGTTGCCCACTTCGTCGCGTACTCCGGCTTGAACAGCGGGGAGCGCGGCATGATCGTGTTGGCGGACGGCTTGGCCAGGCCGCTGTAGACGACGTCGCTCAGCTCGTCGCGGTTGATCGCCAGCGACAGCGCGCGGCGGAAGCGGACGTCGCGGTTGAGCTTTCGCCAGGTTTCGTCGTTGGCGTTCATGTTGGGATAGAAGGCGACTTCCGAGCCCGAGCCCTTTTCCCAGAGAAGCGCCTTGATGCCCGAAGTCTTCGCCGCGTCGCGCAGGAAGGTGTAGTCGCGCAGGCCGAGATAGCGCGGCTGCAGGTCCGATTCGCCCAGGCCCGCCTTGGCGGGAATCAGATTGGCCGCGACCACGGTCATGATCACATCGTTGATGTAGGGCAGCTGCTTGCCCTTGCCGTCGATGCGGTGGAAGTAGGGATTGCGCACGAAGACGAAGCGCTGGGCCGGCGGCACGGTCGTCAGCACCCACGGGTTGAGCGACGGCAGGTCGACGTTGCTGTTGCCGTACATCGCGTCCTGGCGCTTGAAGACGTTCGACCAGCGGCTGCCCTTGTAGCGCTTGAGGATTTCCTCCTCGTCCGTGTACTTGCCGTGCAGCGTCTTCAGGTAGTGGGCGGGGCGGAACAGGAAGAGCGGGGCGGCGCGTGCCTGGCTCTCGATGAAGTCGGGGTTGGGCTTGTCCCAGCTGTAGCGGATCGTCACCTCGTCGAGGATTTCGACCTTCGGCGGCTTTCCTTCGACCAGCAGTTCGACGGAAGGACCGTTGGGCGACAGGTCCTTGTTGTTGGCGATGTCCTCCCAGAAGAAGCGGAAGTCCTCGGTCGTGAAGGGATGGCCGTCCGACCATTTGTGGCCGGCCCGCAGCTTGAATGTGAACTCGCGGCCCTCCTTGACCTCGTAGCTCTCGAGGATGTCGGGATGCAGCTTGAACTTGTCGTCGTAGACGATCAGGCGGGTGTAGCTGTAGATCGTCATCAGGCGGGTGTCGCGCGTGGCCGCGACCAGCATGTTGAGCTGGCCGCCATGCCGACCCGGACCGTCGGCGCCCGAGAAGCTCTCGATGACCCGGGGCTGTCGCGGCAGACGCTTGTCTATCGGTGGCAGTGCGCCCGATTTCACCTTGTCGAGCAGGCCCGGCGTCTCCTGCAGCGCAGGCAACGGATTAGCGGCAAAGACAGGCCTCGCGACCAGTCCCATCAACAGCGCCTGCGTCAGAACTCGTCTCTTCATCGCCAGCCTCACCGTTTATCCTGCCGGGGTCTTCAGCGACCCTCATCCTGACGCCAGTATGATGCAGAACTAAGGCAGAAATCGCCGTTATTTTGAATAATCCCCGCTGACCGAAAGGACGCAGCCACCGGCGTCGCCCGTCAGCCCGGCCTTGAGCGGTAACCCGGTCCCGGCCTAGCATCGAACAAACAGGGAGCGGGAGTGAATGGCGCGCCAGCAACGGACGCAGGTCGGCATTGTTGGCGCGGGGCCCGCCGGTCTTCTGCTCGCGCGGCTGCTGAAGACCTGCGGAATCGAAAGCGTGATCCTCGAAGCCCGGTCCCGGGCCTATGTCGAGGCCCGCGTCCGGGCCGGAGTCCTCGAACAGGGGACGGTGAGCCTGCTGGAGCAGGCGGGTGTCGCCGAGCGGCTGCATCGCGAGGGACTGGTGCACGGGGGCGTCGAACTGGCCGTCGACGGCCGCCGCTTTCGCATCGATCTCGCGGGTCTCACCGGCAAGGCCGTCACGGTGTACGGGCAGAGCGAGGTGACGCGCGACCTCATCGCCGCGCGCCTCGCCGGCGACGGGCCGATCGTCTGGGAAGCGGCCGACGTCGCACTGCACGATCTCGAGGGCGATCGACCGCGTCTGCGGTATCGCGTGGATGGCGTGGAGCATGAACTCGCCTGCGATTTCATCGCCGGCTGCGATGGCTTCCATGGCGCCAGCCGGGCGTCGATCCCGGCGGCCGGCAGCCGCTCCTTCGAGCGCGCCTATCCGTTCGGCTGGCTGGGCATCCTGGCCGACGTGCCGCCCTGTTCCGACGAGTTGATCTATGCCAGCCACGGCCGCGGCTTCGCGCTGGCGTCGATGCGCTCACGCACGCGCAGCCGCTACTACATCCAGTGCAGCCTCGACGAGAAGATCGAGGAATGGCCCGACGACCGGATCTGGCAGGAGCTGAAGAACCGCTTCGGCCCCGACGTGGCCCCGCACATCACGACCGGGCCTGCGCTGGAGAAAAGCATCACGGCGCTGCACAGCTTCGTCTTCCTGCCGATGCGGCACGGAAAGCTGTTCCTCGCCGGCGACGCGGCCCACATCGTGCCGCCGACCGGCGCCAAGGGCCTGAACCTAGCGGCCTCCGACATTCACTATCTCTCGCGGGCACTGGAAGCCCACTACCGGCGCAACGACGGAACGCTTCTCGCGGCCTACGGCGAGACGGCGGCGGCCCGCGTGTGGAAGGCGGAGCGCTTCTCCTGGTGGCTCACCCTGGCAATGCACAAGCTGCATCCCGAGCACAGTTTCGAGGCCGAGATGCAGCGCGCGGAGATCGATTATCTCGCTTCCTCGCGCGCCGCGCAGACGGTGTTCGCCGAGAACTACGTCGGCTTGCCGTTCTGAGGGCGGCCCGCTGACGGTCCCTTCGCGGATTCGGCATTGAGAGGCCGCGCCTCGCGGGCCCGGCGCGGTCGGACGACGCCTTGTTGACCTATGTCATGGAACGGCTTGCGGGGAGGCCTAGCGTTGAACGCAGGTTTCCGAGGAGGCAGTGGACATGGCCCGCAATGTCGGTGGCATCGATCGAATCGTTCGCATCATCGTGGGCCTCGGCCTGATCAGCTTGGCCTTCTGGGGGCCGAAAACGGCGTGGGGCTGGATCGGCCTCGTGCCGCTCGCCACCGCCGCGCTTGGATGGTGCCCACCATATTCCCTTTTGGGCATCAATACCTGTAGCCGCAAGAGCAGCTAAAGCTCGATCCCTTGCTCCAGGTGCGTCAGCACTGCCGTAGCCCCCGATAGCCCATCCCCGCTTAGGTCGGGGTGGCCAGTTCGGACAGGGGTAGCGGCCGGCCGCGCATGACCAGCCGGTTGATCTGTCCCTGGGCAAGCCCCACCAGCATCGGTCGCCGATATCCGGGCAGAAGTGCGATGTCGTAAAGCTCCCGGACCACCCCGCCGAGCCGCAGCCAGTGCACGACCTTGCCGCTGGCGAGGTCCACCACGACGACGGCGCAACGCGGCTCCTCGCCCGCCGCCTTCAACCGATCTTCCAGCGGCAAGCCGGTGAAGACCTTGTGGGTGCGCGGCAGCGACAGGCCTACGAGGGCATGGCCCTCGTGAAAGGCGAGGCCGCGCGCGAAGCCGGGCAGGAAGGCCAGCGGCGTGAACCGCCCGGCCTTGGGCTCGACCAGGCCGAGCTCGCCGGTGCCGGCGTTCAGCACGTAGAGCTTGCCCCTGTGTAGCCGGGGCGAGTGCGGCATCGTCAGCCCCCGGCACACCGTCTCGCCGCTGGCGATGTCGAGCACAACCCCGTTGCCGACGCGCTGGTCGGACCAGCCGCGCGCGGTATCGGTCGGCGCCGCCGCGGTCATGTAGGCCGGCAGCCCCGTGGTCTCGTCCATCGCCAGCCCGTTCAGATGGCAACGGTCCTGCGGCGCCAGTTGATTGACGAACGGGGGTGTCCAGACCGGGCGGAAACTGCTCGCCTCGTCGACCGTCGCGAGGCAGCTGAACAGGGTGTTGACGAAGACCGGCCGCCCGCCCGGCAGGACGCCGACATCGTGCGCGAAGACATCGCCGGTGAACCAGGCGACCTGCGGCACATACACCGCGTCGTGGCCCTCGAGGTCCTGACCGGCCGGGACGACGTTGGTGAAGCGGTACAGCGCGTTCAGCCCGGCCAGATAAAGACTGTCGCGCTGGATCGCCACGCCGAGACAGCGCTCGAAGGTCCGTTCCGTGACGTTGAGCCGTTGGGCGTCCGGGGCGCCGACCAGAAACAGCTTGCCGATCTGGTAGGTGGTAACGGCCAGGCCGAGTTCATGCTGGCGCAACCATCCGGCCAGGCCGGGCGAGGCATCGACACGGTAGGGAGGGGCGCTGTCGCCGTCGCTTTGTATCTGAATAGGGGCTGCGGACATGCTTTCGAACTCGCCTTAAAGGATAAGGCGCCTCGACGCCAAATGACCGTCTCGTACAACGAAAATATCGACGCCCGCGTCACTATTTTAGCTACCCACGATCTTGCAGTCACTGTACAGAAATTTTGTGTATTTGTGACGCGTGCGTGCAAGTGAGGGCTTGATGGCCGGGCGTATCTTGTTCACCGCCGATGATGGCGACTCGGGACGTGAACTTTGGTCCTCCGACGGTACTTCCGGCGGCACCAGCCTGGTTACGGAAATCATCGCGGGGCCTGGCAGTAGCGATTTCTCCGACCTCACCCTGATCGGCAACGGCCGGGCGGTGTTCTCCGCCGACGACGGCACGGACGGGGGCGAACTCTGGGTGACGGACGGCAGCGCGGGGGGCACCTATCGGGTGGCCGATATCCGGCCAGGTGTCTACGGTTCCGGTATCGCTCGTGTCACCGCCCTGGGGGACGGGCGTGCCGTGTTCTCGGCCAATGACGGCACCCACGGCACCGAGTTGTGGGTCACCGACGGGACCACGGCCGGCACCAGCCTGGTGGCGGACATTCGGGCCGGCACCAACAGCGGCGTTCCCGGCACGATCTTCGCGCTGGGCGACGGCAGGGCCTTGTTTTCAGGCAACGATGGCACCACGGGAAGCGAACTGTGGGTGACCGATGGCACCGCCGCCGGTACCAGTCTGCTGGTGGATATACGCGCCGGAGCGTCCAGCGCTTCGCCGGCGAACTTCGCCGCTCTTGGCGATGGACGCGTCCTGTTCAGCGCCAACAACGGCACAGGCATCGAATTGTGGATCACCGACGGCAGCGTCGGCGGAACCAGCCTGGTCAAGGAGATCCGCTCCGGCAACCTCAGCTCCAGCCCAACGGGTTTCACCGCGCTCGGCGATGGCCGGATGGTGTTCGCCGCCAACAATGGGACCAACGGCACCGAGCTTTGGGTGACCGACGGCACCGCGGCGGGCACGACCCAGGTCGAGGATATCCGCCCCGGCGGTGGCAGTAGCGGCCCGGGCGAACTGACCGCGCTGGGCGATGGCCGCGTGGTGTTCGTCGCCTCTGACGGCACCAACGGCGACGAGTTGTGGGTGACCGACGGCACCGCGGCGGGCACCGGTCTTGTGCTGGACATCCGGCCCGGCGTCGGCGACGCCTATTACCCCTCGGTGGCGGACCTGACCTCGCTCGGAAACGGGCTGGCGGTGTTCCGCGGCAATGACGGGGTGCATGGCGAGGAACTGTGGGTGACCGACGGCACCGCTGCCGGCACCAGCCTGCTGCGCGACTTCGTTGCCGGGACGGACGGTGGGGCGCCCGCCAATTTCCTGGCCCGCGGCGACGGCACCGTCGCCTTCACCGTCGATGACGGCATCCATGGCACGGAACTCTGGGTCACCGACGGCACGGTGGGCGGCACGGTCCAGGTGGCCGACGTCAACGTCCATTCAGCGGGCGGTTCGTTCCCGCGCGGCTTCGCCGCCAGCGGCGGCGAAGCGCTGTTCGCGGCGGACGGCGCTGCCGGCCTTGCGGTCTGGATCACCGACGGCACCGCAGCCGGCACCCGCGAACTGGCGGCCACGATCCAGGCATACCCCACCGGCGCCGAAGTGGATGGCGGTCTGCGCGTCTTCGCCGGCGGCGATGCGGATCATGGCGGCGAACTCTGGGTCACCGACGGCACTGCCGCGGGTACGGGCCTGCTGAAGGACATCTACACCGGAACCACCAGCAGCTACGCCTCCGGCTTTTTCGCCCTGGGCAATGGCAGTGTGCTGTTCAGCGCCAGCGACGGCACCAGCGGCTCCGAGCTGTGGGTCACGGACGGCACGGCGGACGGCACCGTCCTGCTGAAGGACATCAATCCGGGTGCCGGCAACGGCTATATCTATGGTCTGACCGCCCTGGGCGATGGCCGCGCGGTATTCTCCGCCACGGACCCCACCAACGGCAACGAATTGTGGGTTACCGACGGCACGGCGGCCGGCACCACCCTGCTGAAGGACATTAACCCCGGTGCCTCGTATGGCGCCCCCTTTGGTTTCGTGTCGATCGGTGGCGGGCTGCTGGTGTTCAGTGCCAACGACGGCAGCGGATACGAGCTGTGGGTGACCGATGGTACGGCTGGGGGCACCAGCCTGCTGAAGGACATCAACACCGGCACCAACAGCAGCTACCCGAGCTTCGTTACCTCGCTCGGCAACGGCCTGGCGCTTTTCTCGGCGCAGGATGCGAGCCACGGCAACGAGTTCTGGGTGACCGACGGCACGGCGGTCGGCACGAGCCTGCTGAAGGACATCGCCCCCGGCGTGAATAGCGGCGCGGGCAACGGCATTGCCGCGCTCGGCGACGGGCGCGCGGTCCTCGTCGCCAGCGGCACCGATCCGGCGACCACGGGCCCCGAGCTGTGGGTGACCGACGGCACCGAGGCCGGCACCAGCCTGCTGCTGGACATCAGGGCCGGCTCGGTGGGCAGTTACCCGGCGAATCTGGTCACGCTGGGCACGGGCACGGTGCTGTTCACCGCGTTCGACGATACCCATGGCCAGGAACTGTGGGTGACCGACGGCACCGTCGCCGGCACCAGCCTGCTGAAGGATATCAACGTCGGCGGCGACAGCAGTTCGATCTACGGAATCACTGCGCTCGGCAATGGCACGGCGGTCTTCAGTGCCTTCGACGCAGACCACGGCGTCGAGTTGTGGGTGACCGATGGCACCGTCGCCGGCACCCATCTGCTGGCCGACCTCGACAGTGTTTCCACCGCAGGCTCCGATCCCGCGAACCTGTTCCTGTTGCCGGACAACATCGCCTCCGACGCTCCGACTGGCCTCGACATCTCTGCCCTGCAGGACAGCGGCGCTTCGGATACCGACAACGTCACGTCCACGACCACCCTGACCATCACCGGCCTGGCGGCGCCCGACGTGCGTGTGACGCTGAAGGACGGGGCGCTGCTCGTGGGGCAGGTCCAGTCCGACGCGACCACCGGCGCCTGGAGCATCGATACCGGCCTGCTCGCCGATGGCACGCACCGTTTCACCGCCACGGCGACCAACGCGTCGCTGAACACCTCCAGCGGCTCGGTCGCCCTGGTGGTGAAGGTGGACACCACGGCGCCCACGCTTGCCATCGACCAGGCTGGTGGAACCGTGTTCTCGGCCAGCCGGACCATCAGCGGTACCCTGACCGACGCCAACCCCGGCAGCGCGGTCGAAATCTTCGACAACGCCGGTGTCAGCCCGATCGCCACGGCCACTGTCGGCGTCGGTGGTGTCTGGTCCACCAGCGTGACCCTCGTCGGGTTGGGCAGCCACAGCCTGGTCGCCCGCGGGAGCGATCTGGCCGACAATGCCGGCAGCAGCGCCGCGGTGGTCTTCGACCTGGCGGAGCCGGTGCTGGCGGTGCCGACCCTCGCGCTGGCGCCGGGCTCGGACAACGGTCCCTCGACGACCGACCGAGTGACCGGCATCGTGGCGCCAGGCTTTGCCGGCGTCGCCGATCCGGGCGTTCTGGTGACCCTTCGCGAAGGCGCGACGGTACTGGGCAGCACCACCGCCAACGGCACGACGGGGGCGTGGCAGATTGCTTCGGTGCCGCTTGCCGCGGGCAGCCACAGCCTGACCGCGACGGCGAGTGACGGCGCCGTCAGTTCCGATCCCGGAGCGCTGGACGTCACGATCGACCTCCGGCTGCGCAGCGGCACCGCGGGCGACGACAGGTTCACCTACACCAGCCATGCCGAGTTCACCGACACGGTGCGCTGGGTGGATGGGCTGGCCGGCACCGACCGCATAACCCTGACCTATGCCGCCCCTCTGACCGATTCCGAACTGGTGGGGCTGTCCCATCTGGAGAGACTCGTTCTGTCCGGTGGCGGGAATCAGTCGGTGGTCCTGGCCGCGAATGCCGCGGCGGCTTTCGGCTCCCAGATCGTCCTGAGTGCCACGGCGAGCACTCTGGAGGTGGACGCGAGCGGTCTGGGTACGGGCACCGCACTGGTCGCCTATGGCACGGCGGGGACCGATGAGCTGACCGGTGGTTCGGGCAACGACAGGCTTTACGGCTACGCCGGCGACGATGCTCTGGTGGGCGGGCTGGGAGCCGACGTGCTGGACGGCGGTCTCGGTGCCGATCTCATGACGGGCGGAGCCGATGCCGACCTCTACTATGTCGACAACGCGGGTGATGTAACGGTCGAGCTGGCAGGCGGAGGCTACGACCGGATCGTGGCATCGCTCTCCTGGTCGCTCGGCGATGAGTTCGAGCGTCTGACCCTGAGCGGTACGGCGGATATCGACGGCACCGGCAACGCGCTGGCGAACCAGCTGGACGGCAGCGCCGGTGCGAACCGGCTCGAGGGCGGCGTCGGCAACGACAGGCTCCTCGGCAATGACGGCGACGACACGCTGATCGGCGGGGAGGGCGTCGACGTGCTGCATGGCGGCCTGGGCGCCGACAGGCTGGAGGGAGGCTCCGAAGACGATCTCTACTATGTCGATGATGCGGGCGACGTGACCGTGGAACTGGCGGGCGGCGGCTACGACCGCGTCGCCGCGTCGGTCTCCTGGTCGCTGGGCGATGAATTCGAGCGTCTGAGCCTGAGAGGAACGGACGCCATCGACGGCACCGGCAACGCGCTGGTGAACCGGCTGGACGGTAACGAGGGCGACAACCTTCTGGATGGCGGTGCGGAGGACGACAGACTTTACGGCAACGAGGGCGACGACACGCTGGTGGGCGGCGAAGGGGCCGACCTGCTGCATGGCGGTGCGGGCGCGGACGTGTTCGTCTTCGGCGAAGACGACAGCCCCGCCACGGCTACGCCGGAACGAGCCTACGATATCGTCAGCGATTTCGTCACCGGGACCGACACGATCGACCTCTCGACGATCGATGGCGGCGGACTGCCCCTGGGAGCCTATGCGGAGACGACTTCGGCTCTCAAGGATTTCGCGGCCGTTTCGGCGGCGGCGTCCACGGCAATGGCTTCCGGATCGTTCCAGGTGGTCTTCGTGGCCAGCCTGACCAACGGCTGGCTTTTCTGGAACACGGACGCAGATGCCACGACGGCCGAGCAGGCGGTTCGTCTCGATGGACTTAACAGCACCGCTTTGTTCGCTTACGAGGATCTGATCTAGGCGCGCCGCCCGGGTGGACGAGCGGTGGACCGCGCCGGGATGCACTTTCGGCCGGCCACGCGCGCTGATAGCGTCGTCGCATGCAGCGGTTGAAGTGAAGATTCGATGAGTTCCGAGGCGCGTCGTTTCCTGACGCTCGATGCGACGCGCGGCATCGCGGCCATCTGCGTGATGCTGTATCACTTCACGGCAAGCGGACTGGCGTCGACGGCGCTGTTTCCGAACGCGGTCGTGGCCGTCGACTACTTCTTCTGTCTGAGCGGCTTCATCCTCTCCTTCACCTACGAGCAGCGGCTGCGGGACGGCATGACGACCGGCACCTTCATGACGCGGCGGCTGGTGCGCCTCTATCCGATGTACCTGCTGGGGCTCCTGCTCGGGCTGGGGGCGGAGCTTGCGGCGCCGAGCCTGCCGACCGAGTGGAGCCGGCTCGTGATGGCCACCGGCATGGCGCTGCTCTTCCTGCCGGCGTTCGCGCCGTTCGCCGTGCGCACGGGAACGCTCACGATCGACGACTTCATGTTTCCGCTCAATCCGCCGGCCTGGTCGCTGTTCTACGAGCTGGTCGTCAACTGGATCTACGGCATCGCGCGGCCCTCGACCCTGGCGATTCTGATCGTGATGGCAGTCTCGTTCGCCTGTTACGCGCAGAGCGTGCATTTCCATACCGTGCCGCCGGGCTTCAGCATCGGCTCGTTCGGCGGAGGCCTGGCGCGCGCCCTGTTTTTCTTCCTGGGCGGCGTGCTCGTGTTCCGCATCTGGCAACGCGTCCCGCCGCGCCTGCCGGCGTTCTGGCCGATCGTGGCCTGCGTGATCCTGGTCGCGATCTGTGCCTTGCCCTATGGCAAGTTCACCTACCTGGCCTCGGCGCTTTTGATCCCGGTCCTGGTCTGGTCGTCGACCGTCGAACCGGTGACGGGCCTGGAACAACGGACCTACGCGTGGCTGGGCGAAATCTCCTATCCCGTCTATGCGCTTCACGCTCCTCTGGTCATCTTCCTCCAGCCAGCGACCATGTCGCCGGGCACGCCTGCCTTCTCGCTGCCGTTCGTGCTTCTTGCCGCGGCCTGCGTCGTCGTCGCAGCCTTCGTGCTGTCGCGCGCCTGGGACATTCCCGTGCGCCGCGCCCTGGCCCGGCCGGCCGAACGATTACGGGCGATGCTGGCCGGCGTCGCAGCGAAGCCATGAGCCGATTGTCACCCGCCGCCGAATGGATCGGCCGGATCGTTCTGGTCGCGGTTTCGATCCTGATCGCACTGGTCGGCCTCGAACTCGTGACGCGGTTCAATCGCGGCAGCGAGTGGCTGCTGCGCTGGCCGAACTTCGTGCTGGCCTCGCAGGCCCGCTTCGAGGGTGAGCTGCAGGGCCAGTTCGCCTTCGATCCGCGGCTGGGCTTCGTCTCGCGGCCCGACTTCAAGTCCGCCGAGGCCAATCATGACGCAAGCGGTTTCCGCGTCATTCCCGAAGACCAGGCCATGCCGGCCGGTGCGCCGATCCTCGCGACGGGGGATTCCTTCACCTATGGCGCCGAGATTGCCGATGGCGGCAGCTGGCCCGCGCTGCTGCAGGCCGACTTGAAGCGGAAGGTGCTGAACGGCGGCGTCGTGGGCTTCGGTCTCGACCAGATCGTGCTCCATACCGAACAGCTCGTGGTCCGGGACAGGCCCGGCCTCCTGGTCGTCGGCTTCATCGCCGACGATCTGCGGCGCAGCGAATATCGCCGCCTGTGGGGCAAGGAAAAGCCGTACTTCGACCTGGCGGACGGCAAGCCTGTCCTGCGCAACGTGCCGGTCTCGCCCGATGCGACCATCCCCTGGGACCTGCGCGTGCTGCGCGACGTGTTCGGCTGGTCCGCCCTGCTCGAGACGATCATGCGGCGGGTGGGCGATCCCTACGAATGGCAGGCGGCGGGAGTCCGTGTCCTGCCGCGCGGGGCGGGCGAGGCGCTCGCCTGTCCGCTGATGGAGCGGCTGGCGGGGCTCGGCCTTCCGACTCTGGTCGTGGGTCTCTACGCGCCGCCGGTCTGGAACCTCGATCCGCGTCCGCCCTGGATCGTCGACGAGATTCGCCAGACCCGGGCCGTCCTCGCCTGCGCGGCCAAGGCCGGGATGGGCACGCTCGACACCTACGAAACGATCGATCGAGCCGCGAAGGATCCGGGCAAGGCCGCGATTTTCTTCAATTTCCACATGTCGGCGGAGGGCAACCGGCGCATCGCGGCGGCCATTGCCGACGCGATCAGGAGCGGCGCGGCCAGGCGCGCGAGCCCGTAGCTACTTCCGCCAACGCGACACCAGGAACTGCGCGCCCACGACGATTCCGGCATAGGCGGCCACGCACAGCGCGAGCAGCACGATGTCGATGAGGGACGGGGCCTGCAGGAGCGCCATGATCCGGTCGCCCATCAGCGACACCACGATGAGGCCCGGCAGCATCCCGAAGAGCGTTCCGACGATGAAATCGGCGAACCGGATGCCGCTCGCGCCGAGCGCCAGATTGGTGAGCGTCCCCGGCGCGGCCGGCACGATCCGCAGCCCGACGACGACGAGCACGCCGTGTTCCTTCGCCGCCCGTAGAACGGGCTGCACCCTCGGGCCGAAGTTGCGGGCGACCGCGTCCTTGCCAAGAAGCGCGCCGATGAAATAGGGCGCCCAGCCGCTGAAGAACACGCCGACGGCGGAGTAGGCAAAACCGGTCCAGCCGCCGAAGACGGTCGCCGTTGCCAGGATCACCCCGTGGATCGGGAAGACGACCATGCCTGCGATCAGGAACGCCGCCACGACCACGGCCGGCGCCCACGGATGGCCGCGCGTTTCCGCAAGCCACCCGCCGATCTTCTCGGGCGTGACGATGCCCAGCGAACCGACGGTCCACCAGGCCGCGGCGATCCCGGTGATGCCGACCAGAAGGGCTGCAACGGCGAGCAGGAAGCGAAGGCGCATGTCGGGACGGCTCGGTGCGGGCGGGTTACGGCTGGGAGCCGAAGACGAAGCGCTTGTCGAGCCGGTACTTCGCCCAGTAGCCGATGGCGAGGCCGATCACGCCGCCGACGTATCGCATGGTCGTGGTCTGGAACGTGTACCAGAAGGCCAGTTCCACCGCCCAGAAGATCGCCGTCGTCGCGATGCCCATGGCGGCATAGAGCAGGAAAGTCATGAAGTCGTGGGTGGGGGAGGCCGGCCGGTAGGCGAAGATCAGGCGCTTGTCCCAGGTGTATTTGATGATCAGGCCGACGCCCGTGCCCGCAATCATCGAATAATAGAGGCCGGTACCGCCCATGAGGCGCCAGACGACCTCCTGGCTTGCAACGTTTCCCAGCGTTGCAACCAGCGCCCCCGCCAAATATATGACAACCAGATTCATCGACGTCGGCAATATATACAGGTCACGGGATCAAGGGGGAATTACGTGCCACGCCCGATGAACAGGATCCTCTTCGTTCTCCTTCTGGCGCTGATCGGCGCCTGTGTCCTGTTCAAGGTCGCTGAAAGCGTCAATCGCCTCCTGTCGACGGACATGGTCGCGGTCGCGTTCGCCGAGGGCGGCGACGATGCCTATTACTATCTGACCATCGCCCGCAACGCCGCCCGGGGCGCCGGCATCACCATCGACGGGGTGGAGTGGACGTCGGGCATCCAGCCGCTCTGGGCCCTCCTCTGCGCCATCGCCTATCTGGCCGGTTCCGACCGGGCGGCCTTCGCGATCCTCTACCTCGCAAGCTACGCCTTCTGGATCGGCGGCGCCGTTCTGCTCGTCCTGTTCGTACAGCGCGCGACGCGCCTGCCTTTTCCCGTCCTGGCCATACCGCTGGTCGCGGGCCTGTTCCTCTGGGACCGGCAGCTCAACGAGCTCTATGTGAACGGCATGGAGAGCGGTCTCTATATTTCCGCCCTCCTGCTGTTCCTGGTGGTCGCGCAGCGCAGCGCCGGAACGGCGGTTCGCGCCCCCAGTCTCCGGCACGCCGCGATGATGGGACTGAGTGCAGGCATCCTCATGCTCGCGCGCAACGATGGCGTCTTCGTTTGCGCCTTCGTGATGTTGGCTCTCCTGATCGCCGATCGCTCGCGGGCGCGCTTCTACGAGCTGGTGATCGCGGGCGTGATCGCCTGCATGCTCGTGCTTCCCTGGATCGCCTACTGCTACTGGGTGGCGGGCCTGTTCGTGCCCCAGAGCGGCGTGGCGACCTCGGTGGCGCTGCGTCCGTTCACCCATCCGGCGGACACGATCCGGGCCTTCATCGTCTCCTTCGTCCCGCTCCTGTTCGTCCGCATGAGAGGATTCCTCACCGAGCCACCGATGGTGGGCGGCGTACTGGCGGTGCTCCTGACCGTTGGATTGCTGGTCGCGGTGTTCCGCCCGCGATCCCGGCTGGCGGAGGCGCCGACGCGCCTCGTCCTGCTGGCCTTTGCGGCGTCGAACGTCGTGCTGCTCGCCTACTATCCGCTGGTCAGCTCCGCGGTCCAGTTCTACGAGCGCTACTTCGGCCCGGTGAAGCTGCTGATCGTCATCCTGCTGTCGCTGGTGATCGTCGCCGCGGCGAGGCGGTTCGAAGCGTCGAAGGCATTCGCCGCCACCGCCTCCGCGGTCCTGGTCGCCGCCATCCTGTCCAATGCCTACTGGATCGCCGAGCCCTGGGGCGTGCCCTACCGGGGCTACTTCGGTTCCTCGGCCTACGCGCTCGCCCGGTCGCCGTTCATGACCGACGGTTCGCGCATCGGCATGATGGAGTCGGGCCGCTTCGGCTTCATGCTGCCCGACCGCGTCGTGAACCTGGACGGCAAGATGCGGGTTCCCGCCCTGCGCGCCCTGCAGCAGGGCAGGCTCGATGAAGAGATCCAGCGGGGCAACTTCGATTACATCCTGCTGAACATCTTCGACGAGGCCTTCTTCGACGAGCGCGCGCCGGCCTGGCGTCAGCGCTATGTCCCGGCCGGCAAGCTCGGCACGCTCGCCGTGTTCAAACGCAAGCCGCAATAGGTTACTGCGGCCAGCCGAGCTCGATCTCGACGACGACGGGCTTGACCTGCCGCATGGCGCTGTCGGTCGACGAGAACTCGACGTCGCCGTTGACCTTGTCGAGCGCGTCGCCGGGCGCGTCCTTCGGCGGATCGAATCGCAGGGAGAGGTTGCAGCCGCCCACCGGCTTGTCGAGGCGTCCGCCGTCCCAGCTGTTGCTGTAGCCGCCGAGATCCCAGCCGAAGCCCGTCAGCGTGAAGGGCTTGCCGTTCATCGTCTCGATCTCGGCGAGCGTCGCGCCGTTGGCGACCGGCTTGTCGAGGCCTGCGACGGCGACCGGCCAGGTCGAGCCGTTGCGGATGATCACCACGTTGGGGCGCGCGTAGGCGTCATGCCACAGGATGTCGATGCGCTTCTCCGGGTCCTTCGCGAAGATGACGGTGCCGGGCTCCGTGTTTCCCTCGCCGACGGGAATGTTCGCGCGCTCGACGTTCTCCGCGCCGAAGACGCGGGCGAGGGTGCGTTCGTCGGCGTTGCGGGCGAAGGGGCCGGTGCAGTCCAGGACTGAAGGTGCCTGCGCCCATGCCAGCGGCGGCGTTGCGGCGATGAGGCAAAGCAGACAGGTGGCGCGCAGGGCAGGAGACATTCCGCCTTTTATCACACAAGCCGGCCGGCGCGCGTTGCGACCTCGCCGGCCCGATCAGACCGGCACGGACGCCGCCATGTCGCCACGCCCGCGCTCCAGCATGCGATGTGCGATCTCGGTCTCGCCCAGGACGATGAGATTGGCGCCGAGCTTCTCGAAATGTTCGACCGTCGCGCTCGAATGGGCCCGTGCCAGGATATCGAGTTTGGGATTGGCGGCGCGGGCCTGCTGGATGATCTGGCCGGCCTCGAAGGCCTCGGGGATGGTGACGTAGAGGCGGCGGGCGCCGGTGAGGTTGATGGCGGCGATCAGCGCCGGTTCGGCTGCGTTACCCGAGTATACTTCCGCGCCATCCTTGCGCGCCCGCTCGACGCCCGCGTCGCTGGCCTCCACGACGATCAGGTTCCCGCTGTCGCCCTTCAGGCCGGCGCCGACCATCGAGCCGACGCGCCCGTAGCCGATGACGATGTCGTGGCCGGTCAGGGTCGTCGGCGCGAAGTCGGTGGCCGGCTCGTCGGGCTTGTCGGCCGGCGCGGTGTCCTTGTGGCCCCCCAGGCGCTCCAGCAATGTGAAGACGAACGGGTTCACCATGATCGACACGATGGCGCCGGCCAGGATCAGGTCGCGCGATTCCTTCGGCACCATGTTCAGGCTGATGCCGATGCCGATCAGGATGAAGGAGAACTCACCGATCTGCGCGAGACTTGCCGAGACGGTGAAGGCGGTCGATCGACTGTGGCCGAAGGCGCGGACGATCAGGTAGGCAACCACCGACTTGCCGACGACGATGATCGCGATGGTGGCGATCACCGCCAGCGGCGCGTCCACGAACACGCTCGGATTGAGCAGCATGCCCACCGAGACGAAGAACAGCACCGCGAAGGCGTCGCGCAGCGGGATGGCTTCCTCCGCCGCGCGCTGGCTGAGGTCGCTCTCGCCCAGCACCATGCCGGCGAAGAAGGCGCCGAGCGCGAAGGAGACGTCGAAGAAGTAGTGCGCACCGTAGGCGACGCCGAGTGCCACGGCATAGACGGCCAGCCGGAACAGTTCGCGCGAACCGGTATGTGCGGTGTGGTGCATCAACCACGGAATGAGCCGCCGCCCGACGATCAGCATGATCGCCACGAAGATCGAGACCTTGGCCAGCACGATGAGCAGCGAGAACAGGATCCGGGTGGCCGGCACGCCGTTGTCTGCCGTCGCCAGGGCCAGTGCCGGCAGCAGGACAAGGGCCAGGACCATGGCGAGATCCTCGACGACCAGCCAGCCGACCGCGATGCGGCCGCGATGGGTTTCGAGAATGTGACGGTCCTGCAGGGCGCGGATGAGAACGACGGTACTGGCCACCGACAGGGCCAGGCCGAAGACGAAGCCGGCCAGCGGCGTCCAGCCCAGTGCCCAGGACAGTCCGGCGCCCATCAGGGTGGCGACGGAGATCTGGCCGATGGCGCCGGGGATCGCAATGCGCGCAACCGAAAGCAGGTCCTTCAGCGAGAAGTGCAGGCCCACGCCGAACATCAGCAGGATGACGCCGATCTCGGCCAGTTCGGTGGCCAGGGCAGGGTCGGCCGTGAAGCCCGGTGTGTAGGGACCGACCATGACGCCGGCGAGCAGGTATCCGACAAGCGGCTGAATGCGCAGCCGCTGCGCGATCAGACCGAAGATGAAAGCGAGCATCAGACCCGCAGCAATCGTAGCAATGAGCGGGGTATGCTGCTCCGGCATCCAGTGTTTCTCTCCGCGAGTGATGGAACCCAATCCGATGTGGCGTTGATCGGTGGAAATTGCAATCTGTCTGAAGCGGATTGGGAGGATTTGAGATGACGGTATCGCGACGCAAACTTTTAGGGACTGGCCTGGCGCTGACGGCAACGGCCGCCGCGGGCACGCCCGTTCTGGCGCAGAATTTTCCGACCAAGCCCATTCGCTGGATCTCGCCCTTCGCGGCCGGCGGCAACTACGACCTGACGTCCCGGCTGGTCGGCGAGGCGATGTCGCGCAATCTCGGCCAGCAGGTTCTCGTCGACAACCGGCCGGGCGCCGGCGGTCTCGTGGGCGCCGAGGCCGCGGCCAATGCGCCGGCCGACGGCTACACCGTCGTCATGGGCAGCTTCAGCGTGCTGTTCGTCTCGCCCTATCTCGCGGGCAAGCCGTCGCTGGTGCCGCAGTTCGCGCCGATCAGCCTGCTGTCGACCGTGCCGATGATTCTCGTCGGCAAGCCCGACGGTCGCTTCGCCGACATCCGCGCCGTCCTGGCCGAAGCCAAGGCGAAGCCCGGCACGGTGAGCATCGGCCATGCCGGCAACGGCACGACCAACCACATCGCCATTCTGCGTCTCGAGGTGAACGAGGGGGTGAAGTTCAACATCATCCCGTACAAGGGGTCGGGCCCCGGCCTCAACGACCTGATGGCGGGGCAGATCGACCTCTACATGGACCAGCTCACGACATCGCTGCCGCAGATCAAGGCGGGCAAGCTGAAGGGCATGCTGGCGATGAGTCCGAACCGCGTCGCGCAGCTTCCCGACATGCCGTCGCTCACCGACATCGGCAGCAAGCCGTTCGACGGCGGTACGACGGCGGGTCTTCTGGCACGTGTCGAAACGCCGAAACCGATCCTGACCACCCTGAACGGCAGCGTCGTCACCGCATTGAAGGAGCCGGCCGTGGCCGCGAAGCTCGCCGAACTGGGCGCCGTCCCGCGGCCGTCCACCATGGAGGAGTTTGCAGCGTACATGAAGGACCAGGAAGTGGGCGTTAGCGCACTTGTGAAGTCGGGTTTGTTGAAACCCGAGTGAACGGGTGTCATGTCGGCAGCATGACAAATATCTTCCGGACGATTGCACTGGTCGTGGCCCTGGCCATCACCGGTTCTGTGGCGGGTTGCGCGAATTCGGGCATCCCCCAGGATGGCCGCTACCAGACACACGGTACCGGCTGGGACAACTGGCGAGGCTGATAAAAACAAAGGGGGGATCATGAAGATCGACAGGCGCGGGCTTCTTGGGGTCGGCGCCGCCGGCTTGGCAATGGCTGGCGCATTGGCCGGCAGGGCACGAGGCGCTGCGGCGCAGACCTTCCCCAGCAAGCAGATTCGCTGGGTCATCCCCTTCGCCCCGGGCGGCAACTACGACGTCACCGCCCGTATCGTCTCCGATCCGATGGGCCGCCATCTCGGCCAGGGCATCCTGATCGACAACAAGCCGGGCGCAGGCGGTGTCGTGGGGCTGGAGGCTGCGCTCAACACGCCGGCCGACGGCTACACGATCTCGATGGCGAGCTTCACCGTCGCCTACGTCGCGCCGTTGTTCGCGGGCAAGCAGCCGCTGCTGCCGCAGATGGCGCCGGTCAGTATCCTGACGACGGTGCCGACGCTCGTGGTCACGCGCGCCGACAGCCGCTTCCGCGACATGAAGAGTGTGCTGGCCGAGGCCCGGGCCAAGCCGGGCACCGTCACGATCGGCCATGCCGGCAATGGCACGACCAACCATGTCGGCATCCTGCGCCTGCAGCTGAACGAAGACCTCAAGTTCAACATCATTCCCTATCGCGGCGCCGGGCCCGGCATCGCCGACCTGCTGGCTGGCAATCTCGACCTGTTCACCGACCAGCTCACCAGCTCGATGCCGCACATCCAGTCCGGCAAGCTCAGGCCTCTCGCGACGTTCAGCCTCCAGCCCGTGCCGGACCTGCCGAACGTGCCGACGATGGGCGACCTTGGCCTCAAGCCGTTCGACGGCAACACGACGGCCGGCGTGTTCACTCATCCCGATACGCCCAAGCCCGTCATCGCCCGCCTGAACGAAGGCGTGGTGGCCGGCCTCAAGGACGAGGCGGCCAACAGGAAGCTGCGCGAGCTGGGCGCCATCGTGCGCCCCTCGACCCCGGAGGAATTCACCGCGGCCCTCAAGGCCGACGAGGCCAACGTGTCGGAACTGCTGAAGCTCGGGCTGCTGAAGCCGGAGTAGGCTTCAGATTTTTCGCCTTGACCTGACCCACCCAACCTCATCCTGAGGAGGTCGCGCAGCGACCGTCTCGAAGGATGGGCAACAATGGTGGTGCTCGTGCCCATCCTTCGAGACGCGCTCCTACGGAGCGCTCCTCAGGGTGAGGTCATTGTTGGAAAGCGGGCGCTTCTTTCCTGTCCGGGAAACCCTAGCTGATCTCCTTCATCACCGACCACAGGTCGGCCTTGCGTTCGAAGCCGATGCCCGGCGAGTCGGGCATCGTCACGCGGCCGTCGACGACGGCGCAGTCGTCGGCGAAGCCGCCGAACGGCGCGAAGACCTGCGGATAGGATTCGTTGCCACCGCATTGCAGGCCGACGGCGATGTTGAGCGCGAACTGGTGGCCGCCGTGCGGCACGCAGCGCCGCGGTGACCAGCCGTGCGCCTTCAACATCTCGATCGTGCGCAGGTATTCGACCAGCCCGTAGGAGAGGGCGGGATCGTACTGCAGGATGTCGCGGTCGGGACGCAGGCCGCCGTGGCGGATCAGGTTCCGCGCATCCTGCATCGAGAACAGGTTCTCGCCGGTAGCGAGCGGCGGGGCGTACTCGGTGGCGAGCGCTGCATGCGCCAGATAGTCGAGCGGGTCGAGCGGCTCTTCGTACCAGCGCAGGCCGAAATCCTTGATGGCGCGGCCGAATTCGATCGCCGTGGTGAGGTCGAACTTGCCGTTGACGTCGACGGCCAGCCGCTCGCCGGCGCCGACGATCTTCAGTACCGCCTCGATGCGCTTCAGGTCCTCGGCCAGCGGCACGCCGCCAACCTTCATCTTCACGCAGGAGTAGCCGAGGCCGAGATAGTGCTTCATCTCGTCCTGCAAACCTTCGAGCCCCTTGCCGGGGTAATAGTAGCCGCCGGCGGCATAGACCCACGCCTTCTCGTCGGCCTGGCCGCCATTGTAGCGGTCGGCCAGCAGCTTCCACAGCGGCACCCTCTTGGCCTTGGCGACGGCATCCCAGATCGCCATGTCGAGCACGCCGACGGCGACCGAGCGCTCGCCGTGGCCGCCGGGCTTCTCGTTGGCCATCATCACCGACCAGCACTTCGCCGGGTCGATCAGGCCTTCGGCGTCGAGCAGCGACTCCGGCTTCGCCTGGCTGAGGCGAGGAATAAACCGTTCGCCCAGGAGCCCATGCTGCGCATAGCGGCCGTTAGAGTTGAAGCCGAACCCGATGACGGGCTTGCCGTCGACCATCACATCCGTGACCACGGCCACCACCGAAGCGGTCATCTGGCTGAAGTCGATGTAGGCGTTGGCGATGTTGGAGCGGATGGGCGAGACGATGTCGCGGATGGCGACGATGCGCATGGAAGTGTCCGTGGCTGGAGGGCAGGCGGCGGCTCTGTTTAGAGGTTCTACAGAGGCGCGGGCGCAGCGACCAGCCACCGGAGGTCCTGAATCGATGGCGCAAAACGCAACGGACCGGAACGGGTTCCCCAAATATATCGGCCCTGCATCCTCGAACATCAGGCGCGATTTTGCGTAGTATGGCCCAGATGCAGCTCGATACCACCTCGGCTGCGCCCGGCCGATCCTCCGCCCGCCAGATGCTGCGTGCAGCGACGGCAACGCTTCATGCGGAAGTCGACGCGCGCTTTTCCGGACCTTTCGCTACCGACAGGAATGCTTACGAGGCGTTCCTGACCGTCCTTGCGCGCGCCGTGCTGCCGCTTGAACAGGCCCTCGATCGGGGAGGGGTGGGGCGGCTCCTGCCCGATTGGCGGGAGCGCCGTCGTTCAGGGGCACTGAAGCAGGACCTCGACCTTCTCGGCATCGCCGTGCCGCCTGCGCTGAACGTCAGTGTGACCACGGACGAGGCGCGGCTGTTCGGCCGGCTCTACGTGCTCGAAGGGTCGCGACTGGGCGGGAAACTGCTGGTAGAGCGTGCCGCGGAAAGCGACGATCCGCGGGTGCGCGCGGCGACGCACTATCTCGGCCACGGGGCAGGGAGCGACTTCTGGAGAAGCTTCCTGCAACGTCTGGAGACGTCCGAAGCCGTCCTGGAGTCGCCGCAGCGGACCTTGCTCGGTGCGCGCGAGGCGTTCGGCCTGTTCGGCGCGGAACCCGCCCATGTCTGAGGAAAGCCGCGCGACACCGGTCGATCTCGAAAATTGCGATCGTGAGCCCATCCACCTGCTGGGCGCGGTGCAGTCGTTCGGCTTCCTGCTGGCCCTCGACAGCACGCAATGGACGATCACGCGCCTGTCGCGCAACGCCGCGGGGTGGCTGGGCGCCGGGCCGCTCGAGTTGATCGGACGGCCGATCGAGAATGTGTTCACGCACGACGCGATCCACCTGATGCGCGGGCAGCTCCAGACCGCGGTTTTCAGCAACGCGGTGGCACGCTCCTTTGCCGTGCCGTTGCTGAACGACGGGCCGGTCTTCGACATCGCCGTGCATGTCGTCGACGGCTCCATCGTCATCGAATGCGAACCCTGCATGCATGAGCAGGGCGTGAACTCGGGCGCGCTCGTTCGCGCCATGATCTCCCGCCTGCAGCAGGCTTCGGAACTCCGCACCTTCTATCGCGTGGCCGCCCGCGAGATGCGCGGTCTCACCGGCTTCGATCGCGTGATGGTGTATCGCTTCGATCATGACGGGTCGGGCGAGGTGATCGCCGAATCGGCACGCGGCGGCCTCGAATCCTATCTCGGCCTGCACTATCCGGCCTCCGACATTCCGCGGCAGGCGCGCATCCTCTACGAGCGCAACTGGCTGCGCATCATTCCCGACATTTCGGCCCGGCCCGCCGCCGTGGAGCCCGGTCTCATCGATGGCCGGCCGCTCGACCTGTCGATGAGCGTGCTGCGCAGCGTGTCGCCGATCCACATCGAGTACCTGCAGAACATGGGCGTGGGCGCGTCGATGTCGGTCTCGATCCTGCGCGACGGCAAGCTGTGGGGCCTCTTCGCCTGCCATCACTATGCGCCGCACAACGTGCCGTTCGAGCGGCGCACGGCGGCAGAGCTGTTCGGCCAGATGTTCTCGCTGCTGATGGAAAGTCGCGAACGCGACGCCGAATCGCTCTACGAGGCGCGCGCCCGCAAGCTGCACAACCAGCTCGTCACCGTGATGGCGTCGGAAGCGACCCGCTTCGACAGCATCGTCTCGCATCTCGACGAGATCGCCGAGTTGTTGTCCTGCGATGGCATCGGCGTGTGGACGGGCGGTCATGCGACGCTGCAGGGCATGGCGCCGACGCAGGACCAGTTCGCCGGCCTGATCGGTCATCTGACCCGCCGCAATCCTGGCGAGGTGCTGGCCGTACACGAGATCGCGGCCGAATATCCGACGGGCCGGGAGTTCGCCGATCGGGCGGCCGGCATGCTGGTGGTCCCGCTGTCGCGGCCGGCGCGGGACTTCCTCGTCTTCTTCCGCAAGGAAGTCGCGCGCTCCGTCAACTGGGCGGGCGATCCCAGCAAGCAGGTCAGTGTCGGCCCGTTGGGCTCGCGCCTGACGCCGCGCAAGAGCTTCGAACTCTGGTGCGAGACGGTTCGGGGACAGTCGATCCCGTGGCAGCCGGTCGACGTGCGCATCGCCGAGGGCCTGCGCGTCAGCCTGCTCGAGGTGATCCTGCGCCTGTCGGCCATCACCGAGGTCGAGCGCAAGCGGGCGCAGGAGCGGCAGGAGCTGCTGATCGCCGAACTCAATCACCGAGTCCGCAACATCCTGGGCCTGATCCGCGGTGTCATCTCGCAGAGCCGCGATCCGTCGCTTACGGTCGATGCCTTCACCGAGGTGGTGGGCGGGCGCATCCAGGCGCTGGCCCGCGCGCACGACCAGATCACCGCGGACAATTGGGGCCCGGCATCGTTCCGCGGCCTGGTGGGGGCGGAAGCGGGCGCCTATCTCGGCGGCAGGGCCGCGCGCGTGCGGCTGTCCGGCCCCGAAGTGCTGCTGGAGCCGCAAGGCTTCACGACGCTCGCCCTGGTCATCCACGAGCTGATGACGAATTCCGCCAAGTACGGGGCGCTGAGCGACAGTCGCGGCCATATCGAGATCGGCACCCAGTTCGATGCCGAAAGGAACCTGCATGTCACCTGGACCGAGCATGGCGGGCCGCCCGTCAAGCCGCCGACGCGCCGCGGCTTCGGCTCGACGGTGATCGAGCGATCCATCCCCTATGACCTGAAGGGCGAGGCGACGCTCGACTACGAGACGAAGGGCATCCGCGCGACTTTCATGGTTCCGGCCGTCCATGTCCGTCCCGCGCCGGGAGCGGTGGACGAGCCGGCCGAGAAGACGATTCCCGAGGTGCAGGCCACCGAGTTGCCCAAGGACGTGCTGGTCGTGGAGGACAACATGATCATCGCGCTCGACGCGGAAAGCGCGTTGCTGCGTGCCGGTATCGCATCGGTCCGCGTGGCGTCGAGTGCCGCACAGGCCCTGAAAGCCATTTCCACGCGCGCGCCCGACTTCGCGCTGCTCGACATCAACCTCGGCCGCGAGACGAGCTTCGAGGTCGCCGAGCAGCTCGCGTCGCTCGGCATCCGCTTCGTCTTCACGACGGGCTACGGCGAGGACATCGCTTTCCCGCCGAAACTGCTGGGCGTCCCGCGCGTGCGCAAACCCTACACCGGCGACGCGCTGCTGGAAGCGATGCGCCTCTAGCCCGCCGCGAAGACGTTGCGGCGGTTCTGGCGGAACAGCAGCCACCAGGCGACCGCGCCGTTCAGCAGGTTCCAGGCGATGCCGTTGATGAAGGCGGCCCGGTAGGAGCCGGTCATGTCGAACAGCACGCCGCCCATCCATCCGCCCAGCGCCATGCCGATCAGCGTCGAGGAAATGGCGAGGCCGACGCGGAAGCCCGCTTCCTTCGGCGGGAAATATTCCCGCACGATGATCGCGTAGGACGGCACGATGCCGCCCTGGAACAGGCCGAACAGCGCCGAGGCGAGGTAGAGCGAGTTCACCGAATCGTCGACCAGATAGAAGACCAGCGCCACGCACTGCAGCGTCGAGCCCAGCAGTAGCGTTTTCACGCCGCCGACCCGGTCGGCGATCCAGCCCGAGGCGATGCGGCTCACGATGCCGAAGCCCAGCATCAGCGACAGCATCTCCGCGCCACGCGCCACGCCGTAACCCAGGTCGGCGCAATAGGCGACGATATGGACCTGCGGCATCGACATGGCGACGCAGCAGCCGATGCCGGCCACGACCAGCACCGCCTGCAGGCCGTTGGGTGACAGGCCGAGCGAGCGCGGCGAATGGATGGCGGCGCCGGCCCCGCCGTCGGCTCCCGTTGTCTCATGCTGCGGCGGCTTGCGGCGCAAGGTCAGGGCCAGCGGGATCATGGCCACGAAGCAGAGCGCCCCCGCGGCCCAGTAGGTCACCCGCCAGCCATGATCAGCGATCATCATCTGGATGATCGAGGGCCAGATCGCGCCGGCGAGATAGTTGCCGGAGGCCGCGATGGCGACGGCGATGCCGCGGCGCTTGTCGAACCAGTGCGAGATGTCGGCCACCAGCGGCGCGAAGGTCGCCGCCGCGCTGAAGCCGATCAGCACCTGAACGGTGGCGAACAGCGGCAGCGAGGGCGTGAACGGCGCCGTCGCGAACCCGATGGCGAGGCCGGTGGCGCTGAGCACCGCGGTGAGCACGATGCCGCGCTTGTCGACCAGCTTGCCCCAGGTGACGCCGCCGGCGAAGAAGCCCAGCGTGTTCATCGTGTAGGCGAAGGAGATGTCGGCGCGAGTGATGCCGAGATCCTGCTGGATCGACGGCAATGCCACGACCAGGCACCACATGCCGATGCCGCCGACCGTGCTCAGGGTCACGCTGGCGGCCAGGCGCCACCAGGCATAGCTCGACTCGACTCCGGACATGATCAGCCGCCGACCGCGCCTTGCGTGTTGACGTAGAGGGCGTAGAGCGAGTGGCTGGCCGCCATGAACAGCCGGTTGCGATGGCGCCCGCCGAAGCAGACGTTGGCGCAGCGCTCGGGCAGGTCGATGTGGCCGATCGGTTTGCCCGAAGAATTGAAGACACGCACGCCGTCGAGTTCGTCCGAGCCCATGCCCCAGCCGCACCACAGGTTGCCGTCGACGTCGACGCGGAAGCCATCCGGCGAGCCGCCCGGTCCGGCATCGATCAGCACCGAGCCCGTGCCCAGCGAGGTGCCGTCGGCCGAGAGGTCGTAGGACAGGATCGTGCGGTGCGGTTCGGCGCGCGAGGCCACGACATAGAGCTTCTTCTCGTCGGGCGAGAAAGCGAGCCCGTTGGGGCCGGGAATGTCGTCGGCCATTACGGCGAGCTTGCCGGTGGTCGGATCGAGCCGGTAGACGGCGGGCTTGTTCTGGCTCTCTTCCTTGTGGCCTTCGTAGTAGCCCAGGATGCCGAAGGTGGGATCGGTGAACCAGACCGAGCCGTCGGACTTCACGACGACGTCGTTGGGCGAGTTGAGCGGCTTGCCGTTGTAGGAATCGGCCAGCACCGTGATTGCGCCGTCATACTCGAAGCGCACGACGCGGCGGGCATCGTGCTCGCAGGCGATCAGCCGGCCGCGGCGATCGCGCGTGTGGCCGTTGGCGTTGTTCGAGGGCTTGCGGAAGATCGAGACGTTGCCCGTCTCCTCGTCCCAGCGCAGCACGCGGTTATTGGGAATGTCGCTCCACAGCAGGTAGCGCCCGTCGCCGAACCAGACGGGCCCCTCGGACCAGCGGCAGCCCGTGTAGAGCCGCTCCACCGAGGCCAGCACCAGCCGGTACTGGTTGAACGACGGATCGAGCACGCGCACGGCCGGGTCGGGGTAGCGCTCGCTGGGCTGCCACATCTTGGTTTCCTCGTTCTTTGTTCTGGCGCAAAGCAGACGCCGAATTTCGCGCGAGAATGCCCGTCCGGCGCCGCGCGGTCGAGAGACAATGGCTCACCTTTCCGGAACGGGTGTTCCGGGGAGCGGCTTCATGTCTGCCACACCCGCGAATAATTCGTGGGAATGGCAAAGCAGGCCTGTGATATTACCGCCGGACCCGCCCACCGGCGTCGGTGGGCCAACGTCAAGTCAGCAAGCTCTACGGGATGGTTGTGATGAAGCCGACCTTTGTGACCATTGATCGCCATCCGGGCCGCTCCACCCAGACCATCGGTGTGGCGCGCGCGCTCGGGACCGATCCGGATCTCATTCACGAGCCGTCGGTCGGCGTCGTGGGCACCAAGGGCGACAGCCAGTGCTATCTCGGCGTCATGTCCAAGGTCGAAGCGATCCACGCCGAGCTCAAGGCGCGCATCGGCACGGGCGCCAACCAGCTCAAGATGCGCCTGGTCCAGCCCGAATACACGATCGCCACGTCGGACGGCATCCGCAACGGCACGCGCGAGATGCGCTACTCGCTGATCGGCCGCGAAGTCACGCAGGACGCGCTGTGCGAGCATCTGAGCGCCACCGGCCTTGCCGGCACGATCGCGGTCGTGGCCTGCGACAAGCCCCCGGTCGGCACGCTCTCTGCGCTGCTGGAGCACAATCTGCCGTCGATCATCATGTCGGACGGCCCGATCCATCCCGGCAAGGACCCGAACACCGGCGAGGCGCTCGACATCGTGAGCGCCTACCAGGTTGCCGGCCATCCGGATCCCGAGTACCGCCACCACATCGCCTGCCACGCCTGCCCCGGCTACGGCAGCTGCGGCGGCATGTTCACCTACAACACCATGCAGACCTTCATCGGCGTGGTCGGCATGCAGCCGCTGCACATGGTGGCGCCGCCGTCCGACGATCCGCGCCGCACCGGCCAGTTCGCGGCCGAGCTGGTCGATCTGCTGGCAAACCTGATCAAGAACGACCTGAAGCCGCGCGACATCGTCGTGCGCGATTCGATCCGCAACGCGGTGATCGTCTCGATGGCGATCGGCGGCTCGACCAACGTGGTGCTGCACGCGCCGGAAATCGCCCGTGCCGCCGGTTTCGCCGACTTCTGGAAGGACGTCATGACGCCGGAGGAATTCAACTACCTCTCGCAGCATGTCGTGCCGGTGCTGACCGACGCGCGTCCCTACGGGAAGTATTCGATGGTCGACATCGACGAAGTCGGCGGCGTGCAGGTGATCGTGCGCGAACTGCTCGACGCCGGCCTGCTGAACGGCGACGTGCTGACCTGCACCGGCGAGACGCTGGCCAAGCAGGTCGAGCGGCTGGGTGCCAAGAAGGCCGACGGCCGCGTGATCTATCCGGTCGAGAAGCCCTACAAGCCGACCGGCGGACTGCGCATGCTGGGCGGCAACCTGTCGCCGGATTTCTCCGCGATCCTGAAGCTCGCGGGCGTCGAGGGCGGCCTCGAGGACAATCTCTTCCGTGGCCGCGCCCGCGTGTTCGAGGGCGAGGCAGGCCTTCTCAAGGCGCTCGACGAGACGCCGGACACGTTCCAGAACCACGACATGATCATCGTGCGCTACGAGGGACCGAGCGGCGCCCCGGGCATGCCGGAAATGCTCGACCCGACCTCGCGCATCACGACGCTGTGCCGCGAGCGCAATATCGTTGTGGCCCTGATGACCGACGCGCGCTTCTCGGGCGGTTCGGTCGGTCTCGTGATCGGCCATGTCGGTCCCGAAGCGGCGATCGGCGGCCCGATCGGGCTGGTCGAGGAGGGCGACGAGATCGTGGCCGATCTCAACATCAACGAACTGAACTGCACCCAGCTCGCGGATCCCGCGACCTTAGCCAAGCGCAAGGCGGCCTGGGACAAGGTGGTGGCGGCCAACGGCGGTCTCCATCCGAACTGCGGCACGGCCGATACGCGTCTTCTCCATCGTGCCCGCACCAGCGCCGTGCCGGCGACGCGCGGCGGCGGCCTGCATCCCAACCGCGAGGTCTGGGTGCGCGCGCCACGCAAGGCGGAGCGGCAGGACTTCAAGCTGCGCAACAAGCACCGCCCGGAGGCCAACAAGTCTTTCTAAGGGCGGGCGAGCTTCGCTGGAATCAAGAACGCCAGGGGATCAAACCTCTGGCGTTTTCATTGGAGCGCGTCACTCCAGTGGCGCGCTCCAATGAGTCAATCGCCCTCGACGCCGTATGCCGCCTTCGCGGCTTCCTGGCTGACCAGGCCGAGCCTGATGTCGCGTTTGACGGCTTCGGGGTCGCGCTTCGCAGGATCGCCGTAACCACCGCCGCCGGGCATCTCGACCACGAGACGTTCGCCGGCGGGGATGGTCTGGAAACCCTTGGCCTTCAGCTCCTGTCCCGAAGCCAGCGAGAGGCGGCCGTTGCCGCCGGGCTTGCCACCATCGCGGCCGCGCGCCGGATATTTGACCCGCTCGAAGGTGGCGAAGATGCCGAAAGGCGCGCCCTCGCGATGCTCGACCTCCATCACCTGGCCGAGCCCGCCGCGCTGCTGGCCGGCACCGCCGGAATTCTGGCGGTATTCCTTCTTCCACACGACGACGGGGGCGATGGTCTCGGTGATCTCGACCGGGACGTTGCGCACGCCGGAGGGGAACGGTGTCGCCGACAGTCCGTCGAGCGTCGGCCGCGCGCCGGTGCCGCCGGAATGGAAGGTCGTCACCATGAAGGGTCGGCTGTTGCCGATGGTGCCCGTCATGCCGTGTCCGGCACCGAGCTTCAGGTTCCAGAGGTTTGACGTCCCCTCGGCCGGGACCTGGCCCGGGATCACCTGATGCAGCGCATCGAAGCAGACGTCGGGCAGCATGTGGCCGATCGTGCTGCGCGCGTTCACCGCCGCAGGGTAAAGCGCATTGACGATGGTGTTCTCGGGCGCTGTGACGAGGATCGAGTCGAGCGTGCCGGCATTGTTCGGGATGGTCGGCGCCACGACGCACTTGATACCGAAGGCGGTATAGGCCTCAGTGTAGCACATCGGCGAATTGATGCCGTAGATCGACGAGCCCGAGGTTCCGGCATAGTCGACCGCGATATGATCGGCGTGGATGGTGACGGCGGCATGCAGGTCGATCGGCGCGTCGTAGCCGTCGATCCGCATATGGCCCTTCCAGGTGCCGCGCGGCAGCTTCGAGATCGCCGCGATCATGCCGGCACGGCTCTTCTCGATGATGTGCGTGCCCAGCTCGTCGAGCGAGTCGATGCCGTGCTCGGCCATCATGTCGGAGAGCCGCTTCTCGCCGATGCCGTTGCAGCCGACCAGCGCGTGGATGTCGCCCTCGACCTGCACCGGCTCACGCACGTTGGCGCGCACGATGCGCATCACGCTCTCGTCGATCACGCCCTCGCGCATCAGCGGCAGCAGCGGCAGGAACAGGCCTTCATGGAAGACCTGCCGCCCGTCGGGCGACTGGCCGAGGCCGCCGATGTCGACCACGTGCGTGGTGCAGGAGAACAGCGCCACCAGCTTGCCGTCGTGGAAGGCGGGCGAGGTGACGACGATGTCGTAGAGATGGCCGGTGCCCTTCCACGGATCATTGGTGATGTAGGCATCACCTTCCTTCATCGTGTCGACCGGGAATTCGCGGATGAAGTGGATGACGCTGCGCGCCATCGAATTCACGTGGCCCGGCGTGCCGGTGACGGCCTGCGCCAACATGCGACCTTCGAGGTCGAACACGCCGGCCGAGATGTCGCCGGCCTCGCGCGCGCTGGTCGAGAAGGCGGTGCGCACCAGGGCGCGGGCCTGCTCCTCGACGACCGACAGCAGGCGGTTCCACATGACTTGCAGGCGAATGTCCGCTGGCGTGCTCATGCGCGGTCCTCCAGGACGATCTGGCTCACGGAATTGATGCGGGCGGTGAAGCCCTTCGGCACGACGGTCGTCGTGCCGTCCTCGACGATCAGGGCCGGCCCGTCGAATGTCATGCCGGGCTTCAGCGCCGCACGCTCATGGAGAGCGGTCTTCTCGCGGGCGCCGCTCGCGGGATCGAGCACTTCGCGATGACCCGACGGGGGCGGCGCGGCAGACGTGGCGATGGCCTTCGCCGGCGCCGGCAGTGGCCGGTCGGTGGCGAGCGACAGCGTCCAGGTCAGCGCCTCGACCTCGAGCTTGGGAATGGCCCGGCCGAACACCTGCTCGTAGGTCGCCTCGAAGCGGCGGCGCAGTTCGCCTGCCGCATCGGACGCGAATGGCTCGTTGGGCAAGGGGACTGCGATTTCGTGGCCCTGTCCCCGATAGCGCATGAAGGCCTGGCGGGATTCCACCAGCGTCTCGCCCGGCGCCGCCGGGCGCACGACGGCCTCCGCTTCTGCGCGCATGGTGGCGAACAGCTCGTTCAGCATCTTTGCGTCGAGCATATCGAGCCGCTGATGGCGCGTGCGCACAACCTCGTAGGCGATGGAAGCGCGCAGGAAGCCGAAGGCGGAGCCGACGCCCGCACCGACCGGCACGATGACCTGCTTCATGCCGAGCTTGCGGGCGAGACGTGCCGCATGCAGCGGCGCCGCACCGCCGAACGCGATCAGCGCCCGGTCGGCCGTGTCCTTGCCGTTCTCGACCGCATGCACGCGGGCCGCACTGGCCATGGTCTCGTCGACGATTTCGGCAACGCCGGCCGCCGCGCCCTGGGCATCGGTCCTGAGCGGGCCGGCCAGCGCCTGCAGCGCGGCCTCGGCCTTGTCGCGGTGAAGCGGAATGGCACCGCCCGCGAAGCGCGCGGGATCGAGGCGTCCCAACGCCGTATCGGCATCGGTGACGGTAGGCTCGGTGCCGCCTCGACCGTAGCTCGCGGGGCCGGGCACGCTGCCGGCCGAATCGGGACCGACCTGGATGCGGCCCAGCGCATCGAGGCGCGCGATCGAGCCGCCGCCGGCGCCGATCTCGACCAGTTCGATGACGGGGATGCGCACCGGCAGGCCGGAGCCCTGCACGAAGCGATAGGCGCGGGCGACCTCGAACTGGCGGGAGCGTTGCAGCTCCAGATCGTCCAGCAGGGTGAGCTTGGCGGTGGTGCCGCCCATGTCGAAGGCGACGGCCTTGCGGGCGTCGTTTTCGGCCGCGACCGTGCGCGCGAGGATGGCGCCGCCGGCAGGGCCGGATTCGACCAGACGCACCGGGTAGCGTCGCGCCGTGTCTACCGTGGTGATGCCGCCGGACGACATCATCAGCAGCAACGGCCCGGCGATGCCTTCCTTTTTCAGGTCGGCTTCGAGTTGGCCGAGATAACCCGCCATGCGTGGCAGCACGTAGGCATTGGCGATGGTGGTCGAGGTGCGTTCGTACTCGCGGATCTCGGGACAGACCTCGCAGGACAGCGAAATCGCCACGCCCGGCAGCGCTTCGGCCAGGATTTCTCCGGTGCGACGCTCATGCGCCTCGTTGGTGAAGCTGTGCAGGAAGCAGACGGCGACCGCCTCAATCTTCTCCGCTTTCAATTGCGCGGCGACGCGATGCACCGCCGCTTCGTCGAGCGCCAGCAGCACCGCGCCGTCGGAGGCGACGCGCTCAGGGACACCGAAGCGCAGGTCGCGCGATACCAGCGGCTGCGGCCGCTCCATGTAGATGTCGTACTGCTCGAAGCGGTGCTCCCACGCCATCTCGACGGAATCGCGGAAGCCTTCGGTCGTAACCAGTGCCGTGCGCGCGCCCTTGCGCTCGATCAGCGCGTTGGTGGCCAGCGTCGTGCCATGGACGACGAGCGTCACATCCTGCGGCCGGCATTTCGCCTCGGCCAGGATGGAGCGCACGCCTTCCAGGACCGCGCGTTCCGGCGCGTCGGGCGTCGTCAGTATCTTGATGGAGTGCGAGATCGTGCCGGTTTCCAGCACGACATCGGTGAACGTGCCGCCGATATCGACAGCCAGACGGGATGACATTGTTACTCGTCGATCTTGATGTTGCCCTTGCGCACCACGTCGCCCCAGGTGACGGAATCGCGCTTCAGGAAGGCCACGTAATCGGCCGGGGAGAGAAGGGCCGGGGTGAGGCCGTTCTCGTCGTACTTCTTCCTCACGTCGGGCTGCGCCATCACCTTGGCGATGGCCTCGTTGAGCCGGTCGACGATCGGCTTCGGCGTGCCCGGAGGCGCGGCCAGCCCGTACCAGTTCTCCGCCTCGTACCCCTTCACGACCTCGGCGACTGCCGGCGTGTCGGGCAGGACGGGCCAGCGCTCGGGCGAGGTGACGGCCATGGCGCGCGCCTTGCCGCCGCGGATCAGGCCGAGCGTCGCAGGATCGCCGAAATAGGCATCGACGATGCCGGCGGCGAGATCGTTGAGCGCCGGTCCGGTGCCGCGATAGGGCACGTGGATCATCTTGAGGCCGGACATCTGGGTGAACAGCTCGCCGGCGAGATGCTGGCTGGTGCCGATGCCGCCGGATGCCCAGCGCAGCTCCTGCTTCTTCGCCAGCTCCATGAATTCCGGCAGCGTCTTGGCCGGCAGGTCGTTGCGCACCGCCACGATGAAGGGCATGCGGACCAGCCGCGTGATCTGCGTCAGCGCCGTCGGGTCGTACGGCATCTTGGCGCGCAGATGGGGACCGGCCGTCAGCGTGCCGGCACCGGTCAGCGACAGCGTGTAGCCGTCCGGCGGCGCGTGCGACATCGCCTCGACGCCGATGATGCCGCCGGCGCCGCCCTTGTTCTCGATGACGATGGTCTGGCCGAGTTCTTTCGACAGCGGCTCCATCATGAGCCGTGCCGTCAGATCGACGCCGCCGCCGGGCGGGAAGGGCACGATGATCTTGACCGGCCGCTCGGGATACTTGCCCTGCGCCGAGGCGGCACGGGCGACGAACGGCGACGCGAGTGCCGCGACCAGAAGCTGGCGACGAGTGTTACGCAACGGACCCTCTCTTTCGGCGCGCTGTTACAGCGCCACCTTCTTGAAAACCTCGATGAAGCGATCGACGTCCTGCTCGTCGTTGTAGACGTGCGGGCTGATGCGCAGCCGGCCCAAGCGCGGGGCCGCATATACATTCTCCGCCGCGAGTTTCTTTGGCAACTCGTCGGACATGCCCTTGGGGAACTGCAGGCAGATGAGATGCGGCGCGCGCAGCTTGCGGTCGAGGACGCGGACGCCCGAATTGGCGAGGCCGTCGGCCAGCCGGTCGGTCAGCATGCCGAGCCGCGCCACGATCGCGTCGTTGCCCCAGCCCGCCATCATTTCCATGCCCACCGCGGCCATCTCGAGCGTGATGAAGTGGTCGCGCTCGCCCATGTCGTACCGGCGCGCACCGTCGGCATAGGAGAGGTCGCGGAAATAGACCTTCTGCTCGGCGGCCACGCCCTTGCGCGCCGGCGCGGTCTGTTCCAGCGGCACGCCGTTCTGGTTGCGCTTGGCGACGTACATGAAAGCGCGTCCATAGGGCCCCAGCACCCACTTGTAGGTCGGGAAGATCAGGAAATCGGGGTCGAGCGCCTTCACGTCGATGCGCCGGACGCCGGCATCGTGCGTGGCATCGACGAGGAAGGCCGCGCCGTGGCGCCGAGCCGCCTCGGCGATGCGCGACAGGTCGAGCGCGCCGCCGTCCGACCAGTGAACGGAAGAGATCGAGACGAGGGAGAGGGGCGCGGCGTCCTTGCGCTCGATCGCGTCCAGTACCGCCGCCGTCCAGTCGCCGTCAGGCGGCTGCTTCACCTGTTCGACCGTGTAGCCGCCCTGTTCGGCGCGGCTCATCCATTCGAGCACCGGCGAGGTATGGTCGTCCTGCAGTACGAGCACGCGACTGCCGCGCGGAAGGCTCATCACCTTGCCGGCGGTCGAAACGCCGTAGCCGACCGAGGGGATCAATGCGACGTCGACGGGATCGGCGCCGATCAGCGCCGCGGCCGCCTTGCGCGCCCGCTCGTACTGGCCGGACATGAAGTCGGCATCGAGTTTCCAGGGCTGTCCCTTGCGACCCACGCCAACGCGCCCTGCTTCCTGGACCGCGAGAGGCAGGGGGCTCCAGGCGGCGGCATTCAGAAAACACACGTCGCGCGGAATGTCGAACAGATGACGCTGGGAGCTGAGCATGGGAACCGCCGGTTTGAACAGGCAGCGAGCCTAGGCGATTGCCGGGCAAAGAAAAAGGACGCCCGTCTCGCGACGGGCGCCCTTTCCTTTTCGATGCGTGCTGATTGCGCGCGGCGTTAGCCGTCGATCGCCTTCTTCACCGCGTCCTTGGCCTTGCCGATGGCCTGCTGCGCTTCGCCTTTGCGCTCCTGAATCACGCCTTCGACCCTCATCTTGTCGCTGTCGACGACCTTGCCGACGCCCTGCTTCACGTTGCCGATTGCCTCGTTGGCGAGACCCTTGGCCTTGTCGGTGGTGCTACTCATGACAGTCTCCTCTTCGATCTGTTTGGTGCCGCTTCAACGCGGCGTCGCGGCGTCCGTTCCGAGAATTCTTGCCGCCTCACCGCTCCCTATTTCGTCGTTGGGAACCGCTCGCTTTTCCTGGCGTTAAACAATTACGCGCTAGGCGCGGTCGCTCGATCTCGGTGGCCCCCGAACGCGGCGTGTAGCGGTCGACGGCCTCTTCGCGCCCTAGGCACCCATGGCGCGAGGGGAGGATATGTCAGCAACGGATTTCGACTACGGTTCCGCACTCTTCCTCGATCTCGACGGCACGCTGCTGGAAATTGCGGCGACGCCGGAGCTGGTCGTCGTTCCGCCGTCATTGCCCGGGCTTCTAGCCCATCTTCATGCGCTGCTGGGCGGCGCACTTGCGATCGTGAGCGGTCGCTCGCTCAAGACGATCGATCAGCTCCTGCAGCCGTTCAGATCCGCGGCGGCGGGAGAGCATGGGGTGACGCTGCGCTTCAGCGACGGGACGCTGGAGGAGATGCCTGCGGGCCTGGCTGTCACGCAGGCTTGGCGCGATTCGCTCGTCGCCGCCACCGAACGCTGGCCCGGCGTGCTGATCGAGCCCAAGCCGCATGGATGCGCCATTCACTATCGTCTGGCGCCCGAGCGTCATGACGATGTCTGGCGCGTCGTGCGAGCACTGGTGCCGGACGATCATCCCTGGTTCCGGCTGATCCCCGCGCGGGAAGCCGTCGAGATCGGCCCTCGATCCACCTCGAAGGGACATGCGGTCGAAAGATTCATGAAGGACAGCGTTTTCAAGGGCCGCCGCCCCATCTTCGTCGGGGACGATTTCACCGACGAGGCGGGCATGAGCGCGGCGCGCCGCCATGGCGGCGAAGGACTGCGCGTGCAGGAGGTCTTCGACGGTGATCCTGCCCAGGTGCGGGCCTGGTTGTCGCGCAATGCAGAGCGTTTGACCGGCGCGCCGGCGACGCAAACGGTCGCGGCGGGAGCGTCGGCATGAGCAGTCTCGATCTCGGAGTCGTCGGCAACTGCTCCATCGCCAGCCTGATCGATCGTAACGGCCGCCATGTCTGGCACGGCCTCGGCCGGCTCGATGGCGATCCGGTGTTCAATGCGCTGCTCGGCGGCAAGGATCCGCAGACCGGCTTCATGGACGTCGTCGTCGACGGCATGAAGGAGAGCCGGCAGCGTTACGTGCCGAACACCGCGATCCTGGAAACCACCATCGATGGCGCCGGCGGCACGGCGCGCATCTGGGATTTCGCGCCGCGCTTTCGTCGCTTCGGGCGCATGTTCCGCCCGCCCATGCTGGTGCGGCGTCTCGAGCCGGTCGCGGGACGCCCGCGCATCACGCTGCGCATGCGTCCAACCTTCGGCTATGGCGCCCACAAGTCCCAGGTTACAGTCGGCAGCAATCACATTCGCTACTACGGCGATGCTTCCGTGCTCCGCCTCACGACCGATGCGTCGCTGAATTACGTGATGCACGAAACGGAGTTTTCCCTCGACCGGCCACTGACCCTCATCGTCGGCGCCGACGAGAGCATCACCGACAATGTCGACCAGCTCTCGCGCTCGTTCCTGAGCGAAACCGAGGTCTACTGGCAGGGCTGGGTCCGCGATCTCAACATTCCATTTGACTGGCAGGTTGCGGTGATCCGGGCGGCGATCACCCTGAAGCTTTGCAGCTACGAGGATACTGGCGCCGTGCTGGCGGCGCTGACGACGTCCGTGCCCGAGGCGGCCGGCACCGTGCGCAACTGGGACTATCGATTTACCTGGCTGCGTGACGCGTTCTTCACCGTCACGGCGCTCAATCGGCTTTCGGCGACGCGCACGATGGAAAGCTACGTGCGCTTCATCGTGGATGTCGTCGAAACCGGCAGCAGCCGCGGCGAAATCCACAACGTGGCGCCGCTGTTCCCGATCGCGCCGGGAACCGACACGGTCGAGCGCCTGATCGACTCGCTGCCCGGCTATCGTGGCTATGGGCCCGTGCGTATCGGCAACGCGGCGGTGGGCCAGCGGCAGAACGACGTCTATGGCTCCATGGTGCTGACGGCCGCGCAGATGTTCTGGGACGAACGCCTGCCCCGGCAGGGCGACGTCGAGCTTTATCGCCAGCTCTGCGTCGTGGGAAACGAGGCGCACCGCGCGGCGCTCACGCCCGATGCCGGACTTTGGGAGTATCGCGAGCGGGAAGAGGTGCATACGTTTTCGGCGGCGATGTGCTGGGCCGCGCAGCACCGGCTCGGCCTGATCGCGCGCCGGGTCGGCTTCGACGGCGAGTCGCGGGAGTGGCTCGCCAAGGCGGGCGTGCTGCGGCAGGAGATTCTGCAGCGCGGCACCACGTCGGAAGGCTGGCTGTCGGGCGTGCTGGATCGCGACATGGCCGACGCGTCGAGCCTCGTCCTTCCCGAGATCGGCCTGCTGCGGTCCGACGATCCGCGCTTTCACGCCACCCTCGACATGGTCTCGAAGCGCCTCATGAAGAACGGCTTCCTGATGCGCTACGTCGAGGCCGACGATTTCGGCGCGCCGTCCAACGCGTTCCTGCTCTGCACCTTCTGGTACATCGACGCGCTGGCCAGCGTCGGCCGCCGCGAGGAAGCGCTCGAACTGTTCAACAACGTGTTGTCGAGGCGCAATCACGTCGGGCTGTTGTCGGAGGACCTCGATCCACGCACAGGCGAACTGTGGGGCAACTTCCCACAGACCTACAGCCAGGTCGGCCTGATCCTGTCGGCGATGCGACTCTCGCGGAGCTGGGAGGAGGGTTTGTGGCACGCCTCGTGATCGTCTCCAATCGGGTGCCCGTGCCAAAGGCGCGCGGCACGGCGGCCGGCGGCCTCGCGGTCGCCCTGAAGGACCTGCTGACACCCGGTGCGCTGTGGTTCGGCTGGAGCGGGCGGCTGACGGCGGATCCCTCGCCGCAGCCGGCCATCGTCGCGGCGCGCGGCGTGACCTATGCGACCGTGGACCTGACGCCGGACGCCTATCGTGGCTTCTATGTCGGCTTCGCCAATGGCGCGCTGTGGCCGCTGCTGCACTTCCGTCTCGGCCTCATGCATTTCCGCCGCGAGGACTACCAGGGCTATCTCTCGGTCAACCAGTCCTTTGCCACGTCGCTGATGCCGCTGCTGCAGGGCGACGACACCGTCTGGGCGCACGACTATCATCTCATTCCCTTCGCCCGCCTGCTGCGCAAGCAGGGGTTCGCCGGACGCCTGGGCTTTTTCCTGCACGTCCCCTTCGTGCCGCCGTCGATGATCGAGGCGATGCCGGTGGCGCGCGAACTGGTGGCCGATCTCTGCGCTTACGACCTCGTGGGCTTCCAGACCGAGGAGCATGCCCGCGACTTCCGCGACTGCGCGCAGCGGATGCTGGGTGCCACGGTGGACGGCGAGTGGATCCGGCTTGCCGGTCGCCGGGTGCGGGCCTTCGCCGACCCGATCGGCATCGATGCGCAGGCGTTCGCACAGGACGCCGAACGGGCGGAGGGTGACAAGGAAGTGCTTTGGGTTGCCGAGAGCCTGTCGAACCGCTTTCTCGCCATCGGCGTCGATCGCCTGGATTATTCCAAGGGACTTCCGCACCGCTTCGAGGCGTTCGGCCGGCTGATCGAGAAGCACCCCGAGCACAAGCGCAAGATCCACTTCCTGCAGATCTGTCCGCGCTCGCGCGAGGAGGTGGACGAGTATCGCAAGCTGCGCACCGAGCTGGACCGGCTGGCAGGCCGCATCAATGGCCGGTTCTCGGAGTTCGACTGGACGCCGCTGCGTTACTCGACGCGGGCCGCGCCGCGCTCGACCCTGGCGGGCCTTTATCGCCTCGGCCGGATCGGCGTGGTCACGCCGCTGCGCGACGGCATGAACCTCGTCGCTAAGGAGTTCGTCGCCGCGCAGTCGGACGAGGATCCCGGCGTGCTGGTCCTGTCGCAGTTCGCCGGTGCGGCGCAGGACCTGACGGAAGCGCTGATCGTCAATCCGTTCGATCCCGACGCCATCGCCGACGCCATGCATGTGGCCCTGACCATGCCGCTGTCGGAGCGTCGGGAGCGGCATGGGGTATTGAAGGAAAAAGTGATGCGGACGACGGCGGAAGCCTATTGCCGGCGCTTCATCGACGCTCTCGAGGCGCCGGCCTTCGCGCGCGCCGCCTAGGAAAGCGCCTCAGGAAACCAGGCCGAAGGCCGCCGGATAGACGATCAGGCCGTCGTCGCCGTCGAGTGCGCCGGGCACCAGCTCCAGCGCCATGAAGGACTCGCCTTCGAACGGTGCATCGAGGCCGCTCGCCAGTTCCGCCGAGAAGCCGAAGCGCGGATAGAATTCAGGATGGCCGAGCACCACGACGGCCTGCCACTCGCGGTGGCGCGCCAGCTCCAGTCCGGTTTCCACCAGCGCGCTGCCGATGCCCGAGCGCTGGCGCGCCGGGTGAACGCTCATCGGCGCCAGCGACAGGGTCGGCACGGCATCGTCATCGACCATCACCGTCAGCGCGCTGAACAGGATGTGGCCGACGATCATGCCGTCGTCGATCGCCACCAGTTCGACGGCATCGATGAAGGCCTCGCGTAATTCCTCGACCAGTCCGCCCTCGAACGTCCCGCCGAAGGCCAGGTCGTTCAGGGCGCGGATCGCGGGATCGTCCGCCGGTTCGCGCTCGCGGATCACCACATCGTGGCCGCTGCCCGGCCCGGCCATTCGCGATCGTACGTTTCGCCGCCCACCCGCTCACCGCTCAGCGCGGCCAGGATCTGGCCGGCGCTCGGCAGCGACTTCGGATCGACATGGAGCGCGGGATTCCACAACTCGGAGCGGACCAGCGCCCGCGCGCACTGGAAATAGATCGCGTCGACCTCGATCACGGTGACCGACCGTGGCGCCTTTTCCTCGACGGCGAACGACGCCAGCAGGTCCGGTGCGACGCTGAGATGGGCGCGGCCGTTGACGCGCAGCGTGTTGCCGACGCCGGGTATCATGAACAGCAGCGCGACGCGCGGGTCGCGCACGATGTTGCGCAGCGAATCGATCCGGTTGTTGCCGCGCCGGTCGGGCAGCATCAGCGTCTTCTCGTCATGCACCCGCACGAAGCCCGGCCGGTCGCCGCGCGGCGAGCAGTCGAGCCCCTCGGGGCCGGACGTTGCGAGGGCGGCATAGGGCGAGGCCTCGATGTAGGCGCGATAATGCGGGGTGATCCAGTTCACCTCTTTTACGGTAGCGGCCTCGAGAGGCCGCCCGTAGATCGCCTCGAGCTCGGCTTCCGTCTTCAGGATGTCCGACATGCTGCTACGCCCACTGTGCGGGAGACGTGCCGAGCGGTTCGGCGGGTTTGGCATAAAAGGCCGGCGTCTCGCCGAGCTGCACCACCGGCTTCAGGTGTCGCAGCCGGCCGAGCGGGCCGACGCTTTCGGTGAGGAATGGCAGGAGCAGCTCGTCGGAAAGCTCGGCGGCGCCTTTCGTGGCGTCGACCGTGCCGAGGTTCGCCAGCCAGTGCGCGACCTGGACCAGCGACACGCGGACCTGCCAGGAGCCGCCCTGTTCGACCCGGCGGGCCAGCGCCACCAGCGCGCCCAGCGCGCCGAGGTAGCCCGCGATGTAGTCGAGGGCCTGGACCGGCAGGTTGCGTGGCTTGGCGAGCGAGGCCTGCGTCGCGGCGAGGCCGGTCACGTTCTGGACGATCGAGTCGAAGCCGCGCCGTGATGACCACGGGCCTTCGTGGCCATAGGCGCAGAGGCTGACGCAGACGATGCCGGGCCGCAGCGCCGCGACCTGCTCGGGCGAGAAGCCGCGCGCGGCCAGCGTGCCGGGGCGATAGCCCTGGGTGAAGATGTCCGCGTCTTTGAGCAGCGTCTTCATCGTCTCGACGCCGGCGGGCTCGCGCAGGTCGATCCAGGCACAGCGCTTGCCGTGACCGGTGTCCATCAGCAGTTCGGCCTGATAGGGCAGGTGCGGCGCTGCGACGTGCAGTACGTCGGCGCCGTTCTCCGCCAGCACGCGGCCGCTCGTGGGGCCGGCCAGCACGCGCGTGAGATCGAAGGCGCGAATGCCCGACAACGGCCGGTCGCCCTTGGGCAGCGGCTCGGCCGGCGAGTCTCCGATCTTCACGATGTCAATCAGCGGCAGCTTGGCGATGGCGACGCCGTGCGGATGGGCGTTCCATTCCTCGCGGCTGCGCGTCAGGCCGCCGACGCAGCCGCCATCGGCAATCGCCTGCTCGATCGCGAGTCCGTCCCACTTGGCGACAGCGGCCGCGAGCGCCTCGCGCGTGTCCCCCTCGGCGCCGGCGATGCGCAACGCACCCGCTCGATGGTGCGGGTGGTTGGTGTGGATGAACATGTGCCGCCCGTCGCGCGTCGGATAGTGGCCGGACAGCGGATCCCACGAGACCGGCCGCTCGCCGTTGCGCAGCACATAGGTGTTGGAACGCAGCGATGCGGTCGCTGCGTTGAGATCGACCGCGACCGACTGCGGCTTGCCGGTCTTCAGCCGCCACAGGTCGGAGACGGCGAGGCCCACGGCGCCCAGCGCCGCGGCACCGGCCGTGCCGACGCGCCAAGGCGTCTGGAAGACCGGATCGCCGTCGCCGGTGATCGTGAGCCGGTCGTCCGCCCGTTTGGCGCGGCCGAGCTGGCCCAGGATCGAATGGACGAGGTCGGTGTTCACTTCCCGCCCGCCATGATCCTGGTCAGCAGCGCCATGAACTCGTTCGGGCAGGTGATGTGCGGATTGTGGCTGGTGTCGAGCTCATGACAGGTCCAGCCGGCTTCGCTGCGGGCGCGGTCGGCGAACTGGCGGAACGGGTCGCCGGGGCCGTTGCGCGTTGCATAGATGTAGTCGCGCGGCGGCAGCGGCCCCTTCGATTCGAGCTTGATGCGCTGCTCGAAAGTCTTGATCGGCTGCGGCCGGCGGCGAGGGCTCGCCCACGCCACATCCTCCGGCGACGTATCCGGCGGCATCGGGTTGACGGGCAGCTTCCAGCCGTCACCGTCCTTCTCGGCGCCCTTGCGCATGTTGCCTTCGGCCTTGGGTCCGACGAGGTCGAACAGGCTCTGCCCGTCGCGCGGCGCGAAGGCGTCGATGTACACGATGCGTGCGAGACGGCTGCCGACCCGGTCGGCGACGCCGGTGGCGACCATGCCGCCATAGGAATGGCCGAGCAGGACCACGTCGTTCAAGTCCTCGAACTCGATCTCCGCCGCGACATCCTCGATATGGGTCGAGAGATCGACGCTGGGGGTGGCGAGATGGGCCCGGGCGCCCAGGCCGGTATAGGTCGGGGCGAAAAACTGGTGACCGGCCTCCTGCAGCAAAGGTCGCATTTTCTTCCAGGCCCAGGCGGCCGACCATGCGCCATGCGCCAGAACGATATTTGCCATGCCCCTACCTCCCGCTGGCGAACCAACATTTTCAGTGCTACTACGAATTACTCTCAATGAGCAGCCAACCAACCATAGCACTTGGCACCGCCCGCGTGGGCTTCCGTGGCCGCATACATGCCATCGCGGCGGGACGCGTCGCCGCAGGCATGCCGGCGCCGGAACTCGAACGCCGCCTGATCGAGCTGGGCTTCGTCGAAGGCGCTGATGTCGAGGTGCTGCACCAGGGGCTGTTCGGCCGCGATCCCATCGCCGTGCGCGTCGCCAACACCACGATCGGCCTGCGTCGCCGCGAGGCGATGGCCATTCTCGTCGAGGTCGGAGCCTGACCGTGAGCGCCTCTTCCTCTGCCGCGCTGCCTGTCGTCGCGCTGGTCGGCAATCCCAATTGCGGCAAGACGGCGCTGTTCAATGCGCTGACCGGCAGCCGGCAGAAGGTCGCCAACTATCCCGGCGTCACCGTCGAGAAGAAGGTCGGGCCGCTGACCACGCCGGCCGGCCGCGCGGTGCGCATCGTCGACCTGCCCGGCACCTATTCGCTGCGCGCCCGCTCGCCCGACGAGGAGGTGACGCGCGACGTCGTGCTCGGCCGCATCCAGAACGACGTGATTCCCGACCTGATCGTGTGCGTCGCCGATGCCTCCAACCTGCGTCTGGCGCTGCGGCTCGTGCTCGAGCTGAAGCAGGTCGGGCGCCCCGTCATGCTGTCGCTCAACATGATGGACATCGCGCGCAAGCGTGGCATCGAGATCGACACCGAGAAGCTCGGCAAGGAACTGGGCCTGCCGGTGGTGACGTCGGTCGCCGTGCGCCGTGGCGGCACCGATGCCTTGCTGGCGGAGGTCGATCGTCGCCTCGTCGCCGCGGAAGGCGCCAGCCGGACCCTGTGGACCGTGCCCGACGCGGCCGCGCTGCGCAGCGCCCAGCGCGAGGCCGACCGCATCCTGGCGGCGGTGGTGACGGGCCAGGGCCGGCCTGACAGTCTCACGACCCGCGCCGATGCCGTGCTGCTGCACCCGGTCGGGGGCCTGCTCATCCTGCTCGGCATCCTGTTCGTGATGTTCCAGGCAGTCTTCGCCTGGGCACAGCCGGGCATGGATGCGATCGAGGCGGGCTTCCATTTTCTGGCTGCCCTGGTCGAGCGGCTGCCGCTGCCCGATCTGCTGAAGAGCTTCCTCAAGGACGGGCTGATCGGTGGCGTCGGCAGCGTGATCGTGTTCCTGCCGCAGATCGTGATCCTGTTCTTCTTCATCCTCCTGCTGGAGGATCTTGGATACATGGCGCGCGCGGCGTTCCTGATGGATCGCATCATGGGCGGCGCCGGCCTGCATGGACGCGCCTTCATCCCGCTGCTGTCGTCCTTCGCCTGCGCCATCCCGGGCATCATGTCGACCCGCGTGATCGACGACCGGCGCGACCGGCTGACCACCATCCTGGTGGCGCCTCTGATGACCTGCTCGGCGCGCATCCCGGTCTACACGCTGATCATCGGTGCGTTCATCCCGGACCGCGATGTCTGGGGCTTCGTCGGCCTGCAGGGGCTGGTGATGTTCGGCCTCTACACGCTCGGCATCGCCAGCGCGCTTGCCGTGTCGTTCGTGGTCAAGCGGCTGATCTGGCGCGGCCAGCCGGGCGAGCCGTTCATGCTCGAGCTGCCCGACTACAAGCTGCCGCAGCTGAAGAGCCTGGCCATCGGCCTGTGGACGCGCGCCACCATCTTCCTCAAGCGCGCGGGCACCATCATCCTGTCGATGATGATCCTGATCTGGGCGCTGGCCTCGTTCCCGCAGCCGCCCGAGGGCGCGACGGAGCCGGCGATCAACTACAGCCTGGCCGCCCGGATCGGCACCGCCATTCAGCCGCTGACCGAGCCGCTCGGCTTCAACTGGCAGATCAACGTCGCGCTGATCCCCGGCATGGCGGCGCGCGAGGTCGCGGTCGGCTCGCTGGGCACGATCTACGCGATCAGCGGCGGCGAGGAGGCCACCGACAAGATCGCCCAGGCACTGAGTTCCCAGTGGAGCCTCGCCACGGCGCTGGCCTTCCTCGCCTGGTACGTGTTCGCGCCGCAGTGCGCGTCGACGCTCGCTGTGATCCGCCGTGAGACCGGTGGCTGGCGTTGGCTGTGGGTGACGTTCTTTTACATGCTGGCGCTGGCGTACGTGGCGGCCTTCCTCACGTACCGGATCGCGGTGGCGTTCGGCGGAGGGTAGCGATGGCCAGGGGTCCCAAGCCGCTGCGGCGCACGTTCCGCTACTGGCTGCAGCAGCTCCATCTCTGGGTCGGGCTGATCCTGCTGCTGCCGCTGGTGATGATGGGCATCACCGGCGCCGTGCTGGTCTATGCGCACGACATCGAGCATCTGCTGGGCCAGGGCGATCCGCCGGTGAAGACCGCCGGCGAATGGCAGTCGGCCGCGAAGCTGATCGAGGCGGCCAAGGCTGCGAACAGCGAGCCCGGCCGCATTCCCATCGCGGTGCGCTGGCCCATCGAGGTCGGCGAACCGGCGGCGGTGCGCCTGTCGCGACCCGGCATGGCCAATGAGCGGCCGCAGTTCCGGGGAGGCCAGCAAGAGGGCCAGCAGGGCGGCCAGGCGACGGGGGCGCCGGCGCAAGGCCGAGTGCCGACGCAGAGTCCCTTTGCCGGCAGCCTGCAGATCCTGATCGATCCGGTGTCGCTGCAGGTCCTCGAGACCCAGCAGGCGATGACCGGCTGGGTGCGCTTCTTCCACGACCTGCACGGCCACATCTTCATCCCGGGTGGCGTCGGCCGCGAGATCGTGGGCTGGCTGGGCGTCGCCATGCTCGTGCTGGGTTGCTCGGGCCTCTATCTCTGGTGGCCGAAGCCCGGCCAATGGAAGGCGGCCTTCCAGGTGCGCCGCAAGGCCAAGGGCCTGCGCCTGAACCGCGAGCTGCATGGCGCGGTCGGCATCTGGTCGCTGGTGATCTTCATGCTGGTGAACTTCACCGGCGTCTATCTCGCCTTTCCGCAGCAGATCTCGGCGGCGGTGAACACGGTCTGGCCCGGTCGCGACATGCGCGCGGCGATGTTCCAGGCCCGTGTCGACCCGATGCGCGGGACCGCCCCGATGGATGTCGACGAAGCCGTCGAACTCGCCCGGGCGCGCGTTCCCGGCACGCGCTTCCTCAATGCCTTCCTGTCGGTCCGTCCCGACCAGGCGCTGCGCGTCGGCCTCATCCGGCCCGGCCACGAGGAAGGCGCGCCGATCATCACGGTGATCATCGATCCCTACCGCAAGAGCGTGGTCGACGTGTTCGATCCGCAGGCCATGTCGACCGGCGAGAAGATCATCGCCTGGCAGCGCGCGCTGCATTACGGCATCGGCCTGGGCGGCGTTTACAAGTTCCTGGTGTTCGTGTCGGGCGTGATCATCCCGATCTTCGCCGTCACCGGCTTCCTGATGTGGTGGATCAAGCGCCGCAACCGTCGCGCCGGCGAGCGCGCGAGGCAGGCGATCCTCCAAGGCGCGGGCCAGGCGGCCGAATAAGCCAAGCCACAGCGCTGAAGCGGCTGACCGCTTCTATTCGAGGCACCTACCTTGGCGCGAGGACTGACCACGAGCTGCTTGCAAGCAGGGTCACGTCGGAGAAAGCCAGTAGATAGTACACGACCTTGTTGAATTGGATGTCGGTCAGCCGGTGGTCGGTGCGCAAGCCCAGCCACGCGCCGCAGGGCGTTCCGGGCAAGGCGACGAGCAGAAGCTTACCGAACTCCCAGGTGAGAAATCCGGATGCGGCATGCGTAACGATGGCCGCGATGAGGATTGTCGAGTCGAAGGCCTGGAAAACGTACTGCCGCTCATCCTTCGCCCGGCCGCGCAGGGCAGCCCACATCGTGGGCAGGGGCCCTGACAGACAGCCTCATCCCGATTTGGTTGGTGATTTCACCAGGACGGGAGCGGTCCCTTGAAGATGAAGAAGGCGCCGCCGCAGATCAGGGCGAAGCCCACGAGGTGGTTCGACGTGATTCGCTCGCCGAGATACAGCACCGAGAAGGCGGCGAACACGGTGAGCGTGATCACCTCCTGCATGGTCTTGAGCTCGGCGGCCGAATAGACCGCGTGGCCGTACCGGTTGGCCGGAACGGCGAAACAGTATTCGGCGAAGGCGATGCCCCAGCTTGCCACCACCACCAGCCACAGCGGCTTGTCGGTGAACTTCAGGTGCCCGTACCAAGCGAACGTCATGAAGACGTTCGAGATCAGCAACAGGACGATGGGCGTGATGGCGGCCGGCAGGAAGGACATCGAACGGGCTACTCCGGTTTGATCTGCAGCTTCTTGATGAGCGGGACGACCATCTTGTCCTCGGCGTCGAACATCGCCGCGGTCTCCTGCGGCGTAGTCGGATAGGCCTCGGCGGTGAGGTCGGCGAAACGCTGCACGACGGCCGGGTCTTTCAGGACCTTGACCATCGCCTCGTTGATCTTCGCCACGACCTCCGGCGGCATCTTGGCCGGACCGAACAGGCCGGTGAAGGTCGCGAAGGTGAAGTTCTCGAGACCCTTCACGCCGCTTTCCTTGAAGGTCGGCACGTCGGGAAGCTGCGGCACGCGCTTGTCGGACGACACCGCGATAGCGCGCAGCTTGCCCGACTTGATGTTGCCGAGGGCGGCGTTCAGCTGGTCGACCTGGGCCGGCACCTGGCCCGCCATCACGTCGATCATGGCGGCGCCCGATCCCTTGTAGTGGACCAGCGTGTACTTGGTGTTGGTGGCCTCGCCGATCAGCTCGATCGCGAGATGATTGGTGGTGCCGACGCCGGAATCGGCCACCGCGAACTTGCCGTCCTTACCGAGGGCGATGAAGTCGGCCAGGGTCTTGATCGGCGAGCTGGGCGGCACGACGAGGACGGCCGGCACGCGCTGGATATGGGTGATCGGCGTGAAGGCCGTGCGCCAGTCGTAGGGCGCATTGCCGTAGATGGCCGGCACCGCGACCAGCGAGTTGGCCGAGACCAGGAGGCTCGTTCCGTCGGGCGCCGACCGGGCGACGATGTCGCTGCCGATCATGCCGCTGGCGCCGGCCTTGTTCTCGACGATGACGGTGACGCCCGTCACCTCGCGCAGTTTGTCGGCGATGATGCGGGCGGTGACGTCGATGTTCCCGCCCGGCGCATAGGGCGCCATGATCTTGATGGGCTTGTCGAAAGCTTGCGCGAAAGCCGTTCCCGACCCGAAGGCAAGCCCGGCAAGTGCTCCAATGACCGCTACCAGACGCATTGATTCCTCCTGTTCATGTTTGGGAGGAGCCTAGAAGAACGTCCCCGGCCGCGCAAAGCTCCGATGCCTGCGCGGCCCGCGTTGCGGACGATCAGCGCGTCGGTGGCCGATGCTGCGCCCACGGCCGGGCGGCTTCGAGCAGGGCGCCCATCCGCAGGACGTCGGTCTCGGCGCCCCACTTGCCCACGACCTGCACGGAGGTCGGCAGCCCGTCCGTGCCGAAGCCCGACGGGTAGGCGCAGGCGGGATGGCCGGTCAGGTTGAAAGGATACTGGTAGGAGGTCCAGCCCTGCCGGGTGATGCCGCACTTCACGCCGTCGATCATCACCTCGTCGTTGGCCGCGTCGTGCGTCACGTCGAGCGCGGTGCGCGCGTTGGTCGGCATCACCAGGAAGTCGTAGCGCTCGAACAGGGACTGGATCTTGCGGAACAGCGTCGTGCGCGCAAATTGCGCGTTGCGAAAGTCCGCCAGGGTGAACTTGGCGCCGCGCTCCATGAAGGCGAGCGTCACCGGGTCCATCTTGTTCTGCCACTTCGGCAGGTATTGCGCGCAGAACACGGCGAAATTCGCCTGGTAGAGAACGCGGCCCTCGTATTCGATCCAGTCAATCTTGTCGGTGACCTCCTCGACCTCGGCGCCCATCGCCTCCCACGCGGCGAGCGAGGCGCGCGTGTTGTCGCGCACGTCGGCGGCGACGCGTGGATTGGCGGTGCGCTCGATGTAGCCGATGCGGATGCCGGCCAGATCGCTGCCCGCGAGCTTCGGGGACAGCGGCTTCTGCGCGCTGCCGGAGAGGGTCCAGGGGTCCTTGTCGCTCGGACCGACCAGCACCGAATGCATGACCGCGGCGTCGGTGACGGAGCGCGCCAGCGGGCCGGCATAGATGTTGTTGCCGTAGGCGTCGCGCGTGGTGTCGTAGGGCACGGCGCCCAGGGTCGGCTTGAGGCCGACCAGCCCCGAGCAGGAGGCGGGGCCGCGCACCGAGCCCGCGCCGTCGGTGCCGAGCGACAGGGGGCCGAGGCCCGCGGCCACGGCTGCCGCGCCGCCGCCGCTGGAGCCGCCCGGCGTGCGCTCCAGGTTCCACGGGTTGCGCGTGACGCCAAACGGGCCGTCGGTCAGTCCCTTCACGCCGAACTCGGGCGTCGTCGCCTTGGCGAAGATGACCGCACCGGCGGCGCGCAGGCGCTGCACCAGCAGATCGTCGGCCGCGGCCGGGCCGTTGCCCTCGAAAATTGCCGAGCCGTGGCGGGTCGGCGCGCCCTCGACGTCGACGAGGTCCTTCACGCTGATCGGAATGCCGTGCAGGGGCCCCAGTTTTTCACCCCGTGTGACGGCTTCCTCGGCCGTTTTCGCGTCGCGTCGCGCGCGGTCGATCATGACCTCGCGGAAGCAGTTGATCACGGGGTTGGCGCGCTCGGCGGCTTTGAGGACCGCGTCGAGATATTCGACGGGCGAAAGCTTCCTGTTGCGGATGAGGGCGGCGGCCTGCACGGCCGGGGTGAAGAGAAGTTCGGTGTCGGTCATGCCGGCACACTAGCCCATCCTCGACACGGTCCGCACGCTGCGCTACGCCCGATGCCGATGTTCTCGCTTCCCGTCCTGGCGGCACTCGCGGTCGTTGCCGTCGTGACCTCGTTCGTCTCCGGCATCTTCGGCATGGCGGGAGGGATGCTGTTGATCGGCTTCCTGCTGCTCTTCCTGCCGGTGCCGGTCGCCATGGTGTTCCACGGCGTCATCCAGATCGCGGCCAACGGCTGGCGGGCCTGGCTGTGGCGCCATCACGTGAACTGGAACGTCGTGCTGCAGTTCGGCGCAGGGGCCGTGGCTTCGCTGGTTGTCTTCTCCTTCTTCGATTTCGTTCCCGACAAGGCGCTGGTGCTGATGGCTGTCGGAGCGACGCCGTTCATCGCGCTGGCGGTGCCGCAGCGCATCGCGCCCAACATCGAGCGCGGCGGGCAGGCGTTCCTGGCGGGCGCCATCGGCGGCGCCATCCAGCTCGTCTCGGGCGTGACCGGCCCGCTGCTCGACATCTTCTATGTTCGCACCGGCATGACGCGGCAGGTCAACGTCGCCACCAAGGCCGCGGCACAGGTTCTGGGCCATCTCACCAAGGTGATCTATTTCGGCCTGGTGATCGAAGGTCCGGCCGGCCGCGACCTCGAACAGTGGCTGGTCATGGGCTACGCTGCCGCCTTCGCGGTGGTCGGCACGACCCTGTCGCGCAGTTTCCTCGACCGCATGTCCGACAAGCAGTTCTATCATTGGACGCGCCGCGTGATCCTGGCGCTGGGCGCGGTCTACATAGCGCAGGGCATCTGGCTGATGGTGACGCGATGAGCACTATGGAAGGCAGCGTAAAGGACCAGGTACGGGCGCTGCTCGACCGCCTGCCGGACGATTGCACCTTCGCCGACGTGCAACGCGGCATCGCCGTCATGATGTGGCCCATGCGCGACGATGGCAGTCTGGCGCCGCCGCAACGGCTCGACCCCGACGAAGTGAAGCGCCGCCTGCGCGAATGGATGAAATCGGAGAGGGACAAATGAAGGACCGCGTTTCGATCGATCTCAAGGACGGCGTCGCCGACGTGCGCCTGATCCGTGCCGACAAGATGAACGCGCTCGATCCGGCGATGTTCGAGGGCATCATCGAGGCGGGTGCGAAGCTCGCCACCATGCCGGGCCTGCGCTGTGTCGTGCTGTCGGGCGAGGGCAAGGCCTTCTGCGCCGGCCTCGACATGGGCAGCTTCGCCGCCATGAAGGCGGAAGGCGACGCGGTGCCGGGCGTGCGCGACCTCACCAAGCGTACTCACGGCATCGCCAACCGGCCGCAGCAATGCGCCTGGTTGTGGCGCGAGCTGCCGGTACCGGTGATCGCCGCCGTCCACGGCGTGGCCTTCGGCGGCGGCTTCCAGATCGCGCTGGGGCCGGACATCCGCTACGCCACCGCCGACGCGCGCTTCTCGGTGATGGAGATCAAGTGGGGCCTCGTGCCCGACCTCGCCGGCACGCAGCTCATGCGGCATCTGGCGCGCGAGGACGTGGTGCGCGAACTGACCTACACCGGCCGCATCTTCAACGGCGTCGAGGCGCGCGAGATGGGTTTCGTGACGAAGGTGGTCGACGATCCGCGTGCCGCGGCGCTGGAAACGGCGCGGGAGATCGCCTCCAAGAGCCCCGACGCGATGCGCGCCAACAAGCGGCTGCTGAACGCCGCCGTCGCGACCGATGCCGCCTCCGGCCTGATGATGGAGTCGGTCGAGCAGCAGAAGCTGATCGGCTCCCCCAACCAGCTCGAGGCCATCATGTCGAACCTGCAGAAGCGGTCGGCGAACTACAGGGATTGATCGAAGGGTTTCACCAGCACCACCTCATCCTGAGGAGGTGTGCGCAGCGCGCCGTCTCGAAGGATGGGCAACAGGCGTAATGCTCGAGCCCACCCTTCGAGACGCGCTCCTGCGGAGCGCTCCTCAGGGTGAGGTGATTTTGGTGAAGGTGGGGTGGGTGACCGCTACCGCCCCTTGAACACCGGCTTGCGCTTCTCGACGAAGGACGCGACCGCTTCCTTGTGATCCTCGGTGCGTGAGGACTGGACCAGACGTTCGGCCTCACGATAGTGCGCGTCCGAGTAGTTGATGTGCAGCGCCTCGTCGAGATTGTCCTTCATGTGGCGCAGCGCGACCCGCGGACCTTCGGCCAGGGACTTGGCGAAGGCAAAGGCTTCGTCCTGCAGCTTGGCGTCGTCGACCACGCGATTGACGAGTCCGATCTGCTCGCAACGCTCGGCGCTGACTTTCTCGGACGTGAACATCAGCTCGCGCGCCCGCATCGGGCCCACGGTGCGGGTCAGCAGCCACGAGATGCCGTAATCGCCCGAGAGGCCGATCTTGGCGTAGCCGGTGGTGCAGAAGGCGGACTTCGCGGCGACCCGGATGTCGCAGGCCAGCGCGATCGCGAGGCCGGCGCCGGCGGCCGCGCCGGGGAGGGCGGCGATGGTGGGTTTGCGCACGGCGACCAGCGCGCCGGTGAGGTGCGTCTGCCGCCAGCGCAGGTCGGCCAGCCGCTCCTCGTAGCTCATCTGGCCGCGCGGGCCGCGGCCGCCCATGCCCTTCACGTCGCCGCCGCTGCAGAAGGCGGTGCCGGCACCGGTGATCAGCAGGGCGCCCACCGCATCGTCGTCGCCGCGCGCCTTGATCTGGTTGCGCAGGGCCTCCGTGAGGTCGGGCGACATCGCATTGCGCGCCTCGGGGCGATTCAGCGTGATCAGCGCGACGCCGTCGCGGACGCTGCACAAGAGTTCGGTTGTGCCGGTATCGATTTCCATGTGACCTTCTCCTTACCATGACATTCCCGGTCACCGAACACACCGTCAAGACCGCCCGTCACACGACGGGCTACCTCGCCTGCGGAGCGAAAGACGCCCCGCTGCTGATCTTCGTCCACGGATGGCCCGAGCTGTCGCTCTCCTGGCGGCACCAGCTCCCGGCCTTTGCTGCCCTGGGCTTCCGCTGCATCGCGCCGGACATGCGCGGCTACGGCCGCTCCAGCACCTATGCACGGCACGAGGATTTTGCGCAGGAAGAGATCGTGGCCGACATGGTCGAGCTGCTCGCTTCACTCGGTCGCGACAAGGCGGTGTGGATCGGCCACGACTGGGGCAGCCCCGTCGTCTGGAACATGGCCGCGCATCACCCCGAGAAGACGGTGGGCGTGGCGAGCCTGTGTGTGCCGTATCTGTCCACGGGCTTTACGCTGGAGACCGTCGTCCCGCTGGTCGATCGCTCGATCTATCCGGAAGCGCAGTTCCCGGCGGGACAGTGGGACTACCAGTTCTTCTACGAGGAGAGCTTCGACAAGGCCTGCGCGAGCTTCGACGCCAATCCGCGCAACCTGGTGAAGGCGCTGTTCCGCAAGGGCGATCCGTCGCGGGTCGGAAAGCCCGCGCCGACTTCGATGGTGCGCATGGCCGGCGGTTGGTTCGGCGGCGGCGCCTGCCCCGACGTGCCGCGCGATCCCGACGTGCTGACCGAGGCGGACATGGAGGCCTATGCCGCAGCCTTGACCAGAAATGGCTTCTTCGGCCCCGACTCCTGGTACATGAACCACAAGGCTAACGCCGCCTATTCGAAGCGGGCGAAGAACGGCGGCAGGCTCGCCATGCCGGTCCTGTTCCTGCACGGCGCCTACGACACGACCTGCGAGACGATGACCTCGAAGCTCGCCGACCCGATGCGCCGCGACTGCGCCGACCTCACCGAAGTGGTCGTGCCGTCGGGGCATTGGATGGCGCAGGAGCAGCCGGTCGCCGTGAATGCGGCATTGGCGAAGTGGCTGGCGACGAAGTTGCCGGGCTATTGGGACTCATGATTCAAGGATCCCTCACTGCGTTCGGGATGACACTGTTGTGTAAGCCGCGCAGCGAGTCGATGCATAGCGCTGTGTCATCCCGAACGCAGTGAGGGATCCTTCGCTTCCTATTGGACGCTGGCCGCTAAGGCTTCTCCGTCGTCCGCTTCTCGATCTCGATCAGCATGGGCAGGTCGACCGTCTTGTGTTGCTCCTTCTGCAACCGCGTCCAGTCTTCCTGCGGACGTGAGCGGATGGCAAAGCCATTAGCCGCCAGCTCGGCATAGACCTTCTTCATCGCTTCGTAGGCGGCGAGCAGCGGCGTGGCCGGATCGATCAGCAGGCGGAAGCCGCAGGCATGCAGGTCGGCGGCAGTCATGTCGAGCGAGGCCAGGCCGCCCGGTTTCAGGATGTTCACCAGCGGCGGCTCAAGCCGCTCACCGATGTAGCGCACGGCTTCCTGCGTGTAGGGAATGAGCAGCAGAGAATCGGCGCCAGCCTTCTTGTAGGCCTCGCAGCGGCGGATGGCGTCATCGATGTTGGTCGACCGAACGGCGATCGTGCGCGCGATGATGTGCGTCTCGGGATTGCGCCGCGCGCGGACCAACTCCCGAATCTTGTCGACCATGTCTTCCAGCGCGACCATGTGCTCGATGCCGATATGGTGATGCGCGCGCTTCGGGAGGATCTGGTCCTCCACCTCGATGGCGGCGAAGCCGGCAGCTTCCGTCATGCCCATGGTGCGGTGCATGTGCATCGCATCGCCGAAGCCCGCGGCGGCATCGAAGATCAGCGGCAGGCGCGAAGAGGTGCGGATCTCGAGCGCGGTCTGGCAGAGTTCGGTGAGCGTCAGGTTCGCTTCGAGATAGATGCGCTGGTAGCCGGTGGCGCCACCGCCGAGATAGAGCGCCTCGAAGCCAGCTTCCTCCGCCATGCGCGCCATCATTGGATCGAGCACCAACGGTGCGAGCACCGGTGTCGGGCCCTGCATCATCTTCGTGAGACTCATACGCGCGCTCCTCCTGCTTCGCGTGGATGTTTGCGGCCTGCGGAATGGGCGTCCAACGTTTTCTTGTGGGCGTAGAGCCGCTGTTTCATCGTGCGGGCCAACGGGAGGAATGAAGATGCGGAACGGGCTCAAAGCGGCTGTTGCACTCTTGGCGATGCTGGCGGTGACGCTAATGGGTGCGAGTGTCGCCTCGGCGCAGGCCTGGCCCACCAAGCCGATCAAGCTGATCAATGGCTTCCCGCCGGGCGGCGGCACCGACATCCTGGCCCGTCTCGTCGCCGAGAAACTCACGGGCTTGCTCGGCCAGCAGGTGATCGTCGAGAACCGCACCGGCGCCAACGGTCTGATCGGGGCGCAGGCCGTCGCCTCCGCACCGGGCGATGGCTACACGATCCTTCTCTACACGATGAGCATGGCCTCGACGGCGCCGGTCATGCCGGGCGTCACGCTCAGCTTCGACCCGGACAAGGACCTCATGCCGGTGATCATGATCGCCGGTGTCGAGAACCTTCTCTATGTGAATCCCAAGCTGCCGTTCAAGACCGTCAAGGACATCATCGATTATGCCAAGGCCCATCCCGACAAGCTGACCTACGGCTCGTCGGGCGTCGGCAGCTCCTACCAGCTCTGGGCCGCGCTCTTCACCTCGATGGCCGACATCAAGATGCTGCACGTGCCGTTCCGCGGCGGGCCGCCGGCGATTGCGGAGATCATCGCGGGCCGGGTCGACATGATGTTCGGCAATCTTGCGGAGATCCTGCCGCATATCCGGTCCGGCGCGGTGCGGCCCATTGCCTTCACCAGCGCGCCGCCGTCGCCCGAACTGCCCGGCGTGCCGACCATCGCCCAGTCGGGCCTGCCGAACTATCGTGCCGACAACTGGTTCGGAATCGGCGCGCCCGCCGGCACGCCCAAAGACGTGGTCGACCGTCTCAATGCCGAGATCGGCAAGATCGTGGCGACGAAGGAGTTCGGGGAGCGACTGCAGTCGCTGGGCTTCCAGCCGCTGGGCGGCAGCGTCGAGGACATGAAGCAGGCGATCGTGCGCGATCGCGCGAAGTGGAAGGCCGTGATCGACGCCCAGGGCATCCGCGCCGAGTGAGGCGACGCGGATGCCGGGCGACGTGAGGGTTACTCGGCTGAGATCTTCCCGACCTCGATCACGTTCTTCCAGCGGGCGATCTCGCCCGTCAGGAACTTGCGGAACTCCTCGCCAGTGCTGGCGACGACCTCGAAGCCCACCGCCTCGAACTGAGACTTGATGTCGGGCGACATGGCCGAGGCGATCAGCTCGGCCTCGAGCTTCTTGCGCACGTCGGCCGGCAGGCCCTTCGGGGCAGCAGAGGCCTGCCAGGAATAGACCTCGAGGTCCTTCACGCCGCCTTCGGCCATGGTCGGCACTTCCGGCAGCGCCGGCGCCCGCGCGGCGCTGGTGACGCCCAGCGCCTTCAGCTTGCCCGAATTCACGTGCTGGGCGATGGCGCCCAGGTTCTGGAACGACACGTTGGCATGGCCCGAGATCAGGTCGCTGATGGCCGGCCCGCCGCCCTTGTAGGGGACGTGGATGCCCGTCGTGCCGGTCTTCTGCAGGAACAGCGCCGCGGTCAGATGATCGGACGAGCCGGTGCCGGACGAGGCGAAGGTCACCTTGTCGGGATTCTTCTTCAGGTATTCGACCAGCTCGGCGACCGTGTTTGCCGGGAAGCCGGGATTGGCCACCAGTACGTTGGGCGTGCGCACGGCGACGCTCAGCAGGTCGAAATCCTCCAGTGGATTGTAGCGCAGGTCCTTGAACAAAGCGGGGTTGATGCCGAACACGCCGATCGAGCCGACCAGGAACGTGTAGCCGTCGGGCTTGGCCTGCTTGAGCGCCACCGCGCCGATCGCGCCGTTGGCGCCGCCGCGATTGTCGACGACGACCGACTGGCCGACTCGTTCGGCGAACTTCTTGGTCAGGAGGCGCGCTGTCATGTCCGATGCGCCGCCAGGCGGGAAGGGGACGATGACGGTTACGGTACGGTCGGGATATTGGGCCTGCGCAGACAGGCTTGCGAAGGCGGCCAGGACGAATGCCAGCACACTCAACACTTTCATGGTTTTTTACTCCCTGTGACTCTGGCCGGACCTAATATCAGGTCGCGGCTTTCGCCCTCAACGCCGTAAACCGGTCGAGACTCTCCTTCGGCCAGAGTTCGTTGCGGTCATAGTACTCAGCCGCCGCCGGAACGGCGGCGGGCAGCGCGACCCAGGGCTGCTTGCTCATGGTGAAGATATGGATGTCGGGCGGCAGCCGGTCGGGCTCGTCGAGCGTGCCGACACGCACGAAGTGCACCGTCGGGCCGGCGCCTGAATAGTTGCTCCACACCGCGATGCGGCACTTCGGGCAGCGCGAGATCTTCTGGCCCTTGCCGCTGAGCGTCGGCGTGTCGATCACCTCGACTTCGCCGCCCAGCCGCTCGACCCTGTCGGCCTCGATCATGGCGTTCATCGCGAAGGCCGTACCGGAATCGCGCTGGCACCAGCGGCAATGGCAGCAATGGACGAACAGCGGCTTCGAGGTGAGTCGATAGCGCACGTGCCGGCAGGTGCAGCCGCCCTCGAACGTCTCCGTCTTGCTGGTCATCGTATTCCTCTCCCGGCTAAGGTCCGCGCCTGAATTCATCTGGGCGGAGAGTAGACATGGCCGGACGGCTGCAGGGCAAGGTGGCGGTGGTGACGGGTGCGGCGCCGCGCGGCGAGGGCGTCGGCAACGGCATGGCGACGGCGCTGCTGTTCGCCAAGGAAGGTGCCAAGGTCGTCCTCGTCAATCGCAGCGCCGAACGCGCCGAGGGACTGGCGAAGCAGATCAAGGACGAGGGCGGCGAGGCGTCGGTCTTCGCGGCCGATGTGGCGAAGATCGATGAAGCCGAGGCGATGGCCGACTTCGCGATGAAGAAATATGGCCGCCTCGACATCCTGCACAACAATGTCGGCATCGGCGGACCGGGCACGCCCGAGACGGTCACGCTCGAAACCTGGAACAAGGTGCTGGAGGCCAATCTCACGACGACGATGCTCTGCACCAAGTCCTGCCTGCCGCGCATGAAGGAAGGCGGCGGCGGTTCGATCATCATGGTGTCGTCGATCGCCGGCGCGCTGGGCCTGATGGGCAGTGCCGGCGCGGTGGCCTATGCGACGGCCAAGGCCGGCCTGCACGGCTTCACAATGTCGGTCGCGGCCGACTATGCGACGCAGAACATCCGCGCCAACTGCATCATCGTGGGCTCGGTGCACACGCCGATGGTGGCGCATCTCGGCGCCGAGGCGCGCGATCGGCGCAAGAAGATGGTGCCGATGCAGGTCGAGGGCACGGCCTGGGACATCGCCCATGGCGCGGTCTATCTCGCTTCCGACGAATCGCGCTGGGTGACGGGCGTGATGCTGCCGATCGACGGCGGTCTCGTTTCGCTGCGGGCCTGGCCGAGATGATTCGGCCGCTGGTCGCGCTCCTTATGGCAGCCGTCGCGATGCCGGCGGCGGGCTTCGCGCAGAGCCAGATGGAGCTCAACCAGCAGGCGGGTGCTGCGCTACAGGACGCCGACCGGCAACTCAATGCCGTCTACACGAAGCTGCGCACGCGCCTCTCACCCGAGAGCCGCGCGCGGCTGCAGTCGGCAGAGGAGGCGTGGATCCAGTTCCGTGACAGGGAGTGCGCCTTCATCGGATCTCCGACGGCCGGTGGCTCGATCCACGGCATGATCGTCGCCCAGTGCCAGGCACGCCTGACGCTCGTGCGCGTGAAGGATCTCGAGACCCAGCTCAACTGTCCGGAAGGCGACCTGTCCTGCGTCAGGAACTAGAGGCAGATACAAACAAGCCCCGTCATCCTGAGCGCAGCCGCCCAGAGGGCGGCGCAGTCGAAGAATCTCATTTCTGGCGCCCGGCGTATCGAAGCGAAAAGAGGTCCCTCGACTTCGCTGCGCTCCGCTCGGGACGACGGGGCCTTTTATCCAGCTCTAACAGCTGCACGCCGCTCGTGATGCCAGGTGTAGAGGCCTGACGCGACGATCACCGCGGCGCCGGCCAGGGTCCAATGGTCGGGGACGTCGCCGAATACGATCACGCCCAGGATCGTGACGAAGACCAGCAGCGTATAGCTGTAGGGCTGGACGGCGCCTGCCTCGGCATAGTCCAGGGCCTTGATCAGCGCGTAGTGAGCGAGGGCGCCCAGTAATGCGATGGCGATCAGCAGGCCCCAGCCCGTCGCGTCGGGCCAGCGCCATTGCAGCGGTCCGACCAGGGTCGTCGCGCCGAAGGCCACGAAGGCCGACCAGACGAGCGTCGTGTCGGGCGTATCGGTGCGCGAGCAGAGGCGGATCAGGATCTGGTAGGCGCCCCACAGGATCGCGCCCGCGACCGGCAGCAGCAGCGGCCAGTCGAGTTCGCGAAAGCCCGGTCGAACAATCAGCAGCACGCCGACGAAGCCCGCGGCGACGGCGGCCCAGCGCGCCGGCCCGGCTTTTTCACCGAGAAACAGCACGCCCAGCGCGATCACGATCAGCGGGGAGGTCGCGGCGACCGCGTGCGTGTCGGCCAGCGGCAGGTAGCGGAAGGCGAGCACGAACACCGCACTCTCGACCACCGCCAGCAGCGCGCGGCCGAGCTGCAGCCAGGGGCGGGCCGACCGCGCGGCAGCGCGCAGGCCGCGGCGGCGCACGACGAACCAGGCGAACAGGCAGAAGATGGCGTAGCGCACCCACATCATCTGGCCGATCGGATAGTCGGCCACCATCCACTTGGTGATGGTGTCCATGCTGGCGAAGCCCAGCATGGCGAGCATGGTGAAGATCGCGCCGCGCGAATTGTTGTTGCGGCCCGGATCGGCCGCGGGCCGCGTCATTCCGCGGCGGCGACGCGATGCGCCGGAGGCCGGAAGGCCGGGATCACCCGTTCGGCGAAGAGCTTCAGGCTCTTCATCGTCTTCTCCCGCCCATAATAGGGTGGGTAGTGCAGCAGCAGCGAGGTCATGCCGGTGCGCGCCTGCATCTCGCGCAGGCGCGCGATCACCGTCTCGGCCGAGCCGTGGAGGAGCGTTGTATTCAACAGCTCGTCGTAGCTGAGCTGGGTGCCCTTCTCCGACACCGAGCCGAGATAGCCCGCCGTGCCGGTACCGCCGAAATGCGCGATGTGGCGGACGATCGCCTCCTCGGTCTCGGCGCGCGCCTGCGCGTCGGTGTCGGCGATGTAGACCCAGCGCGCGATGTCGATCTGCCCTGCCGCGGGATTCTTCGCGCGCTCGGCCGAAGCCTTCGCCAGTTCGCGCTTGTAGAGCGAGGTCTGGGCCGCCAGCGTCTCGATGCCCGGCAGGGTCGACAGCATCAGGCCGAAGCCGTTGCGGCCGCAGTAGCCGATCGAGCGGTCGGTGCCGCCCGCCATGTAGAGCGGTGGATGCGGCATCTGCACGGGCTGCGGCAGCAATTCGTAGGGCTCCGCGACGGTGCCGCTGAAATACTTGCCTTTGTGGTCGTAGCGATGGCGGTGGAAGGCGTCGAACATCAGGCCGACCGCTTCCTCGACCATGTCGCGGCGACCCTCGAAATCCTTGCCCAGCCCGACGAACTCGTAGGGGCGATAGCCCGAGCCGATGCCCAGCATGACCCGGCCCTTCGACAGGATGTCGACGAAGTTGGCGTTCTCGACGACGCGGATCGGATCGTAGAGCGGCAGCGTGATCACGCCGGAGGCCAGCTTGATGCGGCTGGTCTTGCCGGCGAGGTAGGCCATGTAGGCGAAGCAGTCCGGCATGATGCCGTAGCTCGTCGAGAAATGGTGCTCGGCGATCCAGGCGGTGTCGAAGCCCAGACGCTCCGCCTCGATGATCTCGTCCGTCGTGCGCGCATGCACGGCGCGATGCGGATAGGGCTCTTCCTTCGGATTGGCGTGCGACGTGAAGAGGATACCGAATTCCATCGCTGTCTCCCGCAGCTACTCGAGCTTGATACCGGTATCCTTCACCACCTTGGCCCAGTTTTCGACCTCGCGGCCACGCCACGTATCGCTCTGCGCGGGCTTGTAGAGGATAGGCTCGGCACCGAGTTCCTTCAGGCGCGTGGCCACTTCGGGAATCTTCGTCGTCTTGTCGATCTCGACATAGAGCCGCTCCAGCACTTCCGGCGGCGTGCCCTTGGCGGCCAGGAAGCCCTGCCAGCTTCCCGTCACGAAGTCCTTGATGCCGGCGGCCTCGATGACGGTCGGAAGATCCGGCGCGAGTTCGTTGCGCTTGGCGCTCGACACCGCGAGGCCGCGCAGCTTGCCGCTCTTCACGTGCGGCAAGGTTGCGATCATGCCGTTGAACAGGGCGTCGGCGTGGCCGCCCGCGACCTGCTGGATCGCCTCGGCGCCGCCCTTCATCGGAATGAAGGTGATCTTGAGGCCGAGCGAATGGGCGAACAGCGCGCCCGCGAGATGCGGCGCGCTGCCGAGGCCGGCGGTCGCATAGTTGAGCTTGTCCGGATTGGCCTTTGCAAAGGCGATCAGTTCGGCGGCGGTCTTGTAGGGACGGTCGGGCGCCGCCGCGAGCAGGTGCGGCGTGTAGGCCAGCACCGTGACGGCGTTGAAATCCTTGGCGACATCGAACGGCAGCTTCATCACCGACGGCGATATCGTGAGATTGCCGAGATCGGTGAGGACCAGCGTGTAACCATCGGGCGCCGACTTCGCGATCATGTCGACGGCGATGTTGCCATTGGCGCCGGTGCGGTTCTCGACGACCACCGACTGGCCGAGTGCAGCCTGCAGATGCGGCTGCATCAGGCGCGCCAGGATGTCGGATGTGCCGCCCGGCGCGTAGGGAATGATGATGCGGATCGGCTTGTTGGGAAAACCCTGGGCCCAGGCACTGGTCAGGATCGCCGGCGTGGCCAGTGTCGCGGCAGTCAGACCGAGGAGGTGTCGGCGGCGCATCGTTCACTCCCTTAAGTGCTTGTTTTGCTGGGACTTTAGGGTGCGGATCGACCGAATGCCAGTGGCGCCCTCGCAATCGGCTTGACTTCGCTGCGCTGCACCATCATATACGCCGCAGCCCGCAGGTACGTGGGCGTCCAAGATTTCTCGCGATCGCGCGACGCGCCCCATTCTTTGTGACGGCGCCTCATCCCGAGACAATCCCCCAGACAAGAGCCGTCCCAGCCGCGCGCGGGAACGGGCCTAACGCCGCCACAGATGTGCGTGCCCGGGATGGCATGCCGGGCGGCAAGTAAGGATTTTCAGTGAGTGAAGTTACGTTTGCGGACCTCGGTTTGGCCGAGCCGCTGCTGCGTGCGTTGAATGCAGCGAACTACACCGTGCCGACGCCCATCCAGGCGCGCACCATTCCCGCCCTGCTGCAGGGCCGTGACGTTCTGGGCATCGCCCAGACCGGCACCGGCAAGACGGCGGCGTTCGCGCTGCCCGTGCTGCAGCACCTTTTCGAGAACAAGGAACGCGCCCAGCCCAAGAGCCCGCGCGCTCTCGTGCTGGCGCCGACCCGCGAACTCGCGGTTCAGATCGCCCGCAGCTTCGACACCTACGGGCGCGGCCTCGGCCTACGCCTCTGCACCGTCGTCGGCGGTCTGGGCTACGGCCGCCAGATCGAGACCCTGGCGCGCGGCGTCGACATCCTGATCGCCACGCCGGGCCGTCTGCTCGACCTGGTCGAGCGCGGCAACGTGAAGCTCGGACAGGTCAGCTTCTTCGTCCTCGACGAAGCCGATCGCATGTTCGACATGGGCTTCATCCGCGACGTCCGTCGCATCGCGGCCTCGGTGTCCAAGAACCGGCAGACCCTGCTGTTCTCGGCGACGATGCCGAACGACATCGCCAAGCTTTCCTCGGAAATTCTCAAGAACCCCGAGAAGGTCGAGATCGCACCGCAGGGCCGCACCGTCGAGAAGATCGACCAGCGCGTTTATTTCGTGAACGCCGGCCTCAAGCGCACCCTGCTCAACCATCTCCTGACCGATGAGAGCCTCGAGCGGGTCATCATCTTCACGCGCACCAAGCGCGGCGCCAACCGCGTCGCCGAGGCGCTGGAAGACCGTGGCGTGCGCTCCGAGGCGATCCACGGCAACAAGTCGCAGAACGCCCGCCAGAAGGCGCTCGACAATTTCAGCCGCGGCAAAGCCCGCGTCCTGGTCGCGACCGATCTCGCCTCGCGCGGCATCGACGTGCAGGGCGTGACCCATGTCATCAACTTCGAGCTGCCGGCCGATGCCGAGAGCTACGTCCATCGCATCGGCCGCACCGCGCGCGCCGGCGCCTCGGGCATTGCGATCTCGTTCTGCGACGGCAGCGAGCGCGGCCAGCTCAAGGGTATCGAGCGGCTGACCAACCAGCGCATTCCCGTCGTGCCGACGCCGGCCAACGAGGACATGCCGCAGTTGCCGCCGCCCAAGGCGCGCGCCGAGGGCGACGATCGTGATGATCGCGACGAGCGTCCCCGCGAGGGCCGTGGTGGTCCGCGTGGCGCCGGCCGTCCGGGTGGCGGTGGTCGTCCTGGCGGTGGTGGTCGTCCCGGCGGTCATCGCTCGTTCGGCGACCGTGCCAACCATGATCGTTCGCGCGGCGACCGTCCGCCGGCGCATGCCGACAACCAGTTCCGCGGTGGCGACTTCCGCGATGCCCCGCAGGGCGACCGTCCTCACGGCGACCGTCCTCACGGCGAGCGCCCCCAGGGTGATCGTCCGCGTGGTCCGCGCCCGCAGGGTGATCGCCCGTTCGGCGACCGCCCCCGGGGTGACCGCCCTCATGGTGATCGTCCCCATGGTGATCGTCCGCAGGGCGACCGCTTCGATCGCGCGCAGGGCGATCGTCCCCATGGCGATCGTCCGCACGGTGATCGCCCGCAGGGTGACCGCCCGCGGTCGTTCGGCGATCGTCCGAACCACAATGGTGGCGGCGGCCAGTATGCGCCGCGTCCCCACGGCGACCGTCCCCACGGTGACCGCCCGCAAGGCGATCGCCCGGCCGGCGATCGTCCGCAGGGTCCGCGTCCCCAGTGGAAGGGCCGGCGCTTCGGCGGTGGAGGCGGCGGCGGCGGCGGTGGCCGCGGTCGAGGCCGCGCTGCCTAGCTAGAGAATTCCTTCCTCGCGGAAGATTTCCAGGCATTTAGAAAGAGCGCGCTCATATCGGGCGCGCTCTTTTGCTATCGAGGCATCGTCCCAGTCGAAGAAGCCGCCCTTGGTCTTGAAGCCGATCCGGCCCTGATCGACGTTGCGCTGCAGGACCGGCGGCGGGCCGTCGGCATTGCTGAGGTCGGGCCAGATGATCTTGGCCACGGCACAGGTCGTGTCCCAGCCCGAATGTTCCTTCTGGGTGATCGGGCCGGCAGCGGCGTAGCGGAAGCCGAAGGAGAGACGCACCGTCGCGTCGATGTCTTCCGGCGACGCCACGCCCTCTTCGATCAGCCACAGCGCCTCGCGCATCAGCGCACCCTGGATCCGGTTGCCCAGGAAGCCGATCACGTCCTTCTTCACCTGGACCGGCCGCTTCCCCAGTTCGCTCATGATCGCGCCGACTTTTTCGGCAAGCGCCACATCGGTGTGGACGGAGCGCACGACCTCGACCAGCGGGATCAGGTGCGCGGGCATGAAGAAGTGCAGGCCCATCATGCGGTCCTGGGTCGCGAGCCCCTTGCCGATCTCGCTGATTGGGAAGCTCGACGAATTGGAGGTCAGCGGCACGCCGGGACGGGAGAGTTTCTCCATGTCGGCGAAAAGCTTCTGCTTCAGCGGCAAGTCCTCGGTCACCGTCTCGACAACGATGTCGATTTTCGACCAGGGCGCCTCCTCGAGCGTCGCATAGGTCCCGAGACCCGATATGTCCTCAGGCTTTCCCATGGTCCTGAGTGCCCGGGCAGTGGCCGCCGGCAGCCCGTCGCGGGTCGAGGCGGAGCGCGACACGACGTCCACCTTCCAGCCGCCGCCCAGGAACATGGAGATGATCCCAACGCCCATCGTGCCTCCGCCCAGCACCAGGGCGTGTCGTTCGCTTTGCGGCATTCCTTTTCCTCCCGTATCGACGCGTGCCCCCTGCCGGGGCAGTATCCGGCCCAAGTTAACCGTATTTTCAACGTGGGAGAAAACGTATGAGCGCCACCTTCAAGGACCTCGGCATCAGCACCGACGGCGCGGTCGGAATCGTCGAGATTCAGCGGCCGCCGCACAACTTCTTCGACAATTCGCTGATCAACCAGATCGCCGATGCCTTCGAAGCGTTCGATCGCGACGACAAGATCCGCGCCTACGTGCTGTGCGCGCAGGGCAAGTCGTTCTGCGCCGGCGCCGATTTCGCCAACCGCCCGCAGACTGGCGCGGCCGAGAGCGGCAAGCACCTCTACAAGGAAGCGACCCGCATTTTCCGGGCGAAGAAGCCGAGCGTCGCGGCGATCCAGGGACCGGCCATCGGTGGCGGCCTCGGCCTTGCGCTGGCGCCCGACTTCCGTGTCGCGGCCCCGGAGGCGCGCTTCGCCGCCAACTTCACCCGTCTGGGTTTCCATCCGGGCTTCTCGCTCACCTTCACGCTGCCGCGCCTGATCGGCCAGCAGAAGGCGAACCTGATGTTCCTGACCGGCCGTCGCATCGGCGGCGAGGAGGCGGTGGCGTGGGGCCTGGCCGACGTGCTGGCGCCGCTGGCCGACGTGCGCAAGGAAGCGATCAAGCTCGCGCAGGAGATCGCCGAGAGCGCTCCGCTCGCGGTGATGTCGACCCGCGAGACGATGCGTCGTGGTTTCGCCGACGGCGCCGAAGCGGCGACCGAGCGCGAACTCACCGAGCAGGAGTGGACGCGCAAGACCGAGGACTTCAAGGAAGGCGTCAAGTCCTACGCCGAGAAGCGCCCCGGCAATTGGAAGAACCGCTAAGGGAGCGTTCCATGGCACAGGTCTCGGGCAAGGTCGCCATCGTCACCGGCGGCGCCTCCGGCATCGGCGAGGCCTGTGCCGAAACGCTGGCGCGCGAAGGCGCGTCGGTCCTGATCACCGATATCGACGACGCCCTGGGCAAGGGCGTCGTCGAGCGTATCGGGAAAGCGGGCGGCAAGGCGCACTACGTGCGTCATGACGTGCGCGACGAAGCGGCATGGCCGGGTATCGTCGCCGAAGCCGAGAAACGCTACGGCCGCCTCGACATCATGGTGGCCAATGCCGGTATCGGCATCATGTCGCCGATCGCCACCATGACTCTCGCCGACTGGCAGCGTCAGCAGGCGATCAACCTCGATGGCGTGTTCCTCTCCATCAAGCATTCGATCCCCGCGATGCAGCGCGGCGGTGGCGGTTCGATCGTGCTGATGTCGTCGGTGGCCGGCCTGCGCGGCGCGCCGGGGCTCGCGGCCTACTCGGCGACCAAGGGCGGCGTCCGTCTGCTCGCCAAGTCGGTGGCGCTGGAGCACGCGGCCGACAACATCCGCTGCAACTCCATCCATCCCGGCATCATCGCCACGCCGATCTGGGAGAAGATCCCGACCGGCGCCGAAGGCAACCGCCGCAACGCGCCGATCGATCCGCGCGAGCGTGCCGCGGCTTCGGTGCCGTTGCCCCGTGTCGGCGAGGCGCAGGACATCGCCAACGGCGTGCTGTTCCTGTGCACCGACGCCGGCAACTACATCACCGGCCAGGAGCTGGTGATCGACGGCGGCATGACCGCCGGCGGGCGTCCGACCCGGCCTCTGCAGTAGACCCATGGGTGAGGCCGCGCGGATCTGGATCGTCGTCGCGGCGCTCAGCGGCGCGATCTCGGTCACCGCCGGTGCCTTCGCCGCGCACGGGCTCGACCTGCGCACGGAAGCAGGCCTCAAGGCGAAGGACTGGCTGCAGACCGGCAGCCACTATCAGATGTTCCATGCGCTCGCGATGCTGGCCGTCTGCGCCCTGGCGGGCGCTGAGCTGCTCAACGCGCGCTTCGCCCTGCTTGCGCTGTGGCTCTTTCTCGCAGGCAGCGTCCTGTTCCCGGGTGCGCTGTACGCAATGTCGTTCGGCGGCCCGCGATGGTTCGGCGCCGTGGCACCGATCGGCGGTCTCGCCTTCATCGCGGGCTGGGTGTTGCTTGCGATCGCCGCGCTCAAGCGCCCGATCGGCTGATCTCAGGAAAGCTGTTCGTCCAGCAGCTTGAGCGCCTCGGCGGCGAAGGCGCGCATGTTGGCGACGCGGTCGTCGGAGCCGGTGCGCAGGGTGCGCGCGATGCTGCCGTGGGGGCCGACGACGGCAACGCAGGTGTGGCCGGCCGGATCGCCGTAGGAATTGCCGGTCGGGCCGGATGCACCGGTCTCCGCAAGACCCCAGGTCGTCTTGAGGCGCCCGCGCACATGCTCGGCCGCCAGAAGCGCCCACGGCTCGGACGAGGAGCGCACGCCGGCACGCTTTTCGCGCGGCACGGCGAGGAAGGCGTCACCGGCCGGGCGCGTGTAGACCACGGCGCCGCCCATGAAATAGGCCGAGGCGCCGGGCACGGCGAGCAGCGCGGCGGAGACGAGACCGCCGGCCGACGATTCCGAGATGCCGACGGTTTCCTTGCGGGCCTTCAGTTTTTCGCCGACGCGCTGGGCAAGCGGGAGCAGGGAGTCCATGGGGTCAATCCTTCTTCGTGAAAATGTCGAGGACCAGCGGCACCTGCTGGCCCATCCAGATCGCGCGGTCGCGATGATCTTCCAGATCGTGCCCCGTGTTGGGATGAATGAACACCGTAAGTTCTCCGCGGTTCAGCGTCAGCCATGACATGACCGGGAGGAACTGTTCGTTCTTCAGGGCGACCTGGTAGCTGAAGCGCGGATGCGGCCCGACCGGCTTCTCATGGAAGCGGCCCATCTCGATGGGGAAGGTCTTCTCGATACGCTCGCGCAACGCCCACGCCACGTCGCGCGAGGCGTCGTCGAAATAGACGTGCGCGTGCCAGTCCTTGATTTGGTCAGTGTTCATGACGTTCACCATAATGCGCTTCACAACCCGCCTGTCGGAACCCAGAGCCGTTCCCCGAGCGGAGCAGGCTTGCTAGGGTCAGGCATCATGAACTTCGATTTCTCGGACGACCAGAAGCTGCTCAAGGAGCAGGTTCGCAAATTCCTCGCCGACAAGTGCCCCACCAAAGTGGTGCGGCGCGTGCTCGACGGTTCCGAAACCCATGCGGAAGATGTCTGGAAGGGCCTCGTCGATCTCGGCGTGCCGGCCCTTGGCATCCCCGAGACCTATGGCGGCATGGGCCTGTCGCCGCTGGAGGTCTGCGTCGTCGCCGAGGAGATCGGCCGCGCCGCCGCCCCGGTGCCATTCGACTCTTCGGTCGTGCTGGCGACCGAAGCGTTGAAGCTCGCAGGCTCGGACGCGCAGAAGAAGAAGTGGCTGCCCGAACTCGCGTCGGGCAAGGCGATCGGCACGCTGGCCATCGCCGAGGGCGCCCAGCCACCCAAGCCGCGCAACATCCGCACGATGTTCGGCGGCGGTCGTCTCAACGGCAAGAAGCTGCCGGTGACCGACGGCGAGGCCGCAACCTTCGCGATCGCGCTCGCCAACACGGGCGGCTCGGGCGATCGTGCCGTTTCTCTAGTGATCGTGGATCTCACGCAGAAGGCCGTCGCGAAGAAGCGCATCGAGACGATCGATCCGGCGCGCAAGCATGCCGAGCTCACCTTCACCGATGCCTCGGCCGAGTTGCTCGGCGCCGAGGGCGAGGGCTGGAGCCTGCTGGAACGGCTCTACGATGCGGCGGCGGTCTACTTCGCCTTCGCGCAGGTGGGTGGCGCCGAGGCGGCGATGTGGATGGCGCGCGACTACGCGTTGCAGCGCAACGCCTTCGGTCGTGCCATCGGCTCCTACCAGGCGATCAAGCACAAGCTGGCGGACTGCTACGTTAAGCTCGAGCTGGCGCGCTCCAACGCCTATTACGGCGCCATGATGCTCACCGAGGGCGGCGCCGACCTGCCGCTGGCGGCGGCGGCGGCGCGCATCGCGGCGACCGAGGCCTATGACTTCGCGGCCAAGGAGAACATCCAGACCCATGGCGGCATCGGCTTCACCTGGGAGGCCGACACGCAATTCCACTACCGCCGCTCGCGCCTGCTGGCGCTGTCGATCGGCGGCCCGATGGCGTGGAAGGACAAGCTGGTGACGCGTCTCGAACAAAAGAACGCGGCCTAGGAGGGAACGATGGATTTCAACGACACCTCAGAAGAAGCCGCCTTCCGCAAGGAAGTGCGCACCTGGCTCGACGCCAACGCCACGCGCAAGAGCGACGACAAGCAGAGCTTCCGCGCGCGCAACGACGATCCCGAGTTGCTCCAGAAGGCCAAGGAATGGCAGGACAAGAAGGCCAAGGCCGGCTACGCCCGCATCACCTGGCCGAAGGAATTCGGCGGCCGCGGCGGCTCGCCGATCCTGCAGGTGATCTACCAGCAGGAAGAGGCGAACTACCTGGTGCCGCTCGGCTTCTTCGACATCGGGCTGGGCATGTGCATCCCGACCATGATGGCTTATGCCAAGCCTGAGCAGTTACAGCGCTACGTGAAGCCGGCGCTGCACGGAAAGGAAGTCTGGTGCCAGCTCTTCTCCGAGCCGGCCGCCGGCTCCGACGTGGCCGGCATCCGCACCAAGGCCGAGCGTGATGGCGACGACTGGATCATCAACGGCCAGAAGGTGTGGACGTCGGGCGCGCACTATTGCGACTTCGGCATCGTCATCACCCGCACCGATCCGAATGTCCCCAAGCACGCCGGTCTCACCATGTTCTTCCTCGACATGAAGAGCCCCGGCGTCGAGGTCCGTCCGATCAAGCAGATGTCGGGCGGCGCCAACTTCAACGAGGTGTTCTTCACCAACGTGCGCATCCCCGACAGCCAGCGGCTGGGCAAGGTGGGCGAGGGCTGGAAGGCCGCGCTCACGACCTTGATGAACGAGCGTCTCGCCGTCGGCCTGCCGTCGGGCGGCCTCGACATCGACGAGCTGATGGAGCTGGCGCGCGAAACCGAGCTGGAAGACGGGGCGGCGATCCGCAACCAGCAGGTCCGCTCGAAAATCGCCGACTGGTACGTCCAGCAGCAGGGCCTGAAGCTCACGCGCTACCGCACGCTGACGGCGCTCTCGAAGGGCCAGACGCCAGGGCCGGAATCATCGATCATCAAGATCGTGGCGGCGCCGAAGATGCAGGACATGGGCGCGTTTGCCATGGAGCTGATGGGCCATGCCGGCATCATGAAGGAGGACGTGCCGTTCGCGGCCGGCTTCCAGGCGCAATGGATCGGCGGCGCGGGTTTCCGAATCGCGGGCGGCACCGACGAGATCCTGCGCAACATCGTGGCCGAGCGCGTGCTGGGACTTCCGGCCGATATCAGGGTCGACAAGGACGTGCCGTTCAACAAGCTGACGCGCTCATAGCGCGTCAGCTTGGGCGAGCGTCAGCGCTTGTAACCAAGCGCGAGAGCTCGCGCGGTGCAGAATAGATAAGAATCTTGATCCTTATCCATTCTGCGCGGTGTGGGCTCTCGCGCTTGGTTACAAGCGCTGACGCCCACCGCTCTCAAACAACTAACGTTGTTTGAGAGCCCACTCCGTGTACTTCTTCGCCTGCGCCTGCGTGTCGGCGTAGTACTTCGCGTACTCGGCACCGACCATCGGCTTCAGCGCAAGCCCGACCGCGTCCATCTTCTGCAGCATCTCCGGCGACTTGATCGCCTTCAGGAAGGCGGTCTCGATCACCTTCACGACGTCGGCCGGCGTGCCCTTGGGTGCGCCCACGCCGCGAGTCGAGGAAGAGATCACCGTCGGCAGGCCCAGCTCCTTGGTGCAGGGCACCTGGGGCAGGAACTTGGAGCGCTCGACGTCGGTGACCGCGAGGCCGCGCACCTCGCCGGACTGCACGCGCTTGAAGACCCCGCCGACATTGTCGAAGGCGCAATCTACATGGCCGCCGAGCACGCCGGTGATCTGCTGCGCCCCGCCGTCGAAATGGACGATGCGGAACTCGCACTTGGCGACCTCCTGGACCATCAGGATGGCGAGATGGTCGTCGCTCAGGATGCCGGTGGTGCAGGCGCTGATCTTGCCGGGCGCTTTGCGGGCCGCTTCCGTCAGGTCGGCCAGCGTCTTGTAGGGACTGTCTCCCTTGACCCAGATCAGGCCGGGATCGAGCACCTGATTGACGATGGGAATGAAGCTGTCGACGTTGAACGCCGCCTTGCGCTCCGGATCGAGGATGATGGTGTTGACAGCCGGGAGGTTGAGGAAGCCCAGCGTATAGCCGTCGGGCCGGGCGCGGGCGACCTCGGTGAAGCCGATCTGGCCGCCGGCACCAGCCTTGTTGACGACGGTGATGGTCTGGCCGAGGTCCTTCTCGGCCGCCGCGGCGAGGATGCGGGCACCGACGTCGGTGCTGCCGCCCGCCGGAAAGGCGACGATCAACTGGACGGCACGGCGCGGGTAGTTCTGCGCGAGGGCGGGGCCGGCCACGGCCGTGGCGGCCGTGGCGGCGAGCAGGGTGCGGCGACGAATGAGCATTGTTATTCCTCCCTTTGTTTGACGACTGGAACGCGCGTTATTCGATGTCGCTCTCCCTGAGCGGCGCCAGCGAGCGCGGCTTGAACAGCAGGAAGGCGATCACGATCACCGGAATGGCGAGCAGGGCGAGGGCGACCGGGCGGTCGAAGAAAATGCCGAAGCTGCCGCCGGAGATCTCGAGCGTCGTTCGCAGCGATTTTTCCATCATCGGGCCCAGGATCAGCGCCAAAATCGCCGGCGCGATCGGGAAGTCGAGCTTGCGCAGCAGATAGCCCAGGATGCCGAAGCCCAGCATGACCCAGACGTCGAACAGGCTCTGCTTCAGGCCGTAGGCGCCGATCACGCAGAAGATCAGCACGCCCGCGCACATGTAGCTGAACGGGATCTTCAGCAGCTTGGCCCAGAGGCCGACCAGCGGCAGGTTGAGGATCAGCAGCAGGGCGTTGCCGACGAAGAAGCTGGCGATTACCGTCCACACCAGCTGCGGCTGCTCCTTGAACAGGAAGGGGCCCGGTGTGATGCCGTTTACGATGAAGGCGCCCATCAGCACCGCGATAGTCGGCGAGCTGGGGATGCCGAGTGCCAGAAGCGGCACCATCGAGGCATTGGCGTAGGCGTTGTTGGCGGTCTCCGCCGAGGCCACCCCCTCGATCGCCCCTTTGCCGAAGCGCTCGGGCGTCTTGGAGACGCGCTTTTCCAGCACGTAGGCCATGAAGGTCGGCACGATCGCGCCGACACCGGGAATGAGCCCCAGCACGAAGCCCACGACCGTGCCGCGGCCGATGGCGCCCACGGACTGCCGGCACTCGGCCTTTGTCGGCATCCAGCTCTTGAGTTCGGCCTCGACCATGTGGGTCTGCCGCTTCTCGGCGGCCAGCAGCAGCTCGGCGACACCGAACAGACCCATGACCACGGGCACGAAGCCGATGCCGTCATAGAGTTCCTCGACGCCGAAGGTGAAGCGCGGGGCGCCGCGCACCGGATCGACGCCGATCATGGCGAACAGGAGCCCGATCACCGTCATGAGCAGGGCGGCCAGCATGTTGTTGCCGGCGAGGCCCACGACCAGGCAGAGGCCGGCCACCATGAGGGCGAAGAATTCCGCGGGCCCGAACTTCAGGGCCAGCGAGGCGAGCGGCATGGCGACCGCGACCAGCGCCACGGTGGCCAGCGTGCCGCCGACGAAGGAGCCAATGGCCGCGATGCCGAGTGCCGATCCGGCACGACCCTGTTTGGCCATCTGATGGCCGTCGATACAGGTCACGACCGAGGCGGCTTCTCCCGGCACGTTGATCAGCACGGAGGTGATGGTGCCGCCGTACATCGCGCCGTAATAGATGGCGCACAGCATGA
>JAESFZ010000157.1_pt1 | contig 112914 bp, 109 predicted proteins | sample 9269561 | NCBI WGS metagenome assembly JAESFZ01 (sample SAMN14515552, study PRJNA621657) | algae metagenome | isolation source: Tildeniella nuda ZEHNDER 1965/U140 and co-occurring heterotrophs from wet... | place: Switzerland: Stansstaad, Zurih | collected 1965-01-01 | reverse complement strand
AAACGAGTGGGGAACGCCGTGGACGAGCCACATCAATGCTTGATCGCCGGCGTCGCGGGTGCCTCCACCGCGGGCAACGGCTCGACGGCCGGCTGTTCCGCCAGCGGCTGGGGCTTGCGCTCCAGCGCCATCTCAAGAACACTGTCTATCCACTTGACCGGGTGGATGTCGAGACGGTTCTTGACGTTGTCCGGAATCTCCGCAAGGTCCTTCACGTTTTCTTCCGGGATCAGCACCGTCTTGATGCCGCCGCGGTGCGCCGCCAGCAGCTTCTCCTTGAGCCCGCCGATCGGCAGCACCTCGCCGCGCAGCGTGATCTCGCCGGTCATCGCCACATCCGCGCGCACCGGGATCCCCGTCAGGGCGGATACCATCGCAGTACAGATGCCGATGCCGGCGCTCGGTCCGTCCTTGGGCGTCGCCCCCTCCGGCAGGTGTATGTGGATGTCGTTCTTCTGGTAGAAGTCGGGCTGTATGCCGAGGCGCTGCGAACGGCTGCGCACCACCGACAATGCCGCCTGCACCGACTCCTGCATGACCTCGCCGAGCTTGCCGGTGGTGGTCATCTTGCCCTTGCCGGGAATCACCACTGCTTCTATCGTCAGCAGCTCACCGCCGACCTCGGTCCACGCCAGACCGCATACCTGCCCGACCTGGTTGTTCTTTTCGGCCATGCCGTAGGTGTAGCGCCGCACGCCGAGGAATTTGTCCAGGTTGCGCGCAGTCACCGAAATCTTGCGACTGTTCTTCTCGCTCACCAGCATCTTCACCACCTTGCGGCAGATCTTGGACATTTCGCGCTCAAGGCTGCGCACGCCCGCTTCCCGCGTGTAGTAGCGCACGACATCACGCACCGCACTGTCGGAAACGACGATCTCCTCCGGCTTCAGGCCGTGGTTCTTCATCAGCTTCGGCAGCAGATGCTGGGTGGCGATGTGTATCTTTTCGTCCTCGGTATAGCCGGACAGCCGGATCACTTCCATGCGGTCCAGCAGTGCCGGCGGGATGTTGAGCGTGTTTGCAGTCGCCACGAACATCACGTCGGACAGGTCGTATTCGACCTCCACATAATGATCGACGAAGGTGTGGTTCTGCTCGGGATCGAGCACCTCAAGCAGCGCGCTCGCCGGATCACCGCGGAAATCCATGCCCATCTTGTCGACCTCGTCGAGCAAAAACAGGGGATTTCTCACGCCGACCTTGCTCATGTTCTGCAGAATCTTGCCGGGCATGGAACCGATGTAGGTACGACGGTGGCCGCGGATCTCTGCCTCGTCGCGCACGCCGCCCAGCGACATGCGCACGAACTTGCGGTTGGTTGCGCGTGCAATCGACTGGCCGAGCGAGGTTTTTCCCACCCCGGGCGCGCCCACCAGGCACAGGATCGGCGCCTTCAGCTTGTCCACGCGCTGCTGCACCGCGAGGTATTCGACGATGCGCTCCTTGACCTTCTCCAGACCGTAGTGATCCTCGTTGAGAACCTGTTCCGCCACGCTCAGATCGGCGCTGATCTTGCTCTTCTTGCGCCACGGCAGCGACACCACGGCATCGATGTAATTGCGCACCACCGTCGCTTCGGCAGACATCGGCGACATCAGCTTGAGCTTCTTGAACTCGGCCTCGACTTTCTTGCGCGCTTCCTTGGGCATGCGCGCAGCCTTGATGCGCTTCTCGATCTCGTCGATGTCGGCGCCGTCCTCCATTTCGCCGAGTTCCTTCTGAATCGCCTTCACCTGCTCGTTCAGATAGTACTCGCGCTGACTTTTCTCCATCTGGCGCTTGACGCGGCCGCGGATGCGTTTTTCGACCTGGAGAATGTCGAGTTCACCCTCCACCAGCTTCAGCAGGTGGTCGAGGCGGCGCTTGACGTCGAACATCTCGAGCACTTCCTGCTTCTGCTCGAGCTTGAGCGGCAGGTGCGCGGCGATGGTATCGCCCAGCCGCCCCGCCTCGTCAATGCCCGCCAGCGAGGTCAGTATCTCGGGCGGAATTTTCTTGTTGAGCTTCACGTACTGATCGAACTGCTGGATCATCGTGCGCCGCATCGCCTCGGTCTCGTGGTCGGTGGCGGCATCCGCCGGCACCGGGGTTACCGACACCGCAAAATGTGTTTTGAGATCGATCACCTCGTTGAGGTGCGCGCGCTGACTGCCCTCGACCAGCACCTTGACGGTGCCATCGGGGAGCTTGAGCATCTGCAGGATGTTGGCAATGCTGCCGATCGCGTAAAGATCTTCCGGCGCAGGCTCATCCTTGGCCGCCGACTTCTGGGCAACCAGAACGATACTTTTACCCGCTTCCATCGCGGTTTCCAGGGCCTTGATCGATTTCGGGCGCCCGACAAACAGCGGAATGACCATGTGCGGGAACACCACCACGTCGCGCAAAGGCAGCAACGGGTACTGTAAGGTGTTGATATTCTGATCTTCTGGTGTAGACATGGCGGTATTACCTTAATTGAAAATACTGAAAGCGCTTAGTGAATGTTGGGGGCATGCCCCCGAAATCAAGCAGCGGCACTGCTTCCGCCTCGATAATAACCGATTGCGGAAGCCATGATGGCTGTAGGGACTTGGCCTAGAGCGTCGATCCCGCAACCTTGGGCTGGTCGGAGTAAATCAATAATGGCGGCGCATCGCCGATGATGGTGCCTTCGTCAACCACCACCTTCACCACATTTTCCAGCGAAGGCAGGTCGAACATGGTGTTGAGCAGCGTCAGTTCCAAGATGGAACGCAGTCCCCGGGCGCCGGTCTTGCGCTCGAGCGCCCGTTTTGCGACGGCGCGCAGCGCAGCCTCGCGCACTTCGAGTTCGACGCCTTCCATGCTGAACATTTTCTGGTACTGCTTGAGCAGCGCATTCTTGGGCTGCGTCAGTATTTGGATCAGCGCCGCCTCGTCGAGTTCCTCCAGCGTCGCCACCACCGGCAGGCGGCCGACGAATTCCGGAATCAGCCCGTACTTGATCAAATCTTCGGGTTGCACGTCGCGCAGCACCCGGGTGATGTCCTTGCGATTGTCCTGGCTGCGCACCTGGGCGCCGAAACCGATGCCGCTTTTTTCAGAGCGCGCACGGATGATCTTGTCCATGCCGTCGAACGCCCCGCCGCAGATGAACAGGATATTGGTGGTGTCAACCTGCACGAATTCCTGGTTGGGGTGCTTGCGTCCGCCCTGCGGCGGCACCGAGGCGATGGTGCCCTCTATCAGCTTGAGCAGCGCCTGCTGCACGCCCTCGCCGGAAACGTCCCTGGTTATGGAGGGGTTGTCCGACTTGCGCGAAATCTTGTCGATTTCATCAATGTAGACTATGCCGCGCTGCGCCTTCTCAACGTCGTAGTCGCATTTCTGCAGCAGCTTCTGGATGATGTTTTCGACGTCCTCGCCAACATAGCCCGCCTCCGTCAGGGTGGTGGCGTCGGCCATGACGAACGGCACGTTCAACAGCCGCGCCAGGGTCTGGGCGAGCAGGGTCTTGCCCGACCCGGTCGGCCCCATCAGCAGAATATTGGATTTCGCCAGTTCGACTTCGTCGTTCTTGTTGATCGTCTTCAGCCGCTTGTAGTGGTTGTATACCGCGACCGACAGGATCTTCTTGGCGGTATCCTGCCCTATGACGTACTGGTCGAGAATGGAGCGTATCTCGTGCGGCACGGGCAGATCCGACTTTGCGCCCTTGCCGCTGTTCTCGCCCTGGGTCTCCTCGCGAATGATGTCGTTGCACAGCTCGATGCATTCATCGCAGATGAACACCGACGGGCCGGCGATGAGTTTGCGCACCTCATGCTGGCTCTTGCCGCAAAACGAGCAGTAGAGCATTTTTTCGCCGCCGACCTTGTCTGACATGTCCGCTTTCCCTCTAGCCCCGATAAATTATGACATCCACCCGCAGTTTAGTTCCCAGCCCGGGCACGGCACAACCATGCTATGCCGCGGCCGCAGTTTCCGCCCTGCTCACCAGGACCTTGTCGACAAGACCATAGGAGACCGCCTGATCCGCCGACAGGAAATTGTCGCGATCGGTGTCCTTTTCGATGGTTTCAATTTTCTGCCCGGTGTGCTTCGCCATGATGTCGTTGAGCTTGCCCTTGAGGAACAGGATTTCCTTGGCGTGGATCTCGATGTCCGAGGCCTGCCCCTGGAATCCCCCCATCGGCTGGTGGATCATCACGCGCGAATTGGGCAGGCAGAACCGCTTGCCCTTGGCGCCCGCCGCCAGCAGCAGTGCCCCCATGCTTGCCGCCTGGCCTATGCACAGCGTCGAAACATCGGGCTTGATGAACTGCATGGTGTCGTAAATGGCCAGGCCGGCGGACACCGAGCCGCCCGGAGAATTGATGTAAAACGAGATGTCCTTGTCGGGGTTTTCCGATTCCAGGAACAGCAGCTGGGCGACAATCAGGTTGGCGGTGACTTCGGTCACCGGCCCGACCAGAAACACCACCCGCTCCTTCAGCAGCCGCGAGTAGATGTCATAGGCACGCTCGCCGCGCCCGCTTTGCTCGATGACCATCGGAATCAGGCCCAGTCCCTGCGGCTCCATCATTGCCTGCGGTGCCGTGTAGCGCGCCATTATTTGTTCTCCATGAGTTCGTCGAACGTCACCGCCTTGTCCTCGACCTTGGCCGTGCTCAGCGCCCAGGCCACTACGTTGTCCTCGAGCACCATCGACTCGATGTCGCGCAGGCGCTCCGGGGACTGGTAGAACCACTTCACCACTTCGGCGGGATGCTCGTAGCTCTGCGCCTGCTCCTCCACCACCGCGCGCACCTGCTCGGGCTTGGCCTGAAGATTGTTGATCCTCACCACCTCGGCGAGTATCAGGCCGAGGTTGACGCGCCGCTGCGCCTGCTTCTCGAACACCTCTGCAGGCATCGGCATATCGTCCCTGACCGGAATGCCGCGCGCCGCCAGGTCCTGGCGCGCCATGTCCTGCAAGCGCTGGACTTCCATCTCCACCAGCGATTTCGGGACCTCGACCTGGGTCACGTCGAGCAGCGCCTGCATTACCTGCTCCTTGAGGCGCCCCTTGAGCCGAGCCTTGACTTCGCGCTCGAGATTGCCCCTGATGTCGCTGCGCATCCTGGCAAGATCGCCATCGGCCACGCCCAGGCTTTTCGCGAACTCGGCGTCAACCTGCGGCAGCACGGGGGCCGCGACCTGGTTCAGCGTGATTTCAAATTTCGCCGTTTTTCCCGCGACGTCCTTGCCGTGATAATCATCCGGAAAACGCAGATCGAAGGTCTTGGATTCGCCGGCTTTCATGCCCGCGAGCTGGGCCTCGAAGTCGGGCAGCATGCGGCCTTCGCCGATCACTACCGCGTAGCCCTTGGCCGTGCCACCGTCGAATTCCTTGCCATCCATGGTACCGCGATAGTCAAGGGTGACGCGGTCGCCGCTCGCGGCAGCACGCTCCGCCGCCTTGTAGCTGACGCGCTGCTTGCGCATGATTTCCAGCGTCTTGTCGATCTCGGCATCGCTCACTTCCAGCGCCGGGCGCGACAGAACCGTCTTGGAAATATCGCCGACCGCGATCTCGGGATAAACCTCGAATGTTGCGCTGTACTCAAACTGGCTGGCGCCGTCCACCGGCGGCTTGGCTTCGAATTTCGGATAGCCCGCCACCTTCAGGTTCTGCTGCCTGACCGCTTCGCCAAAGCTTTTTTGCAGCGCGTCACCAAGCACTTCCTGGCGCACCTGCCCGCCGTATTGCTGCGCCACCACCCTGAGCGGCACCTTGCCCGGCCGGAAGCCGTGCATCTTGACGGTGCGCGAAAGGCGCTTGAGGCGGCTGTCCACCTCGCTGTCGATCTCCGCCATCGGCACGGCAATATTGAGGCGCCGGCCGAGCTGGTCCAGTTTTTCCAAATTCGCTTGCATTGCAATCCTTTATTCCATCGTCATCTGGTGCGAAAGGAGGGACTCGAACCCACACGCCTTTCGGCGCCAGAACCTAAATCTGGTGCGTCTACCAATTTCGCCACTTTCGCGCTGCGCTGCTTTTGCAACTCCTTGATTGTAATATAATCCGCACTTTAACGGCACTGTCCCGTGCTTGCAATGCGGCTTAAGGTCACAATGCAGCGCATTGATAACTATAGGGTTTTATCCCCTTCTGATGGCGGTCGAGCACTACGAAAATTTTCCCGTCGCATCGCTGCTCCTGCCGCACCATTTTCGCCGTCCCGTAGCCCTGATTTACCGTTTTGCCCGCGAAGCCGATGATTTCGCTGACGAAGGCGATGCCCCCGACCCTGTGCGGCTCGCCCGGCTCGACGAGTTCAAGCGCGAACTGGACAGGATCGCGGCCGGCCAGGCACCTGGCATACCCTGGTTCGCCGAACTCGGCGCGATCATTAGCGAACACGGCCTGCCGCTGGACGCCTTCCGCGACCTGCTCTCCGCCTTCGCGCAGGACGTCACCAAGAAGCGCTATGCCGATTATGCCGAGGTGCTGGATTACTGCCGGCGCTCGGCGAATCCGGTCGGCCGGCTGCTGCTCACCCTTTATGGCGCGGCCACGCCGCAGAACCGCGCTTATTCAGACGCCATCTGCTCCAGCCTGCAGCTCATCAATTTCTGGCAGGACGTGGCGGTTGATTACCGCATGGGGCGCATCTATCTGCCCCAGGACGAAATGGCGCACCATGGCGTGACCGAGCGGCAGATCGCAAACGCCGAGGCCGGCGCCGGATGGCGGTCGCTGATGATGTTCCAGATCACCCGCACCCGCGCGCTGCTGCACTCGGGAATTCCGCTGGGGCGTATCCTCGAAGGCCGCATCGGGCTGGAAATGCGCATGATCATTGCCGGCGGCGACCGCATACTGAGCAAGCTGGCTGCAGCGCGCGGCGACGTGTTTCGCCGGCGCCCGGTGCTGCGCTGGTTCGACTGGCCGCTGATGATGCTGAAAAGCCTGCACGCGCATTGAATTGACATGAATCCCCATGACTACTGCCAGCAGAAAGCAGCCGCCAGCGGGTCGAGCTTCTACTACAGCTTTCTGTTCCTGCCGCACGACAGGCGCCGTGCCATCACCGCACTGTATGCCTTTTGCCGCGAAGTCGACGACGTCGTGGACGAATGTTCGGATCCCGACGTGGCGCGCACCAAGCTTGCGTGGTGGCGCAAGGAGGTTGCCAGCATTTTTCATGGCCAGCCGCAGCATCCGGTAACGCAGGCGCTGGCTGGGGTTTGCGGCGCATTCAACCTCAAGGAACAGCTGCTGCAGGAGATCATCGACGGCATGGCCATGGATCTCGACCATGACCGCTATGCGGATTTCGCGGCGCTGCGGCCCTATTGCCATCGCGTCGCCGGCGTGGTCGGCCTGCTGTCGGCGGAAATTTTCGGCTACCAGGACCCGCGCACCCTGCAATACGCGGCCGATCTCGGCATGGCTTTCCAGCTGACCAACATCATCCGCGATGTCGGCGAGGACGCACGACGCGGCCGCATCTACCTGCCGCTCGACGAACTCGAACGGCACAGCGTCAGCGTGCAAGACATCATGCATGCCCGCGAAACCGACAATTTCCGGCGCCTGATGGAATTCCAGATCGGGCGTGCGCTCGACTACTACCGCCGGGCTTTCGAACAGCTTCCTGCCATCGACCGCAAGGCGCAGCGCACTGGCATCATCATGGCGGCGATCTACCGCACCCTGCTGGAGGAAATCCGCGCCGGCGGCTGCCACGTACTGAGGGAGCGCACTTCGCTCACCCCTTTGCGCAAATTGTGGATCGCCTGGAAAACCTGGATCAGGAACTGAAGCCGGGGACGTCGGCCATCAATCAATTTTCCGGAACGACATCATGGATCTGCAACTGAAAGGGAAAACCGCGCTGGTCACCGGCGCCAGCCAGGGCATAGGCCGCGCTATTGCCAGGGGCCTTGCCGCGGAGGGCGCGCAAATCTGCGTCGCAGCGCGCCGCCACCAGCTGCTCGAAGCGCTTGCCGCAGAAATCGTCGCCGCAGGCGGTGCCAGGCCGGCCATCGTGCAAACCGACATCATGCAGGAGGGAGCGCCGCGGCATCTCGCCGAGGCTGCGACGGCCGCACTCGGCAGGGTAGACATTCTCATCAACAGCGCCGGTGGCAGCCGCCCGGCGATTCCCATAGATGCGCCGGAAGAAGAATGGGAGAGCGTGATGACACTTAATTTCGTCCGCGTGCGCCAGCTCACGCACGCGGTACTGCCCGGCATGATCGCACGCAAATGGGGCCGCGTCGTCAATATCTCCGGCAAATCCGAGCCGGATGCGCTGCTCGCAGCGACGCCGGCCAAGGCCGCATTGCACGGCTGGTCGAAAGGCCTGTCGCGCGAAGTCGGCAGGCACGGCATCACCGTCAACTGCATCCCGCCGGGCCGTATCATGAGCGAGCAGATCCGACGCAAGTACTCCGACGAATTTCGCGCCAGGGAGTCGACACATGACATACCGGTAGGCCGCTACGGCGAGCCCGAGGAGCTTGCCGCGCTCGCGGTGTTTCTGTCCTCGCCTCTGGCCTGCTACATCACCGGTGCAGTGCTACCGGTGGACGGCGGCATGCGACGCTTCGCGTTCTGAAATCGCTGTTCTTTGATGCGCGGGCCTGACCCGCAGGGGCGCGCTAGGCAAACAAGCGCATATTGAATGCCCGCTCCAGCAACCAGACCGCCGAGAGCATGATCACCAGCACGGACCCGCCCGCAAACACGACACGCGCATAGAAGCGGGTCCCGCGCATTGCGTAGGCCAGCGGCAGAAAAACGCCGACGATGGCGAGCTGCCCCATTTCGACCCCGAGATTGAAACCGAACAGCGAGGAAATCAGCGCGCCCTGCGGCAGACCGAGATCGGTAAGCACGGACGCAAAACCAAAGCCGTGTATCAAGCCGAAGCTGAAGGCCATCAGCCAGCGCCGGCCGCTGACCAGCGGAAACAGGTTGTTGAGCGCCGCAAGCAGCACGGAAGCCGCAATCACCGATTCGACCAGGCGCGAAGGCAGCGACACCAGCTCCAGGGCGGCGAGGCTGAGGGTGATCGAGTGGGCGACGGTGAATGCCGTGACGACACGAAACACTTCCCACAAGGCGGGGCCAAAGCGCGACACCGGCTCCCAACGACCGCCGCCCCGCTGCCACACTGCCGGCAGCAGCAGCGCGAGCAGGAACAGCACGTGATCGAAGCCGATCCAGATGTGCCATATCCCCTCGCGCGCATAGGAGACGATTTGCCCCGCCAGCGAGGGCACGGCGAGGTTGAAAGACTGCTCCGGACGTTCCGGAGCAAATACTGCGGTCTGCGTCACCCCCGCCGCCTGGATACGGGCCAGGCCGCGATGCGTCGGATCGAGATCGAAAAACAGCGTATAACGGATCATCAGCCCGTCCACGGATTGCGGACAGGCTGCGTCAAACCGGATGACTGCGTAGGCGCCGTCGCTGTGCTGGTCCACCAGATGGTCGCTTGCCCGCAACATGCACGCCACGCCGCCCGTGCCGACCTGCAGCCGTGCCAGCGCGTATGACTCGATTTCGTTGTGTCGCGCCGACAACTCGCCCCAGGTGATTTCACCGTCGCCGTTGGCATCGAGGCCGATGGCGTACTCCAGGTCACGCAGCGCGATGTCCCACTGCCCCTCTACTCTGCCATCCTCCATCTTGACGACCAGGTAGCTGTCGCTCGGCTTGTGGGCATAAGCGGACGCGCACAGGAGCAGCAGCAGCGCGGCAAAGACAATTCTCACGGCTGCGCTGCTTTCAGCGCATCGGCCAGCGCTGCGAGTCGCGGGTCCTCGTGACGCGACTGCGCCAGCCAATCGAGCACGGCTTGCGCCGGTTCGCGGCGCCTGGCGGCCACCGCCGCCTCCAGCAGAATGCGGGCATCGTATGGCTCGCGCTGCACGGCCCAGTTCGCCACCGCCAGTTCGAGGGCGCGGCCGGCGTTGCGCTCGACCCGCAGCTGGAAGCGCGATTCCTCCTGCCGGTGCAGCGTATCGCCGCGCAATGCCGCCGCCGCGAAGCGTTCGCGCAGGGATTGCGCATGCGTCTTGAATTCGGGTGCGCCCAACACCTGCTCCGCCAGCGTCAGGCGCAGCAGCAGCAGGTCGGAACGCGTCCACTCGCGCAGCAGCGTTACCACCTCGGCATGGCGGCCTTCGTCCAGCAGGAAATCGGCGTAGTTCGCCAGCAGATACTGGCTGGTGATGCCGAGCGCCAGGGCGCGGCGGTAATGACGGTCAGCCTCCGCCGGGCGGCCCAGCCGGGTCGCAAGATCGGCAAGCCGCGTCAGCAGCCACAACTGTCCGGCGGGACCGATATCGGGATCGCGCGCCAGCAGACCGGCCAGACGGCGCTCGGCTGCGGCCGCCTGGCCGGTCTGCCCGTCGATATAGGCCAGGCAGCTTGCCCAGTAACGCTCCTGCTCGCGCACACGCATCTGCTCGCAATCGCGTCGCGCGCCGGCGTAATCGGCCAGCACGGTCAGCACCGCCGAACGGCCGCTCAGCGTATCGTAATGACCGGGGTCGCGCTGCAATGCACGGCCGAACAGCTCCAGCGCCGGGGCGTAGTCATGCCGCCACTGCAACAACTTGCCAAGCATGAACAGGATGTCGGCGGGCGCGTCGCGGTCGGCGATCCACGGTGTCAGCGCGGCCTGCGCATACCCGATGTAGCGCGGGTCCCCCTCGGCGCCAGCCAGCGCGTAATACGCGCCGGCAACCTTTAACGCGAGTTCGGGATCACGCGGCGACGCAGCCAGGCGGGCGCGATCTGCCGCCAGCATCCTGGCCCGCTCGTCGCCCTGTTTCAGCGGCAGGCGCTCGAGCACGACCGAAGGCGCGGACGGACGATACGGCGCGCCGGTCGCGGCCTCACAGCCCGACAGGCAGCCAAGCATCACGAATGCCGCGAGCAGTTGTGCGGGATTAAACACGGTTCGGAAATGAAAAAAGGCAGGGCAAACGCCCTGCCTTCCTGGCACGAAAGAAGATTACTTCTTTTCTTCTTTTTTGGCTTCGGATTTCTTCTCGGCTTTTTTGCCTTCGGCTTTCTTTTCGGCTTTCTTTTCTTCTTTCTTCATGCCTTCTTCGTGCTTGGCGGCGACGGCGCCAAAGCTGACAGCGGCAAAGGCGGCAGCAATAATCGCGGCGAACAGTTTGTTCATCTATATCTCCAAAATATTGGTTGAGGAATCGGTTACCGTGGCCCGAATATCAGCCACAACGGACAGTAAACGCATGCGCAATTAACTGGTTGACAGCCGGCACCGGGGTTACGCCCCATGACCCATCCGTCGAGCCTGATCAATTGACTGCTGCGCGAGGCCGCATGTTAACCGAATTTTCAGCTTCGCGCCTGTTTTACAACCTCTTGAATAATAATTAAATCGGACTTGGCGCAGGGACCGCAGTTTCCCCCGGAAGCGCACCGGGGAAGCTGATTTCCGGCTGGCGAGACAGCACGGCGAGTTTGGGCGTTGATTTGGCGATTTGGCGTCATCCAATCCGTCCGCAATCTGAACCCCCTGCTCCGATTTTGCGTCCTGCCAGGTCTATAATGAGCGCCTGTTTTGAAAGTGGCGCTGCCCCGTGCAGCCAGGAGTTCGGCATGCAAACCAAAATCCCCTGCGTCATCATGCGCGGCGGCACCTCCCGCGGCCCCTTCCTCCTAAGGGACGATCTCCCTGAAGATACCGCCACCCGCGACGAAGTGCTGCTGGCGATCATGGGTTCGCCGCACGAAATCCAGGTCGACGGCATCGGCGGCTCTCATTCGGTGACCAGCAAGGTGGCGATGATCAGCAAGTCCAGGCGCCCCGACGCCGACGTCGACTACCTGTTCGCACAGGTGCAAATCCACGAGAAGTTCGTCGACACCAAGCCCAACTGCGGCAACATGCTGGTCGCCGTCGGGCCGTTCGCCATCGACGCCGGGCTGGTGCCGGCGCAGGACGGCGAAACCCCCGTGCGCATCTACAACGTCAATACCGATTCGCTGGTCGAAGCCATCGTGCAGACGCCCGGCCGCCGGGTGCAGTACGAGGGCGAGGCGTCGATCGACGGCGTGCCGGGTACCGCGGCGCCGGTGGGCATAAATTTCAAGAGCGCGATCGGCGCGGTCACCGGCAAGATGCTGCCGACCGGCAATCCGCTCGACGTGATCGACGGCATCGAAGTCAGCTGCGTCGATATCGCGATGCCTCTCGTGATGATGCGCGCGTCCGACATGGGCAAGACCGGTTACGAGACCGCGGTGGAACTGGACTCCGACCGCGCGCTGATGGAACGCATGGAAGGCATACGCCGCAAGGCCGGCGTGCTGATGGGCATGGGCAACGTCTCGAAAAACGTGGTGCCGAAGATCGCCCTGCTCGCCAAGCCGCGCCAAGGCGGCACCATCTCCTCGCGCTATTTCGTGCCCGAGACCTGCCACAAGTCGCACCCCGTCACCGGCACGGTATGCATCGCTTCCGCCTGCGCGATCCCCGGCACCATCGCCGCACAGATTGCGCCGCTGCCCCCGGCGCCGCAGGGCATGGTGAAAATCGAGCATCCGTCAGGGCTGATCCTGATCGACCTCGATGCCGATTTCAACAACGGCAAAGAGAAATTGCGCCGCGCCGCGCTGGTACGCACGGCACGGCGAATTTTCGAGGGCAGCGTACTCGTGCCCGCAAAAGTGTGGGCCGGCAAGCCGGCTGCCACGCAACGCGAATCCGTCGCGGCCTGAACAGGCACCGATAGCCTTGCCTGCATCCGTCGCAATCATCGGCGGCGGCTATGCCGGCATGGCGGCCGCGGTCGCACTGGCGGAGCATGGCCTTGCGGTCAGCGTCTTCGAGGCCGCGCCGCAGCTCGGCGGCCGTGCCCGCCGTGTCGACTGGAACGGAGTCGCGCTCGACAACGGCCTGCACATCCTGATCGGCGCTTACCGCGAAACGCTGCGTCTGGTCGCGCTGGTCAACCCCGACGCGGACAATGCCTTGCGCCGCCTGCCGCTCGACTGGCACATTCACCGCCGTTTCCGCCTGCGCGCCGCGCCCCTGCCGGCGCCCTGGCACCTCGCGCTCGGCCTGCTGGCTGCGCACGGCGCCGGTTTCGGCGAGCGCATGGCGGCGGCGGCATTCATGCGCGCGCTGCGCAGCAGCGGCTTCCGCCTCGGGCAGGACACCACGGTGAGCGAGCTGCTGCACCGCCATCGCCAGGGTGCAGAGATCACCCGCCATCTGTGGCATCCCCTGTGCATCGCCGCACTCAACACCCCGCCCGACATCGCCTCGGCCCAGGTATTTCTCAATGTGCTGCGCGACAGCCTGAACACCACCCGCGCCGACAGCGAAATCCTGCTCGCACGCAGCGATCTTTCGGCGCTGTTTCCCGCCCCTGCAGCGGATTTCGTGCGCGCGCGCAAAGGGCAGGTGCTGACCGCGCACGCGGTTGACGCGATCACCGCGCATGACGGCGGATTCCTGGTGCAGGCGCGCGGGCAATCCTCGCATTTCACCCACGTCGTATGCGCGTTGCCGCCGCATCGCCTTGCCACCGTGAGCTCCAGGCTGCCTGAACTGGATACCGCAACAGCGATGGTGGAGCAATTCCGCTACCAGCCGATATACACGGTCTACCTGCAGTATCCGCGGGAAACCGCGCTTCCCGATGTCATGCTCGGCATGACCGGGGGACTTGTGCAATGGGTGTTCGACCGCGGCGCGCTGTGCGGGCAGGCCGGGCTGGTCGCGGCGGTCATCAGCGCCGAAGGCCCCCACCAGGACATGGCCCAGGACGAGCTCGCGCAACGCGTGCATGCCGAACTGCAGCAGCAGTTCGGCATGCGGCCCGACCCCGTCTGGCAGCGCGTCATTGCCGAGAAGCGCGCCACCTTTGCCTGCGTTGCCGGCCTGCGGCGGCCGGCGCAACGCACGCCGCTGAAAAACTTTTATCTGGCGGGCGACTATACCGGGAACGAATACCCGGCCACGCTGGAAGCCGCGGTACGCAGCGGCGTGGCCTGCGCGCACCACATCCTCGGATCACTCTAGCGCCTGGCGCACCCGTGCCGGCAGCGGCATGGATTTGCCCTGCGCATGGTCTACCCATACCACCACGACCTCGCCGGTAGCGAACAGCGCGGCGGGATCGGTGTCCGGCCGCAGCTCGTGCGTCACGGTAAAGCTGCTGCGCCCCAGCCGCTGCAGATAAGTGGCAACCGAGACGGTCGCGGGATAGGTGATCGGGGTGATGAAATCGCAGGTCGCCCTGACGATGACCGGACCGCAGCCGTTTTCAAGAATGGGGATGCCGAGCGCGTCGAACCAGGCGATCCGGGTCTGCTCCATGTAGCGGAAATATTCGGTATTGTTGACGTGGCCAAGCGCATCCATGTCGCCCCAGCGCACCATGAGGCGCTCGGTCCACAGCGATTTTCGTTGTTCGGTCATGGAAATCCCCCCTCGCCCCTCGGATTACGGGTTGGGAACGGTATAATCGGCAGCGACAATATTAGCAGGAGCAGCAGGTGTCCGAACGCGAATCCATGCAGTACGACGTCGTCATCGTCGGCGCCGGTCCGGCAGGGCTGGCTGCGGCAATCCGTCTCAAGCAGCTTGCAGCCGAACACCAGCACGAAGTCAGCGTCTGTGTGCTGGAAAAAGGCTCGGAGGTCGGCGCGCACATCCTTTCTGGCGCGGTCATGGACCCGCGCGCCCTCAATGAACTGTTTCCAGACTGGCAGGAACTGGATGCGCCGCTCAATGCACCGGTGACCGAAGACCGCTTTTTGTTTCTGACCGAGACCACAGCCTTCAAAGTGCCCAATGCCATGCTGCCGGCCTGCTTCCGGAACCACGGCAATTATGTCATCAGCCTGGGCAACGTCTGCCGCTGGCTGGGCCGGCAGGCGGAAGCGCTGGGCGTGGAAGTTTTTCCGGGATTTGCTGCAGCGGAAGTGCTGTACAACGAAGAAGGGGAACTGAGCGGAAGCGTCAAGGGCGTGGCAACCGGCGACATGGGAATCGGACGCGATGGCAAGCCGACCGCATCGCACCAGCCGGGCATGGAACTGCACGCCGGCTACACCCTGTTCGCCGAAGGCTGTCGCGGTCACCTTGGAAAGCAGCTGCAGGAGCGCTATCAGCTGCGCGCCGGCGCCGATCCCCAAGTCTACGGCATAGGACTGAAGGAATTATGGGAGATCAGGCCTGAAAAGCACCAGCAGGGGCTGGTGATCCACACCGCCGGCTGGCCGCTTGCCGGCGACACTTACGGCGGGTCCTTCTGCTACCACATGGAGGACAACCTGGTCGCCATCGGCTTTGTGGTCGGCCTGGGTTACAGCAACCCCTATCTCAGCCCTTACGAGGAATTCCAGCGCTACAAGACCCATCCCGCGATCCGCACCTTCCTGGAAGGCGGCAAGCGCATCGCCTACGGCGCGCGGGCGATTGCCGCCGGCGGACTGCAGTCGCTGCCCAAACTGGTGTTTCCCGGCGGCGCGCTGATCGGCGACGATGCGGGTTTTCTCAATGCCTCGCGCATCAAGGGCAGCCACGCCGCGATCAAGTCGGGCATGCTTGCGGCGGAATCGGCTTTCAGCGCATTGAAATCCGGTCGCAGCGCCGACGAACTCGCCAGCTATCCCGAAGCTTTCCGCGGCAGCTGGCTGCACGACGAACTGCACCGCGCGCGCAATTTCAAGCCGTGGATGAGCAGGGGCCTGCTGACCGGCACCCTGATGGTCGGCGTTGACCAGGTTGTTTTCGGCGGGCGCGCGCCATGGACGCTGCACCACCGCCATGCCGACCACGAAACGCTCGTGCCGAAGTCCGGGGCGCGCCCCATCGATTACCCCAGGCCCGACGGCGTGATCACCTTCGACCGCCTGTCGTCGGTATTCATTTCCAACACCAACCACAACGAAGATCAGCCCTGCCACCTGACGCTCAAGGATGCCACGGTACCGATCAGAGTCAACCTGGAACGCTACGACGCGCCCGAGCAGCGCTATTGCCCGGCAGGCGTCTACGAGATCGTGCGCGATGCCGATGGCGCCAATCCGCGGCTGCAGATCAACGCGCAGAACTGCGTGCACTGCAAGACCTGCGACATCAAGGATCCCGGCCAGAATATCGTGTGGGTGACGCCCGAAGGCGGCGGCGGCCCCAATTATCCCAACATGTAGGCGCAAGATCGGCAGCCACCACGGCCGCTCGCAATGCTATAAGGCAATATGAGCCTTGCCCGGATCATTTCAGGCTTTCTCGGCCGGCGACCAGTGCAGATCGCGCTGTCACTGGGGCTCACGCTGTTGCTCGGCGCCCTGCTGGTCGCAACCATTCATTACACCCGCTTCGATCTGCAGTGGCTCGCGTTTCTGGGAGGCGTGCTGTTCGCCGCAGTGCTGGCAATGGCAAGCCATGCCTCGAAAGCCGAGTGGCTGATCGCGCGGCGAACCCGCCAGCTCGAACGTGTGCGCGAGCAACTCGTCGAGGAGACCGATCGCGGCAAAAGCGCAGCGGAAGCGCTGCGCATGGCCGATCTGAGGATGCGCATGGTCGGCGACGCCCTGCCTTTGCCGATTTTCTATGTCGACCGCGATTTGTGCTGCCGCTATCACAATCAGGCCTGCCGCATGCTGACCGCGCTGCCGGCCGAACGCATCGACGGACAGCCTTTGCAGAGCATCGCCGGCACGGTTTACCCGCTGATGCTGAACCATCTGGAACGAACCCTCGCCGGCGCGGCGGTCAGCTATGAACTGGCCTGGCCGGGCGACAACGATGCGCCGCTGCGGTTCACGGTCAGCCATTTGCCGTTTCCGCCGCGGCACGAACGACCGTTCGGCTTTTATATCCTGCTGACGCCGGCTGCAGGACACGCCATCGCGACTCAAGCACCGCAGCGCGGCAGTGCGCCCGCGGACGCCATAGCCATTGCCGCGGCCGGCGCTGAAAACAGCAGCGACGGCGGCAATTCGCTTTACCTGCGCTCGATCACCGATCAGCTGATGGGCCATGACGACGACCCGCGCGCCAAGCTGCAGCGCGCGCTGCGCGAAGACCAGTTTCTGCTGTTTACCCAGAAAATCCTGCCCCTCAAAAGCGGGGCACCCGATCCCGTATGCCATGAAATCCTGCTGCGCATGCAGGAAGAAGAAGACAACCTGCTGCCACCCGGCGGCTTCATTCCGATTGCGGAAGAGAACGGCATGATGGAGGAGATCGACCGCTGGGTGGTGCGCAACCTGATCTCATGGTCTCTCAGAAGGCAGCAGGCGGGTGCCGGCTGGAGGCCGCCCCTTTTCTGCATCAACCTGTCGGGGACCACCCTCGCCAACCCCGACTTCGCCAGCTTCGTGCGCCACGAGCTTCAGCGCTCGGGCTTTGCGGCGCAGGCGCTGTGCTTCGAGATCAGCGACATCGAGGCCATGAGCAATCACGCCAACGTCAGGCATTTCATCTCGGCGCTGAAGCCCGCCGGTTGCCGTTTTGCGCTGGATGATTTCGGCAGCGCCAAGGTGTCGTTCTCCCACCTCAGGGGACTCGCCGTCGATTTCATCAAGGTTGACGGCGCCATCATTCAGAACATCCTCAAGAGCCCCACCGATCTGGCGAAGCTGCAGGCGATTGTCACGGTGTGCCAGAAAATCGGCGTGCGCACCATTGCCGAATTTGTCGAAAGCGGGGACACCCTGAACAAGCTGCGGGAACTCGGCATCGATTACGCGCAGGGCTTCGGCGTCGCCCGTCCGGGCCCTATCGCGGAACTGCCCTGACGCGGCAGCGGCGGCGCGCCGCCGCCCGCTAAAACAGCCGCAATCCTCCGCTGCCACCGAGCATGGCATCGCGCAATCTCCCGTCCACCGGCTTCCTGCCGATCCAGATGCGCAGCATGCTCTGGAAAAAATCCTCGCCCTTGATGGTAATCCTGTCGACGCCATTCACCGACACGCGCGTGCCCGTGCCGGGAAGGTAGTCGAGATGCACCACGCTGCCCTTCTTGAGCGTGCCCACGGACTGCATCATGCGGTTGAGGTCGCGGATGCGGCCCTCGATCAGCGCCAGTTCGGCCGGAATGTGGTTCGCGGCCAGCGCGTTGTTGAGCGAAGCGACAAAGTCCCTGGCGCTCACCTCGTCGGCCAGGATGTGCATCGCGACCCGCTTGGGACCGGCGTCGCGTATCGCTTCTTCCGCGTCGGTTTTTTTTCCGCTCAGGTACAGTGCGCCCACATAAACCTTGAGCATCACCATCTTGTGACGCACGCCGGCGCCGTTCAGCACCAGCACGGGCCCGCCCTTGCTCAGCGTGACCCTGTCCTCCAGCTTGACCCCCTCGACCTCCATCGCCAGCGCCGCGCCCTGTACCAGCAGCATGGCCAGCAGCGCCAGGTACACCCGGATGCTGTGCATTGCCACCCCCGTAAAATAATTTAAGTTATTGTTTTTATTTATTAATTTTAATTCAGATCATGCGCTTACAATGCTTCAAACACCCCCGCCGCCCCCATGCCAGTGCCTATGCACATGGTCACCATGCCGTACTTTTGCCTGCGGCGGCGCAGGCCGTGCATCAGAGTCGCCACGCGTATGGCACCGGTGGCGCCCAGCGGATGGCCCAACGCAATCGCGCCGCCCAGCGGATTGACACGCTCGCGGTCCAGGCCAAGCTCGCCGATCACTGCCAGGGATTGTGCGGCAAATGCCTCGTTTAACTCGATCCAGTCGATATCGCCGAGTTGCAACCCAGCCTGCTCCAGCACTTTGGGAATCGCCTTGACCGGACCTATGCCCATGATTTCGGGCGGCACGCCGGCCACCGCGTAATTTACAAAGCGCCCGATGGGCGTCAGGTTGAAGCGCTGCAGCGCCCCAGCACTCATCAGCACCACTGCGCCGGCGCCGTCAGACATCTGCGAGCTGTTGCCGGCGGTGACGCAGCCTTTTGCCGCAAACGCCGGCTTCAGCCTGGCCAGCGCTTCGGCCGAGGTATCGCGGCGCGGGCCCTCGTCCATCACCAGCTCGCGCGTCGCCAGCCTGATCTCCCGGCTTTGCAGGTCGGGCAGCCTTTCGCTGACGGCAAGCGGCGCCACCTCGTCCCTGAACTCGCCGCTGTCGATGGCGTGCAGCGCGCGGCGATGGCTTTCTGCCGCAAACATGTCCTGCGCTTCACGGCTGATGTTCCAACGCTGCGCGACTTTTTCAGCAGTGATGCCCATGCCGTAGCCGATGGCGATGTTCTCGTCTTTCTCGAACAGCGCCGGGCTGAACGAAGGCTTGTTGCCGCCCATGGGCACCATGCTCATGCTTTCGGTGCCGGCGGCAATCATCACGTCTGCCTCGCCCAACCGGATGCGGTCGGCGGCGAGCGCCACCGCCTGCACGCCGGAGGCGCAGAAGCGGTTGACGGTCATGCCGGCAACGCTGTTCGGCAGCCCCGCCAGCAGCAGACCAACGCGCGCGACGTTCATGCCCTGCTCCGCCTCCGGCATCGCGCAGCCGACGATCACGTCGTCGATTGCAGCCGGGTCGAGGCCGGGGCATTGCGCAAGCGCCGCTTTCAGCACATGCGCCAGCATGTCGTCCGGGCGCACGTTGCGCAGCATGCCGCGCGGCGCCTTGCCGACCGGCGTGCGGGTCGCGGCGGCGATGTAGGCGTCTTGCACCTGTTTCATCATCGATCTCCTCGCATTCATCCCAAGGACGGGCGATGAGGGATGAAGGATGAACAATAACCCCGGTATCTCTTCATCCCTCAGCTTTCCATCTTCATCCCTAGTTCCTCAGCGGTTTTCCCGTCTTGAGCGTGTGCTCGATGCGTGCCTGGGTTTTCTCGGTCGCGATCAGCTCCATGAAATGCTGCCGTTCGAGGTCGAGCAGCCATTGTTCGTCGACCAGGCTGCCGCCCTCGACGTCACCACCGCACATCACGATGGCAATCTTGTGTCCGATCAGGTAATCGTGCTCGGAAATATGCCCGCCGGCCAGCAGGTTTTCCATGAATACGCGCAGGGTCGCGATCGCGCTGCGCCCGGCGACTGGAATCGCCCGCGGCCGCAGCGGCGGACGGTAGCCTGCCGCCGACAACGCGCGCAGCTCGGCTTTCGCGATCTCCAGCAGCTCGAAGCGGTTCATCACCACCTTGTCGGCCGGCCGCAGGTAGCCGAGTTCACGCGCATGCTCTGCGCTGCGGCTGACCTCGGCCATGGCTACTGCCTTGAAATACTTCTGCAGGAATGGCGACATCTCGCCGCCTTTGGCATCGGCCACCGCGCGCAGCGCGAATTCCTTGCAGCCGCCGCCGGCGGGCAGCAGGCCGACGCCGGCTTCGACCAGGCCGATATAACTCTCCAGTGCCGCCACTGCGCGGTCGCAATGCATGATGAATTCGCAGCCGCCACCCAGTGCCAGGCCGTCGACTGCGGCCACCGTCGGCACCATTGAATACTTGAGGCGCCGCGTGGTCAGCTGGAACCGCTCGACCAGCTCCTCGACTTCGGCCAGTTTGCCGGCCATCAACTGGTCGGCGACGCCCAGCTGCCGTGCCGCCTTGAGCGCCAGCGATTCCGCCTCGCGCCTGAGCTTCTTGAAAAACCGGCCCGTCGCGGAAGGCTTGTCCGCGCCGCCCGCCGTCGCCTTCTTGAGATTGGCGCCCGCGGAAAACGGCGGCTCGGTCTGCCAGATCACCAGCCCCATGTGCTTGCGCTCGGCCTCTTCTATGGCCTGCATTACGCCATCAAGGACGTCATCGCCTATGGTATGCATGCGGCTTTTGAAACTGACTATGGCGATGTCGTCGCCGGTATGCCAGCAGCGCACCGCCTCGGTTTCAAACAGGGTCTGCCCGTAGCGGGCTTCCTCGCCGAGCAACCGGTCCGGGAATGGCTGGCGCCGGTATACCGGCAGGCCGGAACGCGGCTGCCAGGTGCCCGTCACCGGCGCAAAGGAACCCTGCGGCCCGTGCACGCCGCTGCGCGACGGCTCTGCCGCCCATGCCGGCAGCGGTGCGGCAGTCATCGTCCTGCCGGCGGCCAGGTCTTCGGCGATCCAGCCAGCAAGCCGGGGCCAGCCTGCTGCCTGCCAGATCTCGAACGGTCCTTGGTTCCAGCCGAAGCCCCAGCGGATCGCAAAATCCAGGTCGCGGGCGTTGTTGGCGATCTGCGGCAAATGCACCGCACAGTAATGAAAGGTATCGCGGAAAATGGCCCACAGAAACTGCGCCTGCGGGTGGCTCGATGCGTGCAGCTGGGCGAACCTTTCCGCCGCATCCCTGTTTTTGAGAATTTCCACCACGGCCTCGTCGGCCTTGCCGTCGGAAAGCCGGTAACCGCCGGTGGCAAGGTCGAGCACATGAATGTCCCTGCCCTGCTTCTGGTATACGCCGCGCCGTGCCTTCTGCCCGAGCGCACCCTGCTCTATCAGCGACTTGAGCCACGCCGGCACATCATAGTACTTGTGCCATGGATCGTCGGGCAGTGTGTCCTTCATGGTGTTGACGACGTGCGCAAACGTGTCCAGCCCCACCACGTCGGCAGTGCGAAAGGTCGCGCTTCTCGGGCGCCCGATGAGGGAGCCGGTCAGCGCATCCACGGTATCGAAGCCGATGTTGAACTGCTGTGCGTGATGGATCGTCGCCAGCATCGAGAACACGCCGACGCGGTTGGCAATGAAATTGGGGGTGTCCTTGGCACGGATCACGCCCTTGCCGAGCGTGGTGACAAGAAATTTCTCAAGATCGTCGAGGATATCCGGCGCGGTTTCGCTGCAGGCGATCAGTTCGACCAGGTGCATGTAGCGCGGCGGATTGAAGAAGTGCACGCCACAGAACCTGCGCCGCAGCGGCGGCGGCAGGGCCTGCGCCAGCCGGGCAATGCTCAGGCCCGAGGTGTTGCTGGCAAAAATCGCGTGCTCCGCAACATGGGTGGCGACCTTGCCGTAGAGATCCGTCTTCCAGTCCATGCGCTCGGAGATTGCCTCGACGACAAGATCGCACTCCGCGAGCAGTTCCAGATGCTGTCCGTAGTTCGCCGCCTGGATAAAACCCGCTTTCGATTTCACCGCGAGCGGGCTGGGTTCGAGTTTGCCGAGATTGTCGATCGCCTTCAGCACGCTGCCGTTGGGATCGCCCTCCTTTGCCGGCAGTTCGAACAGCAGGGTTTCAACGCCGGCATTGACGAAATGCGCGGCGATCTGCGCACCCATCACGCCTGCGCCAAGCACCGCGGCCTTGCGCACAACAAAGGGGAAAGAGTCGGACATCATGGCCTCTTGCGTGATGCGGCGATTCTATCACGCGAGAATCGCGGCAACGCCGGCTCAGAACGAATGCGAGTACTGAAGCGACAGAATGTCGGCGCGGCTTCTGAAGCTGCCGACCAGCGAACCCGTCGCACCGGCCGCGGTGGTGTTCACGGTCGCGTCGCGGATGAACTCGTGCGCATAGCCGAGCTCGAGAACGCCTGTCTTCGAAAGCCGGTACTGCACGCCGGCAGCAAGCCATGTCCTGTCCTGATCGGGCAGGCGCGGCGTGCGGTCGACGTTGTTGGTGGGCGTCTGGTCGAAGGCCGCGCCAAAGCGCAGTTTCACGCGATCGTTCATCCTGTAATTGGCGCCGACACCGAACCGCCACACATCGTCCCAGTGAAAGGGCAGGGACTGCAGCGTGGTCCCCGCGTTGACGCCGCTGGTGCGAATGACCGTGAGCTGCTGCAACCGGCTCCAGCGCGTCCAGGTGATGTCTGCCATCACTTCCCATTGCGGGTCGATCACGCTGAATACGCTGAAAGACACGTTCTCGGGCACCCGCAGATCGGCCTTGATCGAGCGGTTGAGCGCGCTTACCACGCTGAAAGTCGCCGAACCCGCGAGCTCATACTTGATCGAGGAACGATAGCTCAGCCCGAAGCGCGTCGCAGGCGTCGCCTGCACCGCCAGCCCCAGATTGAAACCGTACCCCAGGTCGTCGGCCTTGAGCCGCGCCACGCCGGCGCCGGGCACGAAATTGGACAGCTCAGCCTGCAGTTTCTGCAAGCTGACCCCGCCGCCTATGGATACTGCATCGCTCAGCTTGTAGGCGACCGACGGATTGATATTGACCGACTTGACCTCGGATTTGAGCGCAGTGCGCTCGCCGCGCCAGCCGGCATCGTAATGGGTTGCCAGGCCGAAGGGGGCGTTCACGGCGACGCCGAAACGCCAGCGCGCATCGAGATCGGTGGCAAAAAACATGTTGGGAATCAGCGCCCAGTCCCCGCCGTCCCCCCCCTCGCCGCCACCAGGCGCGGCAAAAGTGCCCGTCGATCCGGTGTTGGAAAACTTGAAGGAAGGCCTCGCCAGGTGTCCCGCCGCGGCAATCTGCCGGCCTGCCGGCAGCGCCGTCATTGCCGCCGGATTGAACCATACGACGCTGGCATCGTCCGCCGCCGCCGCGCCGCCGGCAAACGCATTGCCAGTACCGCTACCGCTTTGGACGCCGATCGCAAAACCGCCGGCGAACGCGCCAGACGGCGTGCCCGCCGCCATTACCGCGACCACCAGTGGGGTAAGCCTGCTCGCGAACATGGTTACTCCTCCTTGGACGACGTTCAGGTTCCGCATGAAGTTATCCATGTAACTTGCGGAATAAAAGGCTATCTTACCTTAAACGATTTCTTTGGCAAGCTTCTATTTGCCCGCCCACCTTCCCCCATACTTCATTGCTGCGCCGTCACCACGCGCGGCTGGCGGCTGGCATCCACCGCCACATAAGTGAGCGTGGCCTCCGTGACCTTTACGCATTCCTCGCGTTCCGGCCGCCGCTGGGCATACACCTCGACATTGACCGTAATCGAGGTCCTGCCCACCCGCACCACCTCGGCGTAAAAACTGACCAGATCGCCCACGAACACCGGCTTCTTGAATACAAAGGAATTCACCGCCACCGTGGCCACGCGTCCCCGCGCCAGGCGGGTCGCCGGCACACTGCCGGCCAAGTCCACCTGGGCCATGATCCAGCCGCCGAAAATATCGCCGGTATGGTTGGCGTCGGCAGGCAAAGGGATCACGCGCAGGGTGGGCTCCTTGTCTTGCGGCAGGACAGTCATCGATTTTTGCCGTCCTTTCCCGATGCCGCGAAAGAATGAGGGATGAAAAATGGAGGATGAAACTCCCGTGTACGCCGCTTTTCACTCATCCTTCATCCTTCCTGATTCGTCCTTTGACTCAGTGTCCGGCATACATGCGGTCGATTTCGGCATTGAACTTTTCCATGACTTTTGCACGCTTGAGCTTCATGGTCGGCGTGAGCAGACCGTTGTCCACCGTCCACGGCTCCAGCGTCAGCGCGACGCGCCTGACCTGGGCATGGCCCGGGAATTCCCTGAGTTGCGCGGCGATGCGCTTGAGCACGGCTTCCTCCGCCTGCTTTGATCCCGCGGGGTCCGCGGCGCCGAATCGCGACTCTGCGGCGAATTTTTCCCATTGTCCGCCACTGAGCACCGCCATCACGCTGAGAAAGGGCTTGCCCTCGCCCAGCAGCATCACCTGCTCGAACAGCGGATCGCGCATGATCGCGGCCTCGACGTCGAAAGGCGCGACCTTCTCGCCGTTGGACATGACGATGATTTCCTTCAGGCGACCGGTGATGAAGACATGCCCCTGCTCGTCGATACGCGCGGTATCGCCGGAATTGAGCCAGCCGTCGGGCTGTATCATCTGCCGCGCCGCTTCCTGGTTGTTCCAGTAGCCGAGCATGACATTCGGCCCCTTGATCAGCAGCGCCCCCTTGTTCCCGACCTTGACCTCGACGCCGGGAATCGCGCGCCCCACGCTCGCCGGCACATTGTCCTGCGGACGGTTGGCGCACGCCACCGGACTGGTTTCGGTCAGGCCGTAACCCTGCAGCACGCGCAGGCCCAGCCCGATGAACACGCGCGAAATCTCCGGCGGCAGGGCGGCGCCTCCAGAAAGCGCAGCGCGCATGCGCCCACCCAGCCGGGCCAGCACCTTGCTTGCCACCAGCCTGTCGAGCAGCGGCCACAGCAGGAAGGACGGCTTCCACGGACCGCGGCCCTGGGCATGTTCGAAGCGCTCGTAGCCAACCTGTGCCGCCAGCATGAACAGCTTTTTGCGCAGCGGCGAACCTTCGTCCAGCTTGGCGCGTATGGTGCCCCAGATGCGCTCGTAAATGCGCGGCACCGAGATCAGCATCGTCGGGCGTATGGTCTGCAGATCCTCGCCCAGTTGGGGTATCGAGCGCGCGTAAGCCACGGTCGATCCCGCCATCATCGTCAGGTAGTAGCCGCAGGTGCGCTCGAAGGTATGCGACAGCGGCAGGAAGGACAGAAACAGGTCGTCGTGGCCGACCGACATCACCTGCAGGCAAGAATAGGCGTTGGTCAGGATGTTGTTGTGCGAGAGCATCACTCCCTTGGGCCTGCCGGTGGTGCCGGAAGTGTAGACTATGGTCGCCAAGGCATTGCTGTCGCGCGCTGGGCGCGGCACATCGCCGCCGGCCTCCTCCGGCAGCCACTCGCCTATCCATTTCAGGCGCGGCTCGTCACCGCCCTCGGGCAGCGCCTGCACTGCCAGGATGCGCGTCAGGCCGGCGAGCTGATCACGCACCTCGGCAAAGCCCTGCCATTGCTCGAACCCCTCGAACAGCAGCAGTTTGCAACCGGCGTCATTGAGGATATAAGCGACGTTGTCGGGCCGATCCTGGGTGTAAAGCGGTACCACCACCAGCCCCATGCCCAGCGCCGCCTGATCCAACATCACCCATTCCGGCGAATTGCGCAGCATCACCGCCACGCGGTCGCCGGCCCTCAATCCGTCTCTTTCCAGGGCCGCCTGCCAGCGCGCCACCTGGCGCTCCATCTGTGCCCAGGTGAAGTCGCGCCAGTTGCCATGCTGCTGGCTGAAATCACGGTAGGCAACCAGATCCGGCGTGCGCCGGACCCGCTCACGGAACAGGCCGTCAAGCGTAACCGCCGACTCCACCGAAATCACATGAGCAAGATCCTGACTCTGCGACATGATCGGCTCCTCCTCGGGTTGATGGCGATGCGCGCCAAGGCCGCGCATCGCCGATTGCTAGTCCAGGAACAGGTCAGTATACAAACTTCCGCCCGGGCTGACGGCGTAGTGCCCGAAATCGTTCACTCCTTCTTCACGCAGCACCGTTTCGTCGATATGGAAATTGCCGGTGGCGCTGCGGCTGTCGCGCTTGAATATGGCGTATGCGGCATCGGCCATGATCTCCGGCTTGCGGCTCGCCTTGAGTATCGCTTCGGGGAAATGCACCTCGATGGCGGCCGTGGCAATGGTGGTGCGCGGCCACAGCGAGTTTACCGCGATGCCCATGGGCCTGAGTTCCGCCGCCATCCCCAGCGTGCACATGCTCATGCCGTATTTTGCCATGGTGTAGGCGGCGTGGTCCCTGAACCAGCGCGCGCTCATGTTGAGCGGCGGCGAGAGATTGAGGATATGCGGGTTCGCGCCTTTTTCCAGATGGGGAATGCATGCCTGGGAACAGGCATAGGTGCCGCGCACATTGACGCCGAACATCAGATCAAAGCGCTTCATCGGCGTCTGCAGCGTGCCGGTGAGCTGGATTGCGCTCGCATTGTTGACGAGGATGTCGATGCCGCCGAACCGCGCCACAGCCTGCCTGACGGCCTGCTGCACGGCCGCGTCGTCGCGCACGTCGAGCTGCAAGGGCAGCGCAGACCCGCCGGCATCCTCCACCTCCCGCGCCACGCTGTGTATCGTTCCTGCGAGCCTGGGGTGCGGCTCGGCCGTCTTGGCCGTGATCACGATATTGGCGCCATCGCGCGCGCAGCGCAGCGCGATTGCACGCCCTATGCCGCGGCTGGCGCCGGTGATGAAAACCGTTTTTCCCTTGAGCGACAACTTGTTCACCCGTTCCCACACCCTGTCATTCACCACGCACGGAAGCCCGCGACCTGAAACAAGAATCAAGAGACATCAGACAAATAAAAACAGGACTCCAGGATCATTTCATCGCAGGATCTCCATCCTGCTGATCCTGAAAAATCCTGCCCATCCCGTCTACTGATTTTTACATCCTTCGGGCTGCGGATGCTTGCGCAGCGCCTCGAAAGTCACGGGCCGGGTGGTCTGGTAAATCTCGGTCCTGCCGAAATCCTGCGGGAAATCATCGACCATCACGACCTTGCGCCGCAGCTGCCGCGCGCGCTCCAGCGCGCCGGCTTCAGTGCGGGACACAACGCCTTTTTCCAGCGCCTCTGCAAGCAGCTCGTCCATGAAGCGCCCGGCGATGACGCCGGCCTTGTGCGCCGCGCGTATCCTTGCCTCCGTTTCCTCGGCGGCAATCACCGCGCGCAGTGCGGCTTCCAGCGCGCCAACGGGATCGTCGGCGTCCCTTGAAATATAAACGCCTGCCGTCAGGCGCTCGCGCGCCGGACCGGGCGCAAGCAGCAGGTTCACCACTTCATGCCCCAGGCCGTCGCACGGCGGCGGGAATTCGCGGCCGTATGGAAAAATCACGCGCTTGAGCGCGCCACCGATGAAGCGCCCCGGCAGATTCTGGAACAGCCCGTAAAAGGCATCTTCTATGCGCTGCAGCGCGTCCTGCAGCGACCAGTGCAGCAACGGCAGATCGTCCTCCGGACGACCCTGATCGTGGTAGCGCTTGAGCGCGGCGGACGCCAGGTAAAGCAGACTTAGGATGTCGCCCAGGCGTGCCGACAGCCGTTCGCGGCGCTTCAGGGAGCCGCCCAGCACCAGCATCGCCACGTCGGATGCCCAGGCAAAGGCGCTCGACAGGCGCGTGAGCTGCTGATAATAGCGCCGGGTCCGGGCATCGCCAGGCGTGCTGACGAAACGCGCGCCGGTCAACCCCATCCACGAGGCGCGCGCCTTGTTGGCGGCGACAAACGACAGGTGGCCGAAAAACGCGGCGTCGAAATCACGCAGCGCCTTGCCCGCGTCAGGCTCGCGCGTCGCGGCGATTTCCCGCAGCACGTAGGGATGGCCGCGGATCGCGCCCTGCCCGAATATGATCATGGCGCGGGTCAGGATGTTCGCGCCTTCAACGGTAATGGCGATCGGCGTCTGCTGGTAGGTGCGCGCCAGATAATTGCTGGGCCCCATGCAGATGCCCTTGCCCGCGTGTACGTCCATCGCATCGTTGATAACCTGGCGCCCGCGCTCGGTAAGATGGTACTTGACGATGGCAGAAATCACCGACGGCTTTTCGCCCATGTCGATTGCGCCCGCGGTCATCACCCGCGCGGCATCCATGATGTAGGTGTTGCCAGCGATGCGCGCGAGCGCTTCTTCCACGCCTTCGAAACGGCCGACCGGCACGTTGAACTGGCTGCGCACCCGCCCATAAGCGCCGGTGGTCAGCGCGCACAGCTTGGCAATGCCCACGCCGTTCGCCGGCAGCGAAATCGAGCGTCCGGCGGCAAGGCAGTTCATGAGCATCTTCCAGCCCTGCCCGCAGTATTCGGCGCCGCCGACCACGCAATCCATGGGAATGAATACGTCCTTGCCCCAGTTCGGGCCGTTCTGAAAAACGGCATTCAACGGCAGGTGACGGCGACCGATGTGCACGCCCGGCGTATCCGTGGGGATCAGGGCAAGGGTGATGCCGATATCCTCGGCGCCGCCGAGCAGGCGGTCGGGGTCATAAAGGCGAAACGCGAGGCCGAGCAGGGTCGCAATCGGCCCCAGCGTGATGTAGCGCTTTTCCCAGGTCAGGCGCATGCCGAGCACATCCCGCCTGCCCTGCCATTCACCGCGGCAGACGATGCCGAAATCCGGAATGCCGCCGGCGTCCGAACCGGCTTCGGGGCTGGTGAGCGCAAAGCACGGCATCTCGATGCCCTTGGCCAGCCGCGGCAGGTAATAGTCTTTCTGCTGCTGCGTGCCATAGTGCAGCAGCAATTCCGCCGGCCCCAGCGAATTGGGCACCATCACCGACACTGCCGTGGTGCCGCTGCGCGTGGTGAGTTTCATCACCACTTCCGAATGAGCGAGGGCCGAGAATCCTTTGCCGCCGTACTGCCTGGGAATGATCATCCCCAGGAAACCCCGGTCCTTGATGAACTGCCAGACGTGCGGCGGCAGATCGTTAAGTTCGTGCGTGATCTCCCAGTCGCTCACCATGGCGCACAATTCCTCGACCGGCCCGTCGATGAACGCTTTTTCTTCTGCCGTGAGCGCGGGAGCGGGATAAGCCAGCAGCTTGTTCCAGTCCGGCTTGCCGCTGAACAGGTCGCCATCCCACCACACGGTACCGGCGTCCAGCGCCTCCTGCTCGGTTTGCGACACCTGCGGCAGTATCCTGCGGAACAACCCAAGCAGCGGACGGCTGACAAGCACGCGTCGCAGCGGCGTCGGATTGCCGAGCAGCGCGCCGACGGCAAACACGATCCACAGCAACGTCAGTGGCAGCGAGGCCCCATCCAGATAGGTGAGCGCGGCAAGCCCGAGCGCGAAAACGAGGGTCCAGGCAATTGCCGGCGCACGATGATAGGCGAGCACCCATGACATCGCGACTACGGCGACAACGATCAGCAATACCTGCAAGGCGACACCTCCGCTCCCGGCTTTTGCACCGGCAGGCGCCGGGAAAATGCAGGAAAACGCGATAACTCATGCAATGCGGCCAGCATACACGCGCAGCCATGGGTGGGCAACCAAGATTAACCGTAACCTTATAATTTATATTGGTTTTATGACATCAGGATAGCGGCGCGATGGAGTCGCGGCGCAACCCATGGCCGGCGTGCAATCACCGTTGCAAAACAAAATCCGCACTAGATCGTAGCTGGCCTGCTCGTAGATTACGCTCACGGCATGCTCTACCACCCCGCGCGACGCGACGCAGGGAGCGCCTTCCGCAATCCACGCCACTCATGCGGCGACCGCGTCTGCCGTTGACGCGGGAGAAGCGCCGGAAAATAATGATGAGGCCCGCGGCGCCGATGCGAGACAGGATGAAGGCGCCGTAAAGATTGCAGTCATGGCGCTTGCGATCGTACTGGCTGTGCTGATGGTTACTGCCGCATCCCGCGGCCTGAGCCGCGATATCGCCAATTCATGTTGCCGCCCATGAGCGCGCGCTGCGGGCTGCTGTTTGCCTTCATGCTGGCCGGCTGCACGATAGATCAGCAGCAGGCCTGGCTCAAGCGCGCGGGACTGCAGCGCGACCCCCCGGTTCCCGTCGCGACGCAAGTCGAGAAACCGACGCAAGCCGGCGCGCCGGAAACCCCAGCCGGTTCAGCACAGATCCCGGAGATGCCCGCCCCTGCGCCAACGGCCAGCATACGACGTGCGGACAAGGCAGCGTTCGCAGCCGCACCAGAACAGGCTGCACTCGAATTCGCCGCACCGGCACCCATCGATTCACAAGCCGGCAGGATCATGCGGGAGTCGATTGGCGTCGGCACATTGCTGGGCGGAATCCCGCTTCTTACATGCGCCGCGACCTATTTATGCACTCCTGTTGCCCTGATCGGCAGCGCGGCCTTGCTGGCAGCGGGCACGGCGGCAGGCATCGTCGTCGGCGCCGGCCGGGTTCTGGCGGAAGGCGCATACAGGACTCCTCCGCAGCCAGCAGCACTTTCCCCCGAGGAAATCACGGAAAGCACTCCTGTGATCAATGCGGCGATAGGCAGCACAATCGCCCAACCGGCGCTGCATCGGTGCGTGCAGCGCCAGCTGGTTCTAGCACAAGACACCAAAAAACCGCCTGACTGGTCTGACGAGGAACGCAGCGTATCGCTTTCCGCGTTGGAGGGAATCGCCCCTGAAGCGCAGCCCCGGGCAGAGGCTCACAAGGATCTCGTGCTCGAGGATTATCGATACGTGATCGAGAGTTTCGTATCCCGGATCGCCTTGATTCCGGCAGGCAGTCCGGGCCAGCAGGCATCGGAGGTGCCGGCCCGCCTCGTGATCGAAGCCGGATTCAGATTCATCGATCTGGCAAACGGCCAGCACCATCAGCAGTCCGTGCAGTGGCAGGCCGAACCCCGCACGCTTCGCGATTGGCGCAGCGACAATGGTGCGCCGCTGCATGCGGCGTTGAAAACCGCATGTGACGCGCTAGCCGGTCAGATCATCAGTGCAGCAGAACTGGTCTGGAGGCAGAACTGACCGCTGGCGCAAGATCGCATTCCGTTTCCTGATACGTACCAGCGAGACGATAGCCATCATTCCGAAACAGCGTCAGCAATGTGAAGTCCGGATGCACAGGGAGGCCGCAGCTTCCGGAGGATGCGTGCATTTTCGCCACGGAGCCATGTGCTAACATCATTCCACTGTACGATTCGCGAAAACAAGTGGAAACTTCCGTTGCAACGCCAGGTGGAGGAGCCGACAGCGCCGCGATCGGCGCCGACGCGCTGATCGAGACCATACGACAGCTCGCCGCCGAATTGTATCCCACGCGCGCCGCCATCCCTTCATCGCTGGACGCCAGGCTGGAGCAGGACTATGGCTTCGACAGCCTGGGCCGGGTCGAGCTGTTCCTGCGCCTTGAGCGCCGCTTCGGCGTGAGCCTGCCCGAAACCGCGATGGCCGGCGCTGAAACGCCGCGCGACCTGCTGCGCGCCATGCTCGCGGCAAGTCCCGCGCATCCCGGCCATGCCGAAGCGCTGGCGCGCGTGTCCGCGCTGGCCAGCGAATCCGAAACGCCCAACGACGCTGCCACGCTTGCCGAAGTGCTGGCATGGCATGTGCGGCGGCACCCCGACCGGCCGCACATCGTGCTGCAGGATGACGCCGGCGGCGAGCGCACCGTGAGCTACGCCGAGCTCGACCAGAGCGCGCGCGCCATCGCCGCCGGCCTCGTCGGGCGCGGGCTGGAGCCGGGACAGGCGGTAGCCATCATGCTGCCCACCAGCATCGAGTATTTTTACAGCTACTTCGGCATCCTGCTCGCCGGCGGCATCCCGGTGCCGATCTACCCGCCGGCGCGCGCCTCGCAGATCGAGGACCACCTGCGCCGTCACGCCGGCATCCTGTCCAACGCGCTCACGACCATCCTCGTCACCGTGGCGCAGGCCAAGCCGCTGGCGCTGCTGCTCAAGCCGCGCGTGGACACGCTGTCTCAGGTGGTCACGCCGGAAGAACTGATGCGTCCCGGCGCATCCGCCATCGCGCATCGCGCGCGGCCACAGGACATCGCGATGCTGCAGTACACTTCCGGCAGCACCGGCAACCCCAAGGGCGTGGTGCTGACCCACGCCAATCTGCTGGTCAACATCCGTGCCATGGGCCGCGCGCTGCGCGTGACGCCGGCCGACGTGTTCGTGAGCTGGCTGCCGCTCTACCACGACATGGGACTGATCGGCGCGTGGATGGGCAGCCTGGTCTATGGCTTCAAGTATCCGGTGATGTCGCCGCTGACTTTCCTGGCGCGGCCCGAGCGCTGGCTGTGGACCATACACCGCCACGGCGGAACGTTGAGCGGCGGCCCCAACTTCTGCTACGAGCTGTGCCTGCGCAAAATCCAGGATGCGGACATCGAGGGACTCGACCTCTCCACCTGGCGCTTCGCCTTCAACGGCGCCGAACCGGTGTCGCCTGAAACCATGGAGGCGTTTGCCCGGCGCTTCGCGCGCCACGGTTTCCGGCCCGAAGCCATGTCGCCGGTCTACGGGCTGGCGGAAGCCACGCTGGGCGTGGCGTTCACGCCGCCGCTGCGCGGCGTCAAGCTCGACCGCGTGGACAAAAGCGAATTCATGAATGGCGGGCGCGCGGTGCCGGTGCCACCGCAGCATCCGGACACGCTGGTGCATGTCGCCTGCGGCCAGCCCGTTCCCGGCCACCAGCTGCGCGTGGTGGATCCCACCGGGCGCGAACTGCCGGAGCGCGCGGAAGGCCATATCCAGTTCAGCGGCCCTTCGGTGACCAGTGGCTACTATCGCAACGCGGAGGCGACGCGCGACCTGCTCGATGGCGAGTGGATGAACACCGGTGATTACGGCTACATCGCGGAAGGCGACATCCACATCACCGGCCGCATCAAGGACACCATCATCCGCGCCGGCCGCAACATTCACCCCTACGACCTGGAAGAAGCGGTCGGCAATCTCGAAAGCATACGCAAGGGCTGCGTGGCGGTGTTCGGCAGCCGCGACACGCGCGCCGGCACCGAAAAAATCGTGGTTTTGGCGGAAACGCGCGAAACCGATCCTGCGCGCCGCGAGGCGCTGCGCACGCGCATCAACGAGCTCGCCGCGTCGCTCATCGGCATGCCGGCCGATGACGTCATGCTCGCGCCGCCGGGCACCGTGCTCAAGACTTCCAGCGGCAAGATCCGCCGCGCGGCGAGCCGCGAGGCCTATGAGCGCGGCGGCTTCAGCGGCACGCGCGCGGTGTGGTGGCAGGTGGTACGGCTTGCGTGGTCGGCGCTGCTGCCGCAGGCGCGACGCCTGCTGCGCACCGCGGGCGATCTGCTCTACGGCGGCTACGCGCTGTTTCTGCTCGGCGCGCTCGGCGGCCTGACCTGGCTCGGCTGCGCGACGCTGCCGCGGCCGCAATGGTGCTGGCAGTTCAGCCGCCGCATGGCGCGTGCCTTCCTGTGGCTCGCCGGCATGCCGTTCGACGTGCGCGGGCTTGAACAAGTGCCGGAGGGGCGCGCCTGCCTGCTCGCCGTCAACCACGCCAGCTACCTCGACGGCATCGTGCTCGCCGCCGCCATGCCGGTGCCCAAGTGCTTTGTCGCCAAGCGTGAACTGCTCGGCCACTGGGTGCCGCGCATTTACCTGTCGCGCCTGGGCAGCGTGTTCGTCGACCGCCTCGACGCCCAGCGCGGCGTCGAGGATACCGGCCGCTTCGTCGAAGCCGCGCGCGGCGGCAAATCGCTGGTGGTGTTCCCCGAAGGCACCTTTCGCCGCATGCCGGGGCTGCTGCCCTTCCGCATGGGCGCTTTCGTGGTCGCCGCCCAGGCCGGCGTGCCGGTGGTGCCGGTCACCCTGCGCGGCACGCGCTCGGCGCTGCGCGCCGGACAATGGCTGTTCCGTCGTGGCCGCATCAGCGTCGCCTTCAGCGCGCCCGTGGAACCCGCGGGCAACGACTGGAATGCGGCAATTCAGTTGCGCGATGCGACGCGAGCGGACATTCTCAGGCTGTGCGGAGAACCGGACCTGGGCGAGGAAACCGCGCTTCTGCCCAAACCGGCCAGCTCAGCGAACTAGCGTTTCTCATCAGCCTCCGGCGCACCGCCGCGGTGCTAGAATGCGCCTCAGTGCACCGCCAGCGCCTGGTCGCGGCCGTTTCATTGCTGCGCCGGTCCTGTGGTCCGGACGCGCGCTCAACCCGCGCCGCTGCCGGCGCAAGGCCGCAATGAAAAATGCCGGCGGCGCCTGGTAAGTTTCTTGCTAGTTCTTGCCAGTCAATCGAGCCTTGCCCGATTTTTTTCTGGAGACTGTCCATGCCCACGTTCCGCCTGATCCTGCTGTGCACCATGCTGCTGTTGCCCAATGCATCATTCGCCGCGCAGGCCGATTACCCCAACCGCCCGATACGGCTGATCATTCCGCAGGCAACCGGCGGCGGCTCGGACACCATAGGACGCTACATGGCGCAGCGCATCGCCGAGGCCCTGGGCCAGAACATCGTGGTGGACAACCGCCCGGGCGCAGCCGGCATGCTGGGCGCCGAGATGGTCAAGCAGGCCACGCCCGATGGCTACACCCTGCTACTGTGCGCGATAGACACCATCACCGCGCCCATCGTGGCCCAGCACAAGACGCTCGACGGCGTGCGCGATTTCACGCCGGTCACCCAGCTCACGCAGTCGCCCAACATCTGGCTGGTGAATCCCTCGTTTCCGGCCAAGACCATGAAGGATTTCGTCGCCGCGGCCAAAGCCAAGCCCGGACAGATCGACTACGCGTCTTCGGGCATCGGCAGCATGCAGCACCTCGGCGCGGAACTGCTCAACAAGCTGGCCGGCATCCGCATCAATCACGTTCCCTACAAGGGCGGCCCGCCCGGACTGGTCGACGTGGTGGGCGGCCGTATCCCCTCGATACTCTCCGGCACCCAGGGCGCGTTGCCGCATATCAAGGCCGGCAAGCTGCGCCCGCTGTCGGTGACCACGCTCAAGCGCCTGCCGGCGCTGCCGGAGGTGCCCACCGCGGCCGAGGCGCTGGGCATCAAGGATTACGAGGCGACCAACTGGCAGGGCTTCCTGTTTCCGGCCGGCACGCCCAAGGCGGTCGCCGAGCGTTTTTCCGCCGAAGCCGTGAAGATACTCGGCAGGCCCGACGCGCGCGCGCGCCTGGACGAGCTGGGTTATATTCCGTCCGGCATGACGCCCGCGCAAATGGCGGCGATGATGGCGGCCGAGAAAAAACGCTGGACGACGCTAATCAAGGAAGCCGGCATCAAGGCCGAATGACCTCATGAAAAAAACCAGAACCACCGCGCCCCGCGGCTATCGCCAGACTTCCTCGGTAATCGTCGATCCCGGCGGCTCGTGGGGCGCGCTGATCGCCGCCGGCGACATGGTGCGCTTCGTGGACCTCGAGGGCCAGCAGGCGGTGGATTTCCTGTGCTACAACGCGCACGACACGCGCGACCGCTACAACGCCGCCAACACCATGAAAATGGCGGAGAACGTGTACCTCAATGCGGGCACCGTGCTCTACGGCGAATACGCCACGCGCCTGATGAAAATCGCCGCCTCGAGCTGCCCGAATCACGACACCATAGGCGGCTGCTGCAGCGTGGAAATGAACTGGCTGCGCTATGGACGGCGCACCCACAGCTGCCGCGCCAATTTCCTGCACGAGCTTTCCAAGTTCGGCATGGGCGAAGCGGACATCGTGGCCAACGTCAACTGGTTCATGAGCGTGCCGGTTGCCCGCGACGGCGGCATGGCGATTTCCGACAGCCCGTCGAAACCGCAGGATTACGTGGACGTCGAGGCGCTCACCGACGTCATCGCGGTGATTTCCAACTGCCCGCAGAAATACAATCCGGCCTGCGGCTACAACCCCACCCCGGTGCAGGTGGAAACCTACACCAGGGCGCGCGCGCCACGCGCGCGCTGAACCTTGTCGTCATACGAATCAAAGCGAGGAAAAAACATGCCGATCAAGCGCGGTAATCCGCAGGGAATGAAGAACGTGCGGGCCACGGTCTACAACCACTATGTTCGCGTTGACCAGCCCAGGAGCATGATTTTCGTGTCAGGCCAGGTCTCGCGTGACGACGAGGGCAACGTCGTCGGTGGCACCAGCATGCTCGAGCAGACGCGGCAGTGCCTGCGCAACATCGAGAAATGCCTGCAGGCCGCCGGCGCCTCGCTTTCCGACGTGGTGTGGACCACCGTCTATACCACCGACATGCGCGAATTCCGGGAAATCATCGCGGCGCGCGAGGAATTCTTCAAGACCAACCTGCCGACCAGCACCATGGTGGAGGTCAACCACTTCACCCAGCCGGAACTCAAGGTGGAAATCCAGGCGATTGCGGCGATCTAGCCGGCAATTGCGGTCTTGCCGGAGACACGGCGGAGTTCACTCCGGGATTTTCCACTTTAAATCCAGCAAATTTGCCACTATCCCATAGCCCGAGGGGTTAGAGGTATGATTTACCTCCACAAACAGTCCAAACTACGGTGCAGATGTCGGCTGTCTGTGGTTTCGGGATTTGTGTCCAAGGCTTAGCGACTGCCTTGATTCGATGAAGAACCATGATTCTTCGCCAATCCCCCTTCTGGCGATCCGAAACGTCCACGAACTACTTTTCGAGTAATAAGCGATTGCGCTTGTCACCAAGCATGGACTTTCGCTCTGCAACGCGACGTTTGAAGGCACCGTCGCTTTCGTTCGGCTCTTGCATCAAACTTTCCAAGGTGCCGATCCAGTATGCGTGGTAGTCCTTTAGTACGTTTAGCGCGTCCTTATTCCCGGCCATCTCTCTCGCAGCAGCTTGAAATCTCGGCTCAATGTTTTCTCGAAAAGACTTTACCTTGTTATCGATAACTGAGAGCATTTCAGCGTAGGTGTGCTGCCCCAGTTTGTATCGAGCGACCGCCGACCGTGTCTCCAATTCTCCGAGCATGACGGTAAGCATCGAACTACTTACATAGCAGTCTAGGGGCTGCACGTTGGGACCGCATGGCGGAAGGCCAACTTCGGCTGCCATTGCTCCCGACGTAAGGGCCGTGAAAACGCCAATACATAGAAACTGTTTAATGCTGTTCGTAAGGTACCCAGTCAAGGTTGTCCTCCCGCGCATCCTGAGTGCGCCCGATCCAAGTGAATATTAGAGTCCAAGACAAATTTCAAAGAGTTTCACTTTTGTCCCTAGTTTAAGCAACACCGGGGCCTACGAATGCATTTTGGGGGAATAATACGCCGGCCATATCCAATCAAAGCAAAATCTGCGATGAATCGGTACCCAGTTCTGCCCTGGAGTACCTCTTGGGCAAAGTTGGGCATTGGATAGAAGTGTTGAAGCTACCTTAACGTTCTCCATAACCTACAGAATTGGATAGCGTGTCGGAGGCGTGTTGTCTATGAATTCCCAAGTTGATACCGTTATTAGGCGTCATCGTGCACCCCTGCGCGACGGTGGCGAACCTGCAGCACCCTTATGTTTCTTATGTGGCGACGGGTGTCTTGCCGGATTCCCTGTGAGCACGATGGCAGACGCATTCTCGGCAACTCCACATTCGCGCAGGAGCTGTCGCCACTGGAACTCAGTACGAAAGCGCTCTGTTTCATAGATTACGTACAAGAAGTATTTCCAGTCCTTTGAGTTGTAACCACGCGTGTCAGCGAGAATTTCGTCGGCAATCACTGGAATTTGGGTAGCATTACGGACAAACTTGTACTCAATGAGAGTGCCAATAGATGGAATGCCCGTGTCTGGCTGGAAGTTCTTGATCGGTTTCGTGAGAGCGGGCTTGTGTAGCAAGTCGGGAAATACGCATCGTAGAATTGCTTCGATTCGAAGGTGAACTGCTTCCTCATCGGCTGGCGCACTCCCGAAGGCTCTGGCGTCGGTAATCGAGTATGTGCACCCCCTTAATATTGTCTCTAAGTCTTTGGTAACGGTCTGACTAGATTCAGTTAAGAAAACCGTGTGAAGCGCAATACGGAATCGGCGACACGGACCTGACCACTTCAAATATGGATCCCCGCTGGGCATTTCCATCGTACTCAACAGGCCGTCAGCGAGCGCATCCCGCAGAGTTGTGGCAACCTCCTCACGCAGCAAGGGCAAACCAAGATTTTCACATAATGTAATAAGCTGCGTGTAGGCGAGGTGCAAATACCACTTAGCGTTTCCAGCAGCCCATTCGTCATCACTGAAAATATGTTGCTGGTGCTCACCATCAGCTTTTCCGAGCGCTTCGGCTATAGCGTCCAGTGACGCAGCTAGTTGTTGGTGGGTAAGTTGCATGCGATCTTTCCGAAGCTCTGATGTCAAACGTATAGTGGTTGAAAAATTTCCAGCTGAATCAGTGCGGATGACATTTTTTTAGCCCTCGTTCGAACAACGCGGGGGCTTATGAATACATTACTTGGAGGAATAATACTCCGACAAATCTGAACAGGGAAAAAGGGATGTCAAATCAGCACCCGAATTCTGCCGGGTTGCCCCCCGACTCGGGCTCACATCAATGTCAGGCTTTCAAAAAGTAGGGTAATAGCGCAGGAATAGTGATGTTTGTTGACCGTGATCAAAACGCCGTGGTCTGCCGGGACCATAATGCACTCTCAACGAACGGAGGTTCCATATGAAGCCGCATATCGCAATTTCGCTGTTTTTGGCCCTTTCGCTGGTTTCGGGCTGTGCTGAGATGGGTTCTCTGGGTGGCCCCCAGTATGGTGAAACCGGCAGCACGGCCACCAGCCAGATCGACCGTAGCGGGCGCATCACGGCCCTCGAAATCATCAAGGTGGACGATAACTACAAGCTGGGCGTTGGCACAGCCGTAGGCGCAGTGGCGGGTGCGCTGCTCGGTTCGCAGATCGGCAGCGGTGGAACCGGGGCTGTGGTAGGTGCGGCAGCGGGTGCTGCAGTCGGCACGGTGGCGGAAAGCAAGCTGAAAAAGATAGACGCGCAGCGCGTGACCGTGCAGATGAGGGCCGGTGGCCAGGCGACCATCGTGCAACCCGTGGATACCCGATTGAGGAACGGAATGAACGTGTTGGTCGAGGGCAGCGGCGAGACCGCGCGCGTGGTGCCCCGCTAAACCCGGGCGGAGAGCCCGCCCCAATCGTTCACGGCGACATCGCGCGCAGCGCCTTCACTCGCTCGGTTCCCGCGGCGATGATCAGGTTCCACTCGGTGGCCGAGGTGATGAACTGCACGCCGAGCCGGATCACGGGGGTGAGCATGTTCACCACGTCGCCGCCGGTGAGGCCGCCGACGCCGGCATATTTGCCGTTGGCCTTGCACGCCCTGGCCACGCGCCCGATGGCGGCGAGCACGTCGGGATGGGTGAGTTCGCCGGGGTGGCCCAGGTCGGTCGACAGGTCGTTGGTGCCGATGTGGATGACATCCACACCCGGCACGGCGGCGATTTCTTCGATGTTGTCGAGCGCGGCCTTGCTTTCTATCATCAGGATGAGCAGGGTCGCGTCATTCATCGCCTGGCGCGCCGCGGCGGCGGGCACCGCGCGGTAGCCGAAATGCGCCCAGCCGCCAAACGCGCCGCGGTTGCCCACCGGCGGGTACTTGCATGCGTTGACCGCGTTGCGTGCATCCTCGACCGTGGTCACCTCCGGCATGATGATGCCCAGCGCGCCGTTGTCGAGCATGCGCAGCGCCGCGGCATAGTCCTTCTCGGGCACGCGCACCAGCGGCGCCACGCCCATGTTCATCGCCGCCACCGCCATCTGCGACACTTCGTATTCCGGAATCACGCCGTGCTGCAGATCGAAAAACAGCCCGTCGAAACCGCAGACCCTGGCGGCGAGCGCGATATCCACGGTGCGTGCGTGACGGATCATCAGCGTGAGGCCCAGTTCCCCCTTGCGCAGGCGCTCGGCGAGCGGATTGACGAGTTGCGGCGGATGGGATGCGGTCATGGCAATTTCCTTGGACGATTTTTTGATAAGTATTTGTTTTTAAAAAACTTTTATTAACCGGCGAATTTCAGTCCCGCAATGCCGGCGACGATGAGAACGATGCACACCAGGCGCGCGGCGTTCGCCGGCTCGCCGAACAGGATGATGCCGAGGATCGCCGTGCCCACCGCGCCCACGCCCGTCCACACCGCGTAGCCGGTGCCCACCGGTATCGACTTCAGCGCCAACGCCAGCAGGTAGACGCTGATGATCATCGCTGCCGCGGTCCACACGCTGGGCCACAACCGGGTGAAACCCTCGGTGTACTTGAGGCCGATCGCCCAGCCGATTTCGAACAGTCCCGCGATGATGAGTATGGTCCACGCCATGAAGCACTTCCTTTCCTGTGAGAACAGCCAGTGAAAAACCGCGGTCAAAAATCGCCGGCATCCAGCGCCAGCACGCTGGCGGAACCGTGGGTCACGGCATGCGCCAGCGCCGTCGCCTGCGGCAGGGTGTGCGCGGCATAGAACAGCGCGCTCGCAATCTTGGCGCGGCAGAACGCGGCATCGCCCTCGCCGGCCGCAAGCCGCTGCTGCGCGATGCGCGCCGCGCGCGCCATCTGCCAGCCGCCGGCGACCGTGCCGAACAGCTTGAGGTACGGCACCGCGGATGCCGCCGCTGCCGCGGGATCGGCGGGATAAGTCTGCACCAGCCACGCAGTCGCAGCTTCCAGCGCAGTCACCCCCGCGTCGAGCGCGACGCGCATTGCGGCAAGCTGCGAATGCTGCTGCAGTTCGTCGGCCGCGCCGCGCATCTGCGCGATCACCGCCCTGGCGGTCGCGCCCTGCTCGAACGCCACCTTGCGGCCGATCAGGTCGTTGGCCTGTATGCCGGTGGTGCCCTCGTAAATGGTGGTGATGCGCGCATCGCGCAGGTACTGCGCTGCGCCGGTTTCCTCGATGTATCCCATGCCGCCGTGCACCTGCATGCCGACCGAGGCGATTTCGACCGCCTGCTCGGTGCACCAGCCCTTGACCACGGGAGTGAGCAGATCGACGAGCGCCTGCTGGTGGCGGCGTTCCTGTCCGTCGGGGTGATGTTTGCTCCTGTCGAGTGCCGCCGCCGCGACATAAGTCAGCGCGCGCATCGCCTCGGTCTGCGCGCGCATGCTCATAAGCATGCGCCGCACATCGGGATGATGGATGATGGTGACGCGGTCGCCGCTTTTCTGCCCGGCCGCGCGCCCCTGCACCCGGGTCCTGGCATATTCGAGCGCGTGCTGGCAGGCGCGCTCGGCCAGCGCCACGCCTTCCATGCCGACGCCAAGCCGGGCATGGTTCATCATGGTGAACATGTACTCGAGGCCGCGGTTTTCCTCGCCGACCAGGTATCCGATGGCGCCCTTGCCGTCGCCGTACGCCAGCACGCAGGTCGGGCTGGCGTGTATGCCGAGCTTGTGCTCGATGGACACGCACCTGACGTCGTTGCGCTCACCCAGGCTGCCGTCTGCGTTCACCAGGAACTTGGGCACGATGAACAGCGAAATGCCCTTCACACCCTCGGGCGCGCCGGGCGTGCGCGCAAGCACCAGGTGGATGATGTTCTGCGCCATGTCGTGCTCGCCCCAGGTGATGAAAATCTTGGTGCCGCGAACGCGGTAGTGATCGCCCTCGGGTACCGCGCTGGCGCGCACTGCCGACAGGTCGGAACCGGCCTGCGGCTCGGTGAGATTCATGGTGCCGGTCCACTCGCCCGCGGCAAGCTTGGGTAGATAGGTCTGCTGCTGTTCGGGCGAACCGTGGTGTCTGAGTGCTTCCATCACGCCCGAAGTGAGCATGGGACACAGGCAGAACGCCATGTTGGCGCTGTTCCAGATCTCCTGCACCGGCATCGCGATCAGATGCGGCAGACCCTGCCCGCCAAATTCGGACGGCCCCGCCAGACCGTTCCAGCCCGCGGCGATGAACTGCCGGTACGCCTGCGCGAAACCGTCTGGCGCCAGCACTTTGCCGTCAACCAGCCGCGCGCCCTGCAGGTCGCCGCCGCGATTGAGCGGATCCAGTACTTCGTGCGCAAATTTCGCCGCTTCGCTCAGCACCGCATTCGCCACGTCGGCACTGGCCTCGCCGCAGCCCGGCAGCGCAGCAATATCATCAAGACCGGCCAGTTCGCTGATCACGAACTGCATGTCTTTCAGCGGCGCGAGGTATGATGACATGGCGGATTCCGGAGTAGGCGCAGAATGGATGACGGCACCGCGAGGTGGCACCCGGTTATGTTACCGCAAAGGCAGGGCGGGCTCGATTCGGCAGCTTCAGGTTGGCTGGGAAACCATGAAATCCATGATCAAATCGACGACATGCGGGGTTCTCCTGCTGTTTTTCGCAGGCGCCGTCCAGGCGCAGTCCGGCAGCCGCTGCGGCGAGCTGGTGAGCATCGCAACGCACGACCGCACCACCACGCGCTATGCGCTGGCCTACCCGCAACCGGCGCCCCCGGAAGGGACCGGCATCACGCTGGTCCTGCTCCCCGGCGACGGCGGCCATCTCGATCTCGACGAGCAGGGTTGTCCGCGCGCGCTCACCGGAAATTCGCTGGTGCGCTCGATACCGCTGTTCAACGGTGCAGGCTTCGTCACCGCGCTGGTCGACGCGCCGTCCGATCATGCGGGTAGCGACGGGCTCGGCGGATTCCGGGTCACCGCGAAGCACGCCGAAGACCTCGGCAGGATCATCGCCGACGTGCGAACGCGCACCAGGACGCCGGTCTGGCTGGTGGGCACCAGCCGGGGCTCGATCTCGGCCGTCAACGCCGCGTCGCGCCTTTCCGGACCGGCCGCGCCGGACGGCCTGGTGCTGACCTCGGCGCTCATGTCCGGGTTCAGCGGCGGGCGCAAGTCGTGGGTTGCCCATACCGTATTCGATCTGCCGCTGGAATCGATCCGCGTGCCGGTGCTCGTCATCGGTCACGCCGAAGACCAGTGCACGCGCTCGCCGCCCCGCCTGATGCCGGACATCGCGGCGCGCACCGCCAGCCCGCGCGAACAGGTGGTCACGATGACGGGCGGCCCCGGCTGGCACCGCGGCGCGGGCCTGGAGGCCTGCGTGGGACGCTCGCCGCACGGCTTCATCGAGCAGGAGGCCGAGGTCGCCGCCGGCATGGCAAGGTTCATCCGCGGCGGCAGCTATTGAGGCCGCGGTCGCGCAGCCGCGGCGATGCGGCAGCGGGAGCCTGCTCTCAGCGCCGCATCAAGCGCCGCACTACAGCTCTGCCGTGAGTTCTGGAACCGCCTTGAACAGGTCTTCGACCAGCCAGTAGTTGGCGACCGCAAAAATCGGCGCCTCGGGATCCTTGTTGATGGCGACGATCACCTTGCTGTCCTTCATTCCCGCCAGATGCTGGATGGCGCCGGAAATGCCGACCGCGATATACAGCTCGGGCGCGACGATCTTGCCGGTCTGCCCGACCTGGTAGTCGTTGGGCACGAAGCCGGAATCGACTGCCGCGCGCGAAGCGCCGACCGCCGCGCCCAGCTTGTCGGCGAGCGCTTCGAGCAGCTTGAAGTTCTCGCCATTGCCCATGCCGCGCCCGCCGGAAACGATGATGCGCGCCGCGGTGAGTTCGGGACGGTCCGACTTGGACAGTTCCTGGCCGTTGAATCTCGACAGGCCACTGTCCGCAGCCGGCGCCAGGTTCTCCACCGTCGCCGCGGCAGCCGCTTCTCCAGCCGCATCAAAACCGGTGGCGCGTACCGTCACCACCTTGATCCTGTCCTTCGACTGCACCGTGGCCAGCGCGTTGCCGGCATAGATGGGGCGCACGAAGGTATCGGGCGCCTCGACCGCGCTGATGTCGGAAATCTGCTGCACGTCAAGCAGCGCCGCCACGCGCGGCATGAAATTCTTGCCGAAGCCGCTGGCCGGCGCGACGATGTGGGTGTACTGGCCAGCGATGCCCAGTACCAGCGCCGCAACGTTTTCGGCAAGCCCGCCCTCGTAATGCGGCGCGTCGCACAGCAGCACCTTCTGCACGCCTTCGACCCTGGCCGCGGCCTGCGCGGCAGCGGCACACTGGTGGCCGGCCACCAGCACCGTGATGTCGCCGCCCATTTTCGCCGCGGCAGCGATGGTGTTGGTGACGCCCGGACGCAACTGCTTGTTGTCGTGTTCCGCAATGACCAGAATCGCCATCAGATCACCCTCGCTTCGTTCTTGAGTTTTGAAACCAGTTCCCTGACGTCAGCCACCTTGACGCCGGCGCCGCGCTTGGGCGGCTCCTGCACCTTCAGCGTCGTCAGCCGCGGCGCGATGTCCACGCCCAGCGCATCGGGCTTGATGATTTCCAGCGGCTTCTTCTTGGCCTTCATGATGTTGGGCAGCGTGACATAGCGCGGCTCGTTCAGCCGCAGGTCGGTGGTCACCACCGCCGGCAGCTTGATCGCGAGCTTTTCCAAGCCGCCGTCGATTTCGCGGGTAACGTCCGCGCTCCCGCCGTTGACCGCGATGTTCGAGATGAACGCGGCCTGCGGCCAGCCGAGCAACGCGGCGAGCATCTGTCCCGACTGGTTGGAATCATCGTCGATCGCCTGCTTGCCCATGATCACCAGCCCGGGCTGCTCCTTGTCGACGATGGCCTTGAGCACTTTCGCCACCGCCAGCGGCTGCACCTCGTCCGTGGTTTCGACCAGGATGCCGCGGTCGGCGCCCATGGCCATCGCAGTGCGCAGCGTTTCCTGGCACTGCTGCACGCCGATGGAGACGACGACGATTTCGGACACCGTTCCGGCTTCCTTCATGCGCACCGCCTGCTCGACCGCGATCTCGCAGAACGGGTTCATCGTCATCTTGATGTTGGCGGTTTCGACCCCGCTGCCGTCGGACTTGACGCGCACCTTCACATACGGGTCGATCACGCGCTTTGCCGTGACCAGTACTTTCATCCAGGCTCCCTCAGGAATTGACTCGGAAAAAATGGCCCAAAACAACAGCTTCAAAAGACGGGCGGAAACCGGGCATTTTACCGGATAGCCCCGGGTAATGAAACGCCGGCAACCGCTTCAGCGCGCGCGGCGCTTGAGAAAAGCCATCAGCTCGCCGACGATGCCGCGCCGGAAAGTCAGCACGCACACGACAAAGATTGCACCCTGCACTATGGTGACCCATGCGCCGAGCTGCGCCAGGTAGTTTTCCATCGCCAGCAGCACCAGCGCGCCCACTACCGGCCCGAACACGGTACCGAGCCCGCCCAGCAGCGTCATCAGCACCACTTCGCCCGACATCGTCCAGTGCACGGCGTTGAGCGCTGCCAGCTGGAACACCAGCGCGTTGGTTGCGCCGGCAACGCCCGACAGCGCGGCCGAGATCACGAAAGCCAGCAGCTTGTAGCGGTTGGTGTCGTAACCGAGCGAAGTCGCGCGCGCCTCGTTCTCGCGAATTGCCTTCAGCACCTGGCCGAACGGCGAATGTATGATGCGATAGACCAGCAGGAAGCCGGAAAAGAAAATCACCGCGACCGTCACGTACATCGCCGTCAGATTCGACAGGTCGATCACGCCGAACAGCCTGCCCCGCGGCACCGCCTGTATGCCGTCCTCGCCGCCGGTAAAGGGCGCCTGCACACAGAAGAAATACACCATCTGCGCCAGTGCCAGCGTGATCATCGCAAAGTAGATGCCCTGTCTGCGGATGGCGATCAGCCCCGAGACCAGTCCCAGCAACCCCGACACCGCCGCCCCGGCAATAATCGCCAGTTCCGGCGTCAGGCCCCACACCTTGACGGCGTGCGCCGCCACGTAGCCCGCCATGCCGAGAAACATGGCATGGCCGAAGGACAGCAGCCCGACGAAGCCCAGCAGCAGGTTGAAGGCGCAGGCAAACAGCGCGAAACACATGACCTTCATCAGGAATACCGGGTAGATCAACAGCGGGCCGAAGGCAAAAAATGCCGCCATCAGCACGAATGCAATGCGGTGCTGCCTGTGCTCGCGCGCGCGCTCCGCGAACCCGGCCGCGGCCTGCTGAACCGCCTGCGTCATGCCGGCATCCTCATTTCTGCGCTCCGAACAATCCGGCGGGCTTGACCATGAGCACGATCGCCATGATGACGAAGATCACGGTATTGGAGGCCTCCGGGTAGAACACCTTGGTCAGCCCCTCGACCAGCCCGAGCATGAAACCGGTGACGATGGAGCCCATGATGGAACCCATGCCGCCGATCACCACCACCGCGAACACCACGATGATGATGTCCGCGCCCATCAGCGGGTTGACGCTGTAGATCGGCGCCGCCATCACGCCGGCGAGCGCGGCGAGCGCCACGCCGAAACCGTAGGTGAGCGTGATCATGCGCGGCACATTGATGCCGAACGCCTGCACCAGTTGCGGATTCTCGGTGGCAGCGCGCAGGTACGCGCCGAGCTTGGTCTTCTCGATCAGGAACCAGGTCGCGATGCACACCGTGAGCGAGGCCACGATCACCCAGGCGCGGTAATTGGGCAGGAACATGAAACCCAGGTTCTGCCCGCCCTGCAGCGCCTGGGGTATCGGGTACGGCAGGCCGGAAGCGCCGAACTCCTGGCGGAACAGGCCCTGCGCCATCAGCGCCAGCCCGAACGTCAGCAAAAAACCGTAGAGATGATCGAGCTTGTAGAGCCGCGACAGCATCAGGCGCTCTATGATGATGCCGAGCGCCCCCACCATCAGCGGCCCGAGCAGCAGCGCCCACCAGTAGCCCAGCCCCAGCTTGTTGAGCAGAAACCAGGCGCAGAACGCCCCCATCATGTACTGCGCGCCGTGGGCGAAGTTGATGATGTTGAGCAGCCCGAAGATCACCGCCAGCCCCAGCGACAGCAGCGCATAGAAGGAGCCGTTGATCAGGCCGATCAACAGCTGGCCGAACAGCGCCTGGGTCGGGATGCCGAAGATTTCGCTCATCGCTCAGTCACGCGGAACAGGGATGAAGGCCGGGGCGCGACCGGATCGCGGCACGACGCCCCGCCTTCATCCTTGAATTTTATTTGACCAGCGGGCAGCCGCCTTCCTTCTCCGGCCGGAACGCCTGCTCCGCGGGAATCGTGCCGCGCAGCTTGTAATAATCCCATGCGCCTTTCGATTCGGACGGTTTCTTTACCTCGAACAGGTACATGTTGTGCAGCTTGCGGCCGTCCTGGCGCACGCGTCCCTTGCCGAACACCGCGTCTTCGGTGGGCAGTTCCTTCATCTTGGCGACAACCTTGTCCCCCTGGTCGGACTTCAGCGCTTCGACCGCCTTCAGGTAGTGCAGCACGCCGGAATAGACACCCACCTGGCCCATCGTCGGCATTGCACCCTTGTGACGCTGTGCGAAGCGCTTGGAGAACGCGCGCGTCTGGTCGTTGAGATCCCAGTAGAACGATTCCGTGAGCAGCAGCCCCTGCGCCACGTTCAGGCCCAGCGAGTGCACGTCGGTGAGGAACACCAGCAGCCCGGCAAACTGCTGGCCGCCCTTGACGATGCCGAACTCCGCGCCCTGCTTGATGGCGTTGATGGTATCGGCGCCGGCATTGGCGAGTCCGATGATCTTGGCCTTGGACGACTGCGCCTGCAGCAGGAACGAGGACATGTCGGCGGAGGGGAAGGGATGACGCACCTTGCCGTTCACCTTGCCGCCGTTTTTCAGCACCACGGCCTCGGTCTGCTGCTCCAGGGAATGCCCGAAGGCATAATCGGCAGTGAGGAAAAACCAGGTGTCGCCGCCGCTCTTCACCACGGCGTTGCCGGTGCCGTTGGCCAGCGACCAGGTGTCATAGGTCCAGTGCAGGGTGTTCGGCGTGCAGGCCTTGCCCGTCAGATCCACCGTGGCACCGGTGGAGACGATCAGCACCTTGTTCTTCTCGCGCGTGACCTGGTTGACCGCCAGCGCCACCGAAGACGTCGGCACATCCACGATCATATCCACCTTGTCCACGTCGTACCACTGGCGCGCGATATTGGAGCCGACTTCCGGCTTGTTCTGGTGGTCGGCAACCACCACCTCGACCTTCATGCCCTTCTTGGCAGCACCGAAATCCTCGATGGCCATGCGTGCCGCCAGCACCGATCCGGGCCCGGCAAGGTCGGCGTAGGTGCCGGACTGGTCATTGAGCACCCCGATCTTGATCACGCCATCCGAAATCTGGGCATAAGCCGGACTCGCGACAAGCGCGCATGCTGCAATGGCGCAAAACCTGTGTTTCCAGTTCATTTGGAGCCTCCTTTGGTGGTTTGTGTCATTCGCCCCGGGTCATACCCCGAGATAGTCGTGTACCCTGTTCATATTGGCTTCGAGCGCGGCGTTGGAAAAACTGTCCACCACCCTGCCGTTCTCCATCACGTAGTGGCGGTCGGCGACTTTCTGCGCAAAACGGAAATTCTGCTCGACCAGCAGGATGGTGAACCCTTCGGCCTTGAGGCGCGCGATGGTGCGCCCGATCTGCTGCACGATCACCGGCGCCAGGCCTTCGGTGGGTTCGTCGAGCAGCAGCAGCCTCGCACCGGTACGCAAAATGCGCCCGATCGCCAGCATCTGCTGTTCGCCGCCCGAGAGCTTGGTGCCCTGACTCGCGCGCCGCTCGCGCAGATTCGGAAACAGCTCATAAACCTGCGCCACGTCCAGTCCGCCCTTGCGCACCCGCGGCGGCAGCAGCAGGTTTTCCTGGACATTGAGGCTGGCGAAAATGCCGCGCTCCTCCGGGCAAAACGCGATGCCGAGACGCGCCACCTGGTCGGAGGACAGCGCTGCGGTTTCCCGGCCTTCGAACACGATGGATCCGGCACGGCGCCCGACCATGCCCATTATGGATTTCAGTGTGGTGGTTTTGCCGGCGCCGTTCCTGCCCAGCAGCGTCACCACCTCGCCGGCGCGCACTTCGAAATCGACGCCATGCAGGATATGCGACTCGCCGTACCAGGCATTGAGCCCGCCTACCCGCAGCAGCACCGGCGCGGATTCAGTCATCGCCGCTTCCCAGGTAGGCCGCAACCACTTCGGGATTGCGCGAGATGGATTCGTAGTTGCCCTCGGCGAGAATTTCGCCGCGCTGCAGGACCGTGATGCTGTGCGAAAGATTGGCGACGACCGACAGGTTGTGCTCGACCATCAGTACCGTGCGGTTGACGGCCGCAGTGCGGATCAGCTCCGAGATGCGCTGCACGTCCTCGTGCGTCATGCCTGCGGTGGGCTCGTCGAGCAGCATCATTTCCGGCTCCAGCGCCAGCGTGGTGGCGATCTCCAGTGCGCGCTTGCGGCCGTAGGGCAGTTCCACCGCCACCGCGCGCTCGAATTCGGCCAGCCCGACCGCCGCGATCAGTTCGCGCGCGTGGGCGTTGAGGCCCTCGAGCACACGCTCCGGGCGCCAGAAGTCGAACGATGCGCCGCGCTTCCTCTGCAGCGCGATCCTGACATTTTCGAGCACGGTGAGATGCGGAAACACCGCGGAAATCTGGAACGAGCGCGCCAGCCCCATGCGCGCGATCATCGACGGGCTGGAACCGGTGATGTCGCGGCCCTTGAAGAAAATGCGGCCGCGCGTAGGCTCAAGAAAATGCGTGAGCAGATTGAAGCAGGTCGTCTTGCCGGCGCCATTGGGGCCGATCAGCGCGTGTATGCTGCCGCGCCTCACCTTGAGGTCGACGCCGCTCACCGCGACGAAACCCTTGAACTCCCGGGTCAGCCCGCGCGTCTCGAGTATGTAATCACTGCTGCTCATGCGGTTCTGGCCTGACCGTCGATGATGCTGTTATTTTTCTGCAAGTATGCGGCGCGGGACGGGAAAACGCATACAAATACAAAACCAGTAAAAACAATATATTACAAATTCAGCGCATTGTGCATATTTGTGCATGGAGATCCTGCAGCCGGCTGGCATGCCCCTGCGCGTGCCGCCAGCGCCTTGACTGCATGGCGCACAGTCGGATTTACTGCGGTCCACGGCATTCGCGCATTCACTGCCGCGGCTTTCTGATCTCCGCGTTTCCCGGCAGAGGTGCCCCTGCTCGGAAAATTCGCATATGAAGTGCGTCTCGACATCGGCAAGCGCGGCGTGCTGCCGGCGCACATGCTGCGCAGGGCCCGGAGTCGTTAGGGACGCGCCCAGTGCAGAACAATATTTATGAATAAAATCAAATATTTACATACACTCCCTGCGCCGACTGGTCGCACGATCAACCGTCCCCCCGCTTATCTGCTCTCGCACTTTTCAGGTCCGCGCTGCCGGGCAGCAGCGCGTGCATGAAAATCCGGAGGCGCGACAGCGTGGCGTAGAATCGGTGTCGGCAGCGCACACGGGCGGCGCGGCAGGCGGGCACCGCCATCATCACAACAGGGAGAATAACCATGAACCTCGTGAACCGCGTCAAGAACATCCTGCTGCAGCCGCAATCCGAATGGCAGGTCATCGAGCCGGAGCAGACCGACCCGCAAACGCTCTACACCAGCTACATCATGATCCTGGCGCTGATTCCCGCGGTGGCGGGCCTCGTCGGCACCGCCTTCATGGTCAGCTTCATGGGCGGGCGCGTCGGCATGGGCTTCATCGTCGGCGCCGCCGTCATGCAGTACGTGCTGAGCCTGGTGATGGTGTTCGTGGTGGCTTTCATCGCCGATCTGCTCGCGCCCAGCTTCGACGGCCAGAAAAATCTCAACCAGGCGCTCAAACTCACCGCCTACGCGATGACCGCGGCCTGGGTGGCCGGCGTGTTTACCCTTATCCCCTTCCTCGGCTGGCTGCTGTCGCTGCTCGGCGGATTGTATGCGCTGTACCTGTTCTATCTCGGCGCGCCGCTGCTGATGAAAGTGCCCGCGGCCAAAACCGTCGGCTATACCGTGGTGGTGGTGCTGGCTGCCATCATCGTCAGCTTTGTCATCGGCATGGTCAACGCCGGCATCCTCGGCATGGGCGCCGTCGGCATGATGGGCGGCATGCGCTAGCACATGCCCGTCCCGCAGCGGATGCGACAGCGGGCCATGCGCATGGAACCCGGCGCGGGTTCGGGTTGTCTCTCGTGCTTTGAAAGACGATATTCATGAGCACAAAAAAAACCGCCCAGGCAAAAAAAGAACGCCACCCGCCGGCGCATCCCGCAGAAAACCCGCAGCCGTCGCGCCCAGCCCGGCGCAGGCTCGTGACGTGGGCCGCGCTGGCGCTGGCGGCCGGCGCGGGCATTTTCGGTTTCGCCCGCTTTGCGGCGAAGGACGACGCGGGCTTCGATGTCACCCGCGAGTGCGTCACGCACGGCCAGCTGGGCATGCATATTCATCCGCAGCTCAGCATCCTCGTCAACGGCGGCCACCTCGCCATCCCCGCCAACATCGGCATCACCGCGGACTGCATGCGGCCGGTGCACACGCACGACGCTTCGAGCCAGCTGCATGTCGAGTGGACCAGCAAGCGTGACTTCACACTCGGTGACTTCTTCAGGGTCTGGGGCAAGACTTTCAACAGGAACCAGATTTTCGACTACAAGGCGAACGACACCCACGCGGTCACTCTCACCGTCAATGGCGTGCCCAGCCAGGAATTCGAAAAACTGGTGCTGCGGGACAACGACAGGATCGTGATCGAATACAAGCAGCGCTGAGCCGGCGCCTGCACAGCCGCAGCGCCTGTCAGCGGAAGTGCGCGAACGCCTGCTCCACGCGCTCGACGGCGACGACCTCCATGCCGGCTATCGCCTGGCGGGGCTTGTTGGCCCTGGGGATCAGCGCATGGGTGAAGCCAAGCTTGGCTGCTTCTTTCAGGCGCTCCTGCCCGCGCTGCACCGGCCGCACTTCGCCGGCCAGGCCAACTTCGCCGAACACCACCAGCTTGCCCGGCAGGGGCTTGTTTTTGAGCGAGGACACGATGGCCATCAGCACCGCGAGATCGGCTGCGGGTTCGGTGATGCGCACTCCGCCCACGGCATTGACGAACACGTCCTGATCGTAGCAGGCGATGCCGGCATGACGGTGCAGCACCGCCAGCAGCAGCGCCAGCCGGTTCTGTTCCAGCCCGACCGACAGGCGCCGCGGATTGGGCGCATGCGCATCGTCGACCAGCGCCTGGATTTCCACCAGCATGGGCCGCGTGCCTTCCTGCGTCACCATCACGCACGAGCCTGCAACATCGCTGCCGTGCTGCGACAGGAACAGTGCAGAGGGGTTGGACACGCCCTTGAGGCCTTTTTCCTCCATCGAGAACACGCCCAGCTCGTTGACTGCGCCATAGCGGTTCTTGAACGCCCGGATCAGCCGGAAGCGCGAGTGCGTGTCGCCGTCGAAATACAGCACGGTGTCCACCATGTGCTCTAGCACCCGCGGCCCAGCCAGCGTGCCCTCCTTGGTGACATGGCCGATGAACACGATGGCGGTGCCGGAACTCTTGGCCGCGCGCGTCAGGCGCGCCGCGCATTCGCGCACCTGCGCCACCGAGCCGGGCGCCGACTGCAGTTCGCCGAAATACAGCGTCTGTATGGAATCGATGACGGCGACCTCCGGCGCCTCGGCCTTGATCACGCCTTCGATGCGCTGCAGATCGGTGTCCGGAAAAATCACCACATTGTCTGCGTCCACGCCGATGCGCCTGGCGCGCAGCGCAACCTGCTGCGGCGACTCCTCGCCGCTCACGTACAACACCTTGCGCGTCTTGCCGATCTGCGCCAGCGACTGCAGCAGCAGCGTGGACTTGCCGATGCCGGGCTCGCCGCCGATCAGCACCACGCCACCCGGCACCAGCCCCCCGCCCAGCACACGGTCGAATTCCTCGATGCCGCTGCGGATGCGGCTTTCCTCGCGCGCCTCGATTTCGGACAGGCGCTGGGGCTTGCCGGCTTCGGCAATCCGCGCATAGCGGTTGGCGCCGGCAGGCATCGCCTCCGCCACGCTCTCCACCAGGGTATTCCACGCCTGGCAATGCGGGCACTGGCCCTGCCATTTCAGCGTCTGGCCGCCGCATTCGGTGCAGGAATAAACGGATTTTGCTTTTGCCATGAGTCAACAACCAAAAAACGGATGGACAGGATTTGCAGGATCAGCAGGACCACAACGGGAACTCGTCAACAGGTTCAGCGCCGGCCTCCTCTGCCAGGGGCCATCAGCGGGGCTGGACCTGGATCCTGTCAATCCTGCCTGATTGCCTTTCTTTACTCTTTCTCGATGACCGGCACCCGCGGCGCCAGCGCGCACATCAGTTCATAGCCTACGGTGCCCGCGGCGTGGGCAACGCCCTCGATCGGATTGCCTTCGCCCCACAGCACGGCGCGCGTGCCGATGCCGGCCTGCGGCAGGGCGCTCAGATCCACATACAGCATGTCCATCGATACGCGGCCGACGCTTGTGGTGAGTCTATCACCCACCCTCACCGGGGTGCCATTGGGCGCGTGGCGCGGATAGCCGTCGGCATAGCCGCAGGCAACGACGCCAATGCGCATTTCGCGCTCGGCGGTGAACATGCCGCCGTAGCCCACGGCGTCGCCGCGCCTGAGATGCTGCACGGCGATGATTTCACTTGCCAGCGTCATCGCCGGCCTGAGGCCGAGATCCGCGGCGGATGTCTCGGCAAACGGCGAGCAGCCGTACAGCATGATGCCCGGGCGCACCCAGTCGCAGTGCGTGTCGGGATAGCGCAGGATGGCCGCGGAATTGGCGAGACAGCGCTGCAGGCCGGCACCGCGCGTCATGCGCTCGAAGGCATCCATCTGCCAGGCCACGCCGCGCGCATCATCGGCGTTCGCAAAATGCGTCATCAGCGTGACCCGGCCCACTGCTGCGCAATCTTGCAGATCGGCCAGCGCGCTTGCGCACTCAGCGGGCGTGAAGCCGAGCCGGTTCATGCCGGTGTTAAGCTTGAGCAGCACATCAAGCCCGCTGCCGGCAGGCAGTGACCTGAGCGCCTCTATCTGTTCCCGGCAATGCACCACCGTGGCCAGGCCGTGCTTCACCAGCAGCGGCAGCTCGTGCGCATCAAAAAAACCCTCGAGCAGCACGATGCGCCGCGCATGGCCCGTCTCGCGCAGGCTGATCGCGGCATCGAGTTCGAGCAGCGCAAAACCGTCGGCCGCATCCATTGCGCGCGCGGCGCGCAGCACGCCATGGCCGTAGGCGTTGGCCTTGATTACCGCCAGCGTGCGGGCATGCGGCGCGTGCCGGCGCGCCACATCAAGGTTGTGGCGCAAGGCGGCGAGATCAATGACGGCGGAAATGGGACGCGCCATGATAAGTCAATGATGAATGGTGAATGATGAATGCGGAATGACAACCTCTCCCTGACAAACACGCTCAAACCAGGATTTTTCATTCTTCATTCATCATTCCTCATTCTGCAATTTCCTGTGATGGCGCGCGAACACCGTTTCCAGCTCGGCGATCACTTCTGCGGCGGGACGGCCCTCGAGCGCGTGCTCGGCCATGCAGCGCGAGGTTTCGTGCATCAGCTTGCGGCGGTCGAGCATGGGGTAGCTGCGCCTCAGGCGCCGCACCGCCATCACCACGGTCTCCCCCTGCGCAGCCTTGATGCGCCGCGGTTTGGCCGGCACGGCGCCACTGCCGGCAGCAGCGCCGGCGCGTGCGCGCAGGAACTCCGCGAATTCGATCAGGGTCGTTTTATGCTGCGCCGGCAGTTCGCGAAAACACGCCAGCAGCCTCCTCTCTCCATCCTTCATCCTTCATCCTTCACCGCGCGCAAGGTGAACACCGGCGGCTTGCGCCGCTCGCGCATCAGATCGAGCGCGGCAGCCAGCGTCGCCGCCACCCTGTCGGTGGTGAGCTGGGTTTGCGGCCATTCGGCGCGTGCCTGTTCCAGGATCGCGGCAATGTCCGCGGCAAGCGGCCGGCCTTCTTCCATGATCATGTCCTCTATCATTCCGGGCTTGAGTTCGGGGCGGAACAGCGTACCGTAACCCGCATCCGTGCGCACGGCGATCCATTCCCCCGCCTCGTCGGTCAGCACCGGAGCAAGGCCCGCCGGAAGATCAACGCGGCCATTGACCATGACCAGCACCCTCCTGCCGTCGACGGCTTCGCCCAGCGGCTCGCCGGCGCCAACCTTGCGGGCGGTGGTCCAGTACGCGCGATGCGCAGGCTCGTCATGGGCGCTGCCGCCTGCCGCCAGCGCCAGCAGCAGTCCGCCGAATCCGAATCCGATCACCGGCCTTCCGGCGCGCTGAAACGCCGCGAGCAGGCGCAATTCGTCGTCCACCCATGGGCAGTGTCCGCGGTCACTCACCGCATAAGCCCCGCCCAGCAGCCACAGGGCATCGTATTGCAGGGCGCTTGCCGGCAGCGACTGGCCGGTAAAAGGACGCACATAGTTGAAGCCGATGCCGCGATTCTCGAGCTGCTTCTCTATGCCACCGAGGAACTCAGAATACGTGTGCTGCACCACCAGAAACTGCTTCATGCCGCATCGGCCATCTGCTTCATGCGGCTCATCGCAAACTCGACGAAGGTGGCGAGCAGCCGGGAGCGGAATTTTTCCTTGGGATAGACCAGCGACAGCGTGCGGATCAGGCGCGGCTCGAGCGGCACCGCGACCAGCGTCCTGAGCTTGACCTCCTTGGCGATGGTGGCGCGCGAGACGATGGACACGCCGATGCCGGTTTCCACCACGCCCTTGATCGCTTCCGGGCTGCCGAGTTCCATCACGATGCGCAGATCGTCCGGCGAGACCTTGCACTGGCGGAAATAATTGTCGGCGAACTCGCGCGTGCCCGAACCGGTTTCGCGGCTCACGTAGGGCTCGGCGAGAATCTGCTGCGGCGTAACCGCGGCCTGCCGCGCGAGCTTGTGCGCGGGCGAGCAGATCATGACCAGCTCGTCGTCGCAGCAGACCTCGGTGTACAGGCTAGGCAGGTGCGAAGGCGATTCGATCAGGCCGACGTCCAGCGAATAATCGGCAACGCGGTTCTCGATGGTTTCGGAATTGGCGACCGTCATGTGCGCCTGCACCTGGGGGTGGCGCGCCTTGAACTCGCCCAGCACCTGCGGCAGCATGAACTCCGCGATGGTGGTGCTGGCGCCGAGCAGCAGCGGCCCGCTCATCGCGCCGGTGAGCTCGCCCACCCGCGTTTCCATCTCCTCCGACAAACCGAGTATGCGCCCGGCGTAATCCATCACCAGGCGGCCGGCGGGAGTCAGCGCAATCTTGCCATGGCTTCTCTCGAACAGCCTGGCATTGAAATGCTCCTCGAGCTGCTTGACCTGGAAAGTCACTGCCGGCTGCGTCATGAACAGCTGCTCGGCAGCCTTGGTAAAACTCAGCTGCTTCGCCACGGTATAAAAAACCTGCAAACGTCTGTCAGCCATTCTTCTAACAGCAGGAGGCAGGGGCGCAAAATGCCGCCAGGGAACCCGCAATGCGGCCCGGCATGCGGCGCCTCGCCCCTTTCTCCCCCGCCTCTCTCCTCACGAATTTGAGTTAGTATTCAACCACATTTCATCAGGCCGTGGTAAATCGTCGCACGCATGAGCGAAGCGTGGAAACAACTCGATCTCGAAGGCGGCGGACTGCAGGGCGCCAATCTGCGGCTTGCCGCGTTGCTCAGGAAACGCGGCACAGCGTTCGCCCTGCTGGCGCTGTTTCCCCTGGGACTGCACCGGGATTACCTGCACGACCGGCGCGGCGCATGGCTTTACCGCAGCGCGACCCTGCTGTCCGGGAGCGCCTGGCTGGCCGGGCATCCGCTGCCCGGTCTGGTGGTGATGGCAATCGCCACCGCGTGCGCCGTGCACGAAGCCTTCCGCATGGAAGATGCCGTGGCCCGGATCAACAAGCAATTGCGCATACGGGTTTATCTGGGCCAGACCGCGGGAACGCCGTCGGGTTTCAAGGGTCACTATACAGACAGCAATGACGGCGTCCCGGGAGATGGCCTGCCCACCCGGGAACGGCAGAACGACGCCGACTCGGCGCAATCCGCCGCAGGCCAGGGCGACAATCCGCGCGTGCAGTCTTTCGCGCAGCAGGAAAAAATGCTGCGGAAAATGGCCGAAATACGCCGGAAATCAGGCAAATAAGTCACGAAATTCAGAGATTTGTGGTATAAAGCGCCGTCCCTGATCCATAACGATAAACAGCTTCACCTCACCATTTCCATGCCGTTCGGCTTTTACATCATCATGGCGGCGCAGTTCTTCTCGTCGCTTGCCGACAACGCGCTGCTGGTGGCCTCGATTGCACTACTGATGCACATGCAATCGCCCGAGTGGATGACACCGCTGCTCAAGTTTTTCTTCACCACCTCTTACGTGCTGTTCGCAGCCTTCGTCGGTGCCTTCGCCGACTCCATGCCCAAGGGCCGGGTGATGTTCATCACCAACACCGTCAAGATCGCCGGCTGCCTGATGCTGTTCTTTCACGAAGCATGGTCGCTGCCCGGGTTGCCCGAGTACGTCACGGTGCTGTTTGCCTATGCCGTGGTCGGGCTTGGCGCCGCCGCCTACTCGCCGGCCAAGTACGGCATCCTCACCGAGTACCTGCCGCATCACAAACTGGTGATCGCCAACGGCTGGATTGAAGGCCTGACGGTGGGCTCCATCATCCTCGGCACGCTGCTCGGCGGCGTGCTGATCAGCGAAGCGGTGTCCACCCGACTGCTGGCGATCGACATTCCCCGCCTCGACACCGGCATCGACTCTGCGCCGGAAATTGCGATTGCGATCATCGCCGTGTTCTACCTGGTTGCCGCAATCTTCAATCTTTACATTCCCAACACCGGCGTCGACCACCGCGTGCCGAGCAAGAATCCCTTTTTCCTGATCCATGAATTCGCGCACTGCGTGAAACTGCTGTGGACCGACAAGCTGGGGCAGATTTCGCTTGCCACCACCACGCTGTTCTGGGGCGCGGGCGCCACTCTGCAGTTCATCGTGCTCAAGTGGGCCGAAGTCGCACTTGGCTATTCCCTGTCACAGGCCACGGTGCTGCAGGGCATCGTTGCGGTCGGCATCGCCGGGGGGGCGATAATCGCCGCCAAGTTCGTCCCGCTGAACCGCGCGGTCAACGTGGTGCCGGTCGGCATCGCGATGGGATTGATCGTGATGGCCATGAACTTCGTGGGCAGCATAGGCGTGGCGATCCCGCTGATGATCATGATCGGCGGACTGGCCGGATTCTTCGTGGTGCCGATGAATGCGCTTCTGCAGCACCGCGGCCACATCCTGATGGGCGCCGGCCACTCTATCGCAGTACAGAATTTCAACGAGAACCTGTCGATACTGGCCATGCTCGGCATTTACGCCCTGCTGATCTGGCTCGACTTCTCGATCTACACCGTGATCGTGCTGTTCGGACTGTTCGTGGCCGTCACCATGATGCTGGTGCGCCAGCGCCATCTGCGCAACCTGCGCAGCGGCCCGCTGCCCACCATCCCCAGCGACGCGCATCACTAGCACCACCAAAAAACAGGGCCGGACTGAGAGCCGGCCCCGACGGATTTTCGCGGCAGCGCGTGCCGCGACGAATTACACCACCTCGAACTTGAAGCGCTTCACTTTCTCCATGTTCACGCCCTCGATGCGGATCAGACGGGTCGAGTCGACGCGCTTGGGCGAGTGCAGGTCGCCTTCGTTATAGACGTGGGCCACACCCGGGGTCAGTTTGTACGTCCGGGTCATGCGCACCTTGCCAGGTTTTTCCGGGCTGGCGGGCTCCAGCAATTCATAGTCGCTCATTTCGGTTTCGCCGCGCGCCTGGCCGTAGATCGCCCAGTACGGACCATGATCGTGCGGCGGGCTGGTCTTGGCGCCCCGATAGTGGTGCGCCAGGATACAGAACCCGAGTTCGGGGTCTTCATAAAGAATCTTGCGCTCGGGCGTGTCGTCCTTGAGATAGTTTGCAACGAACTGCTCGTCCTTGAGGACATCCTGCAACAGCGTGCAAACCTTGCTGCGGCCGGCGGGGTTGGGTTCGGCTTTGAGGATGTCGTGGCAGGCGGCGGCAAACTGCTCGATGGTGCGGGTCATGAGGATTCCTCCTGTTGAAGGCGCTGGCTTTAAGGCATTGGATTTAACTGGCTGTATTGTCGCCAATAATCCGCCCGCTGCAAAGGCCGGAGCCCGGATCATGGAATTCACTCCTGGCAAGCCCCCCACCGCGGAAGCGGCGGATGCCGGCGAAAAAGGTCGCCAGCAGGCCAAAAAGTCCCGGGCCCGCGCAAAAAACACAAGCCTTCCTTCCCCTCACATCACTTCTGACGCGGGCTGTGCAGGCCGGCATCAGGCGCCCTGTACTTGCCGGAGCGGATCTGCCCCACCATGGCTGCGAGGGAAAGTGCGGCATTGCCCACCAGCGTGAAGGTGTCGGGATCGGCATCCAGATCCTCGTGGCTGGTCGCATACGGCTTGTACCACCCGACCATGGTGTCGAGCGCTGCCTGCGGTCCGGCCTGAATCATGCCGATGTCGGTCAGCCAGTCGGCGAGCATGCGCCGCAAGTTTTCGGGCCCGGCAGCATCGCCATGCGCAAAAACGGCAAAGGCGCGCCCCGCGAGATGCCTGGGATAATCCCAGCCCTTGAGTTCGAGTTCCTTGGCCAGCGCCGGATTCTTGCCCTGGGTGCTGGTCGGGTCAGGATTGCCGCCGTCAGCGCACACCAGACGGTCGATCATCAATTTCAGGCTTGCCGGCGCCTGATACCAGTGCACGGGACACAAAATGAGAACGCCGTGGGCGGCACTCCAGCGCGGATAAATTTCCTCCATCCAGTCATTGGTCTGGCCGAGCGCATGATTCGGATAGCAAGAGCACGGCCAGTGGCACAGCGGCATCGCGGTCGAAACACATGCCTTGCACGGATGGATCACCTTCAATGGCTCCTCGGCGAGCGTCGAAATGTCGAGGAAATCCGTTTCATATCCAGGCATGGCATCTATGGTTTTCTGCGCGTGCCGGGCGAGGCGCCGCGTCTTGGAAATCTCGCCTGGGCAGCTGTGCTCGCTGCGGGTCGAACCGTTGACGATGAGAATGCGTGACGGCGAGCGGGAATCTTTCTGGCGTTTTTCTGCGGCGTCTATCCGCGCCCGTACCTGCAGCCATTCCACCGGGAGTTCCATTGCAGGATCGGCGTAACCCGGCCCGGCCAGCTGCCTGCGCGGGGATTTGCGGTAGTTGATGTAACTGTCCCACGCCTTCTCGAAAACCTTATCGAGTTCGGAAGCCACCTCCCCATAAACCGGATCGCAGAATCTGGCGTAGAAACGCTCGCGGAACTGCGCCTTGGTCAACGGCACCCACTCGTTTTCCCGTCGCACGGCTGGTTTGGTCATGATCGCCCCCCTTCGGTTGTGGCTGCCCGTTCGTCGCTCGAAACGTGTGCTCCTTACTGCTCCGCACGCTGATACAGCCTGAGATAATCCTGCCTGCTCATGGGCGGTATTCCTGCTACCGCCAGCAGATCATCGAGGTGCGCCGGCGTGCTGATGCCGGCAAGGCTGGTGCCCAGGCCCGGAGTCGAGCGGTTGAACTGCAGGGCACGCCGGGCGTCATTGGCAAGTCCGGGCAGCGCGGCACGCACCGCCGCCGCGCCCTCGCCGGCGAGCCGGCCCTTGCCCAGCGCGTGGCTCGCCATCACGTACACCCTGAGCTGGTGCGCCGCCTGCAAGGCGGAGGCAACGTTGCCCTGGCCGGTGGCGTGGTTGAAGCGCGTGAAGCCCTCGGTCTGCATCTGGTTGAACGGCAGCTGCACTAGCCGGAAGCCGTGCCGCGCACCGGGGTCGCGCTGCACCAGCTGTGCCGCTTTTTCGGCCAGTCCCAGCAGCGCGGCCAGCGACTGGAACAGCGGGTCATCGGTCTGCGCGCGCAGCCCGTCGAAAGTGGAAATGCCGTAGCAGCGAATCCTGTTTTCCTTGACCGCCTGTTCCAGCACCGCGAACAGGCTTTGCAGCCCCTGATTCAGCGCCTGCTTGCCGATGCGGGGAATGTGCACCTCCGGCTGGTCGACCAGGAAGGCATCCAGGGTTTCAACACCCAGCGCCTGCCGTGATGCATCGATCTGCTGCGCAAGATAGCCAGGTGCGAGCAGATGCGCCGCGGTCAGATCGCTGCGCTTGCCCAGCCCCTTGCGCGCAATGCAGGTATCGAACCAGGCGTCGAAATCCTGCGGCCGGCCCCCGTCGAAACACAGAAAACCGCCCTTGGAGACCACGAACACCTGCTCGCGCCTTACGCCGGCGGCAAATGCGCGGCGCAACCCTTCGCCGGCGGCGCGCGCTGAGCGGCCGTAGCGATAATGCGCCGCGGTATCGACAACATTGATGCCCGAAACCAGCGCGCGGCTGACGATCTCGGCATATGCCGCGTCGACCTCGTCGCTCGCCGCGCCGGGGAAAGTGCCCATCCCCAGCGAGGACAGCTTGAGGTGGAGATTGAGAAAATCGCTGTAATGCGCGGCAGGAAGTGCGGCGCCGAAGCTGGCGACATAGGCTTCGGTTCCCGCGCGCGTGGCATGTCCGGCAAGCAATGGCGTCATGCGCGGAAATACGGGTGGCGCCCGGCGGAATCGACAAGCATTTTTATGGGTGCGCTTATTCCCAACTCCAAGGGATGATCCAAGCGCGAGGTGAAAAGGTTTTGGAAATAAGGCTGCCCGACATCCGCCTCCCAGCCGGCGCTGCGCAACACCTCGGCGCCGGCCGGCGGGATCTCCTCGGCCAGCAAGCGCCCGGACAATAGCCCCCACAGCCCGGTCCATGCGCGCGCCACCAACAGCGGGTGATATCCACCGCCACCGGTCGCCATCAGACACGGCGTGCCGTCGGCATGCCGCGGCGCGGCATCGATGATCTTTTTCGCGATGCCGAGAAAACACTCGGTCGACATGCTGAGCTTGCCCAGGGGGTCGGCCGCAAGCATGTCGGCACCGGCCTGCAGCACCACTGCATCGGGGCGGAATCTGGCAAGCGCCGGCTGCCACACCGCATCGAATACCTCGCGATACTCGGCATCGTGGGTGCCGCGTGGCAGCGGCACATTGATGGTGGTGTGCCCGCCCTCGGCACTGCCGCAATCCTCCAGCCTGCCACCGCGAAAGGGATAGGCGTAGGCGGTGTCCATGTGCAGCGACAGCGTCAGCACGTCCGGATCGTCGATAAACGCCTGCTCCACGCCGTCGCCGTGATGCGCGTCAATGTCGACATACAGCACGCGCCAACCGGACTGCCTCAGCCGCAGTATCGCCAGCACCGGATCGTTGAAATAGCAGAAACCCTGCGCCGAAGCGGCGCGCGCATGGTGCATGCCGCCGGCGGGGTTGAACGCCATTTTTCCGTTCAGCACGATCTCGGCAGCCTGTATGCTGCCGCCGGCAGCGCGCGCGGGTATGGTGAACAGATCATCAAAATACGGGTTCTCGACCGAACCCAGCCGGTAGCGTTCGCGATCGCCCTCACGCAATCCGCCGCTGGACTCCGCCGCGCGCAGCGCGGCGATGTAATCCGGCGTGTGAAACCAGGCCAGCTCGTCGACTTCGGCGATCCGGCCGGCCAGCATTTCATCCTCACCGGCCGCGCCGTAGGCGCGTATCAGGTCTATTGCCAGCGCTGTGCGCGGGATCGCCAGAGGATGGTTGCTGCGATAGGGCCGCTGGCGGCGCGTGACGGCATTGATTAGGACTGCCCTGTTGGCGCAAGGCATGGGCAACAGTCTGCGTGCGCAGGAACACGCCGCGCTTGCGCCGCCGCCAGCCGGGGGATTCGCGCGGCAGCCGCCTGAACGGCGAGTACGCTACAGATACTTATGCGCACACTTGTGGATTTCGATGTTGGTGGGCAGCTGCAGGCAATGCCTGGCATCCGCATTCCCTCTGGAACGCACGCGCTTGGCCGGGGCCGCCTTGGCCTGCGGCGCTGCGCTCACGGCAGGCGCCTGCTGCGCACCCTGCGCATGACTCTGCACGGGAAAACAGAAAACCACTGCAAGTGACGCCGCGGCGGCGATATTTTTCATGGGTTTCATGGAGCGGCTCCTTTAAAAGTGAACACACGGGCACGCGCTAAAACGGTGGCATTCCGCGCCGGGCGCAAAAGCGACCATGCCACCATTTTACCCAGTTGCCCGGAATTTGCAGAACCGGCCGTCACGCCCGCCTGGCGGGATGGTCCGGTAGCATCGGCGCCATATCAGGAACGAGCCCCTCCGATTTCGTGGCTCAATCTGGCGGCGGCCTTTCGCAAGGCCACAGCGTGTTTTGCGCAGATTCGCCTGGTAAATCGCTCCAGGGGACCCGAAACCGCGACGCAGCCAATCAGACGATGATTCACGCCGAACACCGGAAACGCAATACTGGCCACCTGGGGATCACGTTCGCCACGGGTTGAGTGATACCCCACCCTGCGGATGCGGTCATACAAATCGCCCGGCTCGCCGGAAAACGCCAGCAATACCCGGCCAATCGATCCGCGATTGACCGGCAGCAGCTCGCCCATCCTCACGTGGTGCCGTATGGCCTGCGGACCATCGATACGCACGACACAGCTCCGGAAATCGCCCTCGCGGACATAAAAAGCCGCGCTTTCTCCGGTGGCCTGCGAGAGTTCGCGCAGCACGGGCTCGATGCTGGCCGTCAAGCCGAACACCGTCTGGTAGCGAGCGCCCAGCCAGCCGGCTCCAGGACCCAACCGCCATGAACCGCTGTCCATTTGGACCAGATAGCGTACGGCAGCCATCGTCCGGGCAAGGCGCAACACCGTTGTTTTGTGCAGCCCGGTCCGACGCGACAACTCGCCCAGCGTCAGCCCCCCCTCGCTGGCATCAAACGCATCCAGAATCGCGAAGGCTCGGGCGACGGCGACCACAGTTCCGGGCGATGTCGCCACGGAGGGAGAAGAAATCCGGGAGATTTTGGCCATCATTTCATTGTACGAAACACTATTGCGTTTTACAAACCTCCGGCTTACAGTCCGACACCTTTTCAAAAGCGCTGCAGCAACGGGCGCGTCAACCCCCAACGGAGCGCCCGATGAGCAGCAACCGTCACCCCGAGATCCGCATCGATTTTGAGCGGGTCGCACCCGACCTCGTAAAGGCCGCCGGCCAATTGCCGGCCGCAATACTGGCTGACGTCTACGGTCGCCGCGGCACCCTGCACGGCCGCATTGCGCCGCTTTCCCCGACCATGAAAATCGCCGGACCGGCCGTTACCGTTGAGGTGCGTCCCGGCGACAATCTGATGATTCACGCTGCCCTGGCCCTAGCAAAACCCGGCGATGTCATCATCGTCGACGGCAAAGGCGACCAGACCTGCGCCCTGATCGGCGAAATCATGACCACACAGGCACAACAGGCCGGCCTCGCCGGAATGGTTCTGGATGCCGCCGTTCGCGATGTCGAAGCGCTGCGCTCCAACGGCTTTCCGATTTTCTCCGCGGGCGCAAACCCCTGCGGACCAACGAAATTTGTTCCAGGCAAGGTCAACTGGCCAATCGCCGTTGCAGGGGTAAGCGTCAACCCCGGCGATCTGGTCATTGGCGATGCCGACGGCGTCGTCATCATTGAACGCAGCCGGGTTGCCGAGATGATTGAACTGGGACGCAAAAAAGTAGCCGACGAAACCAGCCGCATTGCCGGCATCCGCCAGGGCAAGCTCGTTCCCGGCTGGCTGCCGGACGCGCTGCGCGCTGCCGGTGTGCGGTCCGAAGCGGGTAACAGATGATGAATATGGACACCGTCAGGAAGCCGGTCATTCTGGTCACCGCAGCCGATCTGGCTGCCGAGGCGCTCACCCTCCTGAGCGGCTATGAGGTCATATTCGCCGGCAAGCAACCGGACGAGGCGGGGCTGGTCGCCCTTTGCGCGCAACACCAGCCGGTTGCCATCATTGTGCGTTACGGGAGAATAACGCCGGCCGTCATCGCCGCCTCTCCGAAACTTCGCGTGATATCGAAACACGGCAGCGGGATCGATACCATTGATGTCGAAGCGGCACGGGCCCGCAACATCGCGGTCAAGGCCGCCACCGCAGTCAACGCGGATGCCGTGGCGGAACACACCTGGGCACTGATCCTCAACTGCACAAAATCCATCAGCCATTTGAACGCCCGCATGCACGCCGGGCACTGGGACAAGGCCACGCACAAAAGCATTGAACTCCACGGCCGCATCCTTGGCCTGATCGGACTCGGCGCCATCGGCCAGCGCGTCGCCACCATCGGGACCGCCATGGGCATGCGCGTGCTGGGGTTCGACCCTTACGCAAAAACCGGAATCACGAATGTGACACCGGTGGATTTCGCCACATTGCTGCAGGCGGCGGACATCGTATCGCTGCATTGCCCATTGACCGCAGACAACCGGCGCATGATCAACGCCAAAACGCTGGCGCAGATGCGCCAGGGCGCGACCCTGATCAACACCGCGCGCGGCGGCCTCGTCGACGAATCAGCCGTCCGCAATGCGCTGGAATCCGGACATCTGGGGGCGGCGGCCCTCGACAGCTTCGAGATCGAACCTCCGCCGCCAGACCACCCGCTGCGCAACACGCCCAGGCTGATCATGACACCGCACATCGGCGGCGTCACCAGCGCCGCTTACGTCAACATGGGCATCGCGGCGGCACGCAATATCGTTTCTGAACTGCAGGCCGGAATCATGCCGTCACTCCAGTAATCAGGCAGACATCCTGCGTACAGCACCCCGCGAACCACCTTAAAACATACTGACAACTACGGAGGAACACCATGCGACACAAGATCCGCACCTGCCTCGCCGCAATGCTGCTGACAGCCGCCACCTGCGGTAACGGCCTCGCACAATCACAGTACCCCAACAAGCCGATCCGCTTTGTCGTGCCCTTCCCGCCCGGCGGCGGCACCGACATCGTCTCCCGCATCATTACGACAAAGCTGTCGGAGAACCTTGGCGTCCAGGTCGTCGTGGACAACCGGGGCGGCGCCGGCGGCACGCTCGGCCTGGGCCTGGCCGCCACAGGCACGCCCGACGGCTACACACTGGTCATGGGGCAAACCAGCAACCTCGCCATCAGCCCCGCGCTCTACTCGAAACTGCCGTACGACACGTTCCGGGATTTCACGCCGATCAGCCTGGTCTATGAGGCGCCGCTGGCCGTCAGCGTATCAGCCCGCTCGACCACGAAATCCGTCAAGGAACTGATATCCGTCTCCAAAACAAAATCCGGCGGCCTCAACTTCGCCTCCCCCGGCAACGGCACTGTCGCGCACCTTACCGGCGAACTCCTGAAAAAATCGACGGGCATGAATTTCGCCCACATTCCGTACAAAGGGGCAGCACAGGCCATCCCGGATCTTGTCGCCGGCCGCGCCGATTTTTATATTTCATCGCTCGAAAGCGCCAAGCCGCACATGCAGGCCGGAACCATACGCGTGCTGGCCATCACCTCGCTCAAGCGCGCCCCGGACGCCCCGGACGTTCCGACCATCGCGGAAGCTGGGTACAAGGGCTTTGAAGCCGTTACCTGGTGGGGTGTCCTCGCACCGTCTGGAGTCCCGCCTGCAATCGTGCAAAAACTCGCTGCCGAAATCGAGAAAGTTCTGGCAAGCCCCGACGTGGAAAAAAAGCTGGTCGGACCGAAAGTGAACACCGGACCAAAGGCGTTTGCCACGGCGCTTAAAACCGACTATAAAAAATGGGCTGATGTGGTCAAGGAATCCGGAGCCAAAGTGAACTGACCGGCAGCCGTACCGCCTGGCCGGAACCATTCCGGTTCGGCGCAATTCGCCTCAGCGCCGCAGGCGGAAATAAATTTCCGGCAGCTTTTTCGGCAGGCTGTTGATCTGGTCGAGTACCAGGTAGTGGCCGCGGCCGAAGATCTGCGGCAGGTACTGGTTGGCCATGGTGTCGACCGTGATGCAGAACGGATGCACGCCCCTGGCAACCGCCTCTTTTACCGCCATGCGCGTGTCCTCGTGCAGGTAGCGCCGGTCGCCGCCGTCGTCGTAATCCTCGGGCCGGCCGTCGGAAAGTATCAGCAGCAGCCGGCGCCGGCTTTCTATGCCTTCGAAGCACGCGGTGGCGTGACGGATCGCCGCGCCCATGCGCGTGGCAAGCCGCCCGGACATGCCGCCAATCTGGGCCTTCACATCCTGCGACAGCGGCTGGTCGAAATCCTTGATGTTGTAATAGCTCACGTTGTCGCGGTACTTGGAACAGAAACCGGCGATGGAATAGCTGTCGCCGACCTCTTCCATACTCTCGGCAAAAAGCAGCACCCCGGCGCGCACGCGGTCAACCAGGCGACCGCCACCCTCGGGCAGATGCTGCATGATGGAAGTCGACATGTCGGCGAGCAGAGTCACCGCGATTTCGCGCTGCTGCTGCTCGCGTCGCCGGTAGATCGCCGGGCTGGGCGAGCGCCCGGCGCGTTTCTCTGCGATGTAGCCGACCACGGCGTTCAGATCCATGTCATCGCCATCGAGCTGGCGCAGCAGCGGCGCGGTGCGAGTCGGTTTTTGCGACTGGATCGCGCGCTTCAGGCGTTTCAGCGCATCGGAGTACTGCTTCATCAGGCGGTTGGTTTCGCCCATGTTGGATTCGCCGAGCTTCTTCTCCTGCACCCAGCTCCAGTTGCGCTTGTAGCGCATCTCGCGGTAATCCCATTCCGGGTAGGGCACGCCCTTGTCGGCGGCGTTGCTCCCCTGCTGCTGCGCGTCCGAACGTTGCGACGACTGCGCCGTGGCGCCGCTGCTGTCGCCGTAGCCCGCCACTTCCTGGCGCTTGCCGCCATCCTGCTCATCGCCGGCTTCGGAATTCTGCGGAGTCTGTTCCTGCTCCTCGCCGTCCTCCTGCGACTGGTCCTGCTGTTCGTTCTGTGCCTGCGTCTGCTGCGACTGCGCCTGCCTTTCCTGCGGGTGGGCGAGCCGTGTCGCATTCGGGCCGCGCCCCGGCAGGTACGCCGCGTGATATGCCTCGAGGTCGCCGACATGCGGCAGCTCGTCGTTGCAGTAGATCACGCTGGCGACGCGGAAGGCGTCTGCCACCGTCGCTGTCGCATCTAGCAGCGGGCCGAAGCGCTTGCTGCGCACGCCATGCGTGCGCGTTGCGCCCAGCGCTTCTTCGACGCTCGCCAGCGCCAGATCGAAATAGGCGCCGGTGGCGGGGTGGCGCGCGCCGGTAGCGCGCGCGGTGGCGATCAGGCGCTGCAGGTAGTTCGGCACCAGCTGCTGCACCCTGAAATCGACGCGCAGATCCTCGCACAGATCGAAAATCAACTGGAAGCGCAGCGCGTCCTCGCCATAGCGCATGAACAGCGGCGCCCACGACACCGGCCCGGTTTCCGGAAAGTCGACCCCGGCTTCGCCGAACATTTCGCGCATGGCCTGGCGCTCGAAGGTGCCGAAGCGCATGTGGCCGGCCGCGTGCAGAACCGCCAGCACGGCCTCGTCGCGGTTGGACATCACCGCCGGGAAGAACAGGCTGCGGCCGTCGGTTTCGATGAAGGGCCGCCCCTTCTCCGGCGACCAGCTGCTTTCCTTGAGCTCAAAATCGCCGCCGAACCAGATGTCGAGCAGCATGGCCAGCAGGCGGTTGCGGTCGGTGAGCCGGAACCCCGGCAGATGCTCGAGCAGCAGTGCCAGGCTTTCTTCGGACTCCAGCCGGAAATAGGCCTCGCCACGGGCACGACCGGACTGCATGATGTCGGCGCCGCGCAGCGCCCACGGCAGGATGGCCTGTGCGCCCAGCAGGTTGCGCACGCGCAGCGCGCCGGCAAGATAGGTGCCGAGCAGAAGTTTGCGCGATTCGAACAATTCTTCTGCCGGGGTGTTGAGCTGCTCGATTCCGGCAATGCCCTGGCGCCCGGAAAGCTCGATCACCGGTGTGGAGAAATAGGCGTTGCCGCTCTCGATCTGCCGCCCGCACCACACAAAGCCGATTTCGGCCCAGCGCCGCTGCCCGGAATGGCCGAGGGAGCCGAAGGCGCGCGGCAGGTTCTGCATGAAACCCTCCAGCGCGCGCCATGAACTGCGCCAGCGCATGAAATGCAGGGCCTGCGCGGTCCACGGCAGCACGGTCTCGGAAATTTTCTCCGCCTCGCGGCTGCCGCGGATGAAGGCCTTGCCGGCTTCGCGGTCGTAATCGAAGAGCTTGCGGCCGGCCTCTATCCAGGCCAGCACCACCTCGTCGCCGTGCGGGCGTATGACCGGCAGCACCTGCTCGACTTCGCGGTGCGCGACCAGGCTCGCTTCCTTCAGCTGCTGAAGCAATGCACTGATCGCCGCCTGGGTTTCGGATGGACTGACTGCCACTGGATGCGCGGATGTGCGGGGCCGCGGGTGTTAAACCGCGAAATGCGCCTGCACGATCTCCATCAGGGCGTCGGAAAGCTCGATATCGTCGGTGATCGGGTTGACCATTGCCACCTGACAGGCCGCCACCGGATCGAGTCCGGCACTCATCATGTTCGCGGCGTAAACCAGCGCGCGCGTCGAGGCCGACTCTTCGAGGCCGTGGTCCTTGAGCAGCCGCGCCTTGCGGCCGGCGGCAACCAGCTGCTGCGCGACTTGCGGCGAAATCCCCGGCACCTCGTTGATGATGATCTTGCGTTCGATGTCTTCCGGCGGAAAATCGAAATTGATGCCGATGAAGCGTTGCTTGGTCGAGGGCTTGAGGTCCTTCAAGACGGTCTGGTAACCCGGGTTGTAGGAAATCACCAGCATGAAATCCTCATGCGCTTCGATTTCCTGGCCTTTTTTCTCGATGGTGAGCTTGCGCCGGTGGTCGGTGAGCGAGTGGATGACCACCGTGGAATCGGTGCGCGCCTCGACGATCTCGTCGAGGTAGCAGATGGCGCCGGCCTTCACTGCGCGCGTGAGCGGGCCGTCCTGCCACACCGTGTCGGCCCCCTCGAGCAGAAAGCGCCCGACCAGGTCGGAACTGGTCAGGTCCTCGTGGCATGACACCGTCACCAGCGGGCGCTTGAGCTGGAATGCCATGTGTTCCAGAAAACGTGTCTTGCCGCAGCCGGTCGGCCCCTTGAGCATCACCGGCAGGCGCTTTTTGTACGCAGCCTCGAAAATCGCGACTTCGTTACCCTGCGGTTCGTAGTACGGCGCGGTGTCACCAGCCACCGGCATCTGGACGATGTCGCGCTCGACGCCGCGCAGGCGGTTTACTGCTGTTTTCATATTTCCTTCACTTCAGCCACACTGGGCACAGAGTCCACGGAGAAATTCAAAAACCAACCACGCGAAATCCGGATCTCCATGTTCCCTGCGATCTCTGTGGCAAACGACTTGCACCTGCGCAACCAACCGTTCACTGCAGCAGGCGCCCTTCGCGCATGCAGCGCGTCCGAACATAAAGATAGACATGGCGCGCGGTGCGCACCGCCATCCGGGCGGGGGCTGCCGGCAAGGCATCCTGCCGTTGCATATTAATACAGTTGCGGTAGTACACAAGTTCCCGGCAATTGTCGCGTATCGCCGTCCACGACGGCTCGCCCTTCACCAGCGCCTTGAATACCTCAAGTATATCCGCAGACGCATCGGGCACCGGCTTGCTGCCCTCGGCGGCAATGCGAGCGACGAGCAGTTGCCGGATCAGGGCAAGTGCCTGCTCGACCGTCGCCGCAAGCGGCAGCGCATCGCCTGCAGCCATCTGCCGCTCCAGCGCGGCAAGATCGGCATCAACCCGGCTGAAGGCAGCCTCGAGCGCGGGGTTGCGGGTATGGGCGTGCGGGGTCAGCAGGCCTTCAGCCACAGCCGCTTGCCCCAGCGCCTGAAAATATCAATAACATATTGATTTAATTAAATAATTTAAAGATCACCGTCAGCACAAACACATGTGCGCGACGCACGGGTACAGAATAGCATGCCCGGCTCCGCTCATTTCAGTCGCGAGAAGACGCCGCACTGCGGACGTCTTACTGCAGACATCCTACTGCGGACGTTTGGTCGCGCTGGCTACGGATAACGGGAGATTCGGACGGCGACGCGCTGCCACGCCCGCAGCAACAACAGGCGCAAACCCGAAACCGGGGCACAGCGCAGACATCTCTGGAAGGTACCGCACGGGAAAAACCGCCCCCGGGTCTGGCGTAGCCGTCGCCACTGACGTCACGGCGGCATCATGCAGCCACCGCCCGCCGCGCAGGCTTTAATCCGCCACTTTTCCCAGCAAGGTCACCACGTCGGTCCTGTTGCGCACCATGTTTTCCGGGAAAACGACCGTGATCGCATTGGTCGGGCAGATCGACTGGCACAGGCCGCAATACCAGCACTCGTCGGGATACTTGATGACCGGCAGGGTTTCGCGGTTGTCCTCTTCCTTGTAAATCAGGTCACCCGGGCAGATCCAGTCGCAGAGATTGCACTTGACGCAGGTCTCGGGGTTGATGTGTATGGGGTTGTGCACTGCCTGGGCTGGGCTGGACATGACAGCACTCCTATGCCGTTACCATGTTGCGCGCAAAAGCATCGGACAGGGCGCGGTCGGTGGACAGCGTGCGCGTGACCGGCCCCTCCCTGCCGCGTTCGACGACCACGAACTTGCGCCAGTTTTTGTCGTCGGTCCTGGGATAGTCCAGGCGCCAGTGCGCCGAACCGGTGCGTGTTTCCTGGCGCGCCAGTGAAGCCGTTGCCATGATTTCGGCGTTCATGCGGATGTTGCGGGACTCGTGGGTGCGCATCAGCCCGTGCAGGTCGTCGGCCCGGAGCGTTGGCTCGCGCCGTGCCAGCGCGCGCAGCGTGTCCAGCGCCAGCTGCAATCCTTTTTCAGTGCGCCGCACTCCGACATAATCCGTCACCGTCTGGCGCGTCGCGTCCTCGAGTTCCCGCCAAGTCATGCCATCGCCGCGCTTGAGGCGGTCTGCCGCCTGTGCACGCACGGTTTCGATGGCGCGGGCGTCGATTTCGGGCAGCGCGCCGCCGCTTGCGCGCACGCGCCGCACCACGCCTTCGCCCGCGATGTGTCCCAGCACGGCCGCGCCCGAAATGCCGCCGCTCACCGTCGCGCAATCGCCGGCGGCAAACAGCGCCGCGACCGAGGTTTCGCCGTTGGTATCGACCGCGAGGCCGCTGCCGCGGAAATACACGCCGCTGCGGCGTATGCTGAGTTCCGAAACCGACACTTCCACCAGCTCTTCGCGGAAATTGACGCCTTTCTGCTGGTAAAACGCCGGCAGCGTGTAGCGGTCGACCTGCAGCGTATGCTCCATGCGGTCGAGCATCTCCTGCGGCAGGTGGCGGCAATCGAGGTAAATGGGGCCGTTGCCCAGCAGATACTCGTTGATCACCGCATCGGCGATCACCGCGCGACGCGCGTTCTCGCCTTTCTTGTCGTACTTGAACATGAAGCGCTCGCCGGACTTGTTGACAAAATACGCGCCCAGGCTCACCAGCGCGTTCAACCCCTGGCATGAAAAACCCTTCGGCGTCAGTGTCGCCTCGACCGATTCCATGTTGGCGAGCGCCGCGCCGGCGTGGTAACCCATGGCCTGGGCATCGCCCGTGTTGTAGGGAATGTGCCAGGAATCGAACGCCAGCCCCGAGGCATTCTGGGAAATGCGGTTGACGTCACCCGCCGCCAGCACCACCGCCTTGGCGCGGATTGCATACCATTCGCCGCTGCGGAAATTGAAGGCTATCGCGCCGTAGGCACGATTGTCCTCGGTCAGCAACTGCACGACCATGGTGCGCATGAGCACCGTGGCCTTGCCCTTGCGCACGCGCTCGCCAAGATGCTTCTTGAAATCGGTACCGTCGAAGTTGATGTGATAGGTGCCGGGCAGGCCGAAAGAGCGCAGGCGATAGTAATCGCCCGTCTGCCTGTCCTTGAAGTCGACGCCCAGCGATTCGATCTTGCGGAATATCCGCGGCATTTCATGAATCACCCGGCCGGCCACTGCCATGTCGACGATGCCGTCGGTCAGTTCCGGCACGTGCTTGAGCAGAAACTCCGGCGTATCCCATTCGGGACCGGTGTCCATCACCGTCAGGTAATGATCCACCCCGCAGCCTATGCTGCCGCAATGGTCTAGTATCTTGCCCTTCTCGCAGATCACCACTTTCAGTCCCGCTTCGAGCGCGGGAATCGCCGCCATGCTGCCGGCCACGCCACCACCCACCACCAACAGGTCGGTGTCCATGGTTATCCATTTATCTTTCACTCATACCCCCTCGGCGTCGCAGCAAGGAATTGCAGCAGAGCATAAGTCTGCATCAACCGCCTGACCAGAGACGCAATAGCTTTTTTCCAGGAGTTTTCCGCTATCGCGGCACGGCAAGCGCCTTGCTGCGGTAGTCGCGCGGCGCCTGCTGAAAGCGCTGCCTGAAGCGGCGGGCAAAATAGGCCTCGTCCTCGAATCCCACTGCCGCCGCAATCTCGGAAATTCGCAACGTGGTGTGCGCAAGCAGTTCCTGCGCCTTTTCCATGCGTCGCTCAGTGATCAGGTCGGTGAAGGTCTTGCCGGTTTCCTTCTTGATGAGATGCGCCAGATAATTGGGCGAAAGGTCCACGGCAGCGGCCGCATCGGCCAGCGAGATGCGCCGCGCCAGGTTCTCGCGCACGTGGCGCACCACCCGTGCCAGGGCGTCGCGGCGGCTGGTGCGCTGCGCCTGCCGCGCCGCAAGCGCCGCGATCTCTTCTTCGTATCTCCGGCATACCGCGCCGATCAGCAACAGCAGGTGACCGCGGATGATTTCCAGCGAACAGTAGCGGCGATGCGCGTTTTCCGCAGCCATGCGTTCGCAGGCGGCGCGCGCGCCGGCAAGTTCGTCGCCCTGCAACTGAAAATCGAGATACTCCTGGAACAGGAAGGGTGCGAGTTCAGGCGCGCGCTCGAGTGGCACATCCTCGAGGTCGAGCGGATCGACGTCGAGCTCCGGGCGCAGGAAGCGCAGGTTGAAGCTGAGCACGTAAAACTTCGAGCCCGGCGGATGCGGCACGCGATGCACGCGATACGGCAGCACGAAGCTCAGGTATCCCGGCCCCAGCGGGCGCACCGTTGCCGCAACATGATGCCGCGTGTCGCCGGCGAGATTGAGCTGGATCTGGAAATATTCGTGGCGGTGCGCTTCGGCTATGCGCGTGACGCTGGCTTCGCTGCGGATCCCGAAATCGGGACCCGCAGCGCGTTCAGCCATCGAGTAGGTCTTGATTGCGCGGCTCATGCCGGCAGCCGCCTTTCCGGCGTGGCGGCTACTGTATTTCCTTCACCGCCGCCTTGAGGATGGGCGAGAGGTTGGTGCTCGCCTTTGCGAGTTCCGCGACGGCCACTTGCTGCTTGCCGCCTTCCATCAGCGCCACCGGGCGGTTTCCCTTGGCCGATTCCTCCAGCAATTCCTTGTCCTGCAGGGCCGCGACAACCGCGGCGCGGAATGCCTTGACCGCCTGCGGGTCCATGCCGGGCGGGCCGATGTAGCTGCGGTGCGTCTCGAGTATGGTCGCCATGGCCCGCACCGTCGCCCGCTTGGCAGCAGGAACGATATTGGTCACCACCGGTATGCTGGGGTAGTCAGGCGACGGCTGCGAAGTCACCATGAGTATGGGGTGCTTGTCGCCGGACTTGATCGGCGCCAGCGATTCGCTCCAGCCGGTGATATGCCCGTCGCCGTCACCCTTGATCACCGCCAGCGCGGTATCGGCGTTGCCTTCGTAGCCCGTCACCGCCTTGATCTTGAAACCCAGCGCGTCCGCAAGCACCGCCATGGTGTAGAAATCCTCGTCGGTGCCTTGCGAAGGATAGACAAACGGACGGCTGAGCTTCTGCACGTCCTGTATGGACTTAATCGCAGATTTGCCGCCCACGCACAGCACCCGCGGCTCGCTGGTGGCCCGGCCGAGATAGGCGAACTTGGTCGGGTCGAAGGTCGCGCCCGGGCTGCCGGCGAGCGGCGCCAGAATCAGCGTGGACACATTGCCGAAAAAGATATTGAGCCCGTCGGGCTTGGCGCGCCAGATGAAATTGGCGGCTTTCAGGCCGCCGCCGCCCGGCATGTTGGTGATGCGAACTTCGCGGGCGCCGGTATGCTTCTGCAGATACGGCTGGATCAGGCGCGCGTAGCGGGTATGGCCGCCGGATGCTCCGCCAGCCACGTTGATATTGATGATCTTGTCCTTGAAGTACCCGGCCGCCTGGGCAGCCGCACGACCAGGCATACTCAACAGCGCGGGCGCAAGCATGCCCGCGAACACCATTTTCCTGCGCATCATTTTCATTGCTAGATCTCCTCTCCTCCGGAATGCCGGTTTATCTTAAACGCTCAACAATCGGCGCCAGCAGACCGTGATACAGCTGCATCTGCAAGGCCACCACGAACAGAAGATATATCGTCGCGGTCAGTATGCCGGTATAGACCAGGCCGGCGCGCCAGGAACAATAGCCGCTCAGCAGAAAGTAGCCCCAGGTGAACAGGAACACCGCAGGCATCGGCCCCAGCACCAGAATCAGCGCTACCAGGATGCCGATGATGCCATAGGCCCCCGCTTCGCGGCGCCACGCCGGCTTTTTCGCAGCAGGACCGGCATTTTCGGCGCTTTTTTCATGCTTTTCAGCCGCTTCCGCGTCGATCGCCCCCGGCGCCCTGACCTGGATCATGTCGATCTTCAGTTCGTCCGTCGAGCCCAGGTTCTGCCACAGGATCTGGATCACCGTAAGCACGATGCCGAATATCGCCAGCGGCAGCGGGATCATGCGGGCGCGCGGTCCGAAGTCCTGGCACAGCCAGATGACGCCGGCAAACAGCACGAGCAGGGCCGCCGCCGCAATGTTTTCCTGCACACGCCGGTTCGTCATCGTGCGGCTCCGGCAAGACCGGTTTTCTTCCTGCGCCAGTTGCGGATAAAGGGCAGCGCCGCCGTGACAAGGACGAAAACAAGCATGGCCAGGGCGATCGGCCGCTGCAGCAGGAAATCCTTGCCATACAGCGTCAGTGAAATATGCAGGTTGCGTTCTATCATCACCGCCAGCACCATGCCGATCACGAAGTTCGCGCGCGAGTAGCGGTACTTGTCCATCAGATAGCCCAGCACGCCAAACACCGCGGCAACCAGCACGTCCTCGATGCGACCGCGGGTGGCATAGGCGCCGACAAAGCATACCGACAGCACGATGGGCACCATCAGATTCGCCTGCAGCGAGGGCAGCCGTGCAAGCCACGGCGTGATGCCCAGCCCGATCAGCGTGACCAGGATGTTGCCGATCACGATGATCCACACCATGCTGAAGACCAGGTCCAGGTTCTTGGTCAGCATGTCCGGTCCAGGCACAACGCCCAGGCTGATGAAGGCGACGAGCAGGATGGCCATGCTCTCGCCGCCGGGTATGCCAAAAGCCAGCGTGGGCATCAGGCCGCCGCCCTCGTTGGCGCCCATGGTTGCATCGGGCGCGATCACGCCTTCCACCGCGCCCTTGCCGAAACGCTCCGGCGTTTTCGAGGTCTGCACTGCCTGGGCGTATGCCGCAAGACCGGCCACGCTGGCACCCACGCCGGGCAGCACGCCTATCCACAGCCCGAGAAAGCTTGACCGCACCACCAGCCACCAGTGCCGGAAACCGTCGCACACGCCCTGCCAAACAGTGCTCACCTCGGTGACCAGCGAGCGGTCGACGATGGGCGTGCCCTTGATCGCGAGCTTCATCATTTCCGAAACAGCGAACAGTCCGATCATCGCCACCGGAAAGGAAATGCCGTCCATCAGGAATTCACTGCCGAAAGTAAAGCGCGGCGTGGCGGTCACCACGTCGGTGCCGATGAAGGCGACGAGCACCCCCAGTATGCTCGCAATCAACCCCTTCATGAGCGAGCCCTCGCTGAAGGTGGCGATCACCGTCAGTCCCCACAAAGCCATCATCAGGTATTCGCTGGGTCCCAGCGCAAGAATCACCGGGCGGATCAGCGGAATGCACAGCGCAAGAAACACGGCCCCGATGATGCCGCCGAGCAGCGCGCCGGTGGCGGAAGCCGAAAGCGCGCGCTTGGCCTGGCCCTGCTTGGTCATGGGATAGCCGTCGAAGCACAGCGCCAGCCCCTTGGCCGAGCCGGGGACGCTGAACAGTATGCTGGTGACCGAATCGCCCCAGATGGTGGCGATATGCGCGCCGAGCAGCAGCGCCAGCGTGGCCGCCGTCTCGAATCCGTAAGTGAAAGGCAGCAGCAGCGCCATCGCCACCACGCCGCCCAGCCCCGGCAGGATGCCGATGACCAGGCCGTAAATCACGCCGATGAACATGAAAGCGATGGCCTGGGGCGTCAATAACGCCAGCAACCCGGCGGCGATGGCATCAAGCATCGGCGGCCTGCACGATTTTTTTCTTCACCACTCCTCCTTACCGATCCTGCCGTTTCTGCACATCAGCCAGCAGCTGATGCGATTTGCGGACCTGTAACACCGCAGTGCCTGCAGGCGCGGCGATTTAACCGTTGGTATTGAATGTTGTTTGCAGTCGGCTAAAATCCGCTTCGCGCCACAGGTTACCTGCAGCAACATGGGGTTGTAAATAGAAAAGCGGGCCATTCCGCATATCTGCGAAACAAGATCGGATAAATCCATGAGCACCGAACAACCCGCGACACATCCGCGCGCGCCTGACGATGCGGCAGCGCGTGAGCGCACGCTGGACGAAGTCAGGCAGGATGTGCTCAGGCGTGTCGGCAAACGAAGCCCCTTTGAGCATGCGACGCACGAGGACGTGGCCGCGGTGCTGGGCAGTTTGCGCAACCTGGACCGCGACGAATGGGCCGAGCAGTGGGGAAAGATGGGCGCGGCGCACGAAGCACGTGCCGGACAGCTGGCGCGCAGCGGCGCAAGTCCGGAAACGGTCGCCGACGCGCATTTTCTCGCCTTCAATTACTACCGCATCGGCCGCTACCCCGTGACCAGCACACCGGGAAAGATGGCAGCCTACCGGCATGCGCTGCGCAATTACCTCAAGGCGGCGCGCTGCTTCGACCCGCCACTGGAAGTTGTGGAAATTCCGTTTGAAGGCGGCAAGGTGGTGGGCTACCTGCAGGTGCCGCGCGGCATCGCCCGCCCGCCCGTAGTGATGCATTGGGGAGGCGTGGACGGCTGGAAGGAAGACCGTAACCGCAACAGCCGGGCTCTGCATCGCGCCGGCGTCGCCACGTTCACCATGGACATGCCGGGCACCGGCGAGAATCCGCTGCGCTATGCCGAACCCGGCGCCGAGCGCACTTTTTCCGCCGCCATCGATTATCTGGCCACGCGCGACGACATCGATGGCAGCCGCCTGGGCGTGTGGGGCGGCAGTTTCGGCGGATACTGGGCCGCCAAGCTTGCGTTTGTCGAAGCCAGGCGCATCCGGGCCGCCGTCAATCAGGGCGGCGGTGTCCACCATGGCTTCCAGGAAAGCTGGCTGAGGCCGGCGCTGACCCGTACCGCATCGCAATACCTGCTGGGACCGGCCAGCCTGCTCGATGCGCGGGCTTACGTGATGGGGGTCACGACACTGGACGCGCTGCTAAAGGTCGCGCCCTCGCTTTCGCTCAAGCAGCAAGGCTGGCTGGACCGCGAGTCCGCACCGCTGCTGGCGGTCAATGGCAAGAAAGACGACCAGCAGCCCATAGAGGATGTATACATACTGCTCGAGCACGGCAACCCCAAGGAAGCCCGCGTCTATCCGGAAGGCGGACACATGGGCCGTTCACCCGGGGTGAGCGACGCCCAGATCGCCGATCTCATCGTCGCCTGGCTGAAATCCAGGCTGGCCTGATTCCGCCCGCCCGCGCACAGCCAATCACTTGGCAGCGGGCACCGGATATTCGCTGGGCATTCCACCCGGCGCCGGTGGCTTGCCGAAATCGACTTTCGGTGCGCGGCTGATTTCCTTCTCGTTCTCCACCGTAAACTGCGGCTTTTCCTTGTAGCCGAACACCATGGCCGTGAGATTGCTGGGGAAGGAGCGCACCACGACGTTATATTCCTGCACTGCCTTGATGTAGCGGTTGCGCGCCACCGCGATGCGGTTTTCCGTGCCTTCGAGCTGGGCCTGCAGATCGCGGAAATTGGCGTCGGACTTGAGTTCGGGATAGCGCTCGACCACCACCAGCAGCCGCGACAGCGCGGAAGTCAGCTCGCCCTGCGCCGCCTGGAACCGCGCGAAGGCCTGCGGATCGTTGACCAGTTCCGGCGTGGCCTGGATGGCGCCAACCTTGCTGCGCGCGCTGGTTACCCCCAGCAGCACCTGCTGCTCCTGTGCCGCAAACCCCTTCACCGTCTCCACCAGATTGGGCACCAGGTCGGCACGCCGCTGATATTGGTTGACCACCTCGGCCCAGGCCGCCTTGATCTGTTCGTCGGTCGACTGCAGGGTGTTGTAACCGCAGCCGCCGAGCAGCAGCGTCGCGGCGAGCACGATCAGGTATGTGCAGCGTCTCATGTTGCAATCTCCTTGTTGGCGGCGGACCCGCTGTCCTGCAGGCCGCGCATGGTTTCAACCGCAAAACACAAATCGATCCAGGCCTTGGCCTTGTCGGGCAGATTGCGCAGCAGATAGGCCGGATGATAAGTCACAATGAGCGGGATGCCCCGATATTCGTGAATCTTGCCGCGCATGCTGGCGACGCTCGCCTCGCGCGCCAGCAGGTTGACTGCGGCAATCTTGCCCAGCGCCACGATCAGTTTCGGCCTGATCAGCTCGATCTGGCGGTGCAGATACGGCTCGCAGGCCAGTGCCTCAGCGGGTTCGGGATTGCGGTTGCCGGGCGGGCGGCATTTCACGACATTGGCGATGTACACTTTATTGCCGCGTTTTGCGCCGATCGCTGCAAGCATGCTGTCAAGCAGCTTTCCGGCCTGGCCGACGAAAGGCTCGCCCTGGGCATCCTCGTCGGCGCCCGGCCCCTCGCCCACGAACAGCCAGTCGGCATTCTCGTCACCGACCCCGAACACGGCTTTATTGCGCCGGGCATGCAGCTGGCAGGCAGTGCACGACGCCACGCTTACCTTGAGCGCAGGCCAGTCCATGCGCATGATGACACTGCGCCGGTCGTCGGCTGCCGCGATGGAAGGTGTTTGCGGCGCGGGTCGCGCAACGGGCTGTGATGCAGGTTGTGATGCGGCGATCTCGGCCTGCGGATGCATGTCCCCCGCGGCCACGCCAACCTCAGCAGCGGCGCCCGCAGGCGCTGGCATCCGCAGGCGCCATGTCGGCGCAAGCCCCATCTCCTCGAGCATCAGCTCGCGGCGCGTCTTCAATTGCGGGCTCCGGACATGCTGGTCACACCGTTCCTTTCGCATCAAGCACGAGTTCCATGACGATCGCATCCTCGCTACCGCCCCGGGCAGGGTAATAGCCGCGGCGCACCCCGATTCTGGAAAACCCGGCACGCGCATAAAGCGCGAGCGCCGCAACATTGGAAGGCCGGACCTCGAGAAATATCCTCGCCACCGTGCAATCGCGGGCATGCCCGACAATGAAGCGCAACAGCTCGCTGCCCAGGCCGCGCTGCTGCCATTGCACCGCGACGCTCAGGTTGAGCAGATGCGCTTCGCCGGCAGCGATCATTACCACGCTGTATCCGGTCATCATGCCGCCGCACTCGACCACCCAGCAATGATAGCCTGCCGCCAGCGAATCACTGAAATTGCCGCGGGTCCACGGATGCGGATAAATCGCCTGCTCTATCGCCATCACCGCATCAAGATCAAGCGCCGTCATGCGACGATAGCGGGGACTGATGTCGAGACGGGCGCTCATCGCATTTATCGCTCGTCGCTGCGCAGCGCGACCTTGTCACGCACGTAAACGGGTGCCGCGGCCGCGGCATCCAGGACCTTCCCTGCCGCGAACAGTGGCGCCGCCAGCACCGCGATCTCGCGCGCATGCGGATAAACGCCGGACGAGACCCCGCACAGGCGGCCGGCATAGCGCCCCATCAACGCCTCCCGGTAAGCCTCGAACCCGCTGCCGCAGCCATGCCACTGGCCGTCCGGTAGCAGCGGCGCATCGGCAGGCGACCACACACCGGGAGCGCATACCGTTTCCCACCCCGCTGCGGATTTCTCATAGGCGGCATGATAAATCTCGCGCATCCTCGCATCCATGCAGCATACGACACGCGGCTCCCGTGTAGCGCTCGCCATCGCCAGCAGGGTGTCGACGCCGACCACCGGCAATTCTGCAGCAAATGCCAGGCCCTGCGCCGCGCCGCAGGCTATGCGCAACCCCGTGAACGAACCCGGTCCCTGGCCGAATGCAATGCCGTCGAGTCCCGTCACCCGCAAGCGGCTGCCGTCCAGCACTTCGTCAACCATGTCCAGCAGCAGTTCGGAATGGCGCTGTCCGGCGAGCGTTTCGCGCGCATCGATCTCGCCGTCCCGCCACAGTGCAACGGAGCAGTATTCGCTGGAGGTGTCGAGGGCAAGAATTTTCAAACCGGTGTTACCTGAAGAAACGCGCCAAGCGCACGGAAGCGCCCTATTCTAGCCCATCCGCCCCTGTGCAAGTCCCCCGCAAGAATGGCGCCGCACAGCGGTTTCGGCTAACATCGCCGCTTTCTGAACGGAACATGCAATGGCAACGCGCGAATACAGAATTGCGGCAATTCCCGGGGACGGCATAGGCATTGAAGTCATTGCGGCCGGACTCAGGGTGCTCGAAGTACTGGCCGGGCGGGACAAGGGTTTCAAGCTCAAGGTAGAGCACTTCCCGTGGAGCAGCGACTACTACCTGAAAAACGGCCATTACATTCCGGCGGGCGGGCTCGACCAGCTCAGGAAATTCGACGCCATATTCTTCGGCGCGGTGGGCGCCCCCGACGTCCCGGATCACGTGTCGCTGTGGGGACTGCGCCTGCCCATCTGCCAGGGCTTCGACCAGTACGCCAACGTGCGCCCGGCGCGCGTGCTGCCGGGAGTCAAGAGCCCGCTCGTCAACGGCGAGCGGATTGACTGGGTGATCATCCGCGAAAACTCCGAGGGCGAATACTCAGGCAGCGGCGGCCGCGCGCACCGCGGCCTGCCCGAGGAAGTGGCAACGGAAACCTCGATCTTCACGCGCACCGGCGTGGCACGCATACACCGCTTCGCGTTCGAGCTTGCAAGAAAACGTCCGCGCAAACACCTCACGCTGGTCACCAAGTCCAACGCGCAGCGCCACGGCATGGTGATGTGGGACGAGATTTTCTACGAGGTCGCAAAGGACTACCCCGAGGTCGAGACCCGCCGCGTGCTGGTGGACGCCGTGACCACCGACATGGTGCTCAAGCCGCAATCGCTGGACACCGTGGTCGCTTCCAACCTCCACGCCGACATCCTGTCGGATCTGGCTGCAGCACTTTCGGGCAGCCTCGGCATCGCGCCCACCGCGAACCTCAACCCGGAGCGCAAATTCCCGTCCATGTTCGAGCCGATACACGGTTCGGCATTCGACATCACCGGCAAGGGCATTGCCAACCCGGTCGCCACGTTCTGGACCGCTTCAATGATGCTGGAGCACCTGGGCGAGACCGCGGCTGCGGCGCGCCTGATGAAGGCCGTCGAAACCGTCACCGCAAGGCGCATCCACACCCCGGATCTCGGCGGAGAAGCCACCACGGACATCGTTACCGAAGCCGTCTGCGACAGCCTGTAGACCCGGAAAAAATCCACGGCGGACTGCCACGCCCGCTGCTACAATTGCCGTTGCTTATGGCCAGATGAATCATGGCAAAACCGTGGCTGCCGGCGCAATGGCGACAGTCCGGCATATTGGGTAGGCCAAAATGAAAAAAGTCGTCGAATTCATCCAATCGTTCGCCGTCATCGCGCTGGTGCTCGCCGGCATCGGCGGCATTTCTTACAACATGTTCCGCGACAATGGCTGGATGGAGGCCATAATCGGCAAGCTGTGGGATATCGGCACCCGTCACACCCTGTTCGCGGTGTTCGTGGCGATTGCCGCCACCATCGTGTTCACCATCTGGCGGCGCGGCAAGGCGGTGCATGGCAGAACGAGCAAACTGCCCGACCTCATCGTCTACGCAGTCATGGTCGCAGGCGTATATTTTATCGGACTCTATTTCATCACTGGCCACATCTAGCGCGCGGCGCCCGCCGCGTGCCCTCCCTATCCCCTTACCCCTTTAGTTCACGGTAAAGCTTGTCGTCGACTTCGATGCCGTCGTGGTGCGCAATTTCGCGCATTTTCACGCGGCGCGCACCGGGCAGGCGCACGTTTTCGTCCTCCAGCATGGCCTCGACCAGGGTTTCCACGCGCTCCAGGTAAGCCAAGTCTCCGGCAAGCGCGCCGGGATCTATCGCCACGAACAGCTGGCCGAGCCGCAACGGCCGCCCCTGCGCCAGATGCAGCGACTCGACTTCGTGCGACAGGGCAGCGCCAGTCAGCACGCAGCATAATATTTCCACGGCCAATGCCAGCATGGTGCCCTTCAGCCCGCCCACGGCATGCAGGCTGCCGCCGACCAGGATGCGCTGCGGATCGGTCGTGGGCTGCCCTGTGCTGTCCATGCCCCAGCCTTCCGGAATGGCCTTGCCGGCGTTGGCCAGTAGCATGATCTGGCCGCGCGTGACCTGCGTGAGCGACATGTCGACAGTAATCGGTGCGCTATCGCGACGCGGAAACACCGCCGCTACCGGATTGGTGCCCAGCAGCGCGCGCCTGCCGCCCCACGGCACTATCCCAGCCGGCGCATTGCTGAACGCAAGTCCGACCAGGCCTGCCGCGGCGAGCGGCTCGAGCAGCACGCCCAGCGCGCCACTGTGATGGCTGTTGGTGACACCGGCGATGGCCGCGCCATGACGCTTCGCGCGCTTCAGCGCCGCGCCCACCGCCAGTTCGCAAGCCGCGAAACCCAGCCCGTTGCCGGCATCGACCAGGCAGGCCGCAGGCCGCGGCTTGCGCACGATGCGCGGCACGGCACGGCCGTTGGCACGGCCTGACCTGAGATGGGCAACATAGGTCGGAATGCGCGACACGCCATGCGTGCCCAGTCCCTGCGCATCGGCCGCCACCAGGCAGCGCGCCGCCGATGCCGCCATCGCCTTGGAAGCCCCTGCTGTGCGCAGGGCACGTGCAGCCAGCGCCTCGAGTTCCGGCAAGCTCAGGCGCGGCATGTCAATTCTCGTTGGGCCTGCGCCACCGCCATCGTCGGCGAAAAGGCCAGCGCCATCGCAAGCAGGCCAATTTTCACGGTGTGCATGCAGCCCCTCCTTGAATTAATCTAACTATTTAATTTATTTTATAAAAATAATATTTTCTGCTGCGTATCTGGCTATCGTCGCCGCGTCATAGCCCAGCCCGGCGAGCACTTCGCGCGTGTGCTCACCCACTTTCGGGATGTCGATCCGCGTGCCGAAGCGTGCGCCGTCCATTTCTATCGGCAGACTGGGTACCTTGGTCGGCGTGCCGTTGGGCAGCGTGACCGGCGTCAGCCCGCCGGATGCATTGAGATGGGGATCGTCGAACAGGTCTTCCGGTTTGGCGATGGGCGCGAATGGCAGGCCCAGCTTCTCGCACTTGTCCATCAGTTCCTGCTTGTGCATGCGCGAGAAGATTTCTTTCACGACGGGCAGGATGCGCGGTCGCGCCTCGACGCGCTGCGGGTTGGTCTTGAGCGACGGATCGTCGAGGAGGCTGCGCAACCCGAACGCCTCGCAGAAGATTTTCCACTGGGTGTCGGTCACCACGCCAACGAACACCAGTTCGCCCTCGCTGGTCTTGAAATTGTCGTAAAGCGCCCACGCGCGAACGCGGTCGGGCATGGGCGACACCGGCTTGCCCGTCGCCAGCCCTTCCATCATGTGCTGCGCCATCAGGAAGGCATTGTTCTCGAACAGCGCGCTCTGCACATACTGGCCCTTGCCGGTGGCATGGCGCTGATTCAGTGCGGCGAGAATCGCCACCGCACCGAACACGCCCCCCATCACGTCATTCACCGAAGCGCCGGCACGCAGCGGCCCGAAGCGCCCGCCGGTCATGTAGGCGAGCCCCCCCATCATCTGCACCACTTCGTCGAGCCCGGTGCGATGCTCGTAAGGGCCCGGCAGGAATCCCTTGAGCGAACAGTAGACCACCTCCGGCTTGAGCTTTTTGACCGCCTCGTAGCCAAAACCCAGTTTGTCCATCGCGCCAGGGCGGAAATTTTCGGTCACGACATCGGCGCTGGTGATCAGCTTCAGCACCGCCTCGCGGCCCTGCGGCGACTTCAGATCGACCGCGAGGCTTTTCTTGTTGCGGTTGTACGTCGGAAAAAATCCCGCGCCCGAGGCGACCAGCTTGCGCGTGTGATCGCCGTCCAGCGGTTCGACCTTGATCACTTCGGCCCCGAGATCGGCCAGCACCAGCCCGCAGGTCGGCCCCATGACCACATGACAGAACTCGGCGACGCGGACGCCTGCGAGCGGCAAAGATTGCGACATGACTTCTCCTTATTTTCCCGCCGATGCGGGGACAAACCCCTTGGTCACCCCGGCCAGCGGCACATAGCCGTAAAGCGGCTCGCCGGGGATGCCTTCCTCCAGAATACTGCGCATGGCCAGCAGCTTGTCGAGGTTGATGCCGGTGCGCAGTCCCATGGACTCAAGCATGAACACCAGATCCTCGGTGACAATATTGCCCGATGCGCCCGGCGCGAACGGGCAACCTCCCAGTCCGCCAAGCGAGCTGTCGAAGGTGGTGACGCCGACTTCCAGTGCCGCCACCACGTTGGCCAGTCCCAGGCCGCGCGTATTGTGCAGATGGGCGCCGGAAAGCTTGTCGCCTATGGCGGCGCGCACTTTCCTGAACACACGGCGGATCTGTTCGGGATTGGCGTAGCCGGTGGTATCGGCGAGCCCGACCTCGTCGCAGCCGGCCTCGACCGACGCCACCGCCATGCGCACGACCTCGTCTTCGCTCACTGCACCCTCTATGGTGCAGCCGAACACCGTGGACAACCCGGATTCTATTTTCGGCCGCCGCTCCAGCGGCAGGCTGTCGCGGAATTCGCAGATTTTTCTCGCGCTGGCGATGGCCTCGTCGGGCGTCATGCGCACATTGGCCAGGCTGTGCGATTCCGACACCGAAATCGTCAGCGTCAGCTTGTGCACCCCGGCCTCCATCGCGCGCTGCGCGCCCTTGAAATTGGGTGCCAGCGCCGCAACGTGCAATCCCGGTATGGTGCGCGCATGCGCCACGATTTCAGCCGCATCCGCCATCTGCGGTATCAGCCTGGGCGGCACGAAAGAACACACCTCGATCTCGCGCAAACCGGCCTGGGCCGCGGCGCTGATCCATTTCTTCTTGTATTCGGTGGGCATGAACTGCCTGGTGTTCTGCAAACCATCACGCGGCCCCACTTCGCTCACCAGAACGTCAATACCGTCCATCATGCTTGCCTCCATATCCTGCTTGTTTCATGAAACAATCCCGGCCCGCGCTTCAATCGGCCTTGATGACGGCAGACCAGTGGTCCATTTCGTCGTTAACCAGCCTGGCCGCTTGCTGCGGGGTATTGCCGACCGTAAAAGGAACGCCCGGTGTTGTCAATCGCCCTCATGCCGCAGACAATGCGCTTCGGGCAGCCGGCGATTAGCGCGATCGCTGCCCATCAATCCACCTATCGACAAAGAAAGGCATCCCATGAGCAACGCCATCAAACGCAGCAGTCCCGGCCCCAGCCTGAGCCGGCTGGTCGAGTTCGGCAATCTGGTTTTTGTCGCCGGCACCACTGCCGACAACAAGGCCGCCGGCTGCAAGGCGCAGACCGAGGAAGTGCTGAAAAAAATAGACGCCTTCCTCGCCGCGGGCGGCAGCGACAAGTCAAAAATCCTTTGGTGCAACGTATGGGTTACCGACATCCGCGAGAAAGACCAGATGGACGCGGCATGGCAGGCGTGGATTCCCGCAGATGCCAAACCGGCACGCGCCACGGTCGAGGCGCGGCTTGCCACGCCCGACACCCGGGTGGAGATCATGATGATCGCGGCAAAATAGCTGCAGCGAGGCGCTCCGGTTTGCCGCGACGCCCCAGTTCCTGCAGAATCACGGTTGCGCGCCCTTCCCGGGCGCGCAGTTTTTCAGCAGGCCACATCTTCAATCCGCACGAAAGGAAGCGCACATGTCCGACATCATCCGCCACGATCCCGACAAGAAACTCTCCGATGCAGTCGAATACAACGGACTCCTCTATCTCGCCGGACAGGTGGCGGAAGATACCTCGGCCGGCATGAAAGCCCAGACCGAGAGCGTGCTGCGCCAGATCGATGCCCTGCTGCGCAAATGCGGCAGCAGCAAGTCGCGCATTCTCACCGCCACCGTATACGTGGCCGACATGAAGCAGAAACCGCAGATGGACGAGGCATGGCTGGCATGGGTGGATCGGGCTGGCCCGCCCGCGCGCGCCACGGTCGAAGCAAAACTCGGCACGCCCGACACCCTGGTCGAGATCATGTGCACGGCGGCGAAGTAAGGCGCCTGCCAGGAGAACCTCTATGTCCGAACTACTCGGGAATATCAAGGCGCTGACCTTCGACGTCTTTGGCACCTGCGTCGATTTTCGCGGCAGCATCGTCAAGGAATGCCGCGCCCTGGGCAAGGCCAAGGGGCTGCGGGTCAACTGGGGAAAATTCGCCGACGCCTGGCGCGCCGGCTACAAGCCGGCCATGGACCGTGTGCGCTCGGGCGATCTGCCGTGGACCAAGATCGACGTCCTGCACCGCATGATCCTCGACGACATTCTGCAGAAGTTCCGCATCGCCGATGCCCTGACCGAAGAAGAAAAAGTCCACCTCAACCTGGTCTGGCACCGTCTCAAGCCCTGGCCCGATACCGTGAAGGGCCTGAAACGGCTCAAGCAGCGCTACATCCTTGCCACGCTGTCCAACGGCAACACCGCGCTGCTGGTCAATATGGCGAAATTCGGCGGGCTGCCGTGGGACTGCGTGTTCTCTTCAGAAACCTTCCATCACTACAAGCCTGACCCGGAAACCTATCTTGGCGCCGCCGGGCTGCTCGACCTGGAACCGGGACAGATAATGATGGTGGCCGCGCACAAGCACGACCTGCGCAGCGCAGCCAGGTACGGCCTGAAAACCGCTTTCGTGCGTCGGCCACATGAACATGGCCGCAATACCGGCACCGATCTCGCCGACGACCCGGCGTTCACCGTCAACGCCGACGACTTCAACGATCTCGCCGCCAAGCTCGGTTGCTAGCGGCAGCGGCGCAGCCGGCAGACGCTATTCGCCGCGCCGGCTGCTTTTGATTTCGATGCCGGCCATTTTCGCCAGATCACGGTGTATGCGTGACACGCGCTCGATCTGGCCCTTGGCGGGGAAGCGCTCGTAAAAACCCTCCGCGCGGAACGCGCGGGCCTGCGCCCGCCAGGGTGCGAGCCGCTCTTCCCAGCGCTTGATGCGGCCATCGGCGGGATCGGCATCGGCCCGCGCCAGGTCCACGCACACCCGTATCATGGCCTTCAGCGTCACCGGCTTGGTGACCATGTAGGCATCATTGCCCCAGGCGTCGCCCCACACCTTCTGCGCCGCCTTGAGAAAATCGCGGATGATGCCGTAATAGCGCTCGCCCTCGCGGTAGACGTTGCTGACCTTGATGATTTTCTTCCAGTCGCCGCTGACCCAGCGGTGTATCTCGTTGAACAGTTCGGCCTGCAATATCCACTTGTCCTGCTGGCTGCGCCCGCCCAGACGATTGATACGGTAGCGCAGCGGGCTGTCGCCCTCGCTGTAAAGGTCTTCGACCATGCGCGCGGCGAAACGCTTGTCCGGATCTGCCCACGATACCCGCTCATAAAGGTCGACCAGATGGCTTTTGTTGATGCGGGTGGGCGTGGAATTGATGATGACGAACATCTCTGCCGCAAAATCTTCGCTCTTGCCGTCGAATATCACGCACGGCACATTGATGCTCGACGCCTCCGCCGGATGCTCCTTGAGGTAAAAACGCAGCGCCGCCAGGCGATGCTGGCCGTCGATGATCAGATATTTTGAATCGGGTTCCTGCAGGTGGCCGACGCTGTCCTGCCCGCTCAGGGCGGTGAAGCGCAACTGCTCGGCGGTGAACAGCAATACCGTGCCGGGGATGGGCGGCTGGCTGACCGCCATTTCGTAGAAATTCTTCAGCTGGCGCACCTTTGCACGCGACAGCAGGCGCTGAAACGCCTCGTCGGTGCGCTCGATACGGGCGATGAACTGGGCGATTTCGTCGTTGTGCGGGATGTTCTGCGGCGCGATCTCCTCGCCTTCGCCATAAAAACGGCTTATGAAACGCACCTTATCCAGGACATCCCTGGCGGGATAGCTGGCGAAATAGAAAATTCCGTCTTTCTGGCGTATCCGCGTTGCAAGCATGATGCTGTCTCCCGGCTCGTTCCTGATTCGAAAATCGGGGCGCCATCGGGCAGTAATGGGATGGCCGATGACCCCGTCATTCTAGCTGCCATTTGCGGATAAGGGGAGATAAGAGGAGGTAAGACGAGGAATACAAGGCAAATTCCCGGAGTGCAATGCAGCAAAACCCCCAACGGACCGGTATGCCCATGGCATTCGCAGCGCCAGGCACCCGATTCCGGGCAAAAACAGGCGCAGCTATGCCTTGAGCAAATCGACAGGACGGTAGCGGTCACCCAGGGCGGTCACGGAATCCACACTCCACCAGCGGTCGAGAACCGTGGCATACAACTCGCGAAAATCCACCGTAAACGGCAGGTTACCGTTGCCGTCGAGCCGGTCCAGTGCCGGTGGCGGCCCGTACAGCCCGCCCCGCACCCGGCCGCCAAGCACGAAATGGGTGTTCGCAGTGCCGTGATCGGTGCCGCCACTGTGGTTCTGCCGCGGTCGGCGGCCGAACTCTGAATAAGTCATGATCAGCGCCGAATCCCAGCGCCCGATTGCGACCAGCGCCCGGCGCAGAGCCGCCAGGCCCTGCGCCAGATCCCCCAGCAGTCGGGCATGCACGGCCTGCTGGTCGCCATGCGTGTCAAAACCGTTGAACGAAATTTTCAGTGCGGCGATTCCGGTTTCGCTGGCCACCTGGTGTGCCGCCGTTCTCACGGCATTGCCGAACGCGCTGTGCGGAAATTCGCCACGCAAGGCACGGCCGGGACGCAGGCTGGACGCCGCACCCCCCATTTGCTGCACCGGCATCACCACGCCCGGCCGGCGCGACAGACGCCCGCCATCACCCAAGGCGATGATCCGCGTGCCGCCACCGGAAAATGATCCGCGTTCGGCACCGTCTATCCCTGCTCCCTCGGCTGCAAATGTCCCGGGGATGGGCGCTCGCATTCCGGCGCGCGCCAGCCAGCCCTCCCGCAGGTACTCGGCGCTTTTCGACGCCGTATCCCAGATTTCGATGGCGCGGAAGTGCGACAGGCTCGCGTCCGGATAGCCGATGTTGCGCACAACGGCAAGCTCGCGCCGCTGCCACAGCGGCAACAACGGCAACAGCGCGGGGTGCAAGCCGGTGACGTCGTCGAGCTGCAGCACCTGGTCGCGCGCGATGGCGAGTTGCGGGCGCAGGCTGTAATACACCCGGTCGGAATACGGTACTACGCTGTTCAGCCCGTCGTTGCCACCCTGCAATTCCACCAATATCAGGAGATTGCCGCATTCGTTGCCACGCGCGGCGAATACCAGGGGCGGATTTACCGCCGCCGCCAGCGACGCGGCGCCCGCCGCCAGAAACTCGCGTCTATCCACCCACTGCCTCCCAGAATCGGCATCCGTCGCCGCACGGTGAGGATGCTACCTCATCGCGTGCGCAGCCGCGACATGGACGCGGATGCATGGTGGCAAAACTGGCGCCAGGAAAGAATCAGCGCCTGCGGTCGCGCCGGTAAATCTCGCGATCCGCCTGATCGATGTCACGGCGCAGGTCGCGGCGTTCGTCGTCAGTGAGCCTGTGGGGTGGCCGTTGGTCGCGCTCCGGCGCGACGCGGCGCTCGCGCCGCATGTCGCGCTGGTCGTACTGCGCAGGCCCGCGCGGCTGTCCGCGCTGCCCCTGTCCCTGCACAGCTGGAGCATAGCCCCAGGATGCCGCAACAGAGGGCAGTGACGACATCGCCACCATGCCTGCAATCAGCGCAATCCACCACCTGCTCATTGACCACTCCTTTGTGACGGCATACGCCGTCGCCAGTTGCCCCGCTGCGAGGCCCGCAAGGACCCCGCAGCTCCGGCGCTATCCGCTAGCGCAGGGGAATGTACACGTTGGGAAGCACCACGTGTATGCCCGGCGCGGGAGGCGCATAAGTATAGACATAATGGGGCGCATAGTGCCGCTCATACACCCGTACCGGCGGGTAATAATGATACACACGCTTCTCGTAATGCCGGTAATGATGGCCATGGTGGTGTTTCTTCCAGTGGCCATGCCCGTGGCCGCGGTCAGCCAGCGCAGGGGTCGCTGCGCCAAGGATTGCGGCTGCCAATATGCCCGTTACCAGTTTCCGTTTCATGACGTTCTCCTCATTGATAAAGCTCCCCTGCTCTATCCGTTATATCTTTTTTGCGGGATGCTGCGTTTCGACTACGCCCCGATAGTAATTGCTTTGATGCCGTCCGCGCCCGGGGTGCAGCATGCTTTTTGTAACAATTTGTTTCGCACGCAAGCCCGGCAACAAAGTTTTACAAAAATATGGAACAGATACAGATAAATAGATAGCATTAGCGCATGACTGAAATCAAAACGAAAATCCTTGTTGTCGACGATGACGCGCGCCTGCGCGACCTGCTCAACCGCTACCTGGGCGAGCAGGGTTTCAGTGTGCGCGCGGTGGCCGACAGCGCCGACATGAACCGCCATCTTGCGCGGGAGCGCTACGACCTGATGGTGCTCGACCTGATGCTGCCGGGAGAAGACGGCCTGTCGATCTGCCGGCGCCTGCGCGGCGGCAACGAGAACATGCCCATCATCATGCTGACCGCGAAAGGGGACGATGTCGATCGCATCGTCGGCCTCGAAGTCGGCGCCGATGACTACCTGCCCAAGCCGTTCAACCCGCGCGAACTCGTCGCGCGCATCCAGGCGGTGCTGCGCCGGCGCCCGGCGACAGCGCCGCCCGGCGCTCCCAGCACCGAAGTCGAGATCGCGGAATTCGGCGCGTTCCGCCTCAATCTCGCGGCGCGCAGCCTGTCCAGGAACGGCGAGGACGTGCCGCTCACTACCGGCGAATTTGCGCTGCTCAAGGTGCTGGTGCAGCATCCGCGCACGCCACTGTCGCGCGACAAGCTGATGGAGCTGGCGCGCGGCCGCGAATTCGGCGCATTCGACCGCAGCATAGACGTGCAGGTATCGCGGTTGCGGCGCCTCATCGAACCCGATCCTGCCAAACCGGTGCACATCCAGACCGTATGGGGCTTCGGCTACGTATTCATTCCCGATGGAAAAAGCACCGGGCAGTAAGCAGCAATCATGATTGCCGCTCCCCCACAGTTCGCACTTCCAGCTCCGCGTCTGACGCCCCGCCGCCCGCGCCCATGATGCTTTGGCCGCGCACACTGTTGTGGCGCAGCGTGCTGCTCATCGCGCTGCTGCTGATCGTCGCCCACCTCGCGTGGCTGCAGATCTTCCGCGTGTCCGAGCGCGAACCGCGGGCGCTGCAGGTCGCACAACAGATCGTGAGCGTGATCAACCTGACGCGTGCTGCGCTGATCACGGCCCAGCCTGACAAGCGCCTGGGCCTGCTGCGCGAGCTGTCGCAGAACGAGGGCATACAGGTCTATCTCGCCGAACCCGGTGAAGCGGTGCCGCCTCTGCCGGACAGCGCATTCCTGCGGCTGGTCGCGAGCGAATTGCAGCTGCGCCTCGGGCCCGAGACGCGCATGACCGTCTCCCGCGACGGCATCCGCGGCGTATGGGTGAGCTTCCGCATAGACGACGACGAATACTGGGTGATGCTGCCGCGCTCGCGCATCGAACGCAACGATCCGCTGCGCTGGATCGGCTGGGGCGCGCTGGCGCTGCTGCTGGCGCTGATCGGCGCCTACCTCATCGTCGCGCGCATTAACCGGCCGCTGCGCGAACTGACGCGCGCCGCGGCGCAGATGGGCCAGGGCAAGACGCCACCCCCCGTGGCGGAATCAGGCCCTTCGGAAATCCAGACGCTGGCGCGCGCGTTCAACCAGATGGCCGCCGATCTCAAGCGTCTGGACGATGAACGCGCGCTGCTGCTGGCCGGCGTCTCGCACGATCTGCGCACGCCGCTGTCGCGCATACGCCTCGGTCTGGAAATGCTGGATACCACCGGCGATCAGGCGCTGAAAGCAGGCATGGTTCAGGATATCCAGGACATCGATGTCTCAATCGGCCAGTTTCTCGATTTCGCGCGGATCGCGGAAACGGAACAGGCAGTGCCCGACTGCGATCTCAATGCGCTCATCAACGGCACGGGTGAACGCTATGCCCGCCTTGGCAAGCCGATAAAGCTGAACCTCGCCCCGCTGCCCCCGGTTGCGCTGCGCCCGGTGGCGATGCAGCGCCTGCTCAACAACCTGATCGAGAATGCGCTGAGACACGGCGGTCCGGATGTGGAAGTGGTCAGCGGCAGGGAACAGGATCGGGTGTTTCTGGAAGTGCTGGACCGGGGACCAGGCATACCCGAGGACAAGGCCGATTACATGCTGCGGCCATTCACGCGATTGGACGCAGCGCGCGGCGGACCCGGCACCGGGCTCGGTCTGGCGATAGTGGACCGCATCGCGCGCATGCATGGCGGCACGGTCAGCCTGCTGCCCCGCGCAGGCGGCGGCCTGCGCGCCCGGATCGAGCTTCCCGTAAAAACCAGCGCTGGCTGAAATCGCTCAGCGCGCAACGACTGTGCGCGGCCTAGCGCCGCACGCGCGAGGACAGGCTGCGCAGGCGCGTCGACAGCACTCTCGCCAGCGCATTCAGCAGATCGCGGGACAGCGCCTGCTCCTCCTTGCCGAATTTCTCGAACTCATGGAATCCGATACGCAGCAGCACGCCATCGCTCGCGCCAGTGACATTTGCCGAACGCGGCTGGCCGTCGAAAAAAGCCTGCTCGCCGACCACGCTGCCAGGACCGATCTGCGCCAGAGGTTCAACGCCACCGGGGCCCGTCGTCGCAACATCCAGCGTGCCGGAGGCCACGAAAAACAGGGAACGATCAAGCGCGCCCTGCTGGATCACGACTTCGCCGGCGCGAAACGGCTGCGGCGTGGTGCGCGCAAGCAATTTTTTCCATTCGCCGGCAGTCCAGTGCGGAACCTGCAGCGCATTCTCGCCGAGAGCCGTGCTGGTCCCTCTTTTGTGCATGAAAACGTCAACGTAATCGGGCGCATTCATTCCGGTCCCCTGTTCACAGCCTTGTTTGACTGGCATGGTACCCGTCTTGCCCCTGCCTTGCAACGCGCTCAGCCCGGATCGCCGGCCGCCAGAGGCCACCGCCTCAGCACTTCATACCCGGCTCCACGTTCCTGGCGCAACGACTGTACCAGCACGAATTCGCTCACCGCCCAGCGTATGGCCGCCATCTGCAGCCTTGCCGGTGCGCACCGGGCGTTGCGCAGCAGGGTAATGTGCGGTACGTAGGCGCGAGGTTCAAGCCGGAATCCCGCGCCGGCAAGCCCGGACTCGAGTCCTGCCACAAGGCTGCACAACGCCCCGGGACACTGCGCCGGCCCCGACCAGAGGATGCGATTATGCCGCCAGTAGCCGAGAACGCCGACTTCGAAGTCAAAACGCGGCGCGACAATGCCCCCGGCTGCGCAGCATGCGTCCTCAAGCCGCGTGGCCGCCACATCTCCCAGAAACACCAGGGTCAGGTGAATATTGGCAGCGGGCACGGCGCGTCCGCCGCATTCGGCCTGCAGCGCGCCGGCAAGCCCGCCAAGCGCGTCACGCGCGGCATCATCCGGCCACAGCGCGAAAAACAGGCGCATATTGCCGCTCGCTGCCGCTCAGTCGCTCGAATCCGTCCTGCGCTCGGTAATCAGCGCAACGGCCTCGGCGGCAATGCCCTCGCCGCGACCGGCAAAGCCCAGCCGCTCCGTGGTTTTGGCCTTGACGCTCACTTCATCTGTGCCAATGTTAAGGTCGGCCGCGATATTTTCGCGCATGCGGCTGATGAAAGGTGCCATTTTGGGTGCCTGGGCGATGATCGTGGCGTCGATATTGACGACCCGCCAGTTGCGCCTTGCCAGCAGCAGCGCCACCTCCTTCAGCAGTCTGCGGCTGTCTATGCCCATGTAGCGCGCGTCGGTATCGGGGAAATGTGTGCCGATGTCGCCAAGCGCCGCCGCGCCGATCAGCGCATCGCACACCGCGTGCAGCAGCACGTCGGCATCCGAATGACCGTCGAGCCCTTTCTCGTAAGGAATTTCCACGCCGCCGATGACGAGCTTGCGCCCCGCCACCAGCGCATGAACATCGAAACCTTGTCCGATTCTCATAAAAAGTCCGTTTGGTGCTTCTCTAATTCGGTTTGCTGCTGAGTATCAGTTCGGCCAGTGCGAGGTCTTCAGGGTAAGTGACCTTGAGATTGCGCGCACTGCCCATCACCAGTTTCGGTTTGAGGCCAAGATTCTCGATTGCGCCGGCTTCATCGGTTATCACCGCGGGGCCGGCAGCGCGCAGGGCTTCCAGCAGCAGCCGGTAGCGGAACATCTGCGGCGTCTGCGCCTGCCACAGGTAATCGCGCGGCTCGGTGCGCACCACAAGACCATCGCGGTTGGCGCGCTTGAGGGTGTCGGCGACCGGGATTGCGAGCAGGCCACCGGTCGCATCCTCGCCCACCTCCGCCAGCAGGCGGGACAGGTCCGCGGGATCCAGGCAGGGGCGCGCCGCATCGTGCACCAGCACCCAGTCGGCTGCCGCGATCGCATCGTGCGCCGCCAGCAGGCCGTTGAACACGCTGGCCACACGGGTCTCGCCGCCGCAATAAAGCGGCTCCAGCCTGGGCGCGAAACGGCGCCAGTCGAAGCGTGCGAAACGGGAATCGCCCGGAGCGAGCACCACGAACACCTGCGCAATGCGCGGCTCCGCGCACAGGCGCTCTATGGCGTGGGCAAGCAGGGGCCGGCCTGCCAGCTCAAGGTACTGTTTCGGCAGTTCCGCGCCCATGCGGGCGCCGCCACCGGCGGCGGGAATCAGGGCAAAATGCTTCGGCATGCGGCCACGAGTGTGTTTGAATCTCGCCGCATTGTAACAGCATCATCAAGGGCTTACGCCCTACGCGCCGCATCCTTCACCGCGGGTCTATAATCGATTGGACTTGATTTATCGTACCGCGGCCCGCACTTCAAGATATGGCAAACACCACCCCCGCGCATACCCGGCCACCGGCAGTCGCCGGCATGTTCTATCCCGGCGAGCGGCGCGAACTGGCGCAAACGCTGCATGCCATGCTGGCCGCCGTCCCGGCTCGGGCCCTATCCGCGCCCAAGGCGATCATCGTACCGCATGCCGGATATGTCTATTCCGGCGCGGTCGCCGCCCGCGCTTATGCCCTGCTGGGTCCCGCCCGCACAACGGTGCGCCGCGTGGTGCTGCTCGGTCCCGCGCACCGTGTCGCCGTGCGCGGCCTTGCCCTGCCTGCCGCCGGGGCATTCGCCACCCCGCTGGGCGAGGTGGCGGTTGACCGTGATGCGGGTGAGATCCTGCGCAGGCTGCCGCAAGTCGCCGTGAGCGACGCAGCGCACGCGCTGGAACATTCCCTGGAGGTGCATCTGCCGTTTCTGCAGACCATGCTGGAAAAATTCACGCTGGTGCCGCTGGCGGTCGGCCATGCAGCCCCTGAGGCGGTAGCCGAGGTGCTGGATGTGCTGTGGGGCGGCGCCGAAACGCTGCTCGTCATCAGCAGCGACCTTTCGCACTACCATTCCTACCGGGAGGCGCAGCGCATGGACCGCGTAACCGCCGATGCAATACTCCAATCGCGCGCCGATATTTCACATGAACAGGCGTGCGGCGCCACGCCGGTGAGTGCACTGGCGATCGTCGCGCAACGCCACGGCCTCGTTGCCGAATTGCTCGACCTGCGCAATTCGGGCGACACCGCAGGCGACAAGGAGCGCGTCGTAGGCTATGGCGCTTTCGCCTTTTTTGATCGCACCAACCATGCGCACTGAAGCCGGTTTGATATTGCTGCCCATCGCCCGCGCCGCGATCGCGCACGAACTGGGCAAGCGCCATGCGGCGCACGAGGAGGCGGAATGGCTGCGCGCGCCCGGCGCCAGTTTCATCACGCTCAAGCAGGAAGGCCGGCTGCGCGGCTGCATAGGCACGCTGCGTGCCCACCGCGCGCTGCTCGACGACGTGAAAGCGAACGCCGTTGCCGCCGCGTTTCGCGACCCGCGCTTCAAGCCGCTGACGGCGGGCGAATTCGAGGCCATCGAGCTGGAACTCTCGCTGCTGTCGACGCTGGAACACATCGCTTTTGCTGACGAGCAGCAGGCACTGGCGCAACTGCGCGTCGGCGTCGACGGCGTGGTCTTCGAATATGGCCATCACAGCAGCACCTTCCTGCCGCAGGTGTGGGAGGAGATGAACGACCCTGTCGAATTCCTGTCTCATCTTAAGTACAAGGCCGGGCTGCCGCCGGATTTCTGGGATCCGCAGGTCAGGCTGTCGCGCTACACCGTGAGCAAATGGCGCGAGTCCGACCTCGCCTGAAAACCCCAAGAACCTATTGTTTTCGGCTGACTGCCAACTGATATGCAGACACATCCGGCACGCTGGTGGCACATGCTCGACGACGGGCGCATGCAGTGCGACCTGTGCCCGCGCGACTGCCGCCTGCACGAAGGCCAGCGCGGCGCATGCTTCGTGCGCCAGCGCATCGGCGACCGGATGGCGCTCACCACCTACGGCCGCTCCTCGGGTTTCTGCATCGATCCCATAGAGAAGAAACCGCTCAACCACTTTCACCCCGGATCGAGCGTGCTGTCCTTCGGCACCGCAGGCTGCAACCTCGCCTGCAAGTTCTGCCAGAACTGGGACATCAGCAAGTCGCACGACATGGACCGCCTGATGGACAGGGCATCGCCGCAAGCGATTGCCGCGGCGGCGCTCGAATACGGCGCGCAGAGCGTCGCCTTCACCTACAACGACCCGGTGATCTTCGCCGAATATGCGATGGATGTCGCCGATGCCTGTCACGAACGCGGCATCCACACCGTTGCCGTCACCGCCGGCTACATGCACGATGCGCCACGGCGCGCGTTCTACGCGAAGATGGACGCCGCCAATGTCGATCTCAAGGCTTTCACCGACGAGTTCTATTTCAAGCTGTGCGGCGCGCGCCTGCAGCCCGTGCTCGACACCCTGGTGTATCTCAGGCACGAAACCGCCGTCTGGTTCGAAATCACCACCCTGCTCATCCCCGGCAGGAACGACTCCAGCGCGGAAATCGAGGCCGAGTCACAGTGGATCATGCGCGAACTGGGGCCGGACGTGCCGCTGCATTTCACCGCTTTCCACCCTGATTACAAGATGGGCGACACCGCGGCCACACCCGCGGCCACGCTCACCCGCGCGCGCAGGATCGCGCTCGACGCCGGCCTGCATTACGTCTACACAGGCAACGTGCATGACAGCGCCGGCGGCAGCACCTGCTGCCCTTCATGCAGGACAGTGCTCATCGTGCGCGACTGGTACCGCATCGATGCCTGCCGCGTCACGCCGCTGGGCAACTGCCCGGACTGTGGCGCAGCCATCGCCGGGCGCTATGGCAACTTCGGCAAACCCTTTGGCCCGCGGCGCATCCCGGTCACGATCTGCTAGACGGCCTGATCCCGACCGCAGGGCAGGCTTACTGAGCCTCTCTGGTGAGAGAAACACCCATCTGCCCGGGAACGAAAAACTGGAATTTGCTGCGTCCTGTTTTCTTGGCGCTATACATGGCGGCATCGGCATTGTTCATGAGGGTATTCAGATCCTCCCCGTCGCGCGGATAAACGCCGATGCCGATGCTGCACGAAATGCCCAGTTCGAGATTTTCGACGAAAAACGGCCGTGAAAGCGTCTCAATAATCTTGCTGCTGATCATCGCCGCCTCGTCAGCGTGGCCGATCTGATGCAGCACCACAACAAACTCGTCGCCGCCCGTACGCGCGACCGTATCGTCCTTTCGAACGCAACCCACAAGACGGTCCGCAACCGCTGTCAGCAGCATGTCTCCGACACGGTGACCGTACGAATCGTTGACCGGCTTGAACCTGTCGAGATCGACAAACATCAAGGCGAAGGATTTGCCATTTCTCCCGGCGCGGGAGACGGCCTGGTCCAGCCGGTCTCTCAGCAAAAAGCGGTTGGGCAGGCCGGTCAGGCCGTCGTAGAGGGCAACGTTGCGTAATTGCTCATTGGCAACCTGCAGCGAATCCGCGAGCTTGGCGGTATGCGCCGCAAAATGCGCGTCGAGCGCGGATATTCCGAGCGTCACCAGCATGATGCTCACCGTCGTGATGCCGATGATGACCGCGAGCGTGGCGCTGTCCATGCCCGCGGTGGAGTCGACCGCCAGGCAGATGCTGTCGGGGGCAAATTGTGCGGCCGCCATGCCCGTGTAATGCATGCCGGTGATCGCAAGCCCCATCACTATTGCACTGCCCAGTTTCGCCAGGATGCCGGTGAAGGAATACTCCTGCCGCAGCTTGAAGGCAATCCACAACGCGGCCAGCGATGCAGTGATCGCGATGATCACCGATGCAATGAACAGCGCCGGATCATACTGGACCGGCGGCGACATCTGCATAGCAAACATGCCGGTGTAGTGCATGGCGCAGATACCGATGCCCATCAAGGTCGCGCCAACGGTAATGTTTTCGCGGGTCAGCGCCGGGCGTTTTACCACCAGCAAGGCGACGCCCGACACGGCGATGGCGATGAACATCGACAGCATGGTGATCGGAAAATCGTAGGCCATGGGAATGGGCAACCGGAATGCGAGCATGCCGATGAAATGCATCGACCAGATGCCTATGCCCATGGAAACGGCGCCGCCGAGCAACCAAAGCCACGCGCTCCTGCCGCGCCCGGAGCTCACCCGCCCTGCCAGTTCCAGAGCGGTGCAGGAAGCGATGATTGCGACCACCACGGAAAGTGCTACCAGCTTGAGGTCGTACACGCCGGTCATGTCATCTCCTCGTTAAGTCCCCTGTGACTGATCTTTTTATATGTCGCAGGCCCAGCTGGCTCGAGTTGCCGCCGCCGGGATGGCGCCGCAGGCGCAAATCGACTGCCCGAGATTGTAGTGAACTTATCGGATTTGGCAACAATGGAACAGTAATATTCTGATGCCAAATACCAGAGCAGCCTGTATCTCATATCGAGAGCCGAAGCGAGCCGGTATAATAGCGCCCTCCGAATTCATATCATGTTGATTTCCAAGCAATTTCCGTCTCCCGGACAGCGCTTGACGCTGCCCGCCCCGCACGGTTCAGCAGATGCGCTGGCACTCGCCCAGCTGGCGGCGCGCGCGCGACCGCTGCTGGTCATCACCGAAAGCGCCTGGCACGCGCAGCGCCTGCTCGAGGAAATCCCGTTCTTCGCACCCCAGCTCAAGGTGCACCTGCTGCCCGACTGGGAAACGCTGCCTTACGACCACTTCTCGCCGCACCACGACCTGGTTTCGGAACGGCTGGCCACGCTCTACCAGATGACGCGCAGCGAATTCGACATTGCCATCGCGCCCGTCACCACTGCGCTTTACCGGCTGGCGCCAGCGGAATACCTCGCCGCCAACACCTTTTTCTTCAAGCAGGGCAGCCGGCTCGCCGCCAGCGAGTTGCGCAAGCAGCTCACTCTCGCCGGCTATACCCACGTCACCCAGGTGGTGGCGCCCGGCGAATACAGCTTCCGCGGCGGCCTCATCGACCTGTTTCCCATGGGCAGCGCCCTGCCCTACCGCCTTGACCTGTTCGACGAGGAAATCGAATCCATCCGCAGCTTCGACGTCGACACCCAGCGCAGCATCTACAAGGTCAACGAGGTGCGCCTGCTGCCGGCGCGCGAATTTCCGCTCGACGAAACGGGGCAGACGCGCTTTCGCCGCAATTTCCGCGAGCGCTTCGAGGGCGACCCCTCGCGCAGCCGCGTCTACAAGGACATCTCCAAGGGCGTGCCCACAGCCGGTGTCGAATACTATCTGCCGCTGTTTTTCGACAGCACCGCCATCATCACCGACTACCTGCCGCAGAACACGCTGGTGTGCCTGCAGGGAAACCTGATGCAGGCGATAGAGCAGTTCTGGACCGATACGCAGTCGCGCCACGCCATGCTGCGCGGCGACCTGGCCAACCCGGTGCTGCCGCCGAACGAACTGTTCCTGACGGCCGATGCGTTTTTCGGCGCCATCAAGCCTTTCGCACGGGTCGAACTGAGTTCCACCTCCTCCTCGACGGAGGAAGGCCGGGACGAAAGCGCGGCAACACCTCCCGCCTCACGCCTGCCGCCTGTCCCGCCAGCGGCGACCACGCCGCTGCCGCCGCTGGCAGTCGAGCGCCGCGCCGACAATCCGCTGCACAGCCTGCAGGATTTTGTCGCCGCCTTTCCCGGCCGCGTGCTGCTGCTGGCCGAAAGCCTGGGCCGGCGCGAAACCATGCTCGATTACCTGCGCGAGCACGGGCTCAAGCCTGCGCCTGCCGCCGACTTCGCGCAGTTCATGGCCGGCAGCGACAGGCTGATGCTGGGCAGCGGCCCGGTCTACTCGGGTTTCATCCTCGTTGAAGAGCGGATTGCGGTCGTCACCGAGAACGAGCTCTACGCCGCGCAGGTGCGCAACAGGGCGCAGCGCGAAACCCGGCGCACCACTGCCGAGGGCATGCTGCGCGACCTGTCCGAAGTCAAGATCGGCGACCCGGTGGTGCACGAGCAGCACGGCATCGGCCGCTATCTCGGCCTGCACAACATGGATCTGGGCGAAGGCGAGATGGAATTCCTCACCCTCGAATACGCCAACAAGGACAAGCTCTACGTGCCGGTGTCCAGCCTGCACCTCATCAGCCGCTACAGCGGCGCGGCGCCCGAGCAGGCGCCGCTGCACCAGCTCGGCAGCGGGCAGTGGGACAAGGCCCGCAAGAAAGCCGCGGCGCAGGTGCGCGACACCGCCGCCGAACTGCTCAACCTCTATGCCCAGCGCGCCACGCGCCAGGGCCATGCCTTCCAGGTCCGCCAGCATGACTACGAGGCTTTCTGCGAAGGCTTTCCCTTCGAGGAAACGCCCGACCAGGCCGCGGCGGTCAAGGCCACGCTGGAAGACCTGAAGAGCGGCAAGCCCATGGACCGCCTGGTATGCGGCGACGTCGGCTTCGGCAAGACCGAAGTGGCGCTGCGCGCGGCCTTCGTCGCGGTCGCCGACGGCAAGCAGGTGGCGGTGCTGGTGCCCACCACCCTGCTTGCCGAGCAGCATTTCAACACCTTCTCCGACCGCTTCGCGCAGGTTGAGGATGCGTGGCCGGTGAAAATCGCCGAGCTGTCCCGCTTCCGCTCGGCGAAAGAATCCGCAGCCGCCCTGCAGGGCATCGCCGAGGGCCGCATCGACATCGCCATCGGCACCCATGCCCTGATCGCGCGCGGCGTCAAGTTCAAGAACCTGGGACTGGTGATCATCGACGAGGAGCACCGCTTCGGCGTGCGCCAGAAGGAGAAGCTCAAGGCGCTGCGCGCCGAGGTCGACGTGCTCACCCTCACCGCCACGCCCATCCCGCGCACACTGGCGCTGTCGCTCGAGGGGCTGCGCGATTTTTCGGTGATCGCCACCGCGCCGCAGCGCCGGCTCGCCATCAAGACCTTCGTCGCCAAGCACAGCAAGGCCATGATCCGCGAGGCGGTGCTGCGCGAACTGAAGCGCGGCGGGCAGATTTACTTCCTGCACAACGACATCGACACCATGACACAGGTCGAGGAAATGCTGACGCGCCTGCTGCCGGAGGCGCGCGTGCGCATCGCCCACGGCCAGATGCGCGAGCGTGATCTCGAGCACGTGATGCGCGACTTCTACCAGCAGCGCTTCAACGTCCTGCTGTGCTCCACCATCATCGAGACCGGCATCGACATTCCGACTGCCAACACCATCATCATCAACCGCGCCGACAAGTTCGGGCTTGCCCAGCTGCACCAGCTGCGCGGCCGCGTCGGCCGCTCGCATCACCAGGCCTATGCCTACCTGCTGCTGCCGGAGGAAGGCAATATCACCAGCCAGGCCAGGAAACGGCTGGAGGCGATACAGATGATGGAAGAGCTCGGCTCGGGTTTCTTCCTTGCCATGCACGACCTCGAAATCCGCGGCGCTGGCGAAGTGCTGGGCGATTCGCAGAGCGGCGAGATGCAGGAAGTGGGCTTCAACCTCTACGCCGCCATGCTCGACAGTGCGGTGAAGTCGCTCAAGGCGGGACGCGAACCCGATCTCAGCGCACCGCTGGGCGTGACCACCGAGATCAACCTGCACGCACCGGCGCTGCTGCCCGAAGACTACTGTAGCGACGTGCACGAGAGGCTGGTGCTCTACAAGCGCCTCGCCAACTGCGACAACGAAGACCAGCTGCAGCTGCTGAACGAGGAACTGGTCGACCGCTTCGGGGTCCTGCCCGAAGCCGCGCGCACCCTCATCGACAGCCACCGCCTGCGCATCCTCGGCAAGCCGCTGGGTATCGCGCGCATAGACGCCGCCGACGCCGCGATCCAGCTGCAGTTCGTGCCCAAGCCGCCGATAGAGCCGATCCGCATCATCAAGCTCATCCAGAGCCGCCGCAACTACAAGCTCGCCGGCCAGGACCGCCTGCGCATCGAAACCGAGCTGCCTGACGTCAAGGCGCGCGTGGCGGCCATACGCGAAGTCTTCAGCCAGCTTGCTGCGTGATACCTGGAGTGTCCGGCGCGACGCGCATATTGCCCGCCACCCGATTTTTTTATAAGTATCTGTTTTTAAAAAACTTTTATGAGAACCGAAGCGATCTTCTGGGACAACGACGGCGTGCTCGTCGACACCGAGCACCTGTATTTCAAGGCGACGCAGGAAATCCTCGCCTCCCGCGGCGTCGATCTCACACCCGAACTGTATCTACAGTGGTTTCTGCAACAGAACCGCGGCATCAACCATTTCGCCGACGCGCGCGGCTGGAGCGAAGACGAACTCAAGGCGATCCGCCGCGCGCGCGGAGCGCGCTATGCCGAACTGCTGCACAGCGAATCCTGCGTGCTGCCCGGCGTCGAGGAAGTGCTGGCCGCGCTGCACGGCCGCTGCCGCATGGCCATCGTCACCAGCGCGCGGCGCGAACACTTCGACATCATCCACGCGCAAAGCGGGCTGCTGAAATATTTCGAATTCGTGCTCGCCGCCGGTGACTACAGCGAATCCAAGCCCCATCCCGCGCCCTATCTCAAGGCAGTGGAACGCGCCGGCGTCGCCAAAGACAACTGCCTGGTGATCGAGGATACCGAACGCGGGCTGGCTTCAGCGATTGCCGCAGGCCTCAAATGCGTGATCGTGCCGAGCCGGCTGACTGCGGGGCGACCGTTTGCCGGCGCGCATCGCGTGCTGAAGGATATCCGCGAAGTGCTGCTACTCGTGTAGCATAACGTTGCATGCAGGAGCCGCGATGCGTCAATGTGCAACCGGTGTTTTGACCTGCGGGTTTTCGAGATTGCCTGCCGGCAGCCGCACGGTATCAGCCTCCAGGCATCGGGTTTTGCATCAGAAAAGTTTTTGTACCGGCGATGCGATATATGGAGCAAGCGCACAAACATGAAAATCGCTTTCATTGTCCATAATGAATACATGTCCGATCAGGTGATGCAACTCCTCAAATCCGCGGGCATCGACTACTACACGCGCTGGGACCAGGCGCAGGGCAAGGGCCACGGCACCGAGCCGCATCTGGGCAGCGGCAGCCATGCCACCACCAACGCCGTGCTGATGATCGCATTCCCGGATGAAGCGCCTTTGGAGAAACTGATCGGGTCGATCACCGCCGCCAACGCGGGCATCCAGCGCAGCGACGACAAGATCCGACTGTTCCAGCTGCCGCTCGACCGGATCGTGTAACGGGAGCAGCCCGCAAAGGCCGCCGCGGCTCCTCCGCGCCTGCCGTATACTGCCGGTTTTTCCTCCACGAAAGTCCGGGCATGCTGCTCTACCTGCTGGAACTGTTCGGCGTCGCGGTGTTTGCGGTGAGCGGCGCGCTGGCGGCCGCGCGCAAGAACATGGACCTTTTCGGCATCATCGTCATCGCCGCAGTCACCGCCATCGGCGGCGGCACGCTGCGCGACGTGCTGCTCGACCGCCATCCGATTTTCTGGTTCCAGAACACCACCTACCTGCTGGTGATCATCGCTGCCGCGGTGTTTACCGTGATCTACACCCGCTACCGCGACGTGCCGCTCAAGGCGCTGCTGGTGGCCGACGCCTTCGGGCTGGCGCTGTTCACGGTGAGTGGCGCGAAAATCGCCGAGCAGCTGGGCATGCCCGGCATCATCGTGGTGTTCATGGCGGCGCTCACCGGCACCGCCGGCGGCATGCTGCGCGACGTGCTGTGCGCCGAGGTGCCGCTGATTCTGCGCCGCGAGATCTATGCCACCGCATCCATCGCCGGCGCCATCGTCTATGTCGCGGGCCAGGCCGCGGGGCTGGACAGTGCCGTGGTGGCGCTCGCCGCGATGGTGCTGGTGTTCGCACTGCGCATGGCAGCGATCTTTCTCGGCTGGCACATGCCCGACAAGCCGCACGCCTGAGTGCCGCCCCTGGCGTCCGCTATAATCGCGGCTTTGCCGTGCGCACATCCATGAATCTCATCATCCAGGGCGGCGACGCCGAAACTGCGCTGCTCAAGCAGCTCGCCAGGCTTGCCGGCGCCAGCACCATCGAGCAGCCTGTGTCTGGCGTATTCCGACTGCGCGGCGTGAAACCTGTCGCGGAAATTGCCGTGCTGTGCGAAAGCGCCGGACTCGACCATGCCTTCGTGCCTGCGGAGCGGCGGCTCGCCGATTTCCGCCTGCTGGTGATGGACATGGATTCCACGCTCATCACCATGGAAACCGTGGACGAACTGGCCGACATGCTGGGCATCAAGCCGCAGGTGGCGGCAATCACCGCGCAGGCGATGCGCGGCGAGATCGAATACGACGAAAGCCTGCGGCGCCGCGTCGCGCTGTTAAAGGGCCTGGATGAAAGCGCGCTCGCCCGCGTCTATGACGAGCGCCTGAAACTCTCGCCCGGCGCCGACCGGCTGCTTGCCGCGGCCAGAGACCTGGGCATCAAAACCCTGCTGGTGTCGGGCGGGTTCACCTACATTACCGACCGCCTCAAGCCGCGGCTGGGCCTGGACTACGCCTATTCCAACACCCTGGGCATGGCCAACGGCAAACTGACCGGCGAAGTGCTGGGTCGCATCGTCAACGCCGACGCCAAGCGCGACGAACTGCTGCGCGTGCGCGGCGAACTGGGTATTACGCGCGAACGCATCATCGGCGTGGGCGACGGCGCCAACGACCTCAAGTTCCTCGCCGAGTGCGGCGTGAGCGTCGCCTACCGCGCCAAACCGGTGGTGCGCGACAAGACCACCCACGCGCTCAATCACGCCGGGCTGGACGGCGTACTGCATCTGTTTACTTGAAACAAACCAGGACTGCGACAATAGACGGCCACCACACATTTTCATGAGAACCGCACAGGATTCACACAGCAGTTAATGCCAGGCGGGGGAATATGCAAACAGACGACAGTCCGGTCAAAAATGAAAATGCGCCGGCAGATCAATGGGGAACAAAAGCAGGAAAGGGCAGGAGCGAGTTTTCAAGCCGGATTTGGACAGCCTTGCGCCGCACCGGCACTGTCCTTGCAGCAGTGGCCGCCATTGGCTCGGTTATCGGCGGCCTGCTTACGTACTTCGACGTCTATTCAAGACTGACTTCAAAACCTGGGCAGCCCGCCGTCCAACCTGCCAAGTCCCCCCGCATACTCGTTCTGCCTTTGGCAACCGGCACCAGCAGTGATGCACGGGAGTCGCTGTTTGCCTTGGGCATTGCACGCGATGCAGTTGCAGGCCTGAGCAGGTTTTCAGGCATAGAAGTCATCGGCACCAGTACCGCCACCGCCCTTGGCTCGATGAGCGGAGACCACTTGGCGCTCAGGCAGAAATACGGGATTACCCATGTCGTCAGCGGCTCTCTTCACATCACCAGCGATGCATTTCGCCTGAACATCGAACTCAATGAAACCGAGGGCGGCACGGCCATATGGACTGAGGGCTTTGAGGGCCCCATCACCGGTGTCGTCAATGTCGGCAATGACGTTGTCCGCACTGTAGTGGGAAGAGTTGCTTCTGCCTTGAGACAGGCGGACCTGAAGCGCTCCAGAGCCGTGTCCGCCGAAACCCTGTCTGCGTATCACCTGACGCTTCAGGGGCGCCAGCTGTGGCAAAGGCCCCAGCCCGACACGCTGCCGCAGGCGCAGGATCTGCTGGCCAAAGCCATCGCTGCCGATCCGACTTATGCCCCGGCGTACGCGTACCTGGCATTCACATACCTAACCTCATACAACAACAGCTGGTCTCCGGGTTACGAAAAGCGGGACACATTGCTCAAGATGCTGGAGCAGGCGTCCAAGGCTCTGGAACTTGATCCCGAATATGGCACCGCCCATACAGCGCAGGCAATCGCCTATACCTACCTGGGTAGACATGCCGAAGCAAACGCTGCGGCACAGCAGGCGCTGAAAGTGAATGGAAGCGATGCCGACATTCTCACAAGAGTCGGCCAGGTATTGAGCTTCGCGGGCGAGCACGGGCAGGCCATCAGGCACCTTAATGACGCCATTGCCCTGGACCCTCTGGGGACTGCCCAGCGCTTAAACTTTCTCTCGCGAGCCTATTTCTTCAGCGGAAGCTACGACAGCGCCATAGCAAATGCGCGGCTTTGCCTCGAGCGATCAAAAATAGAACCATGCAGGGAGACTCTGGCGGCAGCGCTGGCGCTTTCCGGACAGCTGCAGGAGGCCGCCCGAACATGGAAAGAAATTGCAGACAGAAAAAAAGATGCCGACCCGGCACAAATCGTTTCAAGACTTCGTTCTGCATTCAAGCAGCAGCATGACCTTGACAAGCTGGTGTCCGGCCTTGCCCAGGCCAGAAATGCCGCGGGCCCCGCTGCTGCGGGAATATCGTCCACACCCAGGTAATATCATTGATCATTGGGGAAATCTGTAGAAATCGCGGTTGAGCCAGGCGACTAGGTCTTCGACCTCCTGCCTGGTGAACTTGGGGTTCATGCGGTCGTTCCAGCGCTCAACTTCCCTCTTGAGCGCCGCAAGCGACTTGATTTTGGCGCGCGGCGCCACGTACAGCTCGGTGCCGTGGCAGCCCAGGCAGTCCTGGTGCAGCCTGGCGCCGCGCTCGGCATCGCCGGCGGCGCCGGCGGGTTGTGCCATCGCCAGCAGCACAGGCAGCGCAAGCCATATGGCTCTCATTTGTTCTCCTTGCGCTGTATTGCCGGATCGACCAGCTGCAGGCCGCGCACCCGGGCACGCTCCTGCATCTGTTTCACATGATCGGCACGCATTTTTTCTTCTTCCTGCGGCGTGGCCGCACCGCGGATGCGCTGGCGGTAGCGCTCGCGTTCCTGCGAGGTCATCAATTCCGAGCCGGGGATGATTTCGCGCTTGACGGGTTCCGCTGCCGCGGCGGCAGCCGGCATGGCTGTTGCGGACAGCGTGATCCACGCACACAGACAACAGGTGAGAATATGTTTTCGTTTCATGGCGATAGCATCCGGTGCCGGTCATTTTCCGATGCTGCCATGTTAGCGGAGAAGGCGCAGCAGCGATTGACGCAGGTCAAATGCCGCACTAGTGCCTGGGCGTGCGCCGTCGTTCCATGAGAATGGCAGGCAGTTGCGGCGGCGGCCCGCCGGCACCGCCGCTTGCAACGCTGCCTTCATCCTCCATGCGGTCGGCGTGCGCTGCCTCATGCATGCCGCACAGGCAGGCCGCGATCAGCAGCGGCACGAACAACAGGATTGCGACGTCAGGATGCCCGGCAAGCGCCAGCACCACGGGCAGGATGCCGAGACCGATGAAGAGAAAATCTGTGCGCAGCGCGTATTTCATGGACTCACCATGTTGGACGGATATTGCCTCGCCTGGTTTCCCTGTGCCGGAAACTTCAGCCCCATCCTCCACCGCCTCCGCCATGCGCAAAAGCAAACGCAATGCCAGATAAAAATACATTCAAAAACAAATGCTTATAAAATACCCTTGCGCAGGATCTACCGACAAGCGCCCCACTGCAGGGCGCGCCGCACTGAAAATGGGAATGGCATCAGGCAGGCCGGCTGGCTGCCGGACGCAAACCATAGAACGCAAACTACAGGACAGAAACGACGTTCTGCGGCGAACCGGCGAGGAAGTGCGCAACGTTCTCCACGGTGCGCAGTAGGCCGTCGCGCCGCACTTCCGGCGTCTGCCCGGCGTTGTGCGGCGAGAGCACGGTGTTGGTCAACACCGCCAGCGCATCGCCGGACGGCAGCGGCTCGTCGTGAAACACGTCGAGCCCGGCGCCGGCAATCCCGTCCCTGCCGAGCGCATCGAGCAGGGCATCACGGTCAACGAGCGGGCCGCGACCGGTGTTGACTAGGATGGCCGAAGACTTCATCAACGCGAACTCGGCGCCGCCGATGAAACCGCGCGTGGCGGGCGTCAGCCGCAGGTGCAGCGAAACGAAATCAGCGCGGCGCAGGATGTCCTGCTTTGCCGCCGCGCTGCCGCCGCGCGCGCTCCATGTCAGCACGTCCATGCCGAAGGCGCGCCCGAGTTCCGCCACGCGCGTGCCTATGCTGCCGGTGCCGAACACCGCCAGTGTCTTGCCGTGAAGCTGGACGAGCATTTCGCGCGGCCAGCCGCCTTCGCGCATGGCACGGTCAATCTGTGGAATCTTGCGCGCCACCGCCAGCATCAGGGCAATGGCGTGCTCGGCCACGGCATAGGCGTTGACGCCCGGAATATTGCATACCGTGATGCCGCGGCGCCGGGCGGCGGCGAGGTCGACATTGTCGGTGCCGGTGCCCCAGATCGAGATCATCCGCAGTCCGGGGCAGGCCGCGAACACGGCATCGCTGAAGCGGGCGTAAGCGCGGATATTGACGGCGATGCGCGCCCCGCCGATGCGGCGCGCCAGCTCGGTTTCGTCTTCGGCGCCGCGCTCGCCACATACGCGCACTGCGCCCAGCGTCCGCGCCAGCGCATGCGCCTCCGAGCCTTCGAACACCGAGGGGAAATCGTCGGGAACGACGATCATGGGCGCGGCATCACGGTGTCCGGCGCTAGCGCCGCGCGGCATTGTACAGCGGCATCACCTGCGCCGAATAAGCCTGCAAGTCCTGGATGCGGCTGGAACTCGAGGGATGGGTGCTCAGGAACTGCGGCGGCCCGCCGCCGCCGACCTGGGCCATTTTCTGCCACAGCGTGATCGCCGCACGCGGGTCATAACCCGCGCGCGCGGCAAGCTCGACGCCCATGCGGTCGGCCTCGCGCTCGAACTCGCGTGAGTTGGGCAGGCCGTAGGTCACGTCAGCGACGATCTGCGCCAGGCCGGTGCCGATATCGCCTATGCCCAGCAGCGCGCCGCCTATGCCCAGCACCGCGTTCTGCGCCGCCTGCTGCGAGGCGCGCTCGCGGCCGTGCTCGCGCAGGGCATGGGCGATCTCGTGGCCGATGATGGCGGCGAGTTCGTCGTCGCTGAGATTGAGCTTGTCGATGATGCCGGTGTAAACCGCGATCTTGCCGCCCGGCATGCACCAGGCGTTGATATCGTTGGAGGTGATGACATTGACTTCCCACTTCCAGCCCGGCGCATCGGCGCGGAAGGCGCGGGTTGCCGGAATCAGGCGCCCCGCCACCGCGCGCACGCGCTGCACCTGCGCCGGATTGCGGTTGAGCGTGCCCTTCCTGGCGGCATCCTGCATGGTCTGCTGGTAAGACTGCTCCGCGGCACGGTTCACTTCCGCCGAAGACAGGATCATCGACTGCTTGCGGTCCACGCCGACCGTGCCCGACTGCGTGGTCTGCACCGTCTGGCACGCTGCCAGCAGCAGGACTGCGGGCAGCAGCAATGTCCGGGGTTTCAGGTTGATCGAAAGCGGGTTCATGCTGAATTCTCCAAAACTGCGGTGAGCGGAAATTTTACCCTGTGTCCGCCCGCTCAATACACCGGCAGGCGCGTATTGCCATCCCCCAGCTGGTACGGCGTCCACGCGCCGCCGCCCTCGCGGCACACGCCGTAGCGGAACGGCCAGGCATTGCGGCCAGGCGTCAAAAAGCGCAAATCCTGGAACCACACGCAGGTCGAAGGATTGCCGCTGTCGACACGGTACAGCATGGGGTACTCGGCGAACCAGCGGAAGAACTCGAGCTGCGGCTGCTGCAGCGCCTGCCTTGCCAGCGCCGCCTGCTGCGGCGTGCCGTAGCGCTCGGCGCTCAGCCACACCGCCTGTGCCAGCGGCAGGTAGGGCGCCGCCAGCCGCTCGATGAAGCTGCTCTGCGCGGTCGGCGCTGCCGGCATCTCGCGCCGCGACAGACTGATCAGGGCGTAGTGGTAGCGCTCGCCCTCTTCCTCCACCACCACCATCCAGTTGAACGGCGATACCGGGCGCGGCATGGCCGATATCCGCGCCTGCTGGATGCCTGCGGACCGCGCATAGGCTTCGGCAAAGTCTATCGCCCGCTGCTGCTGCACGTACTGGAATCCGACATAAGCCGCGAGCACCGCAATTCCGGCCACCGCCGGCACGCGCGAGCGGCGCCACGCCAGGGACACCAGCAGGCCGGCGAGTATGATGCAGGTGAACCACAGGTCGATGATGAACGTGGTCGAAAGCTTGAAACGCTCGTCGGAGAACGGCGCCAGCACCATGGTGCCGAACGAGGTGATCCAGTCACCCGCGATATGGATGCCCAGCGCCAGCGCAATCACGCCGAAGTAGGCACGCCAGCTGCGGTCGCGGCGCCAGATGAGCGCGCACAGCCACGCCAGCGCGAACGCCCACAGCGGCAGCATCAGCAGCGAATGGGTGACGCCGCGATGGTTGTAGAGATAGGAAAGCGGGGAAATCCACGACGTGACCACGTCCAGGTCGGGAAACGCCGCGGCGCAAAACCCGACCAGAATCCGCCGCCCCAGGGGCAGCGCATCGGGAGAGGCTTCCCGCGGCGCGCTTGCCCGCGCGCACAACGCGCCCGACAGGGCGTGGGTCAGCGTGTCCACAAATGCGGTGAACGGGTGAACGGGTGAACGGGTGAACCGAAAAACACAATCAACTCCATGAAAAACCGGGGCTTCCCGTTCACTCGTTCACTGTTCACTTGTTCACTCGCCTGCTTTATTCACTTCAGCACGATATTCAGCGACTTGCCGAGGTTGTAATACGTCTCGTACTGTTCCTTGACGAACCTGGCGGTTTCCTGCGGCGGCAGGATGTGCGGCACCGAGCCGATTTTTTCGGTGGCGCCCACCCATTGCGGGTCCTTGGCGATTTTCTGCAGCGTGTCGCCCCAGGTTTTCACCAGCTTTGCATCCATTTTCGGCGGGCCGTAGAGTGCACTCCAGCCGATGATGCGCTCCAGCATCGGGAAGCCCGCCTCCTTCGCCGTCGGCACGTCGGGAATTTCCTTGTAACGCTCGGGGGTGGTGGTCAGCAGCGCGCGCAGCTGCCGGTTCTTGATGAAGCCCAGCACGGTGCCGATGTTGGAGCAGCCGAAATCGACATGGCGGCCGATCAGCGCGGTGGCCGCCTCGCCGCCGCCTTTGTAGGGGATCTGCAGCGCCGCGTCCTTGCCCAGCTTCTGCGCATCGAACAGCATCTGCGGCCCCATCTCGTGTATGGTGCCGACCCCGGCGGTGCTGTACTTGAGCTTGCCGGGACTCTTCCTGATGGCGCCCACCAGATCGCCGAAGGTCTTGTACGGGGCATCGGCATGCACCGCGCAGACGTAGGGGTTGAGTTCGAGGACGCCAAGGAAGGTGAAATCGTTCCATTTGTAGCCCAGGTCGGGCTTCAGCGCCGGCAGCGCGGCCTGCGAGCCGACGCGCGCCAGCAGCAGGGTGTAGCCGTCCGGCGCCGCGTT
>JAESFZ010000091.1_pt1 | contig 113658 bp, 112 predicted proteins | sample 9269561 | NCBI WGS metagenome assembly JAESFZ01 (sample SAMN14515552, study PRJNA621657) | algae metagenome | isolation source: Tildeniella nuda ZEHNDER 1965/U140 and co-occurring heterotrophs from wet... | place: Switzerland: Stansstaad, Zurih | collected 1965-01-01 | reverse complement strand
GGCCCGTCGCTCGAAGAGATCGCGACCGAACTTGCCGGCAAGGTGAAGATCGCCAAGCTCAACATCGATGAGAACCCGGAGCTTGCCGCGCAGTTCGGCGTGCGCTCGATCCCGACGCTGATGATCTTCAAGGATGGCGAAGTGGCGGACATGAAGGTCGGGGCGCTGCCCAAGACGGCGCTGTCGCACTGGATCAACGGCGCCGTCGCCTGACCACCCGACATCGAAATCCTGCCTGCAAACCCCCGGCACCGCCGGGGGTTTTCGTTTGGCGAAGACGTTGCGCCAACCACTCGCGGATCGACAGGTTCCTGCTGGCCTGCCGGCCACCGCAATGTTGGCTCCATCGGCTCCCGTCCGCTCCGTCTATCGTGCCGGACCTTGTGCAGGAACCGCGACCCATGCCGGAAGCCACGCTCGTCCGCATTCCCTCGCTCGAGACCGCGCGGACGGTCCTGCGGGCACACCAGCCTGGCGATTTCGACGCCTATGCAAGGATGTGGACCGAGCCGGCGGTGACGCGCTTCATCGGCGGGAGGGCACGGAGCCGCGAGGAGAGCTGGATCCGCTTCCTGCGCCATGCCGGCATGTGGGCGATGACGGGCTTCGGCTTCTGGGCGATCGAGGAGAAGGAAAGCGGGCGCCTTCTCGGCGAAGCCGGTTTTCACGAACTCAGGCGCGACCTGACGCCTTCGATCGAAGGGTTTGCCGAGGCCGGATGGTCGCTGGTCCCGGAAGCGCATGGACGCGGCGTTGCGACGGAAGTCGTCGGCGCGGTGGTGGCCTGGGGCGACCGCGAGCTGCGCGGCCGGCGGCAGGTCTGCATCATCGATCCGAAGAACCATGCCTCGCTCCGGGTCGCGCAGAAGTGCGGGTTCCGCGATCCGGTGGAGGCGCGGCTCGGGGAGGAGACGGTGCTGCTGTTCGAGCGGGAGCGGATGGTTTTTGCGTAGCCTGGTGCCCGTTCACAAGCGCAAACGGGCGAATTTATCACAAGAACTGCGGTTTTCCGCGGATAAGACCCGGTTTCAGGTAAGCTTTGGCATCAACCACTGTTCCAAAGCCTGTTCGGCGACGCCGGAACTATGCCGAGAACGCGCCGTCCAAGCGGACCTATTTGATTTTTTGTCGGCACGAGATTGGTCGCGACGGCTGGATCGCGGGTACGCAGCGGGAATTTGAGCTCACCGTTCATTTTGACGGTGGCGGCATCTCTGTCGTGCGCAGACTGCTGGACGCCCGATAACCGCCGACATCCACACGCTGATAACGGAATGTCCGCAGGAACGCGCCGCCGGAACCAGAATTGACCGGTACCGCCCCACCTCGTCGGCGATGGCGTTCGCAAGGCCCATGTGACCCAGCCCTGTGTACCAGTCGGGGTCGAAAAGCCAGAAACATGAGCAAAAACAATGGAATGGTGCCCAGAAGAGGACTCGAACCTCCACTCCTTGCGGAACACGGACCTGAACCGTGCGCGTCTACCAATTCCGCCATCTGGGCAGCGCCGCTGATCTAAGCGGGCGCGGCGCGCGTGTCAACGCGGTTTTTCCCGATTGTTGGTGTCGGCGCCCTCCGCGCGGGACTTGCTACGCCGGCGCGGTCGCGCAGGCGGTTATCGTCAGGCGTAGCGCGCGACCTGCCGCCGCACGCGCTGCTCGGATTTGAGCCAGGAGACCGCGTCCTCGCAGGAGATCGGCGCGTTCGACAGGGGATGGAAGTAGCGCGGGTAAAGACAATACGCCGCGGCCAGCACCTCGCGTGGCGATAGCCGGCGCTTGCGGCGCGCCACCGGATGCCGGTCGTCGGTGAACCCCCAGCCGGAATAGAAGGGCGCGCCGAAAAGCGTCACGCTCTTGCCGCGCAAGGCAGCCTCGAAGCCGGCCAGCGAGGTGATGCAATAGACGCGGTCCGCCGCCTCCAGGCATTCGGCGAGGGAATAGTGGGGGCCGAGCACGTGATACCTGCTGCCGTTGCCGGCCAGCGCCGGCGTGGCGCCGCGGCGCTGCATCGCCACGCTCTCGGGATGGGGTCGGAAGAGAATCTCGTCGTTGGGGTTCTCGTCGAGCGCGCTCTGCAGAAGCTCGTCATTGGTCATCGGCTTCGCCGCGCCGTAGCGGATGGACAGGTCGGCCTCCACCTGTCCGATGACGAGGATCTTCCGGCTGTTCCGGCGCAGGCCGAGATCCCCGATCCGGCCGTGATCGCTCCAGAAGTTGTATTTGGTGAGACCCGAATTGGTCAGGGTGTCGAGGAGAGCGTCGGCCCGGCGCATCAGCCGCGCATCGGCGGCGAAATCATGGGATGCGAGGATGGTCTCGAGCTCCGACGGATTCCTGTAGTCGAAATGCATGGCCTTGCGGTCGAACACCAGGCTGAGCGGCTTTGTCCTGTTCACACCCAGCCCGAGGGAGCGAAGGAAGCCGTCCTCGACCACGACCAGCGGAATCCCCCCGCGCTCGCACAGGCTGCGCAATCCGCTCGGAAACTTGTAGCTCCAGGCAAAGATCTCCGGTCGCGGCATCGCCAGGATCGTCTCCAGCGTGCGCGGGCCGACGCGGGGGCTGTGACCGAGGAAGATGACGTTATGGTCGGGAAGAAAATCGACCATGAACGACTTCCATTTCGAAAACCCGACAAGAATGGCGGTTTTTCGCCCATTGTCAGGAAGATTCTTGGACAATCCGATTATTTTTTGAGCATACATGCCATCCGCGATTGCAGAGCGGATGTAGATATATGGTCTATAGATTTCCCGTTGGATCGCGTCACGCATCTTTGCTTGAAGCCGCAGCTGCTATTTTTCCTTCACGCTTGCGTCGGACAGTCAGCCGATAGTACGGCGTTTTCGTTGCGTTGCAACAACTTTGCTGCACTGCAACGATTGCGGGGCTGCTGTCTTGGAAAGCGGTTCGAGCGCCGGGCTGGCCGGTTGCCGAAGCGCCAATCGAGGCAAGGCCGAGGACCGCGCGGCACGTCGCCGGCCGGCAACGGTCAGACGGCGACGCTCTTCAGCGGTTCGGCAACCTTTTCGGCGATGCCAGGCTGGCCGATGCCGATGCCGAAATGCCGAAAACCCCGGTCTGCCATCTCGGCCGTCTTGTAGATGTTGCGCAGGTCGAAGAAGGCGTCGCCCTTCATCAGCCGCTTCAGCCGGACCACATCCAGCGCGCGATAGGCGTCCCATTCGGTTATGACGACGATGGCGTCCGAGCCCTCCGCCGCATGGTAGGGGCCGTCGCACCATTCGACATCGTCGAGCAGCTTGGCAGCCTCGGCCATGCCTTCGGGATCATGCGCGCGGATGCGCGCGCCGGCGGCCTGCAGGGCAGGCACGATCACCAGCGACGGCGCCTCGCGCATGTCGTCGGTGTTCGGCTTGAAGGTCAGGCCAAGCACGGCGACGGTCTTGCCGCTGAGATCGCCGTCCAGGGCGGCCAGCACGCGTTCGGCCATCGCCCGCTTGCGCGCCTCGTTCACGTCCACGACGGCCTCGACGATGCGGATCGGCGCGCCAGCGGAGCGGGCGGTGCTGACCAGGGCAAGCGTGTCCTTGGGAAAGCACGATCCGCCATAGCCCGGACCGGCATGCAGGAATTTCGGGCCGATGCGCCGGTCGAGGCCGATGCCGCGCGCCACCTCCTGCACATTGGCGCCGACGCGCTCGCACAGGTCGGCGACCTCGTTGATGAAGGTGATCTTCGTGGCCAGGAAGGCGTTCGCCGCGTATTTGATGAGCTCCGCCGTTTCCAGGCCCGTGAACAGGATCGGCGTCTCGTTGAGAGAGAGCGGCCGGTAGAGGCTCTGCATGACGGCGCGGGCCTTCTCGGACTCAGCCCCGACCACCACGCGGTCCGGGCGCTTGAAGTCCTCGATCGCCGAGCCTTCGCGCAGGAACTCCGGGTTGGAGGCGACGTCCACGGCGGCATCCGGGCGGATCGCCTTGATGCGGCGCAACACCTCGCGGTTGGTGCCGATCGGCACGGTCGACTTGCAGACGACGACGCAAGGGCCCGCGAGGCAGCGCGCGATCTCGTCGGCGGCCGCATAGACATAGGTCAGGTCGGCAAAGCCGTCGCCGCGGCGGGTCGGCGTGCCGACGGCGATGAACACGGCATCCGCACGCTTCATGGCGGCGGGTAGGCTCGCCGTGAACGACAGACGGCCCGCATCGCGATTGCGCGCGACCAGATCTTCCAGGCCCGGTTCATAGATCGGAATTTTCCCGGCTTCCAGCCGGGCGATGCGGCTCTTGTCCTTGTCTACGATGACGACTTCAAAGCCGAAATCCGAGAAGCAGGCTCCAGAGACAAGGCCGACATAGCCGGCGCCGATTACCGCGATTCTCACAACAGGTCCCCTTTGGTGGTTATGCCACGGAAGACCCTCCCTGAAGGCATTAGGGTCTTGGTTTGTCTATTAGTCAAGAACTTTTGCAGGTCTTCTCTATATTCACGAATTTTGTGCTGTCGAGGAAGATAAATTTGAGCGAAACCATTCGTACCGCCCGCTTCGTAAGGAAAAGGGCAGCACAAATCTGACGCCTGGAAAGAGATGTTACTCATTGTATACTTTGTATCGTTTTCCCTTTGCATAGGTGACCTCCGCATATGCGGCGATGAGCCGGGCAACATTGTTCCGTTCCACCAATCCTGGCTCGACATGGAACTCCGCCATGCGGCCGATGGTCCTGGTCGGCTTCACGAACTCCTCGACCTGATGATACGCTTCCCTGTCGACATAGTCGTCGAACAGGACAGTGACCGGACGATCGACCATCATGCAGACGGCCGCCAGGCAGGCGGGACGGAAACGGCCGTCGATCAACACGACGTCCGGCTGACGGAAGAACGGCTCGTCCCATATCGCCAGCGGATAGCGATGGAACAACTGCCATGAGCGGCTGTCCCGAGGGCGGCCCCACGTGCCTGTCGGGCCGATGTCCACATGATAGAGCATGGCCGGCGAGGGGAGGTCGGCCTCGTCGATATGGAGTTGGAGCCCCATCGCCCAGTCGCGATCGCTTTCGACGCTGAAGATGAGCTTGCCCGGCCTTTTGGAGGCCATGACGGTCGAGCCGCCCGACCCGTATTCAAGGATGACCCGTGCCGCTTCGTAGGCCGCCCGCACGCAGTCGGCCTCCGCCTCGGGCATGGTCAGCGTGTATTTCTCGTCCATGAAGCCTCACAAACAACGCCAGAGACGGATCTGAGCCCGTTCGCCCTGCCGGTCAACGCAGGCCGCCCGATAAGGCGCGGCTGCCGCGAGCCGGAATCTTGGCGGGATTGCCCGATGCGATGCAACCCGCAGCCCGAGATCATGCCGTCTCCGCTTCGGAAAACCGGGAGACATGCTCCTCGAACGAGATATGGAGTTTCTTGCGACCGCCGGCGCTTTGACGCTGCCATTCGAGCCATTGCGCCCTGTATGCCTCCCGGACCGGCGAATAGCGGTTCTCGTCATAGGCCGCGGTGCCCGACTGGGTGAGGGAATCGGCACGGTGCAGGCCGAAGGCCAGCGGCTTGTGAAGCACGCCGACCGCATTCGGCCCGAAGACGGTCCGCATCCGCTGAAGGAACTCGCTGTCGGCGCCGGTGGTGTTGGCGTCGAAGCCGCCGATTTCGTCGAAGACGCTCTTCTGCACGAACATCGACGCCGGATTGTGGTGGAGGATGAGTCCGGAGCGGCTGAGAAGAAAGCGTCCCTCCTCGTCGATCCGCGCCCATCGCGACGTCGACGCGACCAGCTCCGTCCGCAAGGACATGAACTTCAGGTGTTCCTGGATATGATCCGGGTGCCACCAGTCGTCGGAATCATGGAACGTCACATAGCTTCCCCTGGCGCTGGCCAGGACGCTGTTCTTCGACCGATAGGTGCCGACATTCGCCTTGTTGGCGACCACGGTCATGCGGTCGTCCGCCTTGGCCAGCTTCTTCAGGATATTCAGGGTGGAATCGTCGCCGCTATCCTCGACCACGACGAGCTGCAGGTTGGAATGGGATTGCGCGAGAACGCTCTCGACGGCGAAGCCTATGGTCGATTCCGCCTGGTACGCCGTCATGATCACCGTGACCAGCGGCCCCCAATTGTTGCGGGGTGGGCGGATGTTGACGATGTTCGGAAGGGCGAGCGGCCTGTCCGCATTTGCGAAAGCGATGCCGCGCAACGCGTAGGAGGCAAAACACTTGTCGATCGACATCTTGCTCAGCGCCAGATCGCCCTGCTTCAACGCGACGTTGGAGATCATCAGATGCGCGTCCGACGGGCAGTTGGGACGCCGCAGCGCCCGCTCCAGTTCGAAGCGGGCGAGCTCGTGGTCGCCCTGCGTCTCGAGCAGGAAGGCCTTGAGTATCTGATCGCGCGGCGAGAAGGTCAGCAGGTCCGCCTCCAGCCGGCCCAGCTCCTTGAGAGCCGATTTCGCATCGCCCGCCCAGGCATGGATCGACGCCTTCTTGCGCAGCAGGGCGGGCGGCTCACCCAGCCGGCTCGATCCGCGATTCAGGACGTCGATCGCCTCGCCCGCCTTTCCCACACGGGCTAACGCATTGGCATAGATGTCGAAGAATTCCTGCCACATCGAGGCCAGGACGAATGGCTGCGCCCCGTATTTTTCGAGGAAGGCGGCGCATTTCCGCGTCTGCAGGGAGTACAGGCCGTTGCGGTTGTCGACGATGATATCGGCCAGATCCAGCACCGAAACGACCTTGTCGCCAGCCGCTTCCGGATTGGCGCGCAACCATCGCCGGAAGCGGGTGACAAAGACGATGTCGTCGCGGGTAACGTAGCTTTTGACCGTTCGGAATATGTCGGACATGGATTTCCCGCACAGATCGCGGAAGATCGTGGAATCGCCCCCGCCGGCCACCGAGCCGTTGACCAGCGCATATTCGATCTCGTCGAAGACGGGTGGAGCCGGGATCGCGTCGATCTCGACGTTTCTGTCCTTGCGCGCCAGCTTCCCGGCGCGCTGGCGGGCGGTCTTGATGTATTCCTCGGCGCTGTACAGCGGATGCAGCCAGCGCGGGAACATGCCGCCGGCCAGACGGCTCAGCGCGATCCTGGCCCGCCACTGGGCCGACCCTCGCAGCTTGCGGGCGCGAGCCTCGTAGATCATCGCCAGATGAAAGTAGTAGAAGGCGAGCGCTTTCGCGTCACCTTCTATGCCGTTCCTATCTGGATTTTGCATGCGCCCGAAATGCCCATCGGCGGGATCGGCGAGACGGACAGCCTTGTCCAATCCGGGAAAGCCTTTGCTCATGTCTTCGGTCTCTGTCTGCTATCGATTGAACACGCCGGACACGCTCCGGCGCCCTAGCGGGTAATCCTATTCTCGGCCAGATCGCGGCCGAACTTGCGATTCGGATCCACGTCGTAGACGCAGATCAACCGCTTGTGCTTCGAACCCTGGAACGGCTCCTCGACCACAATCTTGTAGTTGGCTTGCCGCCCCATCCAGTCCGACACCTTTTCGTAGTCGACAGGATCGTGCACATGACCAACGGTCGTGCCAGTCCATTTGTAGGGCACCGAGATAACCACGAGATCGCTGAGCTCCAGAAGCCGCCGGGCGAAGCGCCTTGCGTCGGGCACGTGCTCGAGAACCTGCAGACAGGAACAAAGATCAAACTTCTTGCCGAAGTCGAGCTTGAAGATGTCTCCCTTGATCGGCTTCACACTCGCCGATTGATAGGGCACGCGGATATCCACGGAGACGCGCTCGGGAATCCAGTCGAACCAGTCCAGATAAGGACAATTGCCAGAGCCGACGTCGATCATGCTTTTCGCCGAGACGCCGACCGCGCGCACCATGTAGTCGATGTATCGGTAATAAAGCATGTCGCTGCGTTTGCGCCAGTAATCCTGGGTGCTGTAGGGCGAACCCCCAGGAGACATATTTCCGGTATGATCCATTGGGCTGTCCGTCCTTAGGGTATCTGGAGATTTGTCGGAGCCGGCGCCACGCGTTCGAAGCAAGTCCCGCCGACGAGACGGAGAGCCTTGTCCAATCCGGGAAAGCCTTTGCTCATATCGGCCTCTTTCTACAGCTCGTGATCGACTGCCGATCGCCGCCCTTCCTCCCGCCGATCATCCTGCGGCCGCCTCCGTTGCGGCAACTGCAATCGATCCAGGATAGGCGGCTTCTATAGCCTCCAGAAACGGCCCCCTCTTCGGAGGGTTATGCCCGGCCTGAATATCAGCGTAAAAATTGAAGGAAAATTCCCGCCGAAGATCATCTGGCAACTTTGAGACATAGCTTTGAATACGCTTACAATGATTCAAGTAATGGAATCTATCCTCTGTATTTTGCCAGTATGCTACTTTTGCTCTTGCCCGGTAGAATGGGATATTCTTCACCAGTGACGTTCTTTCGCCCCACATAGCCAACGAATCCGTGAAATCTGGACGAAAGCGTGCCACAAACCGTGACACGGCCCGTTCGCGATAGCGCATGATGTCGGCCTGCGGGTTGAAGACGACGGCACCATCGCACCGGTTTCGCAAGGCAGCCATGAGGGCGGCGAAACCGCCGGCCGAGGATCCGACGCAGACGATCTCCGCATCTTTCCCGACCGTCTTGACGCAAGCGTCCTCGACCACGCCCATCAGGTCGTCGAACACGCCGCCGTTCTCGCCCGCGACGTACCAGCCGATCTGCAGGTCATCGCTGCCGTCGACCGACGGATCGCTGACACACAGAACGGGATTGGCAAAATCGCTTGCCCACGTCCATCGTTGAAACGTGGGGCCCTGGCCCAGCAGATGAGCCGGAACCTCTCCATTGAAGAAGACGAAAATCCGCGAATGATCCGGATTGTTCCGCAAAAACAGATGTCCACGCCTTGCGCAGGCGCCAACCTCAACCTCCCTGAGGTCGGACACCTCCCGTATGCCCACGGGGACCCGATTTGCGTCGGCTGCACTCAAGACCGTCATTACTCAAACCCGTTTGACCGGGAAAACGGAAGCGCCACAAAGACGCCACCACCGCTGCGGGATGTTGGATGCCAGAAGGTCACTCTCCGCAAAGTAGTTGCGAAGATCATAATTCTTGTCGATGTCGAAAATCGCACCGATCGTACGGTCGAAGTCCAGATTACCAAAGATTCGATAGTGATCGTACTGATTGAATTTTTCGGACCTATCCTTGGCTGCCATCTTCGGATTCAGATCTTCGCGATAGTAGCCGCCGACCCGCATCGGCACCGAGAAGAGCTGATAGCCACCCTGCCGGACCGAACGTTGCAGCTTCTGCAGTACGACTGCGTAGTTGTACGGAAGATGCTCGAGGACGTGGTTGTGCACGATCAGGTCGTAGTGATCGCGCTTGAGCGTGTCCAAATCCATGCATAGATCGAACTGCCTTATGGGCATTCCGATGTCGTATCGGTCAGGGTCCAGATCACACGCTTCGTATCCCGACGAGGAAAGCGACTGGAAGAATTTCGACAGGCCGGGCTCCGGAGCGAAATGGAGGATTCTCGCCCGAGGCTTCAACCTGACGACCTTGTCGATGAACAGCTTGGTGACACGCGTGCGCTCCACCGAATGGCAGGTCGAACAACGGGAATTCTTTCGTCCGTTGAAGTCGTAGAATTCTGTTCCCTGACAGATGGGACAGCGCATTTGAAGCTGCAGGGGGCGGGTAACTCTGGCGTCCACTTCATTCTCCAATTTTCCGAGCTTCGAACGGTCATACAAAGGACTGATCCTTCACATGACGGAATGCCTCCCTGCCGTAGTCGCTTTCCCTAGGTAAAATCGATCGTCCTGGCGGCTTCGCAGGCTGCCCCCGGCACGATGATTGTCGTGTTTTCTCTAGTCAGCAGTTCGAAGAATTCGTCACAGAACCGCTGGGCATACATGGGCCACTCGACGTCATTCCTCGGATCCATCACGTGCGTGATCCCGTAGCGGATGGTGCCGTCCCAGGCAGCCGCCATCATCTGGCGCACGACTGCGGGATCGGAACAATCGCCCTGAAGATGCTCGTCGACGACGATCGCGGATTCGTCCCGCGTGAACATCTGCCGCGGTATCATCCGCCTTTTCGCCTCTTCCTGTTCCGGCGTCAGACGCTCAGCCCCGCGTTCGTGCCAATGCCTGCAAATCTCCCGGTAGTAGTGCCGCAGCCCGTAATATGATGTGCTCACATGCGTGAGCTTGGTGCGGGTCAGAGAGCTCTCGTCGTCGAGCGCAAAGGCCATCGGGCAATCGCGCAACAGCTTCCTCACCGATTCCGCGCCGAAAGCATTCTCCACCCGCCAGATGTATTCGGTGTCGGCGGATACGCGCACATTGTCCCAGCCGCCGAGCCGGTCGAGCACCACGCGCCGGCACAGGAAGGAGGAGTGGCTCCAATGGATGATCTGATCGGAGAGACGCCAATTGGTGGTGAAACGCATGTTGCGCTGCACCCGCGCCCAGTGCGTCAGCACGCCGACCAATTCGGGATTCTCGTCCAGTTCCCTGATCTGTTGCTCGATCTTCTGCGGATGCGACCAATCGTCGGCGTCGTGCGTGGTGATGAAGGCGCCTGAAGCGAACTCCAGCCCGCGGTTGCGTGCGGGGTAGGCCCCGCGATTCTGCTCCTGGCGCACCGGCATGATCCGGCTGTCCGACTCGGCGAGCCGGCACACTGCCTCATAGGTGTCGTCGGGACTGCAATCGTCGACGACGATGATTTCGATGTTGTCGTATGTCTGCTCGCACAGCGACCGTATGGCCACGTCTATGAAGCGGGCCGCGGAATAGGCCGGCATGACGACGGAGACCTTTCCGACATCGCGCTGCCGGCAGGGCGTGGGCACAGCTTCGAGGTTTGAAAGGGCCAGGGGCTCGTCCGCGTTCCTGAGCCTTATCTCGGCCAACCCCCTTTTTTGAAAGGGCTTGTTTATCTCCGCCAGCCGCGCCTCGTCATTGTCCTGCACGTTGGCCATGGCCAGATGCACGTCCGAATCGACCAATTGCGGGCGGATTTTTCCGAAGGCGGCGGCAGCGCCCGCCACGTCTCCGAACTGCAGGCGAAGAAACCCGAGCTTCATCTGCAGTTCCTTCGACGAGCCGACCCGCGAGGAGACGTATTCCGTCCTCAGCAGGAGTTCGAGCGCGCGCTGCCACTCGCCGCGGTAGTCCAGCCATGTAGCCAGCTTCGAGGCCGCAAACAGTCTGGCCTTGTCGGAGTAGCCTTCCGCCCGGGCGATTTCCTCCAGCTCCACGGCGGCACTCTCACCCAGGCCCGCCCACAGCTTGCGGTACAGCCGGCGCCCGATGTCCACGTCGCTCGTATCGACCCTGTAGGCCCGCCCTTGCGTCTGCCCGTGCAGCACATAATGGACGACGGGGTTCAGGCCGGAATCCTCGACGTCGGGGTAGCGCTCCACGTAATATCTGGTGTCGAAATTCTTGCCGGGGTTGCGGCCGAGGCGCGCGCCGTACTTCAGATAGTGCTCTGCGGGGTCCATCCCGAGGATGCCTACGTCGGGATACTGGTCGCGATACCACTTCGAATGAAGCTGACCGGAGTTCCTTAGATGCCGCAGTTGCTCCTGAAGCTCCATCCTCAAGCCTTTCGTCTCTGCTTCTCCGTCAACGGCCTGCTCTTGGCCCTACCGTGAAGTTCATAGTGGACGAGCGCATTCTCCCCGGACCTGGATACGTCCCGGTTGGCTCCGTAATAAGCCATGGTATCGAAGCGAGGACCTGGGTTTCGTCCTTCGTATGCACCATAAAAAAGATAATGCTGCGCTGCGTCAAGACCCACTTCGGCAATATCGCTATAAGTCTCCAAGTACCATCTGCTGTCGAAGAACTCAGATGCACGTATAACGTCCAGCGCCTCACGACTTTGCTTGGTGGGGAATCTACTTGTCAGCCCACGATTAAGGCTTATCTTGCCGCTTTTTAATGCAGATGCCCTGATCTCGTTTTGAATTTGCTTCTCAGTGAGCAGCTGCTCATTGGCATCACGAAGTGCAGAAATTTCGCGCTCCAGCGCGTTGCGGGTGGCATCGCGCTCGTCAGCGATGCTGGTGATGCGGGCGATCTCCTCGAATCTCCGTGCGAGATTGCTGCGCGCCTCCTCGAACTCGGCCTTCAAAGTCTCTTCCGCGACGCTGCTGGCCTCCAGCTCACGCTGCAGGCGGCGCGCTTCCGCCGCAGCTTCCTTCCTGGACTCATCGAGCGCCTGAGCGGCCTCGTCGCGACTCTTCTCCATGAGGTCTCGGTCGGCTCGCAGCTTCGACAGCGCGGCGCTGGCGCTTGCCAGTTCCGCCTTCAAAGTCTCTTCTGCGGCGCGGCTGGCCTTCAGTTCGCGCTGCAGGCGGCGTGCTTCCGTGCCGGACTCCTGGCGCGCCTCCTTGAGCGCTTCGACGGCCTCGCCATGGTTTGCAACGAGCAGATCGTGCTCGGACTGCAACCGCGTCAGCGAGGCGCTAACGGCCGCCAGTTCGGCGCCGCGCTGCTCGCAAAGCTCGGTCATGCGCGCAAGCTCGTCGAAACGGAGCGCAAGAGCGGACTGCGCCTGATGCAGCTCTACCCTGACGTCCGCCTCCACGACTTTGTTCTTCGCGAGCTCCCGGTTGAGGTGCTGCACTTCGCTTTCGGCGGCCGACCGGGCCTGCTTCAGTTCTTCGATCTCGTCGCGCAGCGCCACGGCGTCGGACCGGTGCTGCGCGGCCTCGCCCTCCAGCCGCTGGCGGTCGCGTTCATGCCGCGCTTCGTCCTCCTGACGTTCGGCGCGCAGTTGCGACAGCTCGGCGTCGCGGCGCCCGATTTCGTCGTGCCACGCTTCCCGTTCGGAGCCGCGCTCCGTCTCCAGCTTGGTCAGCAGCCCGCGCACGTGCGCCAGTTCGTCGTCTCGGCCGGCGGCTTGCAGGCTCCGCTCGGCCTCCGCCGCCCTCTGCCGTTCGAGCTCTCCGGCCAGCGATGCGATTTCGGCGTCCTTGGCGTTCAGGCCCTGCTCCAGACCGGCCCGTTCGGCAAGCTGCGCCCGGAGTTCGTCCTCCAGCGTGCCTCGCCGTGCCAACTCCTCCTCGGCGCGCCGGTAACCGGCAGCCGCTTCCGCCTGCGCGGCTCTCGCCTCGTCACGCTCCCGGACCAGTTCCCTCAGCGCTTCTTCCTGGGCGGCCAGTGCCGCGTTCAGATCGCGCTCGACCGTCTCCCGCCGACCGATTTCGCCGGCAAGTTGCTCCGCCCCGACCCGGACTGCGGCCAGTTCCTCGTCGCGCGCGGCAAGCCGGGCCGCCATCTCGTCAAAAGTCGCTTGATTGGCGGCCCTTGCGCTCTCCGATTCGGCCCATGCGTCCTGCAACTGGGCGATGCGCCCTTTCGCCTCGGCCAATTTCGCCGACCTTTGCGCTTCGCCGGTATCCAGTCTGGAGGTGAGATCGAAGATCGTGGACTGGAACGATGCGATCTGGCGGCTGCGGGCGTCGTAGGCGCGCCCGCTCTCCTCGAGCTTTCCGCGCAGCTCGGTGACCTCCGACTGCAGTCTTGCCGCCTGCTCGACATGCATGGCCAGCGCCGCGCTCGAATCCGCCTGCCTTGCTTCGAGCGCATGCATCGCCTGCTCGGCCGCATGCGCCTGCCCGAGCCGCGTGAAGATGGTCTGGACGGCCCCGTAGCCGTGGCCGCCCAGCGTCAGCTTGGCCAGTTGCTGCAGCCGTTCGTTCTGCAGTGCCTCGCGGAAGAAAACCGTCAGCCCAGGGCCCTGCTCGAACCCGATCCTGGTCGCGGATTCCAGGGCGAGAGCGTCTATGCAGTCTTTGCCGACCTGCTCGTCGACATGATCCAGGCCCTCGAAGATGACCACGCACCGCTCGGACAACTGCGACTTCAGCGCCCGGAGGAGGCTGTGCTGCTCCTCGTCCAGCAACGCCTGCGATACGTAGAGCAGGTCGATGCCCGCTATGCGGCTGCGGCCCTCCCAGCCCTTGCGGGGGAGGATGAATGAAAAGTCCGAATAGTTCTCGTCATTGTAGCGCCGCTGGTCCTCGGCAATCCCCGCGACAGCGGAGGCAAAGCACCTGGTTTCCAATCCGTTCCGCTCGACCGACTGGCACATCGCGAAATAGGCTACGCCGTCGCCGATCTCGGGTGCCAGGAAGACGGTCGGCCGCACGACCTCGGTCAGCCAGAACAGAGCGGGAATGTTGGGCAAGAGCCTGGAGGCGCGCACATATCGTGCCTTCCAGAAGAGCGAACGGGAGGCGAGGGGCTGCACGGATTGCAGGCTCGGTTCCTGCGCGTAGTGCGTGATACCCTTGTCAGCGTCCATCACAGTCCGTTCCCTTCTTCGCATGAGCTTCACCATGTCTGTGCGACCCCGTCGGGGTCGAAAACTCAATCCTGCAGATGGAACCGTCCAGTCCGGCTATCGAGACTCCGTATCGGCCGCCGGAGGGCGGGCACTCTGCAAAACCAGCACTGCCTTACGGAGAGGCAGGCGCACGTCGATCGTTCCCCGTCCGGCCTGCTCAGGCAGCCCGTAGCGTCCCGTCATGCGGCCATGCCGCTCGCCAATCGCTGGTGACATCATTTGGTCAACAATGATGACCTATGAGTACAACCGATGGAAGCGCGGTGTCTAGTCGCGGCGCGCCCCAGTTCCGGGCGGTGGCCAGGAGCATTTCGTGGCGATCGTCACCCATACGAGTGGGAGGATGAGCCGCGGGCAGCGCACTGCCCGCGGTAAAGTCTTTGCCGCCGCTGTCCGTGATGTCTCAAGTCAAGCCGCCAGGTCGAGCGGCGGGCCGTCAACTCATGCCTACCCGAGCCTTTGGCCGGCGGGAGAAGGGATAGCTCGCGCTTTACCAAATCGCCGATTGGTTACACACTTGGCGCCCGGCGGCATTGTAGGGTGAGCGGTTCGGCAGTATAACCGGGAGCTGAGCTTGGGTGTCGTTCGGGGCAAAACAGCCGCCCGCGCGAAACTCTTTGTTAAAATTTTGTCGTCTTGCGGGCCTTCAATGAAGCCGAAGAATATCTTCAACGATGGGCTGCGGTCCTATCGATCCGTCCTCGGGTCGGTGGTGGTGTTCAGCGCGGCGATCAACATTCTGATGTTCGTCGGCCCCCTCTACATGCTGCAGGTCTACGACAGGGTGCTGCAGAGCCGCAGCGAGATGACGCTGCTGGTGCTGACCGGCATCGCCGTGGCCATGCTTGCGCTATACGGCGTGCTCGAATGGATACGCTCGCGCGTGCTGGTGCGGGCGGGGCTGCGCTTCGACAACACGGTTTCAGGCCCGCTGTTCTCCCGCGTCGTTTCGGCCAGCCTGACGCAGCCCGGTACAAAGTCCGAATTCGCGCTCATGGACGTCGACCGGTTGCGCGAATTCCTGACCGGAACGGGGCTGATCGCCATCTGCGACGTGCCGTGGGTACCGGTCTTCCTGGTCGTCTGCTTCATGTTCCATCCCTGGATCGGCTGGCTGGCGACCGGCGGCGCGGCCCTCATCTTCGTGCTGACGCTGCTCAACGAGGTGCTGACGAAGAAGACCCTCAACGATGCGAGCACAAGCTCGCAGACCGCCCAGCATTTCGCCACGACGACGCTGCAGAACGTCGAGGTGATCCGAGCGCTGGGCATGGAGCAGAACCTGCGCGACCGGTGGTCAGGTATGCACCGGCGCATGCTCGAGTTGCAGGCGGGCGCCAGCGATCGGGCCGGAGTCCTGCTGTCGACGTCGAAATTCGTGCGGATGGCCCTTCAGGTGGCGATCCTCGGCCTGGGTGCCTATCTCGCGCTGGAAAACAAGATCACTCCCGGCATGATGATCGCCGCCTCGATCATGATGGGGCGGGCGCTCGCCCCGGTCGACCAGGTGGTCGGTCAATGGAAGCAGTTCATCGGCGCCAGGCAGGCCTATGGCCGGCTGCGGGACCTGTTTGCGCGCATTCCCGATGAACCCGAGCGGACCAAGCTGCCGCGGCCGCAGGGAGGCCTCGCCGCCGAGCAGATCATCGTGGCGCCCCCGGGGTCGCGCACGCCGATCGTCAGCGGCGTCACCTTCTCGCTCCAGCCGGGAGAAACCATGGCGCTGGTCGGCCCGAGCGGCGCCGGTAAGTCCAGCCTTGCCAGGGCACTGGTGGGCGTCTGGACACCGCTCGCAGGCGCGGTGCGCCTGGACGGGTCGGAGCTTTCGCACTGGAACAAGGACGAACTCGGCGACTATCTCGGCTATCTGCCCCAGACGGTCGAGCTCTTTGGCGGAACGATCGCGGAGAACATCGCGCGGTTCAAGGATGCCGAGGCGGAGGACGTCATTCTCGCCGCGCAGCGCGCCGGCGTGCATGAGATGATCCAGAACCTGCCCGACGGCTACGAGACGCAGATCGGCGTCGGCGGCCGGCAGCTTTCCGGCGGCCAGCGGCAGCGCATCGGCCTGGCGCGTGCCCTGTTCAACGATCCGGCCGTCGTCATCCTCGACGAGCCGAACGCAAATCTCGACATGGAGGGCGAAGAAGCCCTGCTGCGGGCGCTGAAGGATCTGCGCGACCGCAAGCGCACCGTCATCTTCGTGAGTCACAAGATCGGGCTGCTGGCGCTCAGCGACAAGTCGCTGATCCTGGCGGAAGGCCGGATGCGCGCCTTCGGGCCGACGAAGGACGTGCTGCAGCCGAAGGCGGTAGCGCCGCTGCCGGCGGTCGAGGAGCAGCCGGGCTCCCGCACCCGGCTGGTCGTCAATTGACGAGGCACGAACGGGGATCGCGAATGCGCGGCAGGCGGCATCGCGCCGGCGAGATGGCAGGATAGGACGATGACGCCCAAGAAGACGCCCGAGAAGAGCTTCTCTCCGGCCCCATACGTGGTCGCCGGTTATGCGACGATCGCGCTCGCCTTCGGCGTGTTCGGAACCTGGGCGGCGACGGCGCCGCTGTCCAGCGGCGTGGTGGCGCATGGTGTCGTTGTCGTCTCTACCAATCGCAAGATCATCCAGCACCTGGAAGGCGGCATCGTTTCCGAAATCACCGTCAAGGACGGCGACGTGGTCGAGGTCGGCGACGTGCTCGTCCGCCTCGATCCGACGCAGGCGGTCGGCAATTTCACCGTGCTCAGCGAACGCCTCGCCCTCTTGCGCGCCGCCGAAGCGCGGCTGGAGGCCGAGAGCATCAATGCGGACGACATCACCTTCCCGCCGGACATCTTCGACCCGCAGAGCACGGAAGAGCCCGCCTACATCAAGCTGCACCGCACGCTCTTCCGCGACCGCAAGGCGACCAGGGACGGACAGACGAGCATTCTCAATGCCCGCGCCACGCAGCTGGAGGAGGAATCGCGCGGACTGACATCGCAGCGCAAGTCGATCGAAGACCAGCGCGGCTCGCTGGTCGAGCAGATCGAGCGCATGGAGGAGGGCCAGCGCAAGGGCTATGTGTCGACCAACCATGTGGCGCAGCTGATGCGCGGCCGCATGGAACTGGAAGGCAATCTCGGCCGCCTCATCGCCGACATGGCCAAGGCCAACGAAGCGATCGCCGAGACGAAGCTGCGGGCGCTGCAGCTCAACCAGGAATTCGTCGAACGCGCCAGCACGGAGCTGCGCGAGGTCCGCGACCAGGTCGCCGAAGTGTCCGAGCGCGTCAAGCAGGCGCAGGACATCCTCGATCGCACCGTCATCCGCGCTCCGGTCAGGGGGATGGTGCAGGACATAAAGATCCACACCAAGACGGGCGTCGTCCGTCCGGCCGAAGCGATGATGGAGATCGTCCCGATCAACGACGAATTCATCATCAACGCGCGGGTGCGTCCGATGGACGTCGACGAGGTGATGATCGGCGGCAAGGCCGAGGTGCGCTTCCCCGGCTTCTCCAGCCGGCTGACCCCGGTGATCTTCGGATCGGTGCAGGTGCTGTCGCCCGACATCATCATGCCGGAGAACCCGCAGATCGAGCCCTACTACAACGCCCGCATCAGTGTGGCGGAGAAGGACATCCCGGACACGATCCGCGGCCGCCTGCAGGCGGGCATGCCGGCGGAGATCATCGTCAGCGGCGGCGAGCGCACGCTCGTCCAGTACCTGGTGAAGCCGCTGACCGATTCCTTCGCCAAGGGCATGCTGGAGCAGTAGCGGCCCGGGTCCCCTCGGGGCGGGCGTTGGCGCGCCCTCGACCATGCCGGAGCCCGCGGTCGTCAGGGACTATCCGGGAAGGGCATTCCGGCATGTCTGGGGCCGAGACATCTGCACCAGGTGATGCCCGAGGCGAGCGCGTCGCCCGATCGGGATCGAATGGCCGTGGGTCGATCGGCGCCCGCTCGTACCCACAGCTTGTGTTGAGCGTTCGCGCCGTCCCTCATCGCCCTGCTAAAATTAGGCACTTCTCCCCGGATTCCTTCGACTAGCCCAGGACGGAAAGGACGCTGTGGCTGCCGAACTCGCCAATCGGCACCGCTGGAGACTTGCGAAGAAGCCGCGGCAGGCGACTCCTCCCGTTCTAGCGGGGAGAGCGCAACCATTAGGCTGGCAGGTGAGGGGCGGCGCAGACGGTCAAGATGAACGGCAGAGCGGAATGCGGCCGAGAGGATCTCGGCACATGGCATCCCAATCGTCGCGGCGTGACTATAGCCGCGTCACCGATCGGTCGGTCATGGATGACGTTGACGGCGCCGCGCGTCAGAACGAGCTGACGGCGCGGGCGATCACGAAGGTCTGCGCCACGGCGCTCATGAAGCGGAAGATTTCCACCGACGGATGCTGCGCCAGATAGAGCACGTCCTTGTTGCGCATCGGGAAGTTCTGGCCGACCAGATAGGCGTCGGGCTTGGACAGATCGATGCGGTAGACGATCGGATACATGTCCGCCGCGTTCGGATGCATGCCCTTGGAGGCAAGCACCTGGAAGCGCTGCTCGCCGAGAATCGACCGCAGCACCGGCGCATATTCGTAGCGGAAGATGAACAGGCCCCGCGGATTCGCCCGCGACGCATTGGCGCCGCCGGCCAGTGCCGCCGCCTCGATCACGCTGATGCTGGCGGCGCCGAGCGGGATCTTCGCCGTCTTGCCCGTCGACCCGAGGACCGAGAAGGTCTGCGGATCGTGCGTCAGGAAGAGCTGGTCGCCCGGCCGTGCAAAGATGTTCTCCGACGGCCGGTCGATCAGCGTCTGCAGCAGCGCCTTGCCGGTCCTGCCGCCGCGCGTCAGCGTCACGAAGGTGTCGTAGGGCGGGTTGGTGGGGCCGCCGGCCTTGGCGATGACGTCGGTGAGCCGCTCGCTGGACAGGCCGAGCGGGACGACCGACGGCTTGCCCACCACGCCGTTGACGGCGATGGTGCGCGATGCGTTCTCGGCGAGCCCGACGATCACGTCCGGCTCGACGGCCCGCGTCTTCAGCGACTGGACGATCGAGTTGCGGGCCGCTTCCAGCGTGTTGCCGGCGAACTGCACGGCACCGATATAGGGCACCGGCGCCCGCCCGTCGGGCTGCACGGTGACGGTGACCGACGTCGCCTTGTTGTCCTGGGTGGAGAACAAGCCGTCCGGCCCCGCCTCGAAGATGGTGATCTGCAGCACGTCGCCGACGCCGATCGTCGGATTGACGCCGCCCTTGCCGAGCCCGAACGTTTTGTTGAAGGCCGGGCTCTGGTAGGCGGCCACGACCGAGGCGACATTCGGCGTCATGTCGACCACGTCGAAGACGTATTGCTGCTTGGGGTTCTGGCGCGGGTTCTGACCCTTGTTGTCGGAAGCGGACACGATCGAGGAGGCCATCGGGCCGTCGCCGGAGAAAGCATTGCAGCCTGCGACCAGCATCGGCAGCAACGCGGCAACGACGACCCTGCGAGCCGTCAGACCTGCGCGTCCGCTGCGAGCGGAAGAAAGCTCTATCAGACAGTCACTTGCCAAACCAATTCCCTCTGCCTCGCCGACTCTGTCCCCGCGGCTCCGTCCGGCAGCACGCGAAGACATGACGGACTGGACCCAAAGCGTCAATGTCAAACTCCGTCGGATCATTAGCATTGAAACTGCAGCGTAAACGCTTCGCTAACCGAGAGCCTCCGGCGAGTCGCCGAACTGCTCCCAACACATTGTTTTTGCTTGGTTTGGTGCCGCCGTGTCGAATTGAGCACAGATGGCAACTTTCTTGCGGCCGAATGACCCATCCCGGCGGCAGACGCCATCCGCTCCGCCGGAGGCGATCCGGTCTGTCCAACGGGCGAACCACCGCATCGCGACCGGCCGCGGCCGAATCGAGCAGACGATGGGCCGGATTCCTTTCCGACCCTAGGCCGTCAGAACCTCCTTCGAAGCCACGGTCGAATCGGCGTTCAGGCGGTAGACGATCGGCACGCCGGTGCCGAGTTCCAGCTTCACCACCTCTTCCTTGGACAGGCCGTCGAGGGCCATGATCAGGGCCCGCAGCGAGTTGCCGTGCGCGGCGACCAGGACGGTGCCGCCGCGCAGCACATGCGGCTGCATGTCGTGCAGATAATACGGCCAGACGCGGGCGCCGGTGTCCTTCAGGCTTTCGCCGCCGGGGGGCGCGATGTCGTAGGAGCGGCGCCACACATGCACCTGCTCCTCGCCCCACTTCTGGCGTGCGTCGTCCTTGTTCAGCCCGGACAGTTCGCCGTAGTCGCGCTCGTTGAGCGCCTGGTCGCGGATCGTCTCGAGGTCGCTCTGGCCGACGGCGTCGAGGATGTGCTGGCACGTCTTCTGCGCCCGTTGCAGCACCGAGGTGAAGGCGAGATCGAATTTGAGCCCGCGCGCCGCCAGCGTGGCACCGGCGGCCTTGGCCTCCGCATGGCCCTGCTCCGTCAGGTCGACGTCGCGCCAGCCGGTGAACAGGTTCTTCAGGTTCCAGTCGCTCTGTCCGTGGCGGACCAGCACGAGTGTTCCGGACATTCGTTACCCCTTGTTGCGGTTGACTGCTGCGCTCATGCCAGTCCGAGCACGTCGCGCATCGAATAGAGGCCGGGCTTGCGCCCGTGCGCCCAGAGGGCCGCCCTGACCGCGCCGCGCGCGAAGATGGCGCGGTCCTCGGCGTTGTGGGTGAGCACCACGCGCTCGCCGGGACCGGCGAGGATCACCGAATGGTCGCCGACCACCGAACCGCCGCGCAAGGTGGCAAAGCCGATGGCGCCCTCCGGCCGCGGGCCGGTATGCCCGTCACGCACCCGCACGCTGTTGTCGGCAAGCCCGATCTCCCGCCCCGCGGCCGCGGCCTGCCCGAGCAGCAGCGCGGTGCCCGACGGCGCATCCACCTTGTGGCGGTGGTGCATTTCCACCACCTCGATGTCGAAATCCTCCGGCCCGAGTGCCCTGGCCGCTTGCTCCACCAGCACGGCGAGAAGGTTCACGCCGAGGCTCATATTGCCGCTCTTGACGACGGTGGCGTGGCGGGCCGCCGCGGCGATCCTGGCATCGTCTTCCGCCGAGCACCCTGTCGTGCCGATGACGTGGACGATACGGGCCTGCGCGGCATAGCCGGCGAACTCCACGGTCGCAGCAGGAACGCTGAAATCGAGCACGCCGTCGGCCTTGGCGAAGACCGGCAGCGGATCGTCGACGATCGGCACCCCGAGCGGGCCGACGCCGGCCAGTTCCCCGGCATCGCGGCCAAGAAACGGCGAGCCGGCGCGCTCGATGGCGCCGGCGACGCGCACCCCGGCAACCTGCTGCACCGTGCGGATCAGCGTCTGGCCCATGCGGCCGGCTGCACCGACGACGACGAGTCCCATCTCGCTCATGCCGGTGCTCCCGTCCGCTTGGCGCGCTTTGCCGGATCCGCCGCGCGCTTGATGTCGTTCACCAGCCCGAGGCCCTTCGAACTCTGAACGCGGTGGAAGCGCGCATAGACCCCGTGCGGATCGGCGAGCAGCGATTGATGCGTACCTTCCTCGACCACGAGGCCGTTCTCCAGAACCACGATCTTGTCGGCATTTACCACCGTCGACAGGCGGTGCGCGATCACGATGACGGTCCGGCCCTGCATGACGGTGGCCAGCGCGTCCTGGACGCGCGCCTCCGATTCGGTGTCGAGCGACGATGTGGCCTCATCGAGCAGCAGGATCGGCGCATTGCGCACGATGGCGCGGGCGATCGAGACACGCTGGCGCTGGCCGCCCGACAGGGTCACGCCATTCTCGCCGACCAGCGTGTCGTAGCCCTGCGGCTGCTCGCGGATGAATTCGTCCGCCGCCGCCAGTTGCGCGGCCCGCTGCACCTCGGCTTCCGTGGCGCTCTCGCGCCCGTAGCGGATGTTGTCGCCGATCGAGCCTTCGAACAGATAAGGCTGCTGCGATACGAAGGCGATCTGCTCGCGCAGCGACCGCTTCGTCACTTTGGCGATGTCCTGGCCGTCGATCAGGATCGAGCCGCCTTCGACATCATAGAAGCGCTCGAGCAGAGCCGTCAGCGTCGACTTGCCGGCACCCGACGCCCCGACGATCGCCGTCATCTTGCCGGCCTCGGCAACGAAGCTGACGCCATGCAGCACCGGCAGGTCCTGGTTGTAGCCGAAGCGCACGTCGTCGAAGCGTACCTCGCCCTTCGTCACATCCAGAGGCCTGGCGTCGGCGACGTCGCCCTGCCGGGGCTTCAGGTCGAGGATCTCGTAGATCATGCGCGCATTGACCAGCGACCGCTCGAGGCTGACCTGGACGCGGGCGAGTCGGCGCGCCGGGTCATAGGCGAGCAGCAGCGCCGAGATGAAGGAGAACACCGCGCCGGGCGGCTGCTGGCTGAATGTCGAGCGGTAGCCGGCATAGACCACCACCAGGGCAACGACCGCGCCGGCGAGAATCTCCGATATCGGCGTGAGGCGCTCGGAAACGCGGGCGATCTTGTTGTTGCGCCACTCCGCGTCCTTGATCAGCTTGGCGATCCGCCGCGACAGCTGCTCCTCCATGGTGAAGGCCTTCACCACGGCGATCCCCTGGGTCGATTCCTGCATGGCGCCGAGCAGGCGGGAATTGACCTCGACGGATTCGCGGCTGATGCGCCGCATGCGCCGCATCAGGTTGTTGACGGCGTAGACGAGCGGAGGTCCGATCAGGAAGGCGAAGATCGACAGCATCGGATCCTGCATCACCATGACGGCGACCAGGGCGACCAGCGTGACGACGTCGCCAACGACGGCCCTCAGGGTGGTGCTGAGCAGGTCGCGCACGCCGCCGACGTTCTGGCTGATCTGGGCGGCCAGCTGGCCGGAGCGCATCGACGTGTGGAAGTCGACGCCGAGCCTCATCAGATGGTCGAACAGGCGCTGCTGATAGCGCGCCACCATGTTGTTGCCGACCCTGGCGAGGATGACCGACTGGGCATAGCTGGCGAAGCCGCGGATCAGAAAGGCGGCGAAGATGGACACGCTGATCAGGACGATCAGGTCGCTGCGCTGCTTGTAGAAAATCTGGTCGATGACGTCGCGCATGATCCATGCGCCGAAGGCCGTCGTCGCCGCCGTTGCCAGCAGGCATAGGCCAGCGGCCACGTAGCTGCGCACATAGTCACGGCCGTTCTCGGAGAGGATGCGCCGGATGATGGCGATGACCTCACCTGGATCGGCCCGCCTCTTGTCGTGTTTGGTTTTCAATTCCGGTTCGGCTCGCGTTTCTTTGGCCGGCACGCGGCCGGCGGCTCCTCATAGCGGCAACGGGCGGCCTTGCCTATGGCTTCCGCACGAACAAACGGCCATGTGACGTCCGCGCCGCCCAGGAAGGACACATCGCCGCAAGGCGTGAGAAAAGTATTTGCCCGGTCCGCAGGTCGCCTATAGGCTACCGACGCATGATCGAGGTCCGCCAAAGTCCGCCATTTGCGCAGTGGCTGCGCGGCTTGCGTGACGCAAATGCAGCGGCCCGCATCCTGCAGCGCATCCGTCGGATGGAGCGGGGCAATCCTGGTGACGTCAAGCCGGTCGGCGGGCCGGTCATGGAGATGCGCGTCGACTACGGGCCAGGCTATCGGGTCTACTACATGCAGCGCGGCGCGGCTCTCGTCGTTCTTCTGTGCGGTGGGGACAAGCGGAGGCAGCAGGCGGACATACAGCGAGCCTTGGACATGGCTGACAATTGAAAGGACTGAGAGATGGAAACGACTCGCTTTGATGCGGCCGAATATCTCGATACCCCGGAACTTCAGGCGGCCTATATCACAGCCGCGCTCGAAACCGGTGATCTGGCCGAAGTGCGGGACGCTATAGGACTCGTTGCTCGTGCACGAGGAATGGCCGACATCGCTGCAGCCGCAAAGCTTAACCCCAAAAGCCTGTACAAGGCGCTGGGCGACAGCGGCAATCCCGAATTCGCGACCGTGCTGTCCGTGCTGAACGCGCTTGGCCTGACGCTGTCGGCAACGCCTACCGACAAGTCGCAACGGGCCAGACGGAAGCGTGCTTCGCCCCAAAAATCCGCTGCCTGAATGTCGAAGATACCGTTCAGCTGCGCCAGCGCCGGCCGCGGGTTTCGACGCCGAACCGCTGCGGCGCGCGGGCGTAGGCGGCGAGCCCGGCGAGTGCCGCCAGCGTGTGGGTGATGACGTAGACCGGCATGCCCCGCATCATCTCGGTATGCGGCGCCTTGTCCTCGAAGGCCGCCCGGAATCGCGGCTCGCGCAGCGCCGGCACGATCTTCTGGGCAATCCCGCCGGTCAGGAACACGCCGCCCTGGCTCTTGAACACCAGCGCCAGGTCGCCGGCGGTGCGGCCGAGGCAGGTGACGAAGAAGGCAAGGGCCTCCTCCGCCACCGGATCGGTACGCTCGAGCGCGGCGGCGGTGATCTCGGCCGGCGTGGTGAAGCGCGGCGTTCCGCCGTCGGCCAGCGCGGTAGCGCGGTAGGCGTTGACCAGGCCGCGGCCGCACAGGATCTGCTCGCCGGAGATGCGCCCCTCGATCGGCTCGAGATGCGGAAAAATCTGGCGGTCGCGGTCGGTGCGCGGACCGATGTCCATATGGCCGCCCTCGCCCGGTACCGGTATCCACAGGCCGCGCGAATGGATGAGGCCGGCGACGCCGAGGCCAGTTCCCGGCCCGAGCACGACGCGGGCGGCGCCGGCCTCCGGCGCCCCGCCGCCGATCTTCTCCATATGCTCCTCGCCGAGTGCCACGACGGCGAGCGCCTGCGCCTCGAAATCGTTGAGCACGACGATGTCGGAGAGGCCGAGGCTGCCGAACATGCCCTTCGGCCGCACCACCCAGGGGCAGTTGGTCAGCGCAATCTCGTCACCGTCCACCGGACCGGCCACGGCGATGACGGCGGATTTCGGGCGGATTGCGGCATCGTCCAGGACCGCGGCCTGGATGGCTTCGTCGATCGTCGGGAAATCGGCGGTGCGCACGACGCGCGGCGCGCCAGCCTCGGCATCGGCCGATTCGACGACGGCGAAGCGGGCATTGGTGCCGCCGACGTCGCCGATCAGGATGGGAAAGCGAAAACCGTCCTCGGCCTCAGCCATGCACATCGTCCTCCCTTGCGGAAGCGCGGCTTGCGCCGTTCTCGTAGTCGCGAAGGATGATCTCGGCGGTCGCCCGGTTGAGCGCCATCGGTATGTCGTAGACGATCGCCAGCCGCATCAGGGCCTTCACATCCACGTCATGCGGCATCGGCGTCAGCGGATCAACGAAGAAAATGAGGGCATCGACCTTTCCCTCGGCGATCAGCGCGCCGATCTGCTGGTCGCCGCCGAGCGGACCGCTCTTCAGGCGCTGGAGCCGCAGGCCCGGGCAGGCGTCGAGAACGCGGGCGCCGGTCGTGCCCGTGGCGACGATGTCGCAGGTCTCGAGGAAGCCGACATGGCCGCGCGCGAAGGCGACCAGGTCGTCCTTCTTCTCGTCATGCGCGATCAGCGCCAGCCGCAATCGGGATGCCATGGGCTGGCCTCCACCGTTAAACCGATTGAAGGCTCATAGACGGGAACTGTGCGCGGGGGAAGCCGCCGGATTAGGACCCCGGCCTGGGACGCGGCAGCGGAATGCCGATCTCCGGTGTAGGCGCGAACGCGTTGAGCGGGATGGCGCCGGTGGAGGCGACCGCTGGTGCGCTTCCCGCCGGCTCGAGCACCGCCGGCGCCGCTGCTTCCGCCGCCGCCACGGCCATGGCATCGGCGCCCGGTCCGACCGTGACCGCCGCTTCCGAGACCGGTTCCGGGGCGCTGAGGACGGCACGGCATTCCTTCGGCAGGCTCGCCATGGTCATGATGTCGCGCGCTTTCGGCCTGTCCGGGTTCTTGTTGGGCCGCCACGGTTCTTCGGTGAACCACCAGGCAAGTGATTCGTCGCAGCCCTCGCCGCGCACCGTCTCCGCCTGCTTCTTGCAGCCGGTCGAACCGGGCTGGCAACCGATACGGATGTGGAAATGGTAGTCGTGACCCCAGAACGGCCGAACCTTGCGCAGCCACGACCGGTCGCCGGTCACCGTCTCGCACAGCTTCTTCTTGATTCCCGGATGGACAAGAATGCGCTCGACTTCCGGATAGCTCGCCGCCCGCTTCAGGAGCCGCGCATGGGCCTTCGTCCAAATGCGATCATCGACGGTGAGCCCGCCCTTGCGGATCATGGAGATCGCCGACATGTTCTCGCGCTCCTCCGCGGTCAGGCGGCGGTCCGGCATCGGCGTCAGCCAGATGTCGGCGTCGAGGCCGATCTGGTGCGAGGCGTGGCCGGTCAGCATCGGGCCGCCACGCGGCTGCGAGATGTCGCCGACGAGCAGGCCCGGCCAGCCGTCGGCGGTCGCCTGGCGCGACAGCTTCTCGACCAGGTTGATCATCACAGGGTGGCCCCAGCGGCGGTTGCGCGACAGCCGCATCGCCTGCCAGGTCGGTCCGTCGGTGGCGATGGCGAGGCCGCCGGAGAAGCAGCCCTTCGAATAGAAGCCGTAGGACTTCGCCGCGGTCGCGGCCGGCAGCCGCTGACTGCCGAACAGATCCTTGGCGAGTTCGGCCGACTGCGCCGGCTGCGCGGCCGGAACGGCAAAGGCCAGCATCGCGGCAAGGACGGCGGCGGCCCGCGCCGCCCGTGCGATCAGAAACGTCATGCGGTCTTCCCCGGGGTCCGGCCCCCTCGCCAGCCTGACGCCGGCTGGTAAACGAAGCATGAATCGGCAGCGTGGCGAAATTTGGTACGACGCATCCGCCCGCAAGGCAGCCCGGCGGCATCGAGATCGAAAGGGCAGGAATTTTGCCCCGGTGGTGTCGGCATGCGAGACTGCCATACGTCATAAGAGCGGCACCGTGCGCTCGGCGCGCGTCAACGGCCCCGAACAAACAGTCCATGTGGAGACAGGATATGAACCCCACCGCCCAGACCTCCCGCCCCTCCGAGCGCGAGCTCCTGCTCACCCGCGTCATCGACGCACCGCGCGAAAAGCTCTACCGGGCCTGGACGGATCCCGAGATCATCACGAAATTCTTCGCGCCGAAGCCGTGGTCGACGCCGCGCGCCGAGCTCGACGTGCGGCCCGGCGGCAGCAACCTCATCGTGATGGCCGGTCCCGACGGCACGGAATTCCCGAATCACGGCGTCTACCTCGATGTCGTCGAGAACCGGCGCCTGGTCGTCACCGATGCCTATGTCAGGGCTTGGGAGCCGTCGGAGAAGCCGTTCATGACGCTCACCCTCACCTTCGACGACGAAGGCGGCAAGACCCGCTACACGGCACGGGTAACCCACTGGTCGAAGGAAGATTGCGACGCCCACGAGAATATGGGTTTTCACGAGGGCTGGAGCCAGGTCACCGACCAGCTGGAGGAGCTGGTGCGGACACTCTGAGATCCGCATCGCCGTTCTGGCGGGCGGGAAAGCCCGCCCATCACTCCTTGCCGGAAAACAGCGCCTCGAGTTCGCCGAAGGACATGGTTTCGCGGGCGAATTCGAAGGTGCCGGCGCCGAGCATCTCGTTGGCGGCGCGCCGCAGCGCCCCGAAGGCGTGGGCGGTCAGCTTAGAGCCCAGCGAGATGCGCTTGGCGCCGGCCTCCGCCAACGCGGCGACGCTGAGGCCGGGCACCGCCAGCACGTTGACTGGCCGGGGCACGGCCGAACAGATGGCGCGGATGGTGGCGACATCGGAGATGCCCGGCGCATAGAGCACGTCGGCGCCGGCGTCGGCGAACGCCTGCAGGCGCTTGATCGTGTCGTCGAGATCGGGGCGCTCCCACTGGAAATTCTCGGCGCGCGCCGTGAACACGAAGTCCTTCTTCAGCGCCCTGGCCGCCTCGGCCGCCGCCGCGACCCGCTCGACCGCGAGCGAGAAGTCGTAGATCGGATCGTCGGGATCGCCGGTGTGGTCCTCGATCGAGCAGCCTGCCAGGCCGGCCGCTTCGGCGGCGAAGATGGTCTCGGCGGCGCTGTCGGGGCTGTCGCCCTTGCCCTTCTCCAGGTCGGCGGAGACCGGCACCTCGACGGACGCGACGATGTCGCGGCAATGCGCGACCATCGCCTCGAAGCCGACGCCACCGTCGACCAGCCCGCGCGAGAAGGCGAAACCGGCGCTGGTGGTGGCGAGCGCCTTGAAGCCGAGCGAGGCCAGCAGCCTGGCCGTGCCCGGATCCCAGGGATTGGGCATCACGAAGATGCCCGGCGCCTCGTGGAGGCTGCGGAACGTGCTGCCCTTGTCCATGGCATTGCCTGTTTAGCCGAGTTGTGACCGTCAGATCCTGCCTGCACCGGCGCGGTCGCCGGGGCTGCGCGGGATTCTCCGCAGCAATCATGTCAAAACTCGGATGGAACTGCACCCATTTCTCGCCGGCGGAGGTCCGCCCGCTGAAGGCTCCTGCCGCCGGGATGGCCGGCTTTTGGCGACCGGCTCAGGCGGTGCCGGTGGAACCGAAGCCGCCGGCGCCGCGCGCCGTGCCGCCGGCCAGGCTGCGCTCCTCGATCGCGGCGTGCGCCACCGGCGCGATCACCAGCTGGGCCACCCGCATGCCGCGGGTCACTGTAAAGTCGTCGTCACCGAGATTGACGAGCAGCACCTTCACCTCGCCGCGATAATCCCAGTCGATGGTTCCCGGTGTGTTGAGGCAGGTGATGCCGTGCTTGAGGGCAAGGCCGGAGCGCGGCCGCACCTGCCCCTCGAAACCTTCCGGGATTTCCAGGATGAGCCCGGTCGGCACCAGCGCGCGCCTTCCCGGCAGGATCAGGATCGGCCGGTCGTCGGCGACGGCGGCGCGCAGGTCCAGGCCGGCCGCGCCGGCGCTTTCATAGGCAGGCAAATCGAGGCCATGCGCGTGCGGGAGGCGGACGACGCCGAGGGACGGTTTCATCGAGATGCCCTTGTGGTGAACTGGCGCTGTCTGGCCCGTCGCGCTCTTCGATGCAACGCGGCCGCTCACGAATCCCCAACTACGAGAAGAGCCGCCTCCTCGTCCAGCAGAAACGCGTGAAGCGAATCAACCTCTGGAGTTTCTATCTGACCTCCACCGGTACGACCGTCGTCTCGCGTATCTCCTCCATGACGAAGGAGGCGGAGACGTCGGACAGCGGCACCTTGGCGATCAGCCGCTGGTAGAGCCGGTCATAGGCCTTCACGTCGGCGACGCGGGCGCGCAGCACATAGTCGAGGTCTCCCGACATGCGGTAGACGCCGGTGATCTCCGGCAGGCTGGTGACTGCGGCGCGGAAACGGGTCAGCCAGTCGGGATCGTGGTTGGAGGTCCGCACCATGATGAAGACCGAGAGGCCGACGCCGAGCTTTTCCGGATCGACCAGCGCGACGCGGCCGGTGATGACGCCGGCGTCCTCCAGCCGGCGTATGCGGCGCCAGCAGGCGTTGCGCGACAGATTCACGCGCGCAGAGACGTCGTCGACCGAGAGCATGGCGTCGCGCTGCAGCTCCGCCAGGATGCGGCGGTCGATGGTGTCGATTTCACTCGTCATCTTGGGATGATCGTCCCAAACATTCTCCAATTCAAGAGACGAATTGGGAAAAGCAGTCGCTGCAACGGACCTATCATGCCACCGTTCGGCAATAATGGAGGACGGCAGATGACAACGCGGCTGGCAAGACTGTTTCACGATCATCCCGCTTCCGTCGGCGAGACCTATTTCGGCCACATGGCGTTTGCCGCCGGATTCTCCGCGCGGCTGTTCGCGGCGGCGTTTGCGGCGCTGGTCCACGCCGTCCTGCCCTTCCTGTTCGAGACCACCGCCAGCCGCATCGTCCGCGACCTGCATCAGCGGACGCATAATCGACAGCCGGATGCGTAACGGCCGCGTCGCTTTGCATCGACACGCCGACGAAGGCGGCAGTCCGGGCGTCGGTTCACAATTCTGTCATGCACGATTCCGCCTTCCCCGATCGGATCGCCGGCGGCATGGTGATCGCGTCAGGTCGAAACGATTCATGCGAGAACATAGATGCAAGGACGATTGAAGTTGGCTGCCCTTTTCGGGCTCGTGGCAGCCACCCTTTCCGGCACCTGGAGCCTTCAGGCACGCGCCGGCGAGCCGATCAAGCCGAAGGTGCTGGTAATCACCATGTTCGGCGAGGAAGCAAAACCGTGGCTCGCCGGCAAGAAGCTCGACACCAAGGTGAAGGTGCCCGGTCTGTCCGGCGAATATCCGGAGGTGTCCTGCGATTCCGAAGGGCTCTGCCTGATGACGACGGCGATGGGCTTCTCCAATGCGGCAAGCTCGGTGGCGGCGCTGGTGTTCGGCAAGCAGTTCGACCTCGGCCAGACCTATTTCCTGATCGGCGGGATCGCCGGCGTCGATCCCAAGGACGGCACGCTGGGCTCGGCGCTGTGGGCGCGTTACGTTGTCGACGGCGGGCTGCGCCACGACATCGATCCGCGGCAGATTCCGCAGGATTGGCCGGACGGCATGGTGGCGCTCGGCGCCAAGCGACCGGGCGAGAAGGCCGGCTGGGGCGCGGGCACCGAGGTTTACGCTCTCAACTCGGCTCTCGCCGAAAAGGCGTTCGAGCTGACGAAGTCCGTCGAACTCGCTGATGGCGACGATGCCGCCCAATATCGCAGCCGCTATGAGGAGGAGGCCGCGCGCGGCAAGCCGTCGGTCAAGCTGTGCGACACGGTCTCGCTCGACACCTACTGGCACGGCTCGAAGATCGGCGATGCCGTCGAGCGGTGGACGGCGCAGGTGTCCGACGGCAAGGCGAACTACTGCACCACGCAGATGGAGGACAATGCGACGCTGACGGCGCTGAAGCGCGGCGCCGATGCCGGGATTCTGGATTTCAGCCGGATCGCGGTGCTGCGGACGGCCTCGAACTTCGACCGCGAGGCGCCGGGACAGACCGCCATCGATTCGCTCGGCGCCAAGTCGGGCGGCTTCATGCCTTCGGTGACCAACGCCTACCGCGTCGGCTCGGCGCTCACCGACACGATCATCGCCGACTGGGACGTCTGGTCGGCCGGCGTGCCTCGATAAGCTGACCGGGAACCGAGGCTGCGCATGGCAGATGCCGGGCGCAGTCACCTCGCAAAGGACCACTACTCCTTGTAGAGCAGATCCGGGCCGGCCTCGCCGATCAGCCGCTTGCCGCAAAGCGCCAGCGTGATGTCGAGCTCCTTGCGGATGATCTCCAGCGCCATCGTCACGCCCTGCTTGCCGAAGGCGCCGAGGCCGTAGAGGAAGGGCCGGCCGATATAGGTGCCCTGCGCGCCGAGGCAGAGCGCGCGCAAGACGTCCTGGCCGGAGCGGATGCCGCCGTCGAGATGGATTTCGGTGCGGTCGCCGACCGCCTCGACGATCCCCGGCAGCACCGAGATCGAGGACGGCGCGCCGTCGAGCTGGCGGCCGCCATGGTTCGAGACGATGATCGCGTCGGCGCCGGTCGCCGCCGCCAGCTTCGCGTCCTCGGCATCGAGGATGCCCTTGAGGATCAGCTTGCCGCCCCAGCGCTCGCGAATCCACTCGACGTCCTTCCACGACAGGCGCGGATCGAACTGCTCGTTGGTCCAGGAGGAGAGCGAGGACAGGTCGCCGACGCCCTTGGCGTGACCGACGATGTTGCCGAAGCTGCGGCGCCGGGTCTTCAGCATGCGCGCGCACCAGGGCAGGCGGAACGCCATGTTGACGATGTTCGCCGGGGTCATCCTGGGCGGCGCCGACAATCCGTTGCGCAGGTCCTTGTGGCGCTGGCCGAGAATCTGCAGGTCGAGCGTCAGCACCAGCGCCGAGCATTTCGCCGCCTTGGCCCGGTCGATCAGATTGATGACGAAATCGCGGTCGCGCATGACGTAGAGCTGGAACCAAAACGGCTTTTTGGTCACCGAGGCGACGTCCTCGATCGAGCAGATCGACATGGTCGACAGGGTGAACGGCACCCCGAACTCCTCCGCCGCCTGCGCCGCCAGCATCTCGCCGTCGGCATGCTGCATGCCGGTCAGCCCGGTCGGCGCCAGCGCGACGGGCATCGCCACCTTCTCGCCGATCATAGTGCTTTCCAGTGAGCGCCCGGTCATGTCGACCAGCACGCGCTGCCGGAACTTTATCTTTTTGAAGTCCTCCTCGTTGGCCCGGTAGGTGCTTTCGGTCCAGGCGCCGGAATCGGCATAGTCGAAGAACATTCTCGGCACGCGGCGGCGTGCGATTTCCTTGAGGTCGGCGATATCGAGGGTGGGCTTCATGGTCGGAGCTTTGGAGTGGCGGGGGCGCGGCATTCCCGGCAAGGTAAGCCGCAACCGACCTAATCCGCTTTGGAGCGGATGTCGATCCCGGAAAACGATCCCGGTCCATGCAACAATGCGATTTGTTCGGAACGGCGCAGACAAGCTTCATCCTCGCCACGCCCTGCCTTTCGCAGTCTGGCCATTGAAAGGAAAGTGCGGGAAGCGGGGCGCGGGGCCGAGCCTCTCTAAGTAAATACGTGGCGCGGTGACCCGCGCCCCGCCGGCGTTCTTGCCCGTCCGCTAGCGCTGCATTCGCGCAGGTGTCGCGGCTGGGGCCCGGGTCTCCAGCTCTCGCCAGCCGTGCTACCGTTTGCACGACCGACCCGGCGCCGACGCTCCCTCCTGATACCCGGTGCGCACCAGATTCCCGCAGGGAGCGGCTTTCGGGCGCAAGTATGCGGCAGGCGGAAGGGGAGGGGATAAAAGGGTCCGCGAAAAGCGGATTCTGCCGACGCGAATTCGCGGCGAGCCAGGAGGTAAGTGCCAGGGACAGTTTACTTTTTCCGCCCGCGCCAGCCTTGAAGCGCCGCCGCTTTTCTGCGGAAAGAAAGTAAACTGTCCCCTGTTCCAAAGTTGTCGAGCAAGCCGAATGCGAGGAGATGCGGAGCCTCTGCTCCGGCGGCGCAGAACAAAAACCTGCTCAAGACGATGCGACCGAGCCTGCTTGACAACTCCATCGGATCGATTTATTTAACCGATATGTTAATTAACTCGCCAGTTGAATAATGAGCGCCGACCGGCTGAGCATGACCCTGCAGGCGCTGGCCGACCCGACGCGGCGGGCGATCCTGGCGCGGCTGGCGACCGGCGAGGCGACTGTCAACGAGCTGGCCGAGCCGTTCGACATGAGCCTGCCGGCCGTGTCCAAGCACCTCAAGGTGCTGGAGCGCGCCGGCCTGGTGGAGCAGGGCCGCACCGCCCAGTTCCGGCCGCGCAAATTCCGTCCCGAGCCGCTGCGCGACCTCGCCGGCTGGCTCGAAAACTACCGCCGGTTCTGGGACGAGAGCTTCGACCGGCTCGACGCCTATCTCAAGGAACTGCAGAAAGGAGAGAAGCATGGAAGCGACCCAAAGGATCGCTGAGGCCGCGCATCCCGGCGTGCTGGTCAGCCGCGTCTTCGACGCGCCGCGCGACCTGATGTTCCGCATCTGGACGGAGCCGAGACACCTGCTGCGCTGGTGGGCGCCGCACGACTTCACCGTCCCCGACGCCGTCTTCGACGCCCGCCCCGGCGGCAGGCTGCGCATCGACTTCCGCGCGCCGGGCGGCTTCGTCTTCGCCAACCACGGCAAGGTGGTGGAGGTCGCGCCGCCGGAGCGCCTGGTCTTCACGACCGAGTATCGCGAAGGCGGCAAGCTTCTGGTCGAATCGCTGTTTACCGTCACCTTCGCGGAAGAAGGCGAAGGCACCCGCGTGGCGATCAAGGCCGACGTCATTTTCGCCGACCCCGCCGCGGCCGAGAGCCTGGCGGGCATGGAGGAAGGCCTGAACCAGCAGATCGACAAGCTCGAGCTGCACGCCGCCGCGGCGGCCAGGAACGATCCCGGCGCGCTGATCCTCGTCCTGCCGAAGGGCCGTCCGGTGATCCTGATGCGCCGCAGCTTCGCCGCCCCGCGCGCGCTGGTGTGGAGCTGCTTCACGCGGCCCGAACATCTCGCCGCCTGGTGGGGTCCGCGCGACCACAAGAACACCATCACCGCGTTCGACCCGCGCGCCGGCGGACAATACCGGGTCGAGCAGTCCGATCCGCAGGGCAACCGCTACATCTTCTTCGGCGACTATCTCGAATTCGTCCCGCCGGAGCGGCTGGTCAACACCTTCGCGATGGAAGGGCCTTACCGGGACAAGCGCATCGTCAACACGCAGATACTCGAGGAGGTCGAAGGCGGCACGCAGTTGACGGCGGTGTCGCGCTTCGACAGCGTCGCCGAACGCGACGGCATGGCGGCTTCCGGCATGGAATGGGGCGCCCGCCAGAGCTACGAGCGGCTGGAGGAGCTTCTCGCCACGCTCGACCAGGGAGGAAACTCATGAACGTCCGCGCCGAAACCCGCCCGGAGCTCACCATTCGCCGCCGCTTCGACGCGGCGCGCGAGCTGGTATTCCGATGCTGGACCGAGCCCGACCGGCTCAACCGCTGGTGCTGCCCGAAAGGTTTTACGCTGCCCTTCTCGGAAGGCGACATAAGGCCGGGCGGATGGTTCAAGACCTGCATGCGCGATCCCGACGGGACCGACCACTGGCTCGCCGGCACCTACAAGGAGATCGTGCCGCCGGAGAGGATCGTGTTCTCGCACCGCTGGCTCGACGACAAGGGCACGCCCGAGCACGAAACGGTCGTCACCATCACGCTGAAGGATGACGACGGCGGCACCATGCTCACCCTGCACCAGGCCTTCTTCCTGTCCTACGCCTCGCGCGACGGCCATCGCGTCGGCTGGGAGGAGACGCTCGACAACCTCGCGGAGTATCTTGCGCAATGAAGCTCTATCTCGCCCCCGGCGCCTGCAGCCAGGCGCCCCACATCGCCCTCAACGAGGCCGGCCTCGGCTATGAGATGGTCAAGGTGGACATTCCCACCCGCACGACCGAGGCCGGCGACGACTTCACCAGGGTCAACCCGAAGGGTTACGTGCCGGCGCTCGTCCTCGACGAAGGCGAGGTTCTGACCGAGAACGTCGCCATCATCACCTGGATTGCCGAGCAGGCGCCGCACCTCATCCCGCCCGGGCCGCTCGGCCGCATCCGCATGATCGAGGCGCTCGGCTTCATGACGGAGGAGCTGCACAAGCCTTTCCTCGCCTACATGTTCCTGCCGGGCGACGAGATGAAGGCGATCAACAAGCAGGTGCTCGGCGAACGCTTCGACTACCTCGCCGGCCAGCTCAAGGGCGACTATTTGTTCGGCAACGATTTCAGCGGCGCCGACGCCTACCTGTTCGTCATGGCGAGCTGGGCCCCCGGCCTAGACATCCCGCTGCCGGCCGCGCTCGAGGCCTACCATGCCCGCATCGCGGCGCGGCCCGCGGTGCAGGCGACGCTGAAGGCGGAAGGGCTGGCCTGAGGCCTTTCCGGCCGTCGGCGGAATACGCCAGACAGTCTCTCGTCCGGCGACTCCTCTCAAGGGGAAACTAGACCCTACTACCCCCACTTTGGCGCCAACGGAAATGCCGGCCGGTTCCCCTCCCCCTTGTGGGGAGGGGTCAGGGGGTGGGGGTAAACTCCTACGCGACCACTCCTGTCTCTTGCAGGGCTCAAAGTCACTTCCCCGAAATCTCCAGGAACGGCTTGCCGAGCCGTTCCGGCAGCACGTCGATGCCGAGGCCCGGCCCGTCGGGTATGCCCATGCGGCTGCCGATCACCGGCGGGTGGTTGGCGGCCGTCCGCGCCGTCACCCATTCGTGGAAGGCGATGGCGTGCAGCCGGCGCTCCTGTGGCGTCGACAGCGACAGGTGCGCCATGGCCGCCGTGTCGATCTCGGCGCCGCCGGTATCCTCGACGGTGACCATGAAGCCGAGGTCGACGGCGAGGTCGCGCAACTGCCTGGTCTTCGACACGCCGCCGAGGCGCGAGATCTTCAGCGTCAGGCCGTCGGCGGCGCCCTTGCGGTGGATGTCGAGCAGGTCGTCGAGGGTAACCACGGATTCGTCCAGCACCATCGGCTTGTCGAGCGAGCGGCGCACCGACAGGCACTCATCGATCGTCGCGCAGGGCTGCTCGAACACATAGTCGATGGCGCGGGTGGCGTCGGCGAACTGCCTTGCCTGGAACGGCGTCCAGCCGGCATTGGCGTCGCAGAAGATCACGGTCTCCTTCGGCACCGCGGCGGCGACCGCCGTGACACGCTCGATGTCGCCGCGCACATCGCCGCCGACCTTCACCTGGATGCGGTTGAAGCCGTCGCCGACGATGCGTGCCGCCAGCTTGGCCATGGCGTCGGCCGGCCCGTGGGTGACGACCTTGTAGAGCTCGGCGGTGTCGCTCTCGCGGCCGCCGAGCATGGTGACCAGCGGCACGCCGGCGGCGCGCGCGGCAAGGTCGCAGCAGGCCATGTCGAGCGCCGACTTCACATAGGGATGGCCCTTGAACACCGTGTCCATCAGCCGGCCGACCTGCGCAAGCGCCCGCGGATCGGCCCCGAGCAGGTGCGGGGCGATCTCGGCGGTGCCCTTCTCGGCGCCGGCGGCGAAGGCGGCGGAATAGAAGGTGCCAAGCGGCGCCATCTCGCCCCAGCCGGTCAGCCCGTCATCGGCGGTCAGCGCCACGATCACCGCGTCGAAGGCATCGGCCTGGCGCCCCTTCGACATCCTGTACGGCCCGTCGACGAAGGGCTGGAGAAGGCGGTAGGCCTTGATCGTCGTGATCCGCATTGTCCTGCCGGGCGCCGGGAGCTTTCCGGCAGCGAAACATACCGGCAACGGCCCGGCAACCGCGATTCACGACGCGGCGCGTCGATTCCGTCTTGCGCGCGACCGGTTCACTTAATAGGGTGTTAAGTGAGAGGTGGAACCATGCCGAGCAGGAATGCCGCCAATGCCGTTGTCGACGAAGCGGCACCGGAGGCCGACAAGCCGAACGGCGTCGGGCCGCGCATCAAGGCCTTCCGCACCGCCCGCCGCGTCTCGCTGCGCCAGCTCGCCGAGATGACCGGCACGACGGCGAGCTTCATCAGTCAGCTGGAGCGCAATCTGTGCGGCGCCAGCAGCAGCACGCTGATCCGCATCGCCGCCGCGCTCGACCTAGGCATCAAGGATCTGTTCGACGACAGCGACGCGCCGCGCCACAAGGTGCTGCGCCGCGAGGCGCGGCCGGCGCTGCCGGTGAGCGAGGGCTGCCGCAAGATGCTGCTGTCGCGCCGGCCGATCCACGAGTTCGAGGTCTATGCCGGCCATTTCGACGTCGGCGGCTCGACCGGCGCCGAGGCCTACACGCATGGCGGGCGGCACGAGATGTTCGTGGTGCTCAAGGGCACCGTCGAGCTGACGCTGGGCGAGGAACGCTTCGTCCTGCGCGAGGGCGACAGCGTCGAATACGCCACCTCGACGCCGCACCGCACCGCCAATGTCGGCGACACGCCGGCGGAGGTGCTGTGGATCATCGCCCCGCCGACCAGCGGTCCGGTTGAGCTCGACCGATACATGGCCCGGAAACCGCTCGCATCCGGGTGACACACAAGCGCGAGTCGAAATAAATGGGAGAACTTCAATGAGAATGACAGTCGGAAAGGCGGCAGGCTTCGCCCTGCTGATGGCGACGACGGCTGCACTTGCCCAGTCGAAGCCGGTGGCCGGCGAGGTCGCGGAAGGCTCGCTCAAGGGCAAGACGCTGACCTTCGCCTCCTATGGCGGCATCTACCAGGACGGCCAGGTGGCGGCGCTCAAGGAATTCGTCGACAAGTCGGGCGTCACGCTGCTCAACGACGGGCCGACCGAGATCTCCAAGGTGCAGGCACAGGTCGAAAGCGGCAACGTCACCTGGGACGTCGTCGACACCGCCGATTTCCCGCCCTACGTCTATTGCGGCACGCTGTTCCAGAAGCTCGACTTCTCCAAGATCGACATCTCCAACATCCCCGAGGGCCAGGTCAGCGAGTGCAGCGTGCCGGCCATGAACTACGGCGTCGTGCTGATGTACAAGAACGACACCTACAAGGATAACCCGCCCAAGGACTGGAAGGACTTCTTCGACACCGAGAAGTTCCCCGGCATCCGCGCCGTCGACGGCAGCGGCGATTTTTCCGGCGGCTTGCTCGAGCAGGCGCTGCTGGCGGCCGGCCAGCCGATCGACAACCTGACGCCGGCCGACATCGACAAGGGCATCGAGAAGATGCGCACGCTCGGCCCCGACACCATCTACTGGAAGACGGGCGCGGAATCGCAGCAGCTCGCCGAATCCGGCGAGGCCGACATGATCGTGATGTGGACCGGCCGCGCCATGACCGCGGTGAAGAACGGCGCGGCCTACACGCCGGTGTGGAAGGACTGGCTGGTGGTGATGGACCAGATGACCATCCCCGTCGGCGTCAAGGATCCGGACGCCGCGCATGCGCTGATCAACGCCTATGTCGGCAAGAGCGCGCAGGAGGTGCTGGCCAAGGATACGTCCTACACGCCGATCCACAAGGACGCCAAGCCCGAGGTCGACGAGGTCACCGCGTCGTTCATGACCAACACGCCGGACAAGCTGAAGCTCGGCTTCCAGCAGAACATGAAGTTCTGGGTCGCCAATTTCGACGCGGCCAACGAGAAGTGGGCCGGCCTGATGGCCGGCAACTGAGGCCGCGCGGACGCCGGAACCCATGACGGGCAGCGACATAGCCGCGACCGGCGGCCGGACAGCTTCGGCGCCGGCCGCCGCGGGCGAGCCGCGCCGGCGCCTGTCCGGCGGGCCGTTCTGGCTGGTCGTGCCGGCGCTGCTGCTGCTGGTCGCCGTGCTCGGCCTGCCGCTCGCCATGATCGTGATGCGCAGCTTCGCCGAGCCGCAATGGGGCCTGCAGAACTACTTCTGGTTCTTCGGCACGCCGGTGAACCTCATCGTGCTGCAGCGCACCTTCGTCATCTCGGCCTGGGTGGCGGTGGTCTGCCTCGTCTGCGGCTACCCCTATGCCTATGTGATGACGGCGGTCGGGCCGAAGCTGCGGCTGGCGCTCATCCTGTGCGTGCTGGTGCCGTTCTGGGTCTCGGGCGTGGTGCGCACGCTGGCCTGGGTGATCCTGCTGCAGGATTCCGGCGTCATCAACTCCGTCCTGCGCGGGCTAGGCCTCGGCTCGGTCCGGCTGATCCGCACCCAGACCGGCGTGGTCATCGGCATGGCGCAGGTGCTGCTGCCCTTCATGATCCTGCCGCTCTATTCGGTGATGAAAACCATCGATCTCCGGCTGGTGCAGGCAGCGCGCAGCCTCGGCGCCAGCCCGGCGCGCGCCTTCCTCCAGGTCTACCTGCCGCTGTCGCTGCCCGGCGTCTATGCCGGCGCCATCATCGTCTTCATCCTGGCGCTCGGCTTCTACATCACCCCGGCGCTGCTCGGCGGGCCGCGCTCGACCATGCTGTCGACGCTGATCCAGAACCAGGTGCTCAGCCTGCTCAACTGGGGCCGCGGCGGCGCCATGGGCGTGGTGCTGCTCATCGCCACCTTCGTGCTGCTGGCCATCGCGGCGCCGCTGATGCGCCAGCCGCACCGCCAGGGGGAGCGCCGGTGAAGCTGCCTTCCCGCATCCTTCTCGGCCTGTTCTGCCTGCTGGTCGCCGTCTGGCTGGTGGCGCCGACCTTCGTGGTGGTGCCGATGTCGTTCAACGAGAAGAAGTCGCTGGCCTTCCCGCCGGACGGCTTCTCCTGGCAGTGGTACCACAACTTCTTCACCAATCCCGACTGGTCCTCGAGCTTCTTCAGCTCGCTCAAGGTCGCCACCGTCACGGCGGTGATCGCCACCGTGCTCGGCACGCTCGCAGCCTTCGGGCTCGACCGCATGAAGAGCCGGGCCAGCGGCGTGCTGCGGGCGCTGCTGATCACCCCGATGGTGGTGCCCGGCGTCGTGCTGGCGGTCGGCATCTATACGGTCTATCTCGACACCCGCCTGGTCGGCACCATGACCGGCTTCGTGCTGGCGCACACCATGCTCGCCATCCCCTTCGTCATCATCGCGGTGTCGGCCAGCCTGGAGGTGTTCGACAGAAGGCTGGAGGTCGCCGCCACCAGCCTCGGCGCCAGCCGGCTGACGGCGTTCCGCACGGTCACGCTGCCGCTGATCGCGCCGGGCATGCTGTCCGGCCTGCTGTTCGCCTTCGTGACGTCCTTCGACGAGATCATCGTCGCGCTGTTCATCACCAGCCCCTATCTGAAGACGCTTCCCGTGCAGATCTATTCCAGCATCACCCGTGACGCCGACCCGACCGTCGCGGCCGTCGGAACCATCCTGTTCCTCGTCACCTCGCTGGTGATCGGCGCCGGGCTGATCATCGGTTCACGCCAGGGGAGGCGCTGACATGGCACCATCGGGCACACGCGGCGCTGCCATAGACATCCGCGCCGTCAGCAAGCGCTACGGCAACTTCGCCGCCCTCGACGATATCTCGCTGCATATCCAGCCCGGCGAGTTCATGACGCTGCTGGGGCCGAGCGGCTCCGGCAAGACGACGACGCTCAACGTCATCGCCGGCTTCACCGAGGTGAGCTCCGGCGCGCTGGAGGTGGGCGGCCGCAGCGTCGTCGGCGTGCCCGCCCACAAGCGCAACATCGGCGTGGTGTTCCAGCACTACGCGCTGTTCCCGCATATGACCGTCGCCCGCAACGTCGGATATCCGCTCGGCCTGCGCGGCATTTCCGGAGCAGAGCGCGAGCGGCGCGTCAACAAGGCGCTCGACATGGTCAAGATGGTGGATTTCGGCCACCGCTATCCGAGCGAGCTGTCCGGCGGCCAGCAGCAGCGCGTGGCGCTGGCGCGCGCCACCGTGTTCGATCCGCCGCTGCTGCTGATGGACGAGCCGCTCGGAGCGCTCGACAAGAAGCTGCGCGAATGGCTGCAGCTCGAGATCAAGCGCATCCACCGCGAGCTCGGCACCACCTTCGTCTACGTCACGCACGACCAGGAGGAGGCACTGGTGCTGTCGGACCGCATCGCCGTGTTCAACCAGGGCCGCATCGAGCAGATCGGCACCGGCCGCGAGCTCTATGACGAGCCGGCGACGCTGTTCGTCGGCAAGTTCGTCGGCGATTCGACCATTCTGCGCGGGCCGGCCGAAACGTCCGGCGGCGAGACGGCGCTCGACATCGGCGGCCAGAAGGTCGCGACCGCCGGACGCCTTGCCAATGGCGGCACGCCGGTCATGCTGCTGAGGCCCGAGAAGCTGTCGCTTGCCCGCCCCGGCGCGGGGAGCGGAGCCGGCCGCAACCGCCTGTCCGGCCGGGTCGGCGAGGCGATCTATCTCGGCTCCGGGTCGAAATACGAGGTGGCGCTGGCCGACGGATCCAAGGCGATCGTGCGCTCGGGCCTCGATACGGAATCCTTCGCCATCGGCGACGAGGTCGACCTGCTGTTTTCCGGCGGCGACGCAAAGCTGCTGGCCGACGACGCCACGGCCGATCTCGTCCTCACCTGACGCCCTCTCATTGGAATCGATCGCATGGACGCCAAGGTCAACGGCAACGTGTCGTTCTGGTACGCCGACATCGGCGGGCCTCCCGCCTGCCGGCCGCCGCTGCCCGGCGACGTCGAGGCGGACATCTGCATCGTCGGCGCCGGCTATACCGGGTTGTGGACGGCCTATTACCTGAAGAAGGCCGATCCCTCGCTGCGCATCGTCATCGTCGAGAAGGAGTTCGCCGGCTTCGGCGCGTCGGGCCGCAACGGCGGCTGGCTGTCGGGTGGCTTCAGCTGGTCGCGCGAGAAATACGAGAAAACCTCGTCGCGCCGCGCCGTGGTCGACATGCAGCGCGCCATGCAGGGCACGGTCGACGAGGTGATCTCGATCGCCGAGGCGGAGGGCATCGACGCCGACATCCGCCGCACCGACGAGCTCCTGGTCGCGACCAACGAGGCGCAGTTGCAGCGCGCCAAGGCAATGTACGAGCATGCCAGGTCGTGGGAGCAGACCGAGGACCGCATCGGCTATATCGACGCGGCCGAAGCCAGCCGGCGGATCGCGGTCAAGAACGTGCTCGGCGCCTTCGTCATCAAGAAGGTCGCCCGCGTGCAGCCGGCCAAGCTGGTGCAGGGGCTGGCCGCCGCGGTGGCGCGGCTCGGCGTGCCGATCTACGAGCAGACCACGGTTCTCGCCATCGAGAAGGGCAAGGTCACGACGAACCGCGGTATCGTGCGCGCCGAAAAGATCGTCCGCGCCACCGAGGGTTTCACCGCCGGCATAGCCTGCCACGAGCGGCTGTGGCTGCCGCTCAACAGCGCCATCGTCGTGACGGAGCCGCTGCCGGACAGCCTGTGGAAGGAGATCGGCTGGGACGGCTACGAGGTCCTGGGCGACGCCGCCCACGCCTATTGCTACGCCCAGCGCACCCGCGAAGGCCGCATCGCCATGGGCGGCCGCGGCGTGCCCTACCGCTTCGGCTCGAAGACCGACGTTCGCGGCCGCACCCAGCAGGCGACCATCGACAAGCTGCACACCATCCTGACCACGCTGCTACCGCAGACCAAGGGCCTGCGCCTCGACCATGCCTGGTGCGGCGTGCTCGGCGTGCCGCGCGACTGGTGCACCACCTGCGGCTTCAACCGGAGCACGGGCATCGGCTGGGCCGGCGGCTATGTCGGTCTCGGCGTGTCGAGCTCCAACCTGTCGGGCCGCACCTTGCGCGACCTGCTGCTCGGCCGCGACACCGAACTCACCCGCCTGCCTTGGGTCAACCGGCAAGTACGCAAATGGGAGCCGGAGCCGCTGCGCTGGCTCGGCGTGCATTCCATGTACCAGCTCTACCGCATCGCCGACGAGCGCGAGGCGAAGGGCCTGCCGCGCACGTCGCGGCTCGCCGCCCTCGCCGACCGGCTGACCGGCCACTGACGCCCGCCCAAAGGACCGTTCCCGACATGATCGACTTCAAGACCTTCGCGCATCTCGCGACAATCGACCTCGGCCCGCCGCAGCCGAAACCGACGTCCATCGAAGGCGGCCAGATGGAGGCGAGCAAGGTGCTGTGGACCTCCGACGACGGCCTGGTGGAAGTCGGCGTATGGGAATGCTCGCCCGGCCGCTTCAGCGCCAGCCGCGACGACAATTCGGAGATATGCCACATCGTCTCGGGCCGCGTGACCTTGCATGGGCCGAATGGGGCCGAGCGCGACGTCGGCCCGGGCGAGCTGCTGGTGCTGCCTATCGGCTGGCGCGGCGAGTGGACGATTCATGCCACCACCCGCAAGCTTTATGTGGTGCATCTGCGGCCGGAAGGGGCCGCCGCGTAGCAAAGCGAGGAGCCTGCCGGCGCGAAGCGTTCGCGCTGTTCATGCTGCTTCGTCATTGTGCCGGCACGACGCGCCAGATCCTGTTGCCGACGTCGTCGGCGACCAGCAAGGCGCCGCTTCGGTCGATCGCAACGCCCACCGGCCGGCCGTGGGCGACGTCGTCCTCGCCGAGGAAACCCGTCAGGATGTCCTGCGGCGGTCCGGACGGGCTGCCGTTGCTGAACGGCACGAAGATCACCTTGTAGCCGCTGCGCGGCTTGCGGTTCCATGAGCCGTGCTGGCCGACGAACGCCCCGTTCCTGAACCGCGGCCCGAACCGGTCGCCGGTGTTGAAGGTGAGTCCCAGCGACGCCGTATGGGGACCGAGCGCGTAGTCCGGCTTGATCGCCTCGGCCACCAGATCCGGCCTCGGCGGCTCGACCCGCTCGTCGACATGCTGCCCGAAATAGCTGTAGGGCCAGCCGTAGAAGCCGCCATCCTTCACCGACGTCATGTAGTCCGGCACGAGGTCGCTGCCGATCTCGTCGCGCTCGTTCACGGCGACCCAGAGCGCACCGCTGTCGGGATTCCACGACAGGCCGTTCGGATTGCGCAGCCCTGACGCGAACAGCCGCATCTGCCGGCTGGCGAGGTCGACCTCATGCACGGCGGCGCGGCCCTCCTCCTCGTCCATGCCGTTCTCGCCGACATTCGAGTTCGAGCCGACGGTGACGTAGAGCTTGGTGACGTCGCGGCTGGCGATCACGTCCTTGGTCCAGTGGTGATTGCGCCCGGCCGGCAGGTCGACGATCTTCTCGGCCGGCGCGGTGATCTCGGTCGCACCCTCCTGATAGGGGAAGGCGACGATCGCGTCGGCATTGGCGACGTAGAGCGTGCCGCCCACCAGGGCCATGCCGAAGGGCGAGTTCAGGCCCGACAGGAACACCGTCTTCGTCTCGGCGATGCCGTCGCCGTCACCGTCGCGCAGCAGCGATATGCGGTTGGCGCTCGGCACTTCTGCGCCGGCCTGGCTCTGGAAAAAATCGATGAAGAAGCCGCGGATGCTGAAGCCCTCGTCCGGCTTCGGCGGCGCGTTGCTTTCCGCCACCAGTACGTCGCCGTTCGGCAGCACATGCAGCCAGCGGGGATGATCGAGCCCCCCGGCAAACTCGTTGACGGTCAAGCCGTCCGCCGCGGTCGGCACCACCCCTTGCGGCCACGGCTCGGCCTCGGCGACATGGACCGTCGGGATCCAGGTGGGGTTGGGTTCCGGCAAGGTCGGGTCAGGCCCATAGCCTTGCTCGATCGGAACGGTCGCCTCCTCCCGCGAGAGATAGACGATGCCGCCGGCGGCCACGACCGCAATGACGACAAGGGCGACAACGGCGGCGAGCAGCTTCTTCACGGGCGAAATCCTTTGAGCCAGTGTGCGTGCCCGACACGTCGGACACAGCCGGGATTGCGCCGCGGGCCGCAAAGCGCCCGGACGGCGCGTTTGGACCTATTGGCGGACGAGCTCGTAAAAGCTCTCGCGAAGGCCCGGCGTGTCTTCGGCCACGACAAGCGCCAAGGATCGCTCGTCGAACAGCCTGAGCCACTCCTCCCACTCGACGAGTTCGCGGCCGCCGGCGTTCTCCGGCCGTTCCGGCCGGTCCTGGTCCTGATAGGCCGCCTGGTCGAACACGATGGCCAGCATGGGCTGCATCCCGCCCTCCGTGGAGGTATCGATGAGCGCCGGAGAGCCGGCACGCGCCGCGGCCCAATCGCGGATCGCATCGTGGTCGGTAAGGGTAATGGTGTTCGCCATTTTCTTCGCTCCGTCCTGTCGTTCGGAAATGAGGCAGACGCGCCCTTGTTCCTTGCCAGCGCAAGTTTGATCGCCTATTGCGTGGCGGCCGCATGACGGGCTCGATCGCGCATGTCGCGGCGGTTCGCCAAGGAGCCGGCACGTTCACCGTTCATACAAAATTAGTTGCTCTTTTTATCGCTTCCCAATAGCGTTGGTCATCTGCGGGCAGCCAGACGCTGCCGGCGGGAGGAAAGATGAAGCTTTTCATGGTGTCGGTGCTCTCGGGAGAGCCTGATGAAGAGTACATGGATGTATTCGACACCATCATGCGTGGGCGTTTCGACCCGTTTCTCGATGTGATTTCTTTCATTCTACTGGCGGAAGGCGAAGCCGAGGCGAGACGGCTTGCCATGGAGGCGGCCGGTGACCATGCCGACTGGTGGGGCTATCCGGAGCTCACCGCCTGCCGGGAGATCGATATGGCCGAGGGCCGCCGCGTGCTCATGAGCGCCTGGCATGTCGACCGGATGGAGGATACGACCTCGCTGCCGCTCGCATGCCGCGAGGACCCGCCGGAACGGCGCCGAACCGGGTCGAAGGAATACGCGGGGTAGCAGATGACCAAGACGACGACAGCGCTCGAACAGGCGGCAGGCGAGCTCGACCCATTCGCCTTCCGGGAAACGGCGGGATCGGACGCCGGCATGAAGGCGGCGTATGGCGACTATGCGCGGATGCGGCGGCAGGAGGCCATGCAGCGCCTGTCGGCGGCGATCGGCCATCTGCGGGAACCCGACGCCGCCATGCTGGCGGCCGGCCGCGAGGCGCTCCTGGCCATGGACCCGCAAGCCGCCGGCGCGGTCGATCCGAAGCAGATCTGGTACGCGATGTTCGATCACATGGTCGGCAGCGCCAAGCAGAGTTCCGCCGATACCGGCACGCATGTCGAGGGAAAGGCGAAGGCCGGCGGCTGATCCAGCTCAATTCCGGGCATGCCGGCCTGGATAACAGTCCGGTCGCTTGCTCCGACCATTGCGTCGACCAAGCCAGGCGAAGCGAGGCTCTCCAGGAGAAAACCTGCGTCGGAAATCGGCCAAACAGTCCCGATTTCCAGCGTGTCTGCGGATAAAAATCCGCCTGTTCGTCGCGAAAAACCGATCGCTTGCGGGAAAAGTCGACAGGAAAAAGAGTTGGTGGAGCCAAGCGGGATCGAACCGCTGACCTCCTGCATGCCATGCAGGCGCTCTCCCAGCTGAGCTATGGCCCCGTCTTTCCGGCCAAGGCCGGCGCCCGTGGCGGGCGTGGGAACGATCCCGAGGGACCGTCGTGATGGCGGCTTCTAGCGCCGCCATCGTTCAAGATCAAGCCTCTCTTCGAGGCTTTTTGTTCGGGCCGCGGCGCCAGGCCGCAGCCCGCGCTTCTCAATTCTCGTCGTCGTCGCCGACGCCGACGATGCCGGTGACGTCGTCGCCGTCTTCCTCTTCGTCCTCGAGGAACACATCGGCCTCGTCGTCGTCGCCGAGATCGACTTCGTCGTCGCCGAGATCGGGAAGGTCGTCGCCGCCCTTCGCCTCGTCATCGGCCTCCTCGAGCGAAACAACTTCCGGGCTCTCGTCCTCGGAATCGACTTCGCGCTCCTCGACCTCCTCTTCCTCCACCGTCTTGCTGCCGGCGCTCTCGAAATAGGAAAGCGGATAGGCCTTGCCGGTGTAAGGGGAAACGATCGGATCCTTGTTCAGATCGTAGAACTTCCGGCCCGTTTCCGGGTCTATGCGTTTTGTACCGAGTTCGGATTTTGCCACGGTTAGCCTCGTCAGAAAGAACGGACCCCATAACCGCAGTTCCTTGACCTGTCAAAGCCAAAAAATCTCCGGCTTTTCTCTGGAAAGCCTCGCTTTCGGGCGGCATTCGGCGAGGGGATGACCATCGCGCCATGCTGTGTTAGGAGACCGGCGCAAACCGAGCCACCCTCGCCGCCCCACGGGCGGTCCGCCGAACGAGGTCCAACACAATGTCCCACCATGGCAGCGCTCGGCCGGCAACGGCCAGCAGATCGCCTGCGCTCAACGGCAGGGTCCGCATGCCCGGCGACAAGTCGATCTCGCATCGCTCCTTCATGTTCGGCGGCCTCGCCTCCGGCGAGACCCGCATCACCGGCCTGCTCGAGGGCGAGGACGTGATGCGCACCGGCGAGGCGATGAAGGCGATGGGCGCCGCGATCGAGAAGCGCGGCAACGAATGGATCATCCAGGGCACCGGCAATGGCTGCCTGCTCGAGCCGGCGGCGCCGCTCGACTTCGGCAATGCCGGCACCGGCTCGCGCCTGACCATGGGCCTGGTCGGCACCTACGACATGACCACAACCTTCATCGGCGATGCATCGCTGTCGAAGCGGCCGATGGGGCGCGTGCTCGACCCGCTGCGCGAGATGGGCGTGCAGGTGATCGACGCCGCCCCGGGCGACCGCATGCCGCTCACCCTGCGCGGCCCGCGCCAGGCGGCGCCGATCGCCTATCGCGTGCCGATGGCCTCGGCGCAGGTGAAGTCGGCGGTGCTGCTCGCCGGTCTCAACACGCCGGGCGTGACCACCGTGATCGAGCCGGTGATGACGCGCGACCATACCGAGAAGATGCTGAAGGGTTTTGGCGCCAGCCTGGAGGTCGAGACCGACCGCGACGGCGTGCGCCACATCCGCATCGAGGGCCAGGGCAAGCTTTCCGGCCAGGTGATCGCCGTGCCGGGCGATCCGTCCTCGGCCGGCTTCCCGCTGGTTGCGGCCCTGATCGTGCCGGGCTCGGATGTCATCATCGAGAACGTGCTGATGAACCCGACCCGCACCGGGCTGATCGCCACGCTGCTGGAGATGGGCGCCTCGATCGAGCTGGTGAACCCGCGCAACGCCGGCGGCGAGGACGTCGCCGACCTGCGCGTGCGCTCCTCCGAGCTGAAGGGCGTCACGGTGCCGGCCGAGCGCGCCCCATCGATGATCGACGAATATCCGGTGCTCGCCGTCGCAGCATCCTTCGCCGAGGGCGAGACCGTGATGCTCGGCCTCGAAGAGCTGCGCGTGAAGGAAAGCGACCGCCTCGCCGCGGTGGCGCGCGGGCTGGAGGCCAACGGCGTCGACTGTACCGAGGGCAAGGATACGCTTGCGGTCCGTGGCGTGCCGGGTGGCAAAAATCTCGGCGGCGGCACGGTGACGACGCATCTCGATCACCGCATCGCCATGAGCTTCCTGGTCATGGGCCTTGCCACCGAAAAGCCGGTGACGGTCGACGACCAGACCATGATCGCCACGAGCTTTCCGGAGTTCATGGGACTGATGACGGGATTGGGCGGCAAGATCGGCGAGGCGGACTGACGGTCGCCGTCACCGGCTCCTGGATCGTCGCCGTCCCGCCATCCTCATTCCGCTTTTCGTCGCCTCCCCCGCGACGCCAGGATCTCGTCCAGCGTCACCGGCCGGAAATCCCGGGCATCGACACCCACATCGTACTGGCGGGTGAGCGGTTTCAGCCGGCCGTGCGAATGGCCGTGCAGGTCGATCGACTTCCTGCCGATCTGGTTCCAGGTGCGGAAGGGATAGTGGCAGAGGATCAGGTGATGGCCGTCGATCCTGAGCTCGGCATAGTGCTGCACGCTCGCCCAGCCGGCCGCGCCGGTGGTCTCGGCGCCGTCATTGTTGCCGACGATCAGATGCTTGCGGCCGTTGAGCCGCGACAGCAGCGCATCGACGCGGCCTTTGCCGTCGAGGGCGAAGTCGCCGAGATGCCAGAGCTCGTCGTCCAGCCCCACCGTCTCGTTCCATAGCCCGACCAGCGCCTCGTCATGCGCGGCAAGCGAGGCGAACGGCCTGCGATCGATCCTGAGGATGCGCGGGTCGCCGAAATGCGTGTCGCTCGTGAAGAAGAGCATGTCTGCGCCTCATGGCTTATATTAGGAACAGGCGGATCGATTGAACGATCCGGGCAGGAGCCTGTTATCTAGAGGCACGGCTCAATTGGAAAGCAGGCCCATGGCGGAACCGATGGCAGCGAGACGGACCGAGGCGCGGGCGCAAGCCGGTCCGCCCGTCTTCGACAACAGCTATGCGCGGCTGCCGGACCGGTTCTTCGCCCGTCCCGCCGACAATCCGGTATCGGCGCCGAAGCTGATCCGCGTCAACCGGCCCCTGGCGGCGGAGCTCGGGCTCGATGCCGCCTGGCTGGAAAGCCCGGACGGAATCGGCATGCTGGCCGGCAACGGCTTCCCGGCGAGCGCCGAGCCGATCGCCCAGGCCTATGCCGGCCACCAGTTCGGCAATTTCGTGCCGCAGCTCGGCGACGGCCGGGCGCTGCTGATCGGCGAGGTCATCGACACGTCCGGCAAACGGCGCGACCTGCAGCTCAAGGGTTCCGGACGGACGCTTTTCTCGCGCGGCGGCGACGGGCGCGCCGCCGTGGGCCCGGTGCTGCGCGAATATGTCGTCAGCGAGGCGATGGCGGCGCTCGGCATCCCGACGACGCGCACGCTTGCCGCCGTGGCGACCGGCGATCCGGTCTATCGCGAGACGCCGCTGCCCGGCGCGGTGCTTGCGCGTGTCGCGGCGAGCCATATTCGCATCGGCACGTTCCAGTATTTCGCCGTGCGGCAGGACGTGGAGGCGATCAGGATTCTGGCCGACCACGCCATCGGCCGGCATTTCCCGGACCTGGCGGAACGCGAGCAGCCTTATCTCGCCCTGCTGGAGAAGGTGATCGCCATGCAAGCCGACCTGGTCGCTCGCTGGATGCTGGTCGGCTTCATCCACGGCGTGATGAACACCGACAACATGACGATCTCCGGCGAGACGATCGATTACGGCCCGTGCGCCTTCATGGACGAGTACCATCCCGGCATAGTGTTCAGCTCGATCGACATGCAGGGCCGCTATGCCTATGCCAACCAGCCGCGTATCGCCGCCTGGAACCTGACGCGCTTCGCCGAGACGCTGCTGCCGCTGCTCAACGACGACCAGGACGAGGCGGTCCGGATGGCCGAGGGCGCGCTGAAGACGTTCCAGCCGGCCTATGACGCGACCTTCCACCACGGCTGGCGGCTGAAGCTCGGACTGCTTGCCGACCAGGACGGCGACCTGCAACTCGTCAGCGATCTTCTGGCGATCATGGCGAGCAACCAGGCCGATTTCACGCTGACCTTCCGGGGACTGGCCGACGAGATCGACGGGTCTGCCGGCGAGGATTCCGTCGGACGCCTCTTCGCCGAGCCGAAGGAATTTCAGGACTGGGCCGAGGGCTGGCGGCAGCGGCTGGCGCAGGAACCGACGCAAACCGCCGAGCGCCGCAAGGTGATGCTGTCAACCAACCCGAAATACATCCCGCGCAACCACCGTGTCGAGGCGGTGATCAAGGCGGCCGTCGAGGGCGGCGACTTCCGGCCTTTCGAGGAACTGCTGGAAGTCATCATCCGGCCGTTCGACGAGCAGCCGGAACGCGCCGCCTACGCGCTGCCGCCGCAGCAGCACGAGCGGGTTTTGCAGACCTTCTGCGGAACCTGAGGATATCCGATACAAGAGCGTGATCACTGGCCGCCGGCTCGGCCGGTGAAGGGATGCACGCAACAGCCCGAACGGCATGCTCAACCGTGCCATCAGCCTTCCGGCCGCTTCAGCGACCTGAATGTCACGGAATAGCGCAGTGCCTCGCCGGCCGGGATGCTGTGCTCCCACACCGTACGTGCCTCGCCGCGCAGCAGGTAGGCCGAGCGCGGCTCCAGCAGGACGGCGGCGCGCTGCCACCTGGCGCCGGCACGCTGCCGGAGCCGGAAGCGGCATGGCGAGACGAAGGAGATGCCGATCACGTCGCCGAACACCGGCCGGTCCCTGTGCCATCCGATCGCGGCACCCGGCGCGTATTCTGTGACCAGCACATGCGGCAAGGCCGCCGGCGGAAGACCGGCGAAACCGGCGGCGCGCTCGCGCAGCGGCAGCAGGAAATCCGGGATGGGCGCGGTCTGTTGCAGCGCTCCCGCCTGGAAGTCGTAGCGCAGGCCGAAGGTGACGACGCGGCGGTTGCCGAGATAGCCTTGGAATTCGAACGGTTTCAGGTCGAGCCGGGCGAAGCCGGCGACGAGGTCGCCCTCCTCCGCCGCCGAAATCAGACCCGGCCGGTAGGCAAAGCCGTCAGGCAGGTCGTCGGCAAGAAAGCTCGGCTGGATGGCGCTCATTGCACGCCTTGACGTCACCGGCGCGGCTGCCGGGCGGCCCAGCGCCGCTTCGCCTCCGCCATACGCCGCTCGACCTGCGGCCAGGCATCGTTGACCTCGTCGAGCGTCAGCCCGGCGGCGACGGCGTCGGTCAGAAAGCGCCGTTGCAGGACATCCGCTTCCTCGGGATCCCGCGATGCATGGACGACATTCGCATCGATCCAGTTGTCGAGAAAGTTGCGGGTGCGCTCGTCCGGCAGGGCCGGCGGCGCATCGGCGAGCGCCGCAAGATGTTCGAGCTGCTGCTCCTTGTCCGGTGGGCGGGTCATGACTGGCGCCGGCGGAAGGCGAGCAGCTTGCCGGGCCGGCGGGGCGAACCCTCCGCCTCGGTCTTGGCGGCATGTGCGGCAGGGCGGCGGCGCTCATCGATCGCCACGACGTTGCCTGCCGTCTCGATTGCGTCGAGGCGCTCGAAGAACGTCCGAAGTTCAGGTCGAAGTCCTTCGCCCCTGTCCTGAGCGATCCTGTCCAATTCCGTAAAAGGCCCAAGCATCGTAATCACCAACCACATCTTCGGCGAAAGCAACCCCGCGATGGAACCATCCATCTCGATCCATTGCTTCCGCCGTTTCGGCCAATTTCTACTTTGCAACGGAGGGGAGGCTTACTTGTTCCACACACGGCAGATTGCGCTCCAGTCCGGAACAGATCGTCGAGAGGCAATTGGCTGGCAAGGGCCAGCGCAAGCAGGTCGAGGACGACGCCGAGGGTCAGTTCGTCCGTTCGCACAAGGGTCCGGGAACGACGGCATGAGCAGCGCCAATCCGCGCCCGCTGTCCGGCGACGAGCAAGGCGACGCGACCTTTCCGCTGAAGCGCAAAGAATGAGTGCTCCATGCCGCTCCGGCGGGGCGGCCGCAATGTAGGGGTGGCTGGACCTCTCCAGAAACCTCAGCTCGCCGGGCGGAACGGCTTTGCCAGAGATGCCGGAAAATGCTGGGCGAGCATCTGCCGGTTCTGCGAGATGATGACCAGCACGGCGATGGTGGCGAGGTAGGGCAGCGCCGACAGCAGCTCGGACGGCACCGCGATGCCGAGCGCCTGGCCCTGCAGCTGCAATATGGTCATGCCGCCGAAAAGCCAGGCGCCGAGCAGCACGCGCAGCGGCCGCCAGGTGGCGAACACCACCAGCGCCAGCGCGATCCAGCCTTTTCCGGCGGTCATGTTCTCGACCCAGAGCGGCGTGTAGGCGACCGACAGATAGGCGCCGCCGAGGCCGGCCATCAGCCCGCCGAACAGAACGGCGAGATAGCGGATGCGGATGACCGGGAAGCCGATGGCGTGCGCGGTCTCGGGCGACTCGCCGACGGTGCGCAGGATCAGCCCCGCCTTGGTGCGGTAGAGGAACCAGGTGATGACCAGGAAGCAGGCGATCGCGAAATAGACCATCGGGTCGAAGCGGAAGACCATCGGCCCGATCACCGGGATGTCGGAGAGGATGGGCACCTGGATGCGCTTCAGCGCGTCGATCGGCGCCGAGCCGAAATTGCGGCCGAGAAAGGCCGAGACGCCCGATCCGAAGATGGCGAGCGCCAGCCCGGCGGCATACTGATTGGTGAGGAAGGTGAGCGCCAGCACGCCGAACAGCAGCGAGGCGGCCGCACCCGCCAGGCCGCCGGCGAGGATGGCCACCGGCATCGGCAGGCCGGCGATGACGGCCCAGAAGGCGAAGGCCGCCCCCATCAGCATCATGCCTTCGACGCCGAGATTGAGCACGCCGGATTTCTCCACCACCAGCTCGCCGAGCGCGGCGAAGATCAGCGGCGTGGCGGCGATGACGGTGCCGGCGAAGATGGCGACGAACAGGTCCATCAGGCATGCTCCGGAAGCCGGCGCAGCCGGTAGAAGATGAAGAAGTCGGTGGCGAGCAGGAAGAACAGCAATATGCCCTGGAAGATGCGCGTCAGCGCCGAGGGCAGGCCGAGATTCATCTGGATGGCCTCGCCGCCGAGGAAGAGCAGCGACATCAGCAGGCCGCCGAGCACGATGCCGAAGGCGTTGAGCCGGCCAAGAAAGGCGACGATGATCGCGGCGAAGCCGTAGCCCGGCGAGATCTGCGGCGACAGCTGGCCGAGCGGGCCGGCGACCTCGGCCATGCCGGCGATGCCGGCCGCCGCACCGCCGGCGAGCAGGCCGATCCACACCGCCGAGGATTCGCGAAAGCCGGCATAGCGCGCGGCGAGCGGGGCGGCGCCGGAGACTGACATCTTGTAGCCCATGAAGCTGCGGTCGGCGAACAGCCACATCAGGAACACCGCGACCACGGTGAGGAAAATGGAGGGGTTCAGCCGGTAGGCGTAGTCGAAGGGCTCGAACATGGCAGCGGCCGGCAGCAGCGCCGTCTGCGGGTAGTTGAAGCCGGCCGGGTCGCGCCACGGCCCGTGCACCAGCCACGACAGCAGCAGTGTCGCCACATAGGTGAGCATCAGCGTGACGAGGATCTCGTTGGTGTTCATCCGCGCCCTGAGGAAGGCGGGGATGGCCGCCCAGGTCATGCCGGCCAAGGCGCCGGCCAGCACCATCAACGCCAGCAGTATCGGGCTTTCCGGGTTGGGATAGAACAGGCCGACGCCGCAGGCGGCTATGGCGCCGGCGATGAGCTGGCCTTCGGCGCCGATGTTCCACACATTGGCGCGGAAGCCGACGGCCAGGCCGCAGGCGATCAGGATCAGCGGCGAGGCTTTCAGCAGCCATTCTGACAGCCCGTTGACCGAGCTGAGCGGGGCGACGAAGAAGGCGTACAGCGTCGCGAGCGGATCGTAGCCGAGCGCGGCGAAAAGCGCCGAGCCGACCGCCAGCGTCAGCACCACCGCGATCACCGGCGCGGCCACCCGCATCATCGCGGACGGCTCGGGCCTCTGCTCAATCCTGAAGCGCAAGGTCTTTCCCTTTCGTTCCGCTGGCGCGGTTGGTCATGAGCAGACCGACCTCCTCGCGGTTGGTTTGGCGCCGCATCAGCGGCGGCGATACCTTGCCCTGGCAGATGACGAGCAGGCGGTCGCAGATCTCGAAGAGCTCGTCGAGTTCCTCCGAAACCACCAGCACCGCCGCGCCGGCACGGCTCAGATCGACCAGCGTCTGGCGGATGAAGGCGGCCGCGCCGACGTCGACGCCCCAGGTCGGTTGCGACACCAGGAACAGCTTCGGCGCGAGCGCGATCTCGCGCCCGACGATGAATTTCTGCAGGTTGCCGCCGGACAGGCTCTGCGCGCTGGCCTGCGGGCCGTTTGCCTTGACCTTGAAGCGGTCGATGACGCCCTTGGCGAAGGCGGCGGCCTTGCCGCGGTCGACCAGCCCGTTGCGGACGATGCCGGCGCGGTGGCCGGTCAGCACGGCGTTCTGCCACAGCGCATGCGGCGGCACGGCGCCGCGCCCCAGCCGCTCCTCCGGCACGAAGGCCATGCCGAGCCTGCGTCTCTGGCCGGCGCCGAGATGCGCCGAGGGCCTGCCGCCGATGCGGACCGCATCACGATCGGCATGCGTGCGCTCGCCGCTGATGAGCGCCACCAGCTCGGCCTGACCGTTGCCGGAGATGCCGGCGAGGCCGACGATCTCGCCGCCATGGACGGCGAAGGAGACACCTTCCAAAGCGACGCCGTAGCGGTCGCGCGGCGCGGCGGTCAGGTTGCGGACCTCCAGCACCGGCGTCTCGCCCGGCATTGCCGGGCTGACATGCATCTCGGGCAGCTGCGAGCCGACCATCATGCGGGCGAGCTCGAGCGAGGTGGTCTGCTTCGGCTTCGCCGTGCCGGTCACCCGGCCATTGCGCAGCACGGTGGCGGAATCGCAGAGCTCCTGGACCTCGTCGAGCTTGTGGCTGATGTAGACGATCGAGCAGCCCTCGGCGGCGAGCTGGCGCAGCGTCTCGAACAGTTTCACCACCGCCTGCGGGGTAAGAACGGAGGTCGGCTCGTCGAGGATGAGCAGCTTCGGCGAGCGCAGCAGGCACCGCACGATCTCGACGCGCTGGCGCTCGCCGACGGAGAGGTCGTGGACGCGCCGGCGCGGGTCGATCGGCATGCCGTAGCGCTGCGACAGGTCGGTAATCTGCGCGGCGAGCGCGTCGAGGTCGAAGCGGCCCGGCAGCGACAGCGCGATGTTCTCGACCACGGTGACGGATTCGAACAGCGCGAAATGCTGGTAGACCATCTCGATGCCGAGGGCGCGCGAGCTGGCCGGGTCGTGCGCCGCGATCAACCTGCCGTCGCAATAGATTTCACCGGAATCGGCCTGGGCGGCGCCATAGATGATCTTCATCAGCGTCGACTTGCCGGCGCCGTTCTCGCCGAGCACGGCATGGATCTCGCCTGGCATGATCGACAGCGAGATGTCGTCATTGGCGACGACGCCGGGATAGCTCTTGCAGATGTTGCGCAGTTCAAGGCGCGGGATCATCGGGGACCTACCTTGCGGGTGGGTGGGGCTTTGCCGCGGGCGCGGGGCTTGCCCTCCCCCTTGCGGGGAGGATCGGTGAGCGGTCGGAGCGAAGCGGAGAACCGCGAACCGGGGTGGGGTCGTTGCCGCAGTGCTCTCGACGGTCTCTTCGCGCCCCGCACTGCCTTGACCGACCCCCTCTGGCCGCTGCGCGGCCATCTCCCCCTCGAGGGGGGAGAGGGCGCAGGCGCTCACCCCAGCTTGCCGATCATGCCCTGGACGAACCAGTTCATGCCGCGGATGTCGGTGTCCGACAGCACCGAGCCGGCAGCCGCCTTGACGGTGCCGTCCTGATCCTTCAGCTCGCCCGCATAGGGATGGATCTTGCCGGCGCCGATATCCGCCTCGAGCTGCTTCAGCCTGGCCACCACGTCGGCGGGGATCGCCTCGTTGTAGGGTGCCATCTTGACCACGCCGGCGGCCAGCCCGTCCCAATGCACCTCCGGCTTCCACTCGCCGGCGGCCACCGCCCTGGCGGCGCGCAGATAGTCGCTCGCCCAGTCGAGGGTGAAGGCGGTGAGCTGCTTGCCGGAGCCGAACTTGGCCATGTCGCTGGCATAGCCGATGGACCAGGCGCCGCCCTCGCCGGCCACCTGCACGCCGGTGGCGGTGTCGGTCATCGAGCAGATGACGTCGCAGCCTTGCGACAGCAGCGTGTTGGCGGCCTCCTTCTCCTTGCCCGGATCGAACCAGGAATTGAGGAAGAGGGCGTTGCAGGTGATCTCCGGCTTGACGCTCTGGGCGCCGAGCAGCAGCGCGTTGGCCGGGCCGACGATGTCGGGGATCGGGAAGCCGCCGATGAAGCCGATCTTGCCGGATTTGCTCATGTGGCCGGCGGCCGCGCCGGCGACGAAGGTCCCTTCGTAATACTTGGCCTCGAAGGTGCCGAGGTTGGCGAGGTGGACGATGCCCGAGCAATGCTCGAAGGCGACCTTCGGGAAGCGCGGCGCCACCTTCTGCATCGGCGTGCCGTGCGAGAAGCTGGTGCCGAAGATGAGCTGGTTGCCGGAGGTGGCAAGCTCGCGAAACACGCGTTCGGCGTCCTGCGGCATGAAGATGTTGTCGAGCACGGTGATGGCGACCTTGTCGCCGAACTCCGCCTTGATGGCGTCGACGCCGAGGCTGTGCTGCTTGGTCCAGCCGATCTCGGCGATCGGCGAGACATAGACGACGCCGATCTTGAGCGGCTCCTGGGCGCTGGCGCTGCCGGCGAGCCCGCCGGTGGCGAGTGCGGCGCCGGCCGCTCCGGAATAGTGCAAAAACTGTCTTCTGGTTACGTTGGACATGGTGATAACCCTCTGTTGGTCATGCTGTCGGTGCCCGGCTTCGGCCGCCGGGTCTATCTGGACGCGTGGACGTGGCGATGCATCCCCGGTTCGTCCTTTTCTCCCGTCTTTATTTGCGTTTGCGATACGGATTTCGGTGCTTCGCCGGCCTTGCCGTCGAGATAGGGTTCCAGCGCGTCGCGCGGCGTGAGCTCCGGAAAGACCTGCCGGTCCATGATGTAGCCGCGCACCACGCTGCGGTGATGCGCGTCGATCAGATCCATCGCCGGCTTCAGCCGTCCCTTCTCGAGCAGATCGACGATGCGTGAATGGTCGTCGAGCAGATTGCAGTAATCGAAATCGGCGGTGATGAGCGAGCGCAGCAATGTGGTGCGGCGCACCAACTGCGCGTGGATCTCCTGCATCACCTTGTTGCGGCTGAGACGCACGAAGACGGTGTGGAATTCCTGGCCGAGCACGTCGGCCAGCGCGTCGTTGCCGGCGGCCACGGCCTGGCGCTGGCGCTCGACATGCTGGCGCAGCTCCGCCCAGCCGGCCGGGCCCAGCCGTTCGCTGAGCTGCGCGGCGACGCCCTGCTCGACCAGCGTCAGCGCGTCGTAGATCTCCATCGCCTCCTGCATGCTGGGGCGGGCGACGAAGGCGCCGCGATTGCGCTCGATCTGCGCCAGCCCGTCGTCGGCGAGGCGGATCAGCGCCTGGCGCACGACGATGCGGCTGACGCGGAATATTTCGGACAATTCCCGTTCGCCCAGCTTGCAACCGGGCACCAGCCGGTGATCAATGATCGCCCGGGTCAGGATGTCGGCAATCGCCTGCGAGCGGCTGCTCATGAACGGTTCCCCTCGCCGGACCGTCATCCGCCCGGCGGCATTGCCTCGGCCCCGCTGCGGCGTGAATGCCTTTGCTATCCGGAGCCTCGATCCAGCTTATGGGTATTCAATCAATCCAAGCTGTCAATCAAAAATCTTACTTTGACAGACAGAATCTCATTGATTGGTATCCAATTCTGTGGTTCCAATGAGACCATAACAGAGCTAGGTTCATGGGGAAGTGCTAGCCAGGAGGGTGCGATGAGCAACACCGCCCTTTGCAGCGACGACGTTCTTCTAAACGACTGGCATGTGGTGGCGGACCTGGCCAATCTGTCGGCCGAGGTGCCGTTCCGCACTCGCCTGCTGGGGATCGACCTCACCATCCAAGCGGGCCGTCGCCATGGCCGCGATGTCGTGCGCGACGACAGCGGGGAAGCCGTCGCGTCGGAAATCCGCTACGGCTTCCTGTGGGCCTGCCTGGGGACGCCGGATCGCTCGATCGTCGGCGTGCCGGAAGCGGGGGAGACCGACCGCCATCTCGTCACCGGCGGCTCGATCGCCGTAAAGGTGTCGGGCCTGCGGGCGGTCGAGAATTTTCTGGACATGGGCCACTTCCCGTTCGTGCATACGGGCTGGCTGGGCGACGAGCCGCACACCGAGGTGGCGCCCTACAAGGTCGAGGTCACGGAAGCGGACGAATTGCTGGCGACCGAATGCCGGTTCTACCAGCCGGTGGCCTCGCCGACCGCCAGCGAGGGCTTTGTCGTCGATTACGTCTACAAGGTGATCCGCCCGTACACGGTGGCGCTCTACAAGAGCAATCCGGTGCAGAAGGACCGCCTCGACGTCATCACGCTGTTCGTTCAGCCGGTCGACGAGGAGAACTGCGTCGCCCATCCCTTCCTCTGCTACCTGAAGGACGGCATCGACGCGGCGACCGTGCGCAGCTTCATGCAGCTCATCTTCGCCCAGGACAAGCCGATCCTGGAGAACCAGATGCCGAAGCGGCTGCCGCTCGACCCGCGCGCCGAGACGCCGATCCGCGCCGACGCGGTCTCGGTCTTCTACCGGCGCTGGCTGCGCGACCATGCGGTGTCCTATGGTGCCATACCGGCGCGAACCTGACGGATAAGGACAGCTTCATGGAACGAGGACGATGACCCAGCCAAAATGCCAGGATCCGGTGATCCTCAACCTGTGGCACCCGCTCGCCGCGGTGTCGGAGACGCCGGCGGGCGTCGTGGCCGAGACCGTGCTGCTGGAGGAGCGCATCGGCTATGCCGTGGACGGCGCAGGCATCGGGGCCGCCTGGCGGTCGCGCCGGGATCTGCCGGCGGGCAGCAGCATCGATGTCGCCGCCGTCGCTGACACGCTGCCCGCAAAGATCGCCTACGGCTATATCTGGACCTCGCTGGGAAACCCGCCGGACGACCTGTTCCCGATCCCCGAATATGCCGAAGCCGACCGGCGCCGGCTCAACGCGGCGACCATGGGCGTCAACGTCTCGGCGCCGCGCGCCATCGAGAACTTCCTGGACATGGGCCACTTCCCCTATGTCCATACCGACATCCTCGGCGCCGAGCCGCATACCGAGGTGAAGGAATACGACGTCGAGATCTCGGTCGACCGCGACGAGATCCTCGCCACCCGCTGCCGCTTCTTCCAGCCGATGGCCTCGACCGTTTCCACCGGCGGGGCGGATGTCGACTACATCTACCGCGTGCCGCACCCCTATTGCTCGGTGCTCTACAAATCGAGCCCGGCCGACGAGGCGCGCCTCGACGTCATCGCCATCTTCCTGCAGCCGGTCGACCAGGAGCATGTGCGCGCGCACATGATGCTGTGCGTGCTCGACGACGAGAACGAGGACAAGGTGATCAAGCGCTTCCAGCAGACCATCTTCGGCCAGGACAAGCCGATCCTGGAGAACCAGTTCCCGAAGCGGCTGCCGCTCGACCCGCGCGCCGAGACGCCGATCCGCGCCGACAAGTCGGCGATCGCCTACCGCCGCTGGCTGAGCCAGAAGGGCGTGACCTACGGCGTCATCCCGGCCGCCAGCTGACAGCAGCGCAGATATGGGAATCTCAGAAGCCTTGTCCTGCTTCGCACCCCCACCCCTCACGGGCGAGGGGGACTTTTCTGCCGCCACGCCACGCGAAACCGTTGGCGATTGTCGCCTGGCGGATACGCTAGCCGCTCCGCCTCCCCCTTGTGGGAAGGGGTACGGGGTGGGGGTAATTTCATATGCGATCGCCCTGCCCGAGAAAGAGTAGCCATGCTCGACACCGCCAAGACCAGATGGCATCCCATCGCCGCGTCCTCCGACCTGCCGTTCCGCCATGTCTTCCATGCCCAACTGCTCGGCCGGGAATTCGCCGTGTGGCGGGCCGACGACGGCTATGTCAACGCCTGGGAGAACCGCTGCCTGCACCGCGGCGTGCGGCTGTCGATCGGCATCAATGACGGCCGCGAGCTGAAGTGCCAGTATCACGGCTGGCGCTATTCCAACCGCACCGCCGGCTGCACCTACATCCCCGCGCATCCCGCCGACGCGCCGGCCCGCACCATCACCAACCGCACCTACCCGGCGGTCGAGCGCTACGGCCTGGTGTGGTCGGCCGAGGAGCCGGTGGACGAGGTGCCCGCCGTCTCCGGCCTCGCCGAGGGCGACCTGCTGGTGCTGCGCGGCATCCCGCTCAACGCGCCCGCCGATCTCGTCGCCGACAGGCTGAAAGCCTATCGCTTCCAGCCGAGCGGCCGCCTCGACGGCACGGAGGCCGATGTAACGGTCGAGGCCGCGGGCGCCTTCTCCGCCGCCCTGCGTTCGCGCGACGGCGGTGCCGCGACGCTCGCCGTGTTCTTCGTGCAGCCGGTCGATTCCGGCCGCTCGGTCATCCGCGGCGTGCTCGATTCCAGGCTGGAGGGGGCCGAGCGCCTCGCGGTGCTGCGCCATCACAACGAGCTTCTGTCAAAACTGCGCGATACGCTGGAGCGCGATGCCGCGCAAATGCCGGCGCCGGCGCCGATCGAGCCGGTGATAGAGCGCGTGTCGCCGGAGCTGGCCGAGATGCCGGAAGCGACGCCGCATGGCCGCAAGGCGGCCATCCGGGTGCAGGTAGCGCGGAAATGGGCGGCGGCCGACGGTATCGCCGGCTTCGAGCTCAGGCCGATCAAGGGTCTGCTGCCGACCTTCCAGCCCGGCGCCCATATCGACGTGCACATGCCGAACGGGCTGATCCGCCAGTATTCGATCGTCAACGGGCCGGGCGAGAGCGACAGTTTTGGGATCGGCGTCAAGCTGGAGCGGGATTCGGCCGGCGGCTCGTCCTGCATGCACGAGACGGTGCGCGAGGGCGACGTGCTGGCGATCTCGGAGCCGCGCAACAATTTCCCGCTGCGCCGCGATGCAGTGAAGACCATCTTCGTCGCCGGCGGCATCGGCATCACGCCGCTGATCGCCATGGCGCAGGCGCTGAAGAACCAGGATCTCGCCTTCGACCTGCATTATTTCGCGCAAAACCGGGCGCAGCTCGCCTTTCCCGAGCGCACGGGCACGCTCGGCGAGGCGCTGAAGCCGCATCTCGGGCTGTCACCGGAGCAGACCGAGGCGAAGCTGCGCGAGATTCTCAGCGGCTACAGGCCTGATACGCATCTCTATCTCTGCGGCCCTGGGCCGATGCTGGAGGCGGCGCGAACGATCGCCGCCGAGCTCGGCTGGCCGGAGACGGCCGTGCATTTCGAGTATTTCAAGAACACGAAGGTCATCGACGACAGCTCGAGCTTCGAGGTGGCGCTGGCGCGCTCCTGCATGACGCTGACGGTGCCGGCCGGCAGGACCATCCTCGACGTGGTGCGCGAGGCGGGCGTCGACATGCCGTCGTCGTGCGAGCAGGGCGCCTGCGGCACCTGCCTGGCGACGGTGATCGAGGGCGAGCCGGACCACCAGGACGTTTATCTCAACGATGCCGAGAAGCGGTCGGGCACCAAGATCATGACCTGCGTGTCGCGTGCCAGGTCTGCGCGGCTGGTGCTGGATCTTTAGGAGGTTCGCATGCGCATCACGGCCTGTGCTGCATTGCCGGATACCCCTACCCCTAACCCCTCCCCACAAGGCGGAGGGGGACATTGCGGCCGCTATGCCGAGCGAAACCGCCACCGACTGGCGTCTAGCAGAGGCGCAGCAAGTTTCCCCTCCCCCTTGTGGGGAGGGGTTAGGGGTGGGGGTATCTCGCCCGCGCAGACCTCCGCAACCGAAGCCGGAGACACCCGCGCATGATCACGCTCTACGACTACGAACTCTCCGGCAACTGCTACAAGCTGCGGCTGCTGATGAGCATGCTCGGCATCGAGTGGAAGACCGTGCCGGTCGATTTCTATCCCGGCCGCGAGCACAAGTCGGACTGGTTTTTGAAGCTCAACCCGCTCGGGCAGCTGCCGGTGATCGACGACGACGGTTTTGTGCTGCGCGACGCGCAGGCGATCTTGGTCTACCTCGCCTCGAAATACGACCCCGCCGGCACCTGGTATCCGCGCGAGGAACCAAAGCTGCTCGGCGAGATCGGCCAGTGGCTGGCTTTCGCCGACGGCATCACCGGCACGGCCTCGGCCGCGCGCCTGCATGACGGCCTGTTCTACGACTTCGACGTCGAGGCGGCGCGGGCCGGCGCGCACCGCCTGTTCCGAATCCTCGACGAGCATCTGTGGTTCGGCGAGCAGGAGGGGCGCGGCTGGATCTGCGCGGCCGCCCACCCGACCATCGCCGACATCGCCTGCTTCCCATACATCATGCTGTCGGAGGAAGGCGGCATCCCCCGCCAGGATTATCCCGCCATCCGCCGCTGGTGCGACCGGCTCAAGCGCATCAAGGGTTTTGTCGTGATGTCCGGCGTTTTCCCGGCGGGGCCCGCGCGGGCGGCTTGATCGAAGGGCCTTTGCCCTCGCATATGGAATTACCCCCACCCCTAACCCCTCCCCTCAAGGGGGAGGGGAAACTTGCGACGGTTCCGCTAGCCTTCGCATGGCGTGGCGGCCGCAAAGTCCCTCCCCTTGAGGGGTAGGGTGGGGGTGACGGACCAAAGTGCCAGAGACTACAGCGGTTGCGCTCGTCCGGCATGGCCGCTATGCCGGCCGGAAAACTCGACAGGAAGGGCAGGTCCGATGAAGGTCGTTTCCGTTTCCAAGGCGCATGACGGCATCCAGGGCGTCTATACGCATGCGTCCGACGCCTGCGCCTGCGACATGACCTTCGCCGTGTTCGCGCCGCCGCAGGCCAAGGACGGCCGCGTGCCGGTGCTGTGGTATCTCTCCGGCCTCACCTGCACCCATGCCAACGTCATGGACAAGGGCGAGTACCGGCGCATGGCGGCCGAGCTCGGCCTGATGATCGTCTGCCCGGACACCAGCCCGCGCGGCGAAGGCGTGCCGGACGAGAAGGACAACTGGCAGTTCGGTTGCGGCGCCGGCTTCTATCTCGACGCCACGCAGCAGCCTTTCGCCAGGAACTACCGCATGTACAGCTACCTGACCGAGGAACTGCCGAGGCTGGTCGCCGAGAATTTCCCGGCGGATATGGCGCGCCAGTCGATCTTCGGCCATTCGATGGGCGGGCATGGCGCGCTGACCATCGCGCTCAGGGATCCCGAGCGGTTCAAAAGCTGCTCGGCGTTCGCGCCGATCGCGCAGCCGATGACGGCCGGCTGGTCGCGTCCGGCGCTGGAAAAATATCTCGGCCCGGACGAGGCGGCGTGGCGCGCCTATGACGCGACGGCGCTGATCGAGGACGGCCGGCGGTTTCCGGAATTCCTGGTCGACCAGGGCACGGCCGATGGTTTCCTGCAGGACGGGCTGAGGCCGTGGCTGCTGGAGGATGCGTGCGGGAAGGCCGGCATCGCGCTGACGCTGCGCATGCAGGACGGCTACGACCATTCCTACAACTTCATCTCCACCTTCATGGACGACCACCTCAGGTGGCACGCGGCACGGCTGGCCGCCTGATACGCAGCGGGCCGGTAGGAGGCGAGGGGATGCTCCAGGCCGGGGTGGCGCCAGGCCTCGCATGTAAGAAACGCAATTCATTTATTACGGCAAGCGCGGGCGGCGTCCTGTACGCCGGCAGTCGACGGCGCCGGATCGGCCGATCCGGATTCTTGGCTGTTGCGCGGTATTTCCGATCGGGTTATGCACAGCCTCAGGTTGCCCCCGCTCGACGTCCGCAGGCGCGCGAGTCAAATCGCCAGACAGCGCCGGACGATGCCCGCAACCTTGACCTCGATCTTCCTGCTGCACCGCCGGTCGCTGATCTGGAGCGTGCTGCGCATCGTGCGCGATCCGCATATCGCCGAGGACGTGGCGCAGGAGGCCTATCTGCGGACGCGCAAGGCGATCGAGCGCCAGCCGATCGAGCACGTCGAGGCGTTCCTGCACCAGACCGCGCGCAATTTGGCGCTCGACCACCAGCGCCGCAAAAGGACGCGCGGCGAGGTCGAGGCGGACGGTTTTGGCGAGCGCGAGATTGACGACATACCCGCCGATCTGCCGTCGCAGGAAGACACCGTCATCGAGCGCCAGCGGCTCCAACTGTTCCAGGAGGCGCTCGCCGGCCTGCCCGAGCGGGCCCGCACCGTGATCGTGCTGAGCCGCATCGAGGAGTGGCCGAACCGCAAGATCGCCGCGTTTCTCGGCGTGTCGGAACGGACAGTGTTCAACGACCTGAAGCTGGCGATGGCGCATTGCCGGGCCGCGCTCGCCCGGCCCGACCGGTCCTGAGCGACGGGCAGCCGCGGCGCCGGCACATCGCCGAACCACGGCAGCAGGCAACATCGTTCGCCATGATCCCATTTTGCCGGATTTCGGTGCGTGGAACGTCTCAGCTATAAGACCCCGGACGAGTGGCAGCGGATGGCTGGCGTGGCAGACGACGAACGAGCGGACCAGCAGCAGCCGGCACATGACGATCGCGTCGTCGACGAGGCGCTGGACTGGTTCGCGCGGCTGCGCAACGCCGCGCCGGATCGGGAGACGCAGGCCGATTTCGACGCCTGGCTCGCCCGCAGCCCGCGACATGCCGAGGAATTCCGCGCCATCGAAGCGATCTGGGGTTCGGCGGCGTTCGGCAAGGCGGTCGCCGGCCTCGGGACACCCACGCGGCCGACGCGGACAGTGGCGGCGCCCCGCCGCCGACCGCGCTGGACCGGCGGGCTGACGGCCGCCGCCGTCCTGCTTGTCGCGCTGGGTCTGTGGCAATATCCGGCGATCATGCTGCGCTGGCAGGCGGATTACCTGACCGCGGTCGGCCAGCAGTTCACGGTCACGCTGCCTGACGGCTCGACCATGATGCTGGACACGACCTCGGCGGCAGCGATCGATTTCGAGGACGGACGCCGCAACGTGCGGCTTCTGGATGGCCAGGCCTTCTTCGACGTGCAAAGCGATCCCGCCCGGCCGTTCCGCGTCACCGGGCGCTTCGGCGCTGTCGAAGTCACGGGCACCGCCTTCTCGGTCCGCTCCGATGCCGGGCAGGATCGCGCCGTGCTCGAACGCGGCCGGGTCGAGGTCAGCCGCCTGTCGGGCGGCACCGAGCGCGTCGCGCTCGAACCGGGACAGATGGCGGTGGCGACGGCCGCGGCACTGTCGACGGCCATGCCGGTGGATGCCACCGAGGCGCTGGCCTGGCGCGAGGGCCGCGTCATCTTCGACGACCAGCCGCTGGCGCGGGTGCTGGACGAGCTGCGGCGTTATCACGGCGGGCCGGTCATCGTCGCCAACGCGGAACTGGGCCGCGTGCACGTCACCGGCAACTACCGCCTCGACGATATCGAAGGCGCCATCCGCACGCTGGCCGACGCCGCCGGGGCGTCGATGACCCGCCTTCCCGGCGGCATCATAATCCTTCGTTAAAAACTCAACTATTTTTTCCGACTCCGCCCTGCCGGAACGTCCTGTGTGGGAGGGGCGCGTTGCGGCACCGTGCCGGCGGCCCCTTGGTACGGGACAAGCGGGGCTTATCGGACATGGCAAGACGGGTCGGGGTGGCGTGCGTTCGGGTCGGCGCGTGCAGGACGGGCAATCGACATCGGCGCGTCCTGTCGGCGCTGCTGGCATCCAGCGTGCTGGGCTGGACGGCCGTCGCGGCTATCCCTGCCGCCCGCGCCCAGCAGGCTGCGCCTACTACCAGCCGGACCGTCGACTTTTCGATCCCGGCGCAGCCCCTGCCATCGGCCATCAATGCCTTCATCCGAGCCACGGGCTGGCAGATCAGCTATTCGTCGGCGCTGGCGCGCGGCAAGACATCGAGCGCCGTCTCGGGCACGATGAGCCCGGCCGAGGCGTTGCGGCGGCTGGTCGCCGGCACGGGCGTGCAGGTGCGGATCGGCGCACCGGGATCGGCCGCGCTGGTGGAGGCCGGCGGGCCGGCGCTTCCCACTCCGGCAAGCGACGGATCGCTGGTGCTGGACCCCATCACCATCGCCGGGGGCAGCGGCAACGCGGCGGATGTTCCTTTCGAGACGCCCGGTTCCTCCAGCCATATCAGCGCCGAGCAGCTGGAGCGCGTGCCGCCCACCTCGCTCGGCGACGTCTTCCGCTCGGCGCCGGGCGTGATCGCCTCCGGAAACCGGGTCGGCGCGTCGGTCGACCTGAACATACGCGGCCTGCAGGGGCAGAACCGCGTCAACGTCATGGTGGACGGCACCCGCCAGACCGCCCACACCTATCGCGGCTATCGCGGCAGCCGCAACGAGGTCTATGTCGATCCCGACTTCCTGGGCGGCATCGACATCTCGAAAGGGCCTTCCGGCGGGGCGGGCGGCGTCGGCGCCATGGGCGGCGTCGTCAACATGCGGGTGATCGACGCGCACGACATCGTCAAGGACGGGCAGACCTACGGCTTCCGGGTGAAGGGCGGCCTCGGCTCCAACACCGAAAGCCCACAGTCCGCGGGCACAACCGCCATCCGCGACGGCGGGCCCGAATTCTTCAACGGCGACAGCTGGTACGGCAGCGCCGTCGCGGCGACGATCACCGACGACTACGAGTTCGTGGCGGGCGTGTCGCGGCGCAAGGCGGGCAACTACTTCACCGGCAAGAACGGCAAGTCGACCTTCCTGGACGACCGGGTGGCCTACGCGACGCCGGTCGAGAAGCCGCTGTCGCCCTTCGCTCCCGGCGAGGAGGTCTTCAACACCTCGCAGGACATGACCTCGGCGCTGGCCAAGGGCAAGGTCACGTGGGGCGACGGCCATTCGCTCGGCCTGAGCTACATCTACTACGGCAACACCTATGGCGAGATGGACGAGACGCTGCTGTCGTTCGCGATGCCCGGCGGTTTCTTCATCCCGGCCGAACAGCACGAACTCAGCAAGACGACCACCCACACGCTGAAGACCAGCTACGCCTACGATCCCGAGGAAAACGACCTCATCGACTTCACCTCGAACCTGTGGATGTCCGACATCCGCAGCAAGAGCACGGTCATGCGCACGGCCGAGCCCGGCAGGGAGATCGAGGCGCATGTCACCACCTATGGCGGCGACCTCGCCAATATTTCGATCGCCGAGACTCCGCTCGGCCTGCTGACCACCCAGAACGGCGGCGAGTTCGTGTTCGAGCAGGCGCGCGAGAACGCCGGCTTCGTAACCTATCCGTGGGCCCCAGACGATCCGGACTATCTTGGCCGCAACCCAACCGGCGACAGGACGCTCGCCAGCCTATTCAACCGGTCGAGCCTCGAATTCACCGACTGGCTGACGGTATCGGCGGCGCTGCGCTACGACCATTACTGGAGCGAAGGCAAAGGCCCGGCCACGGACCGCTATCCGCCCCTGGACGAGGGCCGGCTGCTTCCGTCCGCCAGCGTCACGCTGACGCCCTTCGACGGCATCCAGGTCTACGGCAGCTACACGGAAGGATGGCGGCCGCCGAGCCTGCGCGAAACCGCGGCGAGCCAGACGCAGTACCTCGTTCCCAATCCCGACCTGAAGCCGGAACTGTCGCGCAACTGGGAGATCGGGGTGAACGTGCTGCGCGACGACGTCCTGCTCGACGGCGACAAGCTGCGGGTGAAGGCGGGCTGGTTCCACAACACCTATGATGAATACATCATCCGGACACGCGGCGATCTGTACTATACCTGGGCCAATATCGACGAGGCGCGCTTCACCGGCTTCGAGGCCTCGGTCCAGTACGACACCGGGACCTTCTTCCTTGAAGGCGCCTTCACCAAATACACCGACGTAACCATGTGCGACGAACCGGTCTTGTACCGGCCGGAACGCTGCACGCTGAATGTGGGCGGCTCCGACTACGGCCTGATGAACATCCCGCCCGAATATTCGGGCAGCGTCACCGCCGGCATGCGCCTGTTCGACCAGCGGCTGACGCTCGGCGGGCGCGCCTATTTCTTCAGCGAACGCTACGGCGGCTACAAGCAGATCGGCGGCGCCGTCAACGTCGCGTCGGTCTACCATGCCGCCACGATCTTCGATGCCTTCGGCAGCTACAAGTTCAACGACACCGCCACGCTTGACTTCAGCGTCGAGAACATCGGCGACCGCTACTACATCGATCCGCTGTCGACCGGCGTGGTGCCATCGCCGGGGCGCACGATCCGCATGGGCTTCACGACGCAGTTCTAGAGCGGAATCCGGTCAAGATGGACCGGAATTCCACTCTATCTGTTTGTTTTGTCGCATGATCTTTGTCCAAAAAGTCTGCAACTTTTCGGGATCATGCTCTAGAGCCGGAACGGCCGAATCGTACGGGATGATGCGATCCGTTGAGCCTGGTGCAGCAGCCCGGCCCGGGCCGCGGTTTCTACGCCTCGCTGGCGCAAGCTTTTGCCGGCCGGTTCGCTTCCCGCTTGCCTTTCCACGAAAACTTGTGTGGAAAGGTCATCTATTTTGCCGGATCGGCATGGCCGAAACGTCATAGACAGGAGTGCGCCCTCCCGCAGGGCGTTTCCGTTTCGCAATACCGAACCGCGGGGCAGCGCGCTCCGGCGCTGGAGTCCAGACATGACGACGATCGACATCGAAAAGCCCCTCGACCTTGCCCGTGCCAAGCGGCTGAAGGCGGCGACGCACGACACGCATGAGCGGCTGGACAAGTCGATCATGGCGGGCGAGCCCTTCGGCAGCCGCGAGCGCTACGGCCTGTTCGTGAAGGTGCAGCATCAGTTCCACCGCGACATCGACGCGCTCTACGTCAATCCGGTTTTCGACCGGCTGCTTCCCGACCTCGCCGGACGGCGCCGGCTCGGGCTGATCGAGCAGGATCTGGCCGATCTCGGCATCGCGGCGCCGGCCGCCGGCACGGTACCGGCTTTCGGTGCGGACGCCGACATTCCGGCGGCGCTCGGCTGGCTCTACGTGGCGGAGGGGTCGAACCTCGGCGCCGCCTTCCTGCTCAAGGCGGCCGAGAAGCTGGGGCTTTCGGAGACATTCGGGGCCAGGCATCTGGCCGGCGCGCCGGAGGGGCGGGGGCTGCATTGGCGGACCTTCACGGCGGCACTCGACGCGCTCGAACTCGACGAAGTGCAGGAGGCGGCCGTGATCGGTGGCGCGGAAGCCGCCTTCCGGCGCGTACACGGTCTCGTCGCCGAAATGTTCGGATGATCGGAACCAGGCGCCGGTGGCCCGGCGCGCGCTGCCGTCGCAAGACCGGGCGCCGCCAAGCGGTCGGAGACCGGCAACGACGATTGTGCAAGCGGGATTGGCGCGGCAGCAATCCTCCGGCACACTGCGGAAGCCTATGATTTGGGGGGACCGCATGCTGCCAGACGAAATCATCAAGACCTTCCGCATCAAGAAGGGCAAGAAATTCCAGTTCGCCGACATCGAGCCCGGCGATACCTGCGGGCTGGACATGGAGAAGGACGAGGCCAAGGATCTTCTCGCCACCGGAGTGAAGCGGCTGCGCGACCTGCAGGAGCGGCTCTATGCCGAAGGCCGCTGGTCGGTGCTGATCGTGCTGCAGGCGATGGATGCCGCCGGCAAGGACGGCGCCATCGAGCACGTCATGTCGGGGATCAACCCGCAGGGCTGCGACGTGACCTCCTTCAAGGTGCCGGGACCGGTGGAGCTGCGCCACGATTTCCTCTGGCGCACGGTGGCCAAGCTGCCCGAGCGCGGTCGGATCGGCATCTTCAACCGCTCCTACTACGAGGAAGTCCTCGTCGTGCGCGTGCATCCCGACATCCTGGCCGGTCAGAACCTGCCGCCGGAACTGGTCACAGACGATATCTGGAAGGAGCGTTTCGAGGACATCAACACCTTCGAGAAGCATCTGGAGCGCAGCGGCACGATCGTCATCAAATTCTTCCTGCACGTCTCGAAGGACGAGCAGAAGCGGCGCTTCCTGGAGCGGGCGGACGACCCCGAAAAGCACTGGAAGTTCTCGGCCAAGGACGTGGACGAGCGCGGCTACTGGGACGACTACATGGCGGCCTATGAGGACATGATCCGCCACACGGCCACCAAGAGCGCGCCGTGGCATGTCGTGCCGGCCGACAACAAATGGTTCACCCGGCTGGTCATCGCCGCAACGCTCGTCGAGCGCCTGGAGCGGCTCGATCCGCAGTTTCCCAAGGTCGGCGAGGAAGACCTGCGGGACATGGAAGCGGCGCGCGCGAAACTGCTTTCCGAGGATGCCGCCGCACCGAAGAAGGCGAAGCCGGCGAGATAGTCAGGCGCCACGACCGGCAGGGGCGGTCCGTCCTTCCCCGGCCTTGCGCGGATTCCGCTTGACGCGCAAATCGGGATGGACTTTGTGGCGGCGGCCTTGAAGGGCGACGGAAAACGGCGGACGCCGTGTGCCGGATGAGCGGAGCGCCCGGACGGCGATGAAGAAACAGATCATCTGCATCAACTGGGGGACCAAATACGGTCCGCCCTACATAAACCGCCTGTACGCGATGGTGGCGCGCAACATCACGCCGCCCTTCACCTTCACCTGCTTCACCGACAGCAGCGAGGGCGTTCGCCCCGAGGTCCGCTGCGAGCCGCTGCCGCCGCTCGATGCACCTCTGCCGGCGAAATCGCCGGGGATCTGGAACAAGGCGCGGCTGTGGAGCGCCGAACTGGCCGACCTGACGGGTCCGGTGCTGTTTCTCGATCTCGACCTGCTCGTCACCGGATCGCTCGACGGCTTCTTCGAGCATGGCGAGGAGGACGACGTTATCCTCGCCGTCAATCCCGTGCGCCCGCTCGAGCGGCTGGGCCAGACCTCCATCTACCGGTTTCCCGTCGGCAAGCTGCTGCCGCTCAAGCAGGCCTTCGAAGCCGACCCGGAAGGCATCGCCGGGCGCTTCCGCTACGAGCAGCGCTTCGTGACGCGCACCGCGCCGGGCGGCATCAAGTTCTGGCCGCGCCGCTGGGTGCTGCTGTTCCGGCACGACCTGATTCCCGTATTTCCGATCAACTTCTTCAGGCCGCCGCGCCTGCCGAAGGACGCCCGGGTCGTGCTGTTCGCCGGCCATCTCAATCCGCCGGAGGCGATCGAGGGACGCTGGAAGTCGGGGCGGGCGACCAAGACGCCGCTGCAGCACTTCGCCGCGCTCTTCACCGGCAAGCGCCGCGGGGGCATCCGCCAGCATCTCAGCCACTACTATCTGCCGGCTGACTGGGTCGCCGAGCACTGGCGGGAGTGAGCGGCAGGCTCCGACACATCTGCCGCAACAGCGGCGGCAGCTGCCGCCGCTGTTGGCGTTGTGATCAGAGCAGGCCGGCGTTGATCGCCTCCTCGCGCAAATTCTGGCGCGGGCGCGGCCCGATCTGCTGGATGACCAGGCCGGCCGCCAGCGAGCCGAGATCGCCGCAGTCCTGCAGGCTGCGGCCCTTGGTGTAGCCGTAGAGGAAGCCCGCCGCGTAGAGGTCGCCGGCGCCGGTCGTGTCGACGATCTCGCCGACGGCGGTCGGCTTGACCGTCACCGTCTCGTCGCCGCGCACGATCACCGAGCCCTTTTCGGAGCGGGTCACCGCCGCGATCCGGCAATCCTTGCGGATCATGTCGAGCGCCGTCTCAAAGGAGCTCGTCTGGTAGAGCGACTTGATCTCGTGGCTGTTGGCGAAGACGATGTCGACCATCCCCGACCGCATCAGGTCGAGGAACTCGTCGCGGTAGCGGTCGACGCAGAAGGAATCGGACAGGGTCATGGAAACCTGCCGGCCGGCTTCGTGCGCGAGACGGGCCGTGAGCCGGATCGCATCCTTGGCGCGCGGCGGGTCCCACAGATAGCCTTCGAAATAGGTGACCAGCGCGCCCTGCGCCTTTTCCGGCTCGACGTCCTCGGGACCGAGCTCGACGCAGGCGCCGAGATAGGTGTTCATCGAGCGTTCGCCGTCGGGGGTGACGAAGATCATCGAGCGCGCCGTCGGCGGCGGCCCCTTCAGCGGCTGGGTGTCGAAGGCGACGCCGTGGGCGCGGATGTCGTGGTAGTAGATGTCGCCGAGCGTATCCTCGGCGACCTTGCCGAAGAAGGCGGCGCGCCCGCCGAAGCTGGCTATGCCAGCCGCCGTGTTGCCGGCGCTGCCGCCGGAGGCCTCGATCGCCGGCCCCATGCGCTCGTAGAGCAGGTTGGCGCGATCCGCGTCGATGAGGTTCATCGCCGCCTTGATGATGCCGTTCTCCACCAGGAACGCCTCGTCGGCCTGGGCGATGATGTCGACGATCGCGTTGCCGATGCACAGCACATCGAATTGGCTCATGAACAAACTCCGATGGACAAATCCCCGTCTTCTTGCACGTCCGACACGAAATGGTCCAGAGACCATGTGGCGCCGCACAAAAATCTTGCCGGGCCGCCCGATAGTCCCCATGTGCTTGGCGAACCGCAACCGGAGGGAGCCCGGCATGATCCTCGACGCCGCGCGCGCCGCGGCCGGCCATCTGTTCAGCCGGCCTTTCCGCGGCGTCTTCTTCAAGACGCTCGGGCTGACCCTGCTCGCCCTGGTGGCGGCGTGGTTCGGGCTGAAGGAAGCCGTCGAATGGCTCGCCTTGCCCTGGCTCGAGGCGCTGCTGCCCGGGCTGCCGGGATGGGCCGGCTGGCTCGGCCTGTTGGCCGCGATCGCCGCCGGGCTCGGCCTCGCCTTCGTCCTGGCGCTGCTGATCGCGCCGGTGACGGCGATCGTCGCCGGCCTCTTCCTGGATGACGTCGCCGAATTGGTCGAGCGATCCGACTACCCGGCCGACCCGCCTGGCCGGGCGCTGCCGGTGCTGGCCAGCCTGGTGCTGTCGCTGAAGTTCTTCGGCATCGTCGTGCTCGGCAACCTGCTCGCGCTGGCGCTGCTGCTCGTGCCCGGCGTCAACATCGGCGCCTTCTTCGTCGTCAACGGCTATCTGATCGGCCGCGAGTTCTTCGAATTCGCGGCGATGCGCTTCCGGCCGGAAGCCGAGGCCAAGGATCTGCGGCGGCGCAATGCCGGCACGGTCTTCCTGGCCGGACTGGTCATCGCCGGCTTCATGGCCGTGCCGCTGCTCAACCTTCTGTCGCCGCTGTTCGCCTGCGCCATGATGGTGCATCTCCACAAGGCGGTGGCCGCCCGGGACAATGCCGCCACGACCGGCGGAGCCGCACGACGGCAGACCGGCGCCGCGCCCTGATGTCGCGGCACCGATCCGCCGGCGACGCGCAAGGCTATTTCTTCTTTTCCTTGAGCTTCAAGGCCGGCACTGGCGGCGCCTGTATCGCGCCGGCGGTCCCTGCCTTCTTGGCATCCTTCTTCGGCTTTCGGGTTTCCTTGCCCGGTCGCATCTGACCTTTTGCCATGACCGATCCTCTTGTTGAGACTGCCGGAGTGAATCAGGAGTCCGGCCGTCGCGCAAGATGCCGCGCAACGGCAAGGGCGGGCATCAGTCGCGGTCGTCGACAACCCTGAGCCGCAACTGGCCGGTCTTGCTCTCGGCGCCGCGCGCTGGCTGCGCCTCGGCGGCCGCCTGCGACGCATCTCCGAACTCCAGCGCCTCGATCTTCTGGCCGCGCTTGGCGACCTTCGAGGCCGAGATCAGGATGTCATCGATGTCCTTGCTGGCCTGGCCGAAATGCACCTGCAGCTTTCGCACGCGCTCGTCCATGCGGGAGAGGTCCTCCATCAGCCTGACCACCTCCCCCTGGATCAGATGCGCCTGCTCGCGCATCGAGGCGTCCTTGAGGATCGACTGGATCACCTGGATCGACAGCATCAGCAGCGACGGCGACACGATGACGACGCGGGCCCGATGCGCCCGCTGGATCACCGGCTCGAAATTCTCGTGGATCTCGGCGAAGATCGATTCCGACGGCACGAACATGAAGGCGGTGTCGTGGGTCTCGCCGGCAAGCAGATATTTTTCGGATATCGCCCGGATATGGACGTCGAGGTCGCGGCGGAAGGCCTGCTGCGCCCCGCGCTGCGCCTCGCCGGTCTGGTCGGCTTCGGCGGCCGCGCGGATGGCGTTCCAGGCCTCCAGCGGGAATTTCGCGTCGATGACCAGCGGCGGGGCGCCGTTCGGCATCTTCACCACGCAGTCCGGCCGGCTGCCGTTCGACAGCGTTTCCTGGAAGGTGTAGCCGCCCATCGGCAGCCCGTCGGCGACGATCGCCTCCATGCGCGCCTGGCCGAAGGCGCCGCGCGTCTGCTTGTTCGACAGGATCGCCTGAAGCTGGACGACCTGGCCGGCCAGCGAACGGATGTTGTTCTGGGCCGTATCGATGACGGCGAGCCGCTCCTGCAGCCGCGCCAGGTTCTCGTGGGTGGAGCGCGTCTGCTCGGCCATGGTCTGGCCGATGCGCCCGGTGAGGGAATCGAGGCGCTGGCCGATCGTCTGGTTCAGTTCCGCCTGGCGGGCGCCGAGCGTGTCGGCGACGGCGCTCATGCGCCCCTGCATCTCGGCCTGCGCCTGGAGGATGCCGGCCATGCGCGCCTCGGTCTCGCGCGCATGCTCGGCCGCCTCGCCGGCGGCGAGCGCGCGGGCCGAGGCCGACCGCCAAAGCGACACGACGAGCGCCACCAGCAACAGCAGCAGCAAAAAGGCAAGCCCGGCGAGCGCCTGGCCCAGGGTAAAAACGGTCGCGCCGATCCGGGCGATCGGTTCGGCGAGGATGGTTGCGAGATCGCTCATGGCGGCGACCATAACCGATTCGCGCGACCCGCGCAGATCAAAACAGGAACAGGCGCGGCGATCCCGTTGACGCCCCCCGCGCCAGCCATTACCTGATGCGCATGTCGATCAAGCCGCTGATTATCCTTCCCGATCCCATACTGCGCCTGGTTTCCAAGCCGATCGAGCGCATCGACGAGCCCGTGAGGAAGCTCGCCGCCGACATGCTCGACACCATGTACGACGCGCCGGGCATCGGGCTGGCGGCGATCCAGGTGGGCGAGCCCCTGCGCATGCTGGTCATCGACCTCGCCAAGGAGGACGAGCCCAAGGCACCGCAGGTCTTCATCAACCCGGAGATCGTCGAGCGCTCGGACGAGAGATCGGTCTACGAGGAAGGCTGCCTGTCGATCCCGGACTACTATGCCGAGGTGGAGCGGCCGGCCACCGTGCGGGTCAACTATCTCGATCTGGAGGGCAACGCCCGCGAAGCGGTCGCCGACGGCCTGCTGGCGACGTGCCTCCAGCACGAAATCGACCATCTCGACGGAGTGCTGTTCATCGACCACATCTCACGGCTGAAGCGCGACATCATCGTGCGCAAGTTCCGCAAGCTGGCGAAGGACAAGCCGCCGACCCGCATGGCCGGCTGAGCGCGCCGGATGGCAGGAAGATGTCGAAGCTTGACCGTTCCGGTGCCGGGAGGGCTGACAATTCGCCCGAACAGCACCATATTGCACAAACGTTATGCTTGGCGCCGGTGATCACAGCGCCCAAATTATAGCGGAAGGCGGGGTCTGCATCCGGTGTAGGCGATTTCCCCCGCGTCGACGACAGGCCGCGTGAGCGAAGGTGGCATTGCGCGGCCGCCATAAATTCGTGGCTTTCGGCACGTTCTTCGCGATCAGCCCAAATAGCGGTCCGGCATTGCGGCTAGGGCGGATCGCGGAATTCGAGACAGGTAACTGAATGTTGGCACGTTCGACAGATACGCCCGAGGCAGCGCCGCCGCACGTGCCTGGCCGGTCCGGGACCGATCGCCTCGCGATGTTCCGCACGGCGGCCCGCCATTCCCGCAACGTCCGCGCCCTGAAGATCGCGCTGCCGGCGCTGGCCCTGGTCATGGCGGCGCTGTTCCTGTTCCAGTCCTATCGCTCCAGTCCGGGCAGCGTCGAGATCGTCGCCGAGACCTCCGCCGTTTCGGAAGGCAAGCTGGTGATGGCCAATCCCAAGCTGGAAGGCTTCACCGAGGACAACCGGCCCTATTCGGTCAGCGCCCTGCGGGCGGTCCAGGACATCGCCAACGAGGCGATCGTCGAACTGCAGGGCATCGCCGCGACGCTGCCGCTCAACGACGAGATGTCGGCGACGATCGACGCCGCGCGCGGTGTGTTCGATCGCAACATGAACACTCTCGACGTGAACAGCGAGATCAATATAACGACGTCGGACGGTTCGCAGGCAAAGCTCGGATCGGCGCTCATCGATATCGCGGGCGGGCGGATGACGACCGACAAGCCGGTCGAGATCCGCTTCAAGAACGGTTCGATCAACTCCGATGCCCTTTCCGTCGAACAGAACGGCAAGCTTGTGGTATTCGATAAGCGCGTGCGCGTGAACATCGTGCCGCCAAAGGCCGAGACGGCCAGTCAATAGGGGTGGGACGCCGATGAGCGGGAACAGGTTCAGTCTAGCTGCCGGCATCGCGCTCCTCGCGCTGGCGCCGGCGATCGGGCAATTGCACGCGCAGGAGAGCGCGACCAGCCGTCTGCAAGGGCTGAGCATCTCGAGCGGCCTGCCGATCCAGATCGAGAGCGACCGCCTCGAGGTCGTCGACGGCGAGAGCAAGGCGGTGTTCGTCGGCAACGTCAACGTCACGCAGGGCCCGACCATGCTGAAGGCCGGCAAGATGACGGTCTTCTACGCCACCGGCAGCACGGGTTCGGCGGCCACCGGATCGGCCAACATCGACAGGCTGGAGGTCGAGGGCAAGGTCTACATCAAGTCGGACACGCAGGTGGCGACCGGCGACCGCGGCACCTTCGACATGACCAGCGAGGTGCTGACGCTCTCCGGCAGCGAAGTGGTGCTGTCGGAAGGCAAGAACGTGCTGGTCGGCTGCAAGCTCACCGTCAACATGAAATCCGGACGCGCCCAGGTCGACGGCTGCAAGTCGGAGACCAACAAGAGCGGCCGCGTCATCGTGTCGATCCAGCCCGGGTCGCAGAATCGTTGATGGCTTCTGACGTGTCGTTCCTGTCCCGCCTGTCGGGTCGCGCGCGCGCGACCCCCGCCGCCCCGGCGCTCAGCAAGCGCGCGGCGGAGCTGAAGGGCACGCTGATCGCGACGGGCCTCGCCAAGAGCTACCGTGGCCGCCAGGTGGTCAACGGCGTCTCGCTCGGCGTGCGCGCCGGCGAGGCGGTCGGCCTGCTGGGACCCAACGGCGCCGGCAAGACCACCTGCTTCTACATGGTCACCGGCCTGGTGCCGGTCGACCGCGGCCGGATCGAGATCGACGGCTTCGACATCACCTCGATGCCGATGTACCGCCGCGCCCGTCTCGGCATCGGCTATCTGCCGCAGGAAGCCTCGATCTTCCGCGGCCTGAGCGTGGAGAACAACATCCGCGCCGTGCTCGAAGTGGTGGAGAAGAGCCGCAAGGAGCGGGAAAAATCGCTCGACGCGCTGCTCGAGGAATTTCACATCGCGCATCTCCGGAAGTCGCCGTCGATGGCGCTCTCGGGCGGCGAGCGGCGGCGGCTGGAGATCGCCCGCGCGCTGGCGAGCCGCCCGCACTACATGCTGCTCGACGAGCCGTTCGCCGGCATCGACCCGATCGCGGTCGCCGACATCCAGCAATTGGTGCGTCACCTGACCACCCGCGGCATCGGCGTGCTGGTCACCGACCACAATGTCCGCGAGACGCTGAAGCTGATCGACCGCGCCTATATCATCCACAATGGCGAGATCCTGAAGCATGGGACGGCCGACGCGATCATCGCCGACCCGAATGTGCGGCGCCTCTACCTCGGCGAGGGTTTCACGCTCTGAGCCGGGCTCGAAGGATGGCGGTTTTCGGCTGAGAGTCCTGCGCGGAAACGAGCTGGAAAGGATGGCCGGTTCCATTCTCATCGGTCCTGCCCCGGCACCTGCCGACGTCATTTTTCCTCTCCCGTAACGATCTTCGGCCAAATCCGCCCGCGCAAGCACCGGTAACGGCCAATTCATGCCGCTTTGCCTTGACAAGCAAAAGCCGGGCCAGTTTCATTGCGGCTGTGCCCGGCCGCTGGTAAGTGCCGGCGGGCAATGTGTGGGGAGTACGCAACCGATCATGGCGCTGTCAGCCAAACTGCAGCTGCGACAGTCTCAGTCGCTGGTCATGACGCCGCAGCTGATGCAGTCGATCAAGCTGCTGCAACTCACCCATGTCGAACTTGAGCGCTTCGTCGACGAGGAAATCGAGCGCAATCCGCTGCTGGAGCGCGTCGATCCGCAGGAGGACGCGGCGACGGACCAGGTCCACAAGAGCCGCGAGGAGGAAATCCGGACCGACGACTGGTACCAGCCCGACGGGTCGGCCACGTCGGAGACCATGTCGACCCAGCTCGACACCTCGCTCGAGAACGTCTTTCCGGACGATCCCGGTGCCGCTCCGCGGCTAGGCCCCGACCTGGCGGCGCAGTGGAAATCGGCCGGATCGGGCGGGGGCGGCGATTCCGACGGCTTCGACCTCGAGGACATAGCCGCGGCGCGCCTTACGCTGCGCGACCATGTCGGCGAGCAGATCGCCTTCGCCTTCGCCGATGCGGCGTCGAGGCTGATCGCCCATGAGCTGGCGGACGGACTCGACGACGCCGGCTATTTCCGTGGCGACGGCGCCGACATCGTCGAGCGGCTGGGAGCGCAGCCGCGGGAGGTCGAGGCCGTGCTCGCCACCTGCCGGACCTTCGATCCGCCCGGGCTGTTCGCCCGCGACCTCGCCGACTGCCTTGGCCTGCAGCTGGCGCGGGCGAACCGGCTCGATCCGGCGATGCGAACGCTGCTCGCCCATCTGGAGCTGCTGGCGCGCCGCGATTTCCAGGCGTTGAAGCGGCTGTGCGGCGTCGACGAGGAGGATCTCCTCGACATGCTGGCCGAGATCCGCACGCTCGACCCGCGGCCGGGCACTGCATTTTCCGTGGGCGCGGTCGACACGATCGTCGCCGATGTCGAGGTGAAACCGGCCGGCGACGGCAGCTGGGCGGTCGAGCTCAACCCGGAAACGCTGCCGCGCGTCCTGGTGGACCAGATCTATTTCGCCCAGGTGTCGAGCCAGACGAAGAACGCCGGCGAGCGCGACTTCCTCGCCGAATGCCTGCAGAATGCCAACTGGCTCACCCGCAGCCTCGACCAGCGCGCCAAGACCATCCTGAAGGTCGCATCCGAGATCGTGCGCCAGCAGGACGCCTTCCTGCTCCATGGCGTCAGGCACCTGCGCCCGCTCAACCTGCGCACGGTGGCCGATGCGATCGGCATGCACGAATCGACGGTGAGCCGGGTCACCAGCAACAAGTACATGCTCACCCCGCGCGGGGTGTTCGAGCTGCGCTATTTCTTCACCGCGTCGATCGCTTCCGCGGCGGGTGGCGATGCCCACTCGTCGGAAGCCGTGCGCGACCGCATTCGCCAGATGATAGAGGAGGAGGCATCCGAGGACGTGCTTTCGGACGATGCGATCGTCGATCGGCTGAAGGAGGAAGGGGTCGACATCGCCCGCCGCACCGTGGCCAAGTACCGGGAAGGCATGAACATTCCCTCCTCGGTGCAGCGGCGGCGCGAGAAGCGCGCCATGAGCAGTGTCGGCAGCCGCTAAGAGCAGCAGCGCCCGCGATCTGTCCACAGCCGGCCCCCAAGCTTCCGCAAGGGCCGCCGGCCGTTGATTGACAAGGCATTGCGAACTCACTAGAAGCCCGCGCCCATGGGCAGGGGCGGTGTCGGATCGAACGCCCCGTCGGGAGACGGCACGTGAAAACCTGAAAACCTGGGAAGGGCCGTCGCAAAGCACCGTCACGCTTGTGTGCTCCCGCAACGGGTATAAACTCACTCCGGTTGGAAGTCTGAACAGGAAGGCCGACGTTCTCATGAGCCTGCGCATCTCGGGAAAGCACATGGATATCGGCGATGCGTTCCGTACGCGCATCGAGGCCCGCATCGGCGACACGATCGACAAATATTTCGACGGGGGATTCGCCGGTCATGTCACCGTGGCCAAATCGGGCTCCCGCTTCACCGCCGACTGCATGATCCATCTGGACAGCGGCGCCGCACTTCAGGCCACCAGCGACGCCCAGGACCCGATCATCGCCTTCGACGGCGCCGCCGAAAGGCTGGAGAAGCGGCTGCGCCGCTACAAGCGGCGGCTGCGATCCAGGAGCTTCGGCAACGGCAGCGCCACCGACGTCGCCTATACGGTGATGGCGGCGATCGCCGAGGACGACGAGGACGAGGTGCCGGATGACTATTCGCCGGCGATCGTGGCGGAATCGACAATGGCGCTGAAGACAATGACCGTCGCATCCGCCGTCGTCGAACTCGACACCAAGGAAAGCCCCGTCTTCGTCTTCCGCAATGCCGGAAACGACCACGTCAACATCGTCTACCGCCGGGCGGACGGCAATATCGGCTGGATCGATCCGTCGACCCCGAAAGCCACGCAAGGTTGAGCGGTAATCCCGGCCCGAGAGCGCTCACGCGTCCGGGTTGGGCCAGAAGAGGATTTTGGCATGGATCTCAGTGATCTCGTTCAGGCACCGGCCATCCTGCCGGTCCTGAGGGCGAATTCCAAGAAGCAGCTGCTGCAGTTGCTTGCCGAGAAGGCCGCCGCCGTCACCGGCATCCCGGAGCGCGAGATTTTCGATACCATCCTGCAGCGCGAGCGGCTGGGCTCCACCGGCGTCGGCAACGGCATCGCCATCCCGCATGGCAAGCTGGCCGGGGTCAAGCAGATCACCGGCGTATTCGCCCGGCTGGAGCAGCCGGTCGACTTCGAGGCGCTCGACGACCAGCCGGTCGACCTCGTCTTCCTGCTGCTCGCCCCGGAAGGCGCTGGCGCCGACCATCTGAAGGCGCTGTCGCGCATCGCCCGCGTGCTGCGCGACAGCGATACCGTCGCCAAGGTGCGCGGCACGCGCGACGCGGCGGCGATCCACGCTTTGCTGGCGTCGGCACCAGCCTCGCACGCCGCCTGAGACGGCAATTTCAAGTCGGGAATCTCGGGACGACGGTGGCCGCCCGAGGCGATTCGATCAATGCAGGGCGACCGGCACCAGGTCGTTGGCCAATGCGCCCGCCAGCGCGCGGTCGCGTTCGTCGGAGAGCAGGATAGGGCGGCCGTCGGCAGCGAAGAGTGCCCAAAGCCGCAGGCCTGGCTCGATGTCCGGCAGGCCGGGGAACTTGCCCTTCAGCTCGTCCGAGCCCATTTCGCGCAGATAAGCGACTGTTCCCTCACCGAGATGGGCAAGGTCGGCCTTCGTCACGACAGGTCTGGTGTCAACGTTCGTCATATCAGCCTCCTTTGCGCGGGGCGTCGTCATGACCAACCCGCCCGAGAGCTTTCGGTTCCGGCGATCTCCAAGCGGCAGATCAGTCTTTCACCGAAATGTTTATTTTCCGTACCAGCCGTTCCGGCTGCGGGCGATCGAGGTCGATCGAGAGCAGTCCGTTCTTCAGTTCCGCCGCGATCACCCGCATGCCGTCGGCCAGCACGAAGGTGCGCTGGAACTGGCGTGCCGCGATGCCGCGGTGGATATAGTCCCGCTCGGCGTCGTCGCGTTGCTTGCCGCGCACGACGAGCTGGCTTTCCTCGGTCAGCACCTCTAGATCCTCGTCGCAGAAGCCGGCGACGGCGAGCGTGATGCGCAGCCGTTCGGCGCCCGTTTCGGAGGCATGGATCCGCTCGATGTTGTAGGGCGGGTAGCTGTCGCCGGACTTGGCGAGACGTTCGATCGTCTTTTCCATGGCATCGAACCCCAGAAGAAGCGGGCTCGAAAACGGCGGCATCCGGCTCATGTTACACTGTCCTCATCGAGCGACATCGCCAGGAAAAATCCAGATGGCATTTCTCCTGTCGATCTACGATATGGTTTAAGCTGCGGCCGACTTCAAGCCTCACGCAAGCCTTCAGAACAGGACTGGAAATGCCCGACAAGCGGAAAATCATCATCGATACGGATCCCGGCCAGGACGACGCATTGGCCATCCTGCTGGCGCTGGGAAGCCCGGAGCTCGAGGTGCTGGGACTGACCGCCGTGGCGGGCAACGTGCCGCTCCACCTGACCGAGAAGAACGCGCTCAAGATCTGCGAATTGGCCGGCCGGCCGCAGACGCGGGTGTTTTCGGGCGCCCCGCGTCCGCTGATGCGGCGGCTGGTGACCGCCGAGCACGTGCATGGCCGCACCGGCCTGAACGGCCCCGACCTGCCCGAGCCGCGCATGGCGCTGCAGGAACAGCACGCGGTCGACTTCATCGTCGAGACGCTGATGACGGAGGAACCGGGCACAGTGACGCTCTGCCCGCTAGGGCCGCTCACCAACATCGCCCTGGCGCTGTCGCGCGAACCCAGGATCGCGCCGCGCATCCAGGAGATCGTGCTGATGGGCGGCGGCTTCTTTGAAGGCGGCAACACGACGCCGGCGGCCGAGTTCAACATCTATGTCGACCCCCAGGCCGCCGATATCGTGCTCAACTGCGGGGCGCCGACGGTCATGATGTCGCTCGACGTCACCCACAAGGCGCTGACGACGCGCCAGCGCATCGCCGCCATCCGCGCGATCGGCACGCGGGTCGGCATCGCCACGGCCGTGCTGCTGGAGTTCTTCGAGCGCTTCGACGAGGAGAAATACGGGACGGACGGCGGACCGCTGCACGATCCCTGTGTGATCGCCTACCTGCTCAGGCCCGAGCTGTTCAAGGGCCGGCTCATCAACGTCTCGGTCGAGACCGCGTCCGAGCTGACCATGGGCATGACCGTCGCCGACTGGTGGGGCGTCACCAAGCGCGAGCGGAACGTGACGTTCATGCGCGACATCGACGCCGACGGCTTCTTCGCGCTGCTGACGGAGCGCCTGGCGCGGCTCGACTAGGCTCGCCCCACCCGCCGTTCGGCGATCTTTCGATCGAGAGGGGAGGGAGTGGCGCCAAGCTCGCCCCCCTCCGAGGCTTGCCCGATAGACAGTTTCCTCCCACGCGAAAGCGGCTCTTGCCCTGCGGCGCGCCTTCCGCCATAAGCGCGCTTCCGCAAAATTTCGCCGCGCGCGAAACGGCCCTCCACAAGCCAAGAGGAACGTTCATGTCCGCCTTCAAGCCGCTCGTCTTCTCGGGCGTCCAGCCAACCGGCAATCTGCATCTCGGCAACTATCTCGGCGCCATCAAGAAGTTCGTCGCCCTGCAGGAGACATCCGACTGCATCTATTGCGTCGTCGACCTGCATTCGCTGACCGCCCAGCTCGTCCATGCCGACCTGCAGGACCAGACGCGCTCGATCACCGCCGCGTTCCTCGCCTCCGGCATCGACCCGAAGAAGCACATCGTCTTCAACCAGAGCCGCGTCATGCAGCACGCCGAGCTCGCCTGGATCTTCAACTGCGTCGCCCGCATCGGCTGGATGAACCGCATGACGCAGTTCAAGGACAAGGCCGGCAAGGACCGCGAGAACGCCTCGCTCGGCCTGCTCGCCTATCCCAGCCTGATGGCGGCCGACATCCTGCTCTACCGCGCCACCCATGTGCCGGTGGGCGAGGACCAGAAACAGCACCTGGAGCTCACCCGCGACATCGCCCAGAAGTTCAACAACGACTTCTCCGCCCGCATCGCCGAGCTCGGCGTCGGCGTCGAGATGCAGGTCGGCGAGGAGACGGTGAACGGCTTCTTCCCGATGACCGAGCCGTTGATCGGCGGCCCGGCGGCGCGCATCATGAGCCTGCGCGACGGGTCGAAGAAGATGTCGAAGTCGGACCCGTCCGACCTGTCGCGCATCAACCTGACCGACGACGCCGACACCATCTCCAAGAAGATCAAGAAGGCCAAGACCGATCCCGACGCGCTGCCGAGCGAGGTCGACGGGCTGGCGGGCCGGCCCGAGGCCGAAAACCTCGTCGGCATCTATGCCGGCCTCGCCGACATCGGCAAGGAGGCGGTGCTCGGGCAATTCGGCGGCCAGCAGTTTTCCGTCTTCAAGCCGGCGCTCGCCGACCTGGCGGTGGACAAGTTGGCGCCGGTCGCGGCCGAGATGCGCCGCATATCGGCCGACCACGCCTATGTCGACGGCGTGCTGCGCGATGGCGGCGAGCGGGCCGGCAACCTTGCCGAGACGACGATGAAGACGGTGCGCGACATCGTCGGGCTGCTGCAGGGCTGAACGTCGGACCGCTGGCGCGAAAGCCTCGCTTGCCGCGCCACGGCGGCAGTGGCAGATTGCGCCCGTTCGGCCGGACACCGGTGACAGGATAGCCCATGGTATCGAGACGTCTCAGCCGGGAAGCCGGCCATCGCCGCAAGTTCCTGGCGATCATCGACGAAACGCCGGAGTGCGAGCGCGCCGTCGCCTACGCCTCGATGCGCGCGAAATCCACCGGCGGCGTGGTGGTGCTGCTCTACGTCATCGAGCCGAGCGACTTCCAGCACTGGCTCGGCGTGGAGAAGATCATGCGCGAGGAGGCGCAGGCGACAGCCCGCGCGGCCCTCGACGTGCATGCCGCCAAGGTGCGCGCCACGCTCGGCATCGAGCCGGAACTGGTGGTGCTCGAGGGCAAGCCGACCGAGCAGATCCATCAACTGATCGAGGACGACCAGGACATCGCAATCCTGGTGCTCGCCGCCGGCGCCGCCAAGGAAGGGCCGGGGCCGCTGGTCGCCTCCATCGCCGGCAAGGGTGCCGCCTTCCCGATCCCGGTGACGGTGGTGCCGCAGAACCTGTCGGACGAGGAGATCGCCAGCCTGGCGTAGGCGGTGAATGGTGAAGAAGCTGCGGGCGAAGCCGCGTCAAGCCGCTGCACTTGATGACTTCGTCGCCATTCACCATTTCACCAGTCACCATTCACCGCTTGTAGCGGCCGATGAATAGGCCTATTTAGAATTATTCCAAACAAAGACGCGCGGAGATGCGGCGATGTTCATCCAGACCGAGGCGACCCCCAATCCCGCCACGCTCAAGTTCCTGCCCGGCCGCGAGGTGCTGGCCGAGGGCACAGCCGATTTCCGCGACGCCGAGGCGGCGCGCGAGGCATCGCCGTTCGCCGGCCGGCTGTTCGACATCCACGGCGTCACCGGCGTGTTCTTCGGCTACGACTTCATCACCATCACCAAGGGCGACGGCCCGGACTGGCAGCATCTGAAGCCGGCGATCCTCGGCGCCATCATGGAGCAGTTCATGTCCGGCGCGCCGGTGATGACCCACGCCGCCCAGGCGCGTGGCGACGCCGCCGAGTCCGGTGACGAATTCTACGACAAGGCCGACGAGGAGATCGTCATTACGATCAAGGAACTGCTGGAGACGCGCGTGCGCCCGGCGGTGGCGCAGGACGGCGGCGACATCACCTTCCGCGGCTACGAGAACGGCACCGTGTTCCTCAACATGAAGGGCGCCTGCGCCGGCTGCCCGTCCTCGACGGCGACGCTCAAGCACGGCATCCAGAACCTGCTGCGCCACTTCGTGCCGGAAGTGCAGCAGGTCGAGCAGGTGGTCTGAGCGGCGTCGCGGCCGCGCCGCCTGCCGGCTCCCCGACAGGACGCCACAAACAAAAAACCGGGCGAAAGCCCGGTTTTCTGCTTTGCGGTCGTCCGTGTTGCCGAGACGGTTCGCGAAATCCTACTTGACGATGACCTTGGCGCCGACCTGGGCGCGGTTGTAGAGGTCGATGATGTCCTGGTTGAGCAGCCGCACGCAGCCCGACGACATCGCCTTGCCGATCGACCACCATTCCGGCGTGCCGTGCAGGCGGTAGCCGGTATCGCCCTTGTTGAACAGGTAGAGCGCCCGCGCGCCCAGCGCGTTGGTCGGGCCGGGCGGCTGGCCGTTGCGCCATTTGGCGAGCTGCGGCTGGCGCCGGATCATCTCCGGCGGCGGCGTCCACACCGGCCATTCGCGTTTGGCGCCGACCCGCGCCGTGCCGCTCCATTCGAAACCCTCGCGGCCGACGCCGATGCCGTAGCGCACCGCGCGTCCTTCCGGCAGCACGAAATAGAGGAACTTTGCCCCGGTATCGACGATGATCGTGCCCGGCGCCTCGTCGGTCCGGTAGCTGACGATCTGGCGGTGGTACTGGCGGGGAACCTTGGTGATCGGGATCGGCGGGATGCGATAGCCGGCGTCGGTGCGGGAACCGTAGTCCGCGGTGAATATCTGGAACGAGCCGAGACCGACCGACGTGCAGCCCGACAGGGCGGTCGCCACGGCCAGACCGGCCACCACTGTGAGTGCCTTCAGCCGCATTGCCTGATCCGCTACCCCTTTCGAACGATTGCGGCCTGATTCGGGCCGCTTTTTCGCCATCATCACTAGGGAGCTTTGCCGCGGGCTGCCAAGCGGGGAGTGATGCTTTTCGCCGCCGCCGTGCATGTAAGCGCGCAGCTATTGCATTTTCGCAACATTCGTTCACGCAAGCGTGAATTTCCGCCAGATTCCGTGATCTTTCAGGCGCAATGGGCGATGATCTTGCGCCTTCTTCCACCATAAGCCCTTGCAGCTTCGTTCCGGTTTTGTACTATTGGCGTCATGCCGATCGTGTCGCCGCTCCCCGCCAATCCGCTCGTCGACGGACGCCAGTCCGAACGGGCGATGATCGTGCGCCGCGGCGTGCAGCGGCTGCTGACGCAGATGGGCGCGCATGTGCTGCCGGAACTGTCGCTGGCCACCGGCCGCCGCGCCGACCTGGTGGCGCTGACCAGGCAGGGCGACATCTGGATCATCGAGATCAAATCCTCGCTCGAGGATTTCCGCGTCGACCGCAAATGGCCGCAATACCGGCTGCATTCCGACCGTTTCTTCTTCGCCACCCACCCGGAGGTGCCGGCCGCGATCTTCCCGCAGGACTGCGGCTTCATCCTGTCGGACGGGTATGGCGCCGAAATTTTGCGCGAGGCGCCGGAGCACCGGCTGGCGGCGGCTACCCGCAAGGCGCTGATGCTGCGCATCGCGCGCGCCGGTGCCGCGCGGCTGCTGGCGGCGGAGATGGCCGGCGTCGCAGTGCCGGCGCTCGACGGCGAAAGCGAGTAGCAGAAAACGAGAGGGCGCTCGGGCGACGATCGGGCGGCTTTACGCCACCTGCCGCGCCAGCGCGCATTGCGACCACAGGTCCGACAGCGAATGCACGAGATGGTCGATGTCGGCGTCGGTGTGCAGCGGCGACGGCGTGATGCGCAGCCGTTCGGTCTTGCGCGCCACCGTCGGGTAGTTGATCGGCTGCACGTAGATGCCGTAGCGGTCGAGCAGGATGTCGCTGATCCACTTGCACTTGGCGGCGTCGCCCACCTTCACCGGCACGATGTGGCTGGGGTTCTGCATGTAGGGGATGCCGATGCGGTCGAGGCCGGCGCGCACCTTCCTCACCCGGTCCTGGTGGCGGACGCGCTCGATCTGGCTGGTCTTGAGGTGCCGGATCGAGGTCAGCGCGCCGGCCGCCACATGCGGCGGCAGCGCCGTGGTGAAGATGAAGCCCGAGCCGAAGGAGCGGACGAAGTCGATCAGCTTCGCGGACGCCGTGATGTAGCCGCCGACCACGCCGAAAGCCTTGCCCAGCGTGCCCTCGATAACGGTGATGCGGTCCATCAGGCCGTCGCGCTCGGCGACGCCGCCGCCGCGCGGACCGTACATGCCGACCGCATGCACCTCGTCGAGATATGTCATGGCGCCGTGCTTCTCGGCCACCTCGACGATCTCGCGGATCGGCGCGATGTCGCCGTCCATCGAATAGACGCTCTCGAAGGCGACAATCTTCGGCACGTCGGCGCCGTATTCGGACAGGATGCGGTCGAGATCGGCCGGATCGTTGTGCTTGAAGATGCGCTTTTCGGCCTTGGAATGGCGGATGCCCTCGATCATCGAGGCATGGTTGCCCTCGTCGGAGAAGATGACGCAGCCGGGGACGTTGGCGCCGAGCGTCGACAGCGTCGTCCAGTTGGAAACATAGCCCGACGTGAACAGCAGCGCCGCTTCCTTGCCGTGCAGGTCGGCCAACTCGCGCTCCAGCAGCACGTGGTAGTGGTTGGTGCCGGAGATGTTGCGCGTGCCGCCGGCGCCGGCGCCGCATTTGTCCAGCGCCTCGTGCATGGCGGCGATCACGGCCGGGTGCTGGCCCATGCCGAGATAGTCGTTGGAGCACCAGACGGTGACCTCGCGGGCATCGTCGCCGGAATAGCGCAGCGCCCGCGGGAACAGGCCGGCACGTCGCTCCAGGTCGGCGAAAATGCGGTAGCGGCCTTCCTTGTGCAGGCCGTCCAGCTTGTCCGCGAAGAAAGTCTCGAAATCCATCAGTCCAGGCTCCCTGGGGATCGTCCCTCGGTACGTGGGCGCGACCGGTATCGCGCGGCCCTGCCTCTATTTCAACAATCCAGGCGGCCGGGCGTCGAAATGCCGCAAAGCGGCGCTTCCGACCGTCTTCAAGCCGCCCGTGTTGCGGCATCCTCCTCCACTATTCGCGTATACGTATCAGAGCGGCGTTTCCATCCGCAGTCGCAAAGATTTGAAACCGTATCAAAAAACTGGGGCTTCGTCGTCCCCCGGCAAGGTCACGCCGCATTCTTCCATTTGATCGAGCAGCCGATGGAGGCGATCTGGTCGCGCGGGCCGTTGCCCGTGCGGGCGACCTCGACCATCGCCCCGTAGAGATCACGGCGCAGGTCCGGCGGGCCGACCTCGCGGCGCGACGCATCGAGGCGGCCGCGATACTGCAATTCGAGATCGCGATTGAAACCGAAGAAATCCGGCGTGCAGGCCGCATCGTAGGCGCGCGCCAGCGACTGGTCGGCATCGTGCAGATAGGGAAAGCCGAAACGGTGCGCCTCGGCGAAACGCACCATGTTATCGAAGGAATCCTGCGGATAGGCGTCCGAATCGTTGGAATTCACCGCGACGAAGCCGACGCCGTGCGGCTTGAGATCGACGGCGTCGCGGACGATGCGGTCGATGACGGCCCGCACATAGGGGCAATGGTTGCAGATGAAGGCGACGACGAGACCGTTCGGCCCGGCAAGGTCGAACAGCCGGTGCCGCTTGCCGTCGGTGCCGGCAAGCTCGGCGTCGACGGCCTTCCAGCCGAAATCGCAGACGGGCGGGTGCGCGGCCATGACGGTCTCCTCATGCTGTTCCGGGACGCTTCTATCCCGTTCGACGGCCGGGTTGAAGCCGGCGGGTCAGGCCGCGGCGCGCGCCTCGGCAGCGATGGCACGGCGCGCCACCTGCCAGCCGAGCGCCCCGCCGAGCAGCAGGACGGCGGCGGCGATGAGGAACGACAGGCCGGGCATGGGCTCGAAGGAGACGGGCTGCACCGTCGCCGCATAGACGGCGCCGAAGAACAGCGGCGAGGCGACGCCGGCGATCGAGCCAAGGCTCATGGTGGCGCCCTGCAACTGGCCCTGCTCCGACTCCGAGACCAGCCGCGTCATCAGCGACTGCAGGGTCGGCATGGCGAGGCCCCAGAAGGCGTTCGGCACCATGGCGGCGGCGAACAGCCAGCCGGTGGGCGCCAGTCCCATGCAGGCAAGGCCGATGCCGCCGCCGACCAGGCCCATGACCATCACCTTGCGGTCGCCCAGGCGCTTGACCAGCGGGCCGACCAGCAGGCCCTGCACGGCCATGTCGAGCGCGCCGACGAAGGCCAGCACCAGCCCGACCTGCCACGGACCCCAGCCGTAGCGATCGCCGGCGTAGAGCACGAAGACTGCGGAGAAGACGTGGTGCGAGAAGTGCAGCAGGAAGTTGACTGACGCGAGCCCGAACAGCTCGGTATGCGAGCGCAGGAGCTGCAGCGCGCCGAAAGGATTCGCCCGCTTCCACGAGAAAGCCATGCGCTTTTCCGGGGCGAGCGATTCCGGCAGGACGAACAGGCCGTAGAGGAAGGCTATGCCCGACATGGCGGCGGCGAACCAGAACGGTGCGCGCGGCGAGATCTCGCCGAGGAAGCCGCCCAGCACCGGCCCGAGCACGAAGCCGCCGCTGAAGGCGGCGCCGATCAGCCCGTAGGCGCGCGCCCGGCCCTCGGGCGGCGTGATGTCGGCCATGTAGGCGAACACCGTGGTGAAGCTCGACGAGGTCAGGCCGGCGACGATGCGGCCGACCGCCAGCCACCACAGGTCGGGCGCCAGCGCCATCAGCACGTAATCGGCGGAAAGCCCGGCAGCCGACAGCAGGATGACCGGCCGGCGGCCGTAGCGGTCGGAGATCGAGCCGACGATCGGCGAGCAGACGAACTGCACGCCGGCCCACAGCGCCACGAACACGCCGTTGATCCAGCCCGCCTGGGCGTTCGATCCCGCGAATTCCTCGATCAGCGGCGGCAGCACCGGGATGACGATGCCCATGGCGACAATGTCGAGCACCGCGGTGACGAAGATGAAGGCAAGCGCCGCCTGTCGGCGACGACCGGTGATGGCGAGCATGGCGGGTCGATCCTTCGGGAGCGGCCTTATAGGCCGATCCGCCGGTCAAGGCCATTGGGCCAGTCGTTGCTGCTGACAGCGGAGGGGAACGGCGCCGGCGTTCGAACGCAGGCGCCGTCCTCTATCCGGGTGTTTTTCCCATAAAAAGGCGACAAGCACCGGCCTACCGGCTCCCGGGCGAAAGCCGCGAGAAGTCGAGGTTGGTGGGGCCGGCAAGATAGGCGCCGCCGCCCCCGGTCGCGGCGACGTCCTCGCCGACCTCGACCAGCGTGACGTTGCGGAGCCAGGTTCGGCCGGTGCCGCGCAGATAGAAACCGAAATGGATGCTTTCGGCATCGTCGGGAACGTCGAGCACGATCTGACGCGGTGTCCAGCCGGTGGTTCCGGCGAGAACGCCCTGGTCCGACCGGCTCTCCATATTGTCGAAGCGGGCCGTCTGGCCGGGCGCGCGGTCGATGCGCATCCAGATCGTCCCCGCTCCCGAGACCTCCTCGGTCCTCAGTTCGGCATTCAGGCGAAGCCGCTTGCCGAGATAGCCTGCGGCGGCGACGCTCTGCATCAGCGTGCCGAAGCCTTTCTCGGCCGACAGATAGGCCGGATCGTCCGCATCATACTTGCAGCGGATGAGTGCCGGCGATCCCGGCATGCCGGAATCGACCCCCATCTCGTAGTGCTCCGGCTTGGAGCCGCCGGCGATCCAGCCTTCGGGCAGGCGCAGCGTCGCCTGCGGCGTGCCGCCGTCGGAAATCCGTGCCGCCAGGATGTTCCAGTCCTGAAAGCCGAACTGGCGGGCGACCAGTTCCAGGCAGTCGCTATGGGTGAGGGCGATGCCGCGTTCGTTCAGGCCCTGGCGGAGCGCCTTGGCCATAGTCTTTGCGTCACGGAAGGTGCGCATGATCCGATCCTCTGCCGGGCGAACCGCAAAGTCAGTGCTCGCATTGCTGACGGGCTCGCCCTTGCACGGGGTCGGAACCGGATCGTCGTGCATTCACCATCCCAGGCGGGAGCGAGCGGCGGGCTGCACTGGCCGATTCGCAGGAAACCGAAAGCGACGATTGCTGTCAATCCGGGTGATTGTGAGGGAATCGCTGACGCTCGCTTTTGCGCCGCGGACGGCCGCGATGACCCCACCCGGCCGCTTCGCGGCCACCCTCCCCTCAAGGGGGAGGGAAGGCCCTCGCTACTCCGCCGCCGCCCCCGCTGCCGCCGCCTGCTGCCAGCGGGCAAAAATCTCCTTGAGCTCGCCGCCGGCCGCCTGTTCCGGCGTCGGCGAGAAGCCGGCTGCCAGCATTTTCCGGCCCAGCATATGGTCGGCCGGCCGGTTGACCGATTCGATCGCCGTCAGCACCGGCCCCTGATAGTGGAAGACGGAAAAGCGGTTCTCCGCCGCGTCGCCGGCGACCACCGTGCGGTCGCCTGCGCCCGGCAGGCCGACCATCTGCAGCTTCATGTCGCCGATGTCGGACCAGAACCACGGCACCGCCATGTACGGCTCCTCGTGGCCGGTGATAGTGCGGGCGGCGAGCCGCGCCTGATCCGTGGCATTCTGCACCGATTCCAGCCTCACGTCGGTGCCGGACTGCCAGTGGCGATAGTTGACGGCGTCGCCGATCGCCAGAATCTCCGGGACCGAGCTGCGCATCTGCGCATCGACGCGGATGCCGTTGCCGGTCGCAAGGCCGGCGCTCTCGGCGAGTTCCGTGACCGGCACGGCGCCGACGCCGACCAGCACCATGTCGGCGGCGACGCGCTCGCCGGCCGAGGTCACCACCGCGGCGACGCGACCGGCCGATCCCTCCAGCCGCTCGACCGTGGTCTGCATCAGCAGCCGCACACCGCTGGCGGCGAGCCGGCCGACGACATGAGCGGAAATGAACGGCGCCACCGCGCGGCCGAGCAGGCGGGCCTGCGCCTCGACCACCGTCACCCGCCGCCCGCCGGCGGCGAGCGTCGCGGCGATCTCCAGGCCGATGAAGCCGCCGCCCAGCACGACGACGTCGGCGGCGCCGGCCGCGTGCTCGCGGATGGCGCGGGCGTCGGCGACGGTGCGCAGCGAAAAGATGCCGGCGAGATCGCCGCCGGCGAGCGGCAGGCTGCGCGGCCGCGATCCCGTGGCCAGGATCAGCCGGTCGAAGCCGAGACGGCCGCCACCGGCAAGCTCCAGCCTGCGCGCCGCCCGGTCGATCCCCATGACCCGCTCGCCGAAGCGCAGCGCGATGCCGGCGCCCGTATAAAAAGCCTCGGCGCGCAGCACCTGTGGCTTCGCTTCGGCCTCCTTGAGGAAGGCCTTCGACAGCGGCGGCTTGTGATAGGGCAGCTCGTTCTCGTCGCCGACCAGCGTCACCGGTCCGGAAAACCCTTCCTCGCGCAGGCTGGCGGCCGCCTGCACGCCCGCATGCCCCGCGCCAACGATGACGACCCCGTCGCTCATGTTCTCACCATTCCCCGCGAATTCTAAGGATCGCGCCGGAGCGGCAAATGTCCGGCGCCGACATCGGGCTGCGGCGGGGCGTCGCACTTTGGCCAGCCGGCTGTCAATCCCGCCGGGCCGCCTCGAATCAGCACACCTGTGCAAGTACCTGTCCCCTCTACGAAAAAGGTGATCAGTTTAGAATAGTTCTAACATATTGATTTATTGTCGCTTTTCTAAGGACGGGATTGACTCGGACAGATGTCGGGCAGTAAGGGGACAGCATGCGCGACAAGTGCATGCCTTTGATGTTTGGGCCTTGACCCCATGCGATTGGAGGGTTTCGTGTTTGTTTCCCGAGCCTTGCGCCACTGCGAGGTGACCGGCGCCACGGCTCCGGTGCAGGCCTGCGCCTGCCTTTCCGGGCCCGCCGAACCCTCCGCGCTCGCGGGTCCGCGGCCCGCTTCCGCCTTCATTACCTGCTTCCGCTGAGGAGATCGGCACGATGCGCGCATTCCCCACGACCCGGCATTCCACCCGGCTTGCCGCGCTGGCGGCGACGGTGGCGCTGACGGCGGCGATCTTCGTCCTGCCGGCCAAGGCCGACACCGATCCGAAGGCGGTGCTCTCGACCTATGCCGACATCGCGCTTGCCGGCTACGAGGATGCGCTGACCACCGCCAAGGCACTGGATGCCGCGGTCGACGCGCTGATCGCCAAGCCGTCCGCCGAGACGCTGGCCGCCGCCAAGGACGCATGGAAGGCGGCGCGCATACCCTATCAGCAGACCGAGGCCTACCGCTTCGGCAACGCCATCGTCGACGACTGGGAAGGCCGGGTGAACGCCTGGCCGCTCGACGAGGGGCTGATCGACTACGTCGACAAGAGCTACGGCACCGAGTCCGACGAGAACACGCTCTATACGGCGAATGTCATCGCCAGCAAGGAAATCGAGATCAACGGCGAGAAGGTCGACGCCACCGCCATCACGCCGGAGTTCCTGTCCGGCACGCTGCAGGAGGCCGGCGACATCGAGGCCAACGTCGCCATCGGTTATCATGCGATCGAGTTCCTGCTGTGGGGCCAGGACCTGAACGGCACAGGGCCGGGTGCCGGCAACCGTCCCTTCACCGATTACGACACCGCCAACTGCACCGGCGGCAATTGCGACCGGCGCGGCCAGTATCTGGCCGCCGCCAGCGATCTCCTGGTCAGCGATCTGCAGGAGATGGTCGACAACTGGAAGGCCGACGGCGCGGCGCGCAAGGCGCTGACCGACGGCGATCCCAAGGCCGGCATCGCCACCATCCTCACCGGCATGGGTTCGCTGTCCTATGGCGAGCTTGCCGGCGAGCGCATGAAGCTCGGCCTTTTGCTGCACGATCCGGAGGAGGAGCACGACTGCTTCTCCGACAACACCCATATCTCGCATCTCTACGACGCGGTCGGCGTCCGCAACGTCTATACCGGCAGCTACACCCGCGTCGACGGAAGCAAGGTGGAAGGCCCGTCGATCTCGGCGCTGGTGAAGGAGGCCGATCCGGCCGTCGACGCCGAGCTGGTCGGCAAGCTGAACACCACGGTCGGGAAGATGGAGGCGATCGAGGCGCGCGCCGAGGGCGGCGAGGCCTATGACCAGCAGATCGGCGAAGGCAACGCGGATGGCAACGCCACCGTGCAGGCGGCGATCGACGCGCTGGTGGACCAGACCAAATCGATCGAGCGCGCGGTCGCGGCGCTCAAGCTCGACTCCATCGCCTTCGAGGGTTCCGACAGTCTCGACGCGCCGGACAAGGTGTTCCAGTAACGCCCGCGGCCGACGCCACACAGCCAAACGGCGCGGGCTGCCGCGCCGCCAGCCAGACCAGAGTTCGACATGCTGATTTGCCACTGCAACCTCATCACCGAAAGGGAGATCGAAGAAGCAATCCTTGAACTGCTCGAGCAGGATCCGTGGACGCTCATCGTGCCTGCGAAGGTTTATCACAGCCTCCGCAAGCGAGGGCGCTGTTGCGGCTGCTTCCCAAATGTGGTGGAAACGATCATTCGGGTAACCGAGGCCTACCATCTCCGCTCGGAGGCGAACGGGGTGGACGTCGTTTCACACCTAGACCGCGTCAGAGGACTGCGGTCTGAATACGGGAGCAGGCGCCATGAAGGGCGAACAACAGGTCATCGAGCGGCTTAACGAGGCTCTCTTTCTGGAGCTCGGCGCCGTCAATCAGTACTGGCTCCACTACCGGCTCCTCGAGGACTGGGGATACCAGAAGCTCGCCAAGAAGGAGCGGGCGGAATCGATCGAGGAAATGCATCACGCAGACAAGATCATCGCCCGCATCATCTTCCTCGAAGGGCATCCGAACCTGCAGACGGTAGCGCCGCTCAGGATCGGCCAGAACGTCAAGGAAGTGCTGGAGGCGGATCTTGCCGGCGAGTACGACGCCCGCACCTCCTACAAGAAGTCCCGCGAAATCAGCCACGACCTCGGCGACTACGTAACCATGGAGCTGTTCGAGGAGCTGCTGAAGGACGAGGAAGGCCATATCGACTTCCTCGAGACGCAGCTCGACCTGCTCGCCTCGATCGGCGAGGAGAAATACGGCCTTCTCAACGCCGAACCGGCGAACGACGCCCACTGAGCATGCGAATATGCGGCGCCTAGGGTTTTCTAAGCGCCGCAGCGCATTCGAGCGGTTTCGGTACGTCCTTCGCGGCTCGCCCGCGACGGACGCACCCGGGGGACAGTTTACTTTTTTCCGCCCGCGCCAGCTTTGCAGCGCCGCGGCCTTTCCGCGGAAAGAAAGTAAGCTGTCCCCGGCATTTCTTCTTGCCGCCGTCCTGTTCTCCATAGTTTCCTCTCCCTCAGCCGTTGCCGGCGATCTCCCCGCCACCCGCGACGACATCCCGGCAAAAGACCTTGCGCGCGTGAAGGCGGTCACTGCCCCGGCAACGGACTTCTCCAAGCCGGAATCCTTCGAACTGCTGCCCGGCGGGGCGGCCACGACGAAGAAGCGCCCCAATCAGGACGCTTTTTCCCAGTCCTCGGCCAACATCACCTTCGCGCAGGAGGGCGACTTCAAGCTCGGCAACGGGCTGTTCCGCAAGGTCTGGGTGTCCTCGCCGTCCTCCACCCAGGCCTCCGACGGGCTGGGGCCGCTGTTCAATGCCCGCGCCTGCCAGAGCTGCCACCTGAAGGACGGGCGCGGCCATCCGCCGGAGGGCGCCGCCGACGCCACCTCGATGTTCTTCCGCCTGGCGCGCGCCGCGGAGACCGAGGAGGAGAGGCAGGCGCTCGCCGGACGCAAGCTGCTCAATTTCCCCGACCCCGTCTATGGCGGCCAGTTGCAGGACCTTGCCGTGCCGGGGCTCAGGGGCGAAGGCAGGATGGCGATCTCCTACGCGGAGATGCCGGCGACGCTGTCCGACGGCACGATCGTGTCGCTGCGCAAGCCGACCTACGGCGTGACCGACCTTGCCCAAGGCCCGCTGCACGCCGGCACCACGCTGTCGCCGCGCGTCACCCCGCCGATGATCGGCCTCGGTCTGGTCGAGCAGATCCACCCGGCCGACATCCTCGCCAATGCCGATCCCGACGACCGCGACGGCGACGGGATTTCGGGAAGGCCCAACATCGTGCGCGACGAACTCAGCGGCGAGCTGGTGCTCGGCCGCTTCGGCTGGAAGGCGCAGACGCCGTCGATCCGCCAGCAGTCGGCCGACGCCTTTGCCGGCGACATCGGCATCTCGACGCCGGAGGTGCCGAAGCACTGGGGCGACTGCACCGAGGCGCAAGCCGCCTGCCGGGCCATGCCGATCGGCGTGCAGGAGCGGCTCGGCCCGGTCGAGGCGCCGCCGCCGGTGATGGACCTCGTCACGTTCTATTCGCAGAACCTTGCCGTGCCGGCGCGCCGCGACATCGGCAAGCCGGACGTGCTGGCGGGCAAGAAGATGTTCTACGACCTCGGCTGCGCCTCCTGCCACACGCCGAAATTCGTGACGCGCCGCGACGCCCCGGACAAGGCCTTCTCCTTCCAATTGATCTGGCCCTACTCCGACTTCCTGCTGCACGACATGGGTGAGGGCCTCGCCGACGGGCAGCAGGTGGGCGACGCCGGCGGCAGCGAGTGGCGCACGCCGCCGCTCTGGGGCATCGGGCTGACCGAGCGGGTCTCCGGCCACACCTTCTTCCTGCATGACGGGCGTGCGCGCAACCTGACGGAGGCGATCCTCTGGCACGGCGGCGAGGGCGGAAAGGCGCGCGACGCCTTCGCCGCGCTTGCCGCGCAGGACCGCGAGGCGCTGCTGGAATTCTTGGAGTCGCTGTGATGTCTCAAGCGAACAAAGGAGCGGTTGACGGACTACAGTCCTCTTCTACACCGCCGGAGCATTTTGCCACTGTTACGGCATGGATCCTAGGGTCTGCGCAGTTCGCTTCGCTCCTGCTCCGCCCTAGGATGACGAAGCCATCAGGGTTTGCGGCCAATCGCCTGTGTCGAAGACTGTCGAAGGCGGCTTCACAATTCGTCATCCTAGGACGGAGCGCGAGCGGAGCGAAGCGCGCAGACCCTAGGATCCATGCCGTACCGCTGGCGAAGCGCTCCGGCGGCGCAGAAAAGAGAAACGGCAGCGTTCTTCGAGGATCCTTTTCAGCTTTCGTCCTTGTTCTGGGTGGCGCCTCCCCCGCCTTCGCCGCCAATGCCACGATCGAAAAGGCGATCGACGGTTTCGTGCGCCCCGCCTACGCCGCCCTCGACGCGGCCGCGGCGAAGCAGGCCGGCGACATGCAGGCGTTGTGCGCCGATCCGGCGCCGGGCAGGCTGGCAACTGCGCGAAACGGCTTCAAAACCCTGGTGGGCGCGTGGGGCGAGGTCGAGACGATCCGCTTTGGCCCGGTGACGGAAGAAAACCGGCTCGACAAGATCCTGTTCTGGCCCGACCGCAAGAGCATCGGCCTGAAGCAGGTTCAGGCCGCGCTCGCCGACAAAGACCCCACCGCAGCCGATCCGGCGACGCTGAAGGGAAAGAGCGTCGCCATGCAGGGGCTGGGGGCGCTGGAATTCGTGCTGTTCGGCAGCGGCTCGGAGGCACTGGAGCAGCCGGGCGATCCCTATCGCTGCGCCTACGGGCTGGCGGTGGCGCGCAACATCGAGGGCATGGCGGCGTCGATTGACGATGCCTGGCGGGCGCCGGACGGCATCGCCCGGCTCTGGGCCAACCCCGGCGCCGGCAATACGCTCTACCGCACGGACGACGAGGCGATGACGGAGCTGTTCGACGTCTTCGTCCACGGGCTGGAAATGACGCGCGACGTCCGCCTCAATGGCTTTCTCGGCCAGACAGCCGAGGACGACAAGCCGCGGCAGGCCATCTTCTGGCGCTCCGGCGCGACGGCCCTGTCGCTCCAGGCCAACATGCGCGGCCTGCAGAAGCTGTTCGATGCTTCCGAACTCGCGGAACTGCTGCCGCCCGACTCCGCCTGGATCGCCCAGTCGATCGGCTTCGAATTCCGGACGGCCGCGCGGATGCTCGAGGCGGCCAAGGGCCCGGTCGCCGATGTCCTGGCCGCTCCCGAGCGCGGCAGCCTGCCGGCGTTCCGGCTGATCACCTCGCACCTCTCGGAGCTGTTCGGTGTCAACATGGCCGGCGCGCTCGGCCTGTCCGCCGGCTTCTCGTCGCTGGACGGGGATTGAGCAATGGCTTCGTCGAAGGAGAAGCATCCCCTCTCCGGCCGTCGGGGCCACCTCTCCCCGGAGAGGGACCCAAGCTGGACAAGGAGCGGTACGCGCACGCCGCTTCTCGATCGCCGCCACTTCCTGAAAGCAGCCGGCGCTTCATTCCTTGCCGGGCTGGCACCGGCGCCGGGCGCGGCCGCGATGTCCACCGACGCCGTGTTCGCCACCGCTTACCAAAGCCGCGACGGCCGCTACGGCGTCGGCGTGCTGACCGAGGACGGCCGGCTGCTGCATGCGCTCGACCTGCCGGAACGTGGCCACGACGTCACCTTCGACCCGGTATCGGGGCGTTCGGTGGTGTTCGCCCGCCAGCCGGGCACCTTCGCGGTGGTCTTCGATCCCAAGGGTCGCGACAGGCCCGCCACCATCGCCAGCGCCGAGGGCCGGCATTTCTATGGCCACGGCGTGTTCTCGCCGGACGGAAAATTGCTCTACGCCACCGAGAACAACTTCGACAACGCCGCCGGCATGGTCGGCGTCTACGACGCCACCGACGCCTTCCGCCGCATCGGCGAGTTCCCGACCCATGGCGTCGGCCCGCACGAGCTGCTGCTTTGCCCGGACGGCAGGATGCTGGCGATCGCCAATGGCGGCATCGAGACGCATCCGGATTTCGGCCGCGCAAAGCTCAACATCGCCACCATGCAGCCGTCGCTCGCCTTCGTCGACGGCGGCACAGGCGCGCTGGTCGAGAAACATGCGCTCGACCCGAAGCTGCATCAATTGTCGATCCGCCACATGGCCTTCGACGGCGGCGGCACGCTGTGGTTCGGCTGCCAGCACGAAGGGCCGATGAGCGAACGGCCGGCGCTGGTCGGCAGGGCACGCATGGGGGAGCGCTTCGATCTGGTCGAACTGCCCGAAAAGGTGCTGCTCGGCCTGCAGAACTATGTCGGGTCAGTCGCCGCCAATCCGGCCGCCGGCATGGTCGCCGTGTCGTCGCCGCAGGGCAACGCGCTGGTCGTCCTCGATGCGAAGGCCGGGACCGTGGTAGCCACGCGCGATCTGATCGAGGTGTGCGGCATCGCGCCGGACGGCGCCGGCTTCCTGGCCAGCACCGGCAAGGGCGACATCGTACCGCCGCGAGGCGATGCCAGTTCCGATACGCAACATGTGTGGGACAACCACATGCTGCGGATCGATCTGTAAGCTACAGCTTACGATATGCCCTGCCATCGGCCGGCAAGCCTCGAAGAAAAGTCATGACTGTTTATCAGGCGATGAGCTAGAGGCGGGGCCATGCACTGCGCGTCGCACCCTCGCTCCGTCCTGCCGGACATCTCCCCCTCCAGGGGGAAGATCGGCGGCAGGACAGAGGGGCGCGCGAAGAGCCTCACGCTCGTTTGGACCACGCCATTTCCGGCGATCCGGCTCAGCCTTTCCCTTCTTGCACTTCTTCTCACCCCCGTCCCCGCCTTCGCCCACGCCTCGGAGCGCGGCTACGTGCTGCTGCTGCCGACGGGCTATTATCTGGTCAGCGGCGCCATAGCCGTGGCGGCGAGTTTTGTGGCGCTGCTGGCCGTGCAGCGGCGGCCGCTGGAGAAGCTGGCGGCGTGGCGGCTGCCGCTGGTTTCGATCCCAGAGGGGCTGCGTTCCTGGACCGGCCTCGCGAGCTTTCTCGTCCTCGCGGCGCTGATCGCCGCCGGCACCTTCGGCAGCCGCGATCCGCTGTCCAATCCGCTGCCGCTGGTCGTGTGGACGCTGCTGTGGGTCGGCCTCACGCTCGTCCAGGGTTTTTTCGGCAATCTATGGCACTGGCTTGATCCGTGGTACGCGCCGGTGCGGCTGGCGCGGGCCGTGCTGCCGGCGCCGCGCGCCTATCCCGAAAGGCTCGGCTACTGGCCGGCGGTCATGCTGTTCGGCGGCTTCGCCTGGTTCGAGCTGATCGACGTGGCGCCGGACGATCCCTTTCGGCTGGCGATCGCGGCCGGCGGCTACTGGCTGTTCACCTTCTCCGCCATGCTCGTCTTCGGCCACGACGCGTGGAGCCGGCAGGGCGAGTTCCTCTCCGTGTTCTTCCGCCTGGTGTCGCGGCTCGGCATCCTCGATGCGCGGGAGACCGAGAAGGGTCGCAGGCTGAGCATCTGCCTGCCCGCCGCGAAGCTGTGGAGGGAAAGCCCGTTGCCGCTCTCCGGCACGCTGCTGCTGCTGGCGGTGCTGGCCTCCGTCTCCTTCGACGGCCTGTCGAAAACCTTCCTGTGGCTCGGCACCAATGGCATCAACCCGCTGGAATTCCCCGGCCGCTCGGCCATGCAAGGCATCAACGGCGCCGGGCTGCTGATGACGTTCGCGGCCCTGTCGGCGCTGTTCCTGATCTGCGTGGCCATCGGCCGGCGGCTCGTCGGAAAAGGCCGAAGCGTCGAGGCGGCCGGGCTGCTCGTCTGGTCGATCGTGCCGATCGCGCTCGCCTATCATTTCTCGCACTACCTGACGGCGCTGCTGGTCAACGGCCAGTATGCGCTGGTGGCGCTGTCCGACCCGTTCGGGCTGGGCTGGAACCTGTTCGGCACGGCCTACTGGCCGGTCTCGGCCGGCGTGGTCATGGGCTACGAGCAGGCGCGGCTCGTTTGGAACCTGCAGGCCTTCGCCATCATCGGCGGCCATGTGCTGGCGGTGGCGCTGGCGCACGGGCTGGCCTGGCGGCTGTCCGGCGGCTCGGGCAGGGCGGGGCTGTCGCAAGTGCCGCTGACGCTGCTGATGATCGGCTACACCGTCTTCGGCCTGTGGCTGCTGTCGACGCCGACGGCGGGATGAGCGCCTGCCCTTGCGGCACCTCGGGATTGGTGTTTAGTTTGTATGCGAATGAGTTGGGGCGCCGGGCGTCGCGGGTGACGGTCGGAGCGGACCCCACGACCAGGGGAACCACCATGACTAGCAAAAAGGCCTCCGGCATCGCCGGAACGCGTCTCAGCCGCCGCACGGCCCTCAAGGGCATCGCCGCTTCCGCCGGCCTCGCCGCCGCGCCCGGCTTCGTCCGCTATGCGCAGGCGCAGAGTTCCGCCCCGATCAAGATCGGCTTCCAGTCGCATCGCACCGGCATCGGCGCCGCCTACGGCCGCTGGTACGAGAAGACGACCGCCGCGGCGGTCAAGCTGATCAACGACGCCGGCGGCATCAACGGCCGGCCGGTCGAGGTGATCATCGAGGACGACGGCACCGATCCCGGCCGCGGCGCCGAGGTGGTGGGCAAGTTCGCCACCCAGCACAAGGTCGACGTCGCCTACGGCACGCTGTTCAGCCACGTCGTCATCGGCTCGGCTCCGGCCGCGGGCGAGGCGAAGCTGCCCTATTTCGTCGTCAGCGAAGGCCACCACGTCGCCTCGACGAAGCTCAACCGGTACGTCTTCCAGCCCGGCATCACCGACGTGAAAAGCCAAATCCAGGCAATGGCCCCGTGGATCGCCGGCAATGTCGGCAAGAAGGTCACGCAGATTTTTCCGGACTTCGCCTTCGGCTACGACCATCGCGACTATCTGCCGCCCGCGCTGAAGGCGCAGGGCGCGGAGGTGCTGGCGCAGATCGCCATCCCGCCGACGGAAAGCTCCTTCACCAAATATTTCCCGCAGATCCCGGCCGACACCGAGGTGCTCTACCACGTCATGGTCGGCCCGGCGGTGCTGACCTTCGTCAAAGAGCTCGGCGAGTTCTACGGCTCCAGCGGCCCACAGCTCTTCGGCTTCATCGACAGCCTCGAGGCGGTCGACATCAACAGCCCCGGCCTGGAGTTCCTGGACGGCAGCCATTTCTGGGAAGGGTCGCCGCGCTATGCGCAGGAGAATGATTCGGAGGCGCAGAAAGCCTACCGCGCCGCCGTCGGCATCGACGAGAACGGCGCGGCGGTGGGCGACGCCAAGGACGTGTCGACGGCCGCCCACATGTTCGGCTGCTGGGAGACGCTCTACGTCATCAAGAAGGCGATGGAGGATTCCGGCTACAAGGGGCCGGAGGACCGCGCCAAGCTGGTCGAGGCGACCGAGGCGCTGACCGCTTTCGCCGAGGGCCCCGAGCACCCGCAGGGCGACAAGACCTTCAACGGCAAGATCCACCAGTGCTTCGGGCACCAGAACATCTCCAGGGTGGAAGGCGGCAAGCTCAAGGTCGTGCACCGCACCTCGATCGAGGACGGCCTCTACGAGCCGGAAGGGGATTACACGACGCAGCCGCTGTGAGGGCGGGTCCCTGTCGATGCATTTGGACGAGAGATACTGACGTGGTATATACGGCGTCAGTATCTCGATAGGAGTCGATCATGGCCAAGGAAGCCGTCTTCACGATGAAACTCGAGTCCGAGCTGCGCGATGCGTTCATGGCCGCCGCCAAGCGGGACGACCGTTCCGCATCGCAGCTCGTGCGCGAGTTCATGCGCGACTATGTGCAGCAGGATCGGGAGTATGTGGAGTTCCTACGGCGCAAGGTGGAGCGCTCGCGCGCCTCTATCGCCGCTGGAAAATGGCGTTCGGGAGAAGAGGTGGAAGCGGATTTCCGGCGGCGTCGCCAAGAAATCCTGCGAAACGCAAATGAGGGTGATGCGTGAAGGTTCGCTGGTCCGAAGATGCTGAACAGGACCGCAACGAAATCTTCGATTTCATCGAAGCCGACAATCCGATTGCCGCTGCGAAAATGGACCTTCTTTTCGAGAATGCGGCCGAAAGAGCGGCCAAATTCCCTCATATGGGCCGGCCGGGTGAGTTGCCGGGAACACGCGAACTGATTCCCCATCCGAGTTACCGTCTTGTCTACGAAATCCAGGATGACGCGATCTATGTTCACGCCATCCTCCACACCGCCCGCCAATGGCCGCCCGTCCTCGGCGAGGACAACTGAATGGGCTTCGGACCCCACCTGCTGCTGGCCACGCTCGAAGGCCTGGTCACGTCGGCCGTGCTGGCGCTCACCGCGCTGGGCCTGTCGCTGGTCTTCGGCGTCATGCGCGTGGTCAATGTCGCACATGGCGAGTTCTACATGCTGGGAGCCGTGCTCGCCTGGTGGGTGGCGTCGCTGGTCACGGGCCACCCCGCGCTCGGCTTCCTGGCGGCGCTGGTCGTCAGCCCGCTGATCGTCGGCGCGGTGGCGCTGGTGTGCGAGCGGCTGGTGCTGCGAAAACTTGCCTACAATCCCGAATCCACCATCGTCGCCACCATCGGCATCCTCTACATCATCCAACAGGCGGCGCTCACCTTCTACGGCGCCGACGCCCGGCCGGTGCCGCCCCCCTTCAATGTGCGCGTCCAGCTGCCCTGGTTCGGCTATTCCGGCTACAAGCTGTCGGTGATCGCCGCCTCCGCCGCGCTGCTGCTGGCCACCTGGTTCGTGCTGACCAGGACCCGCATCGGCCTGGTCATGCGCGCCACCCAGTACGACGGCGAGACGGCGCGCGCCTTCGGCATACCGGTGGAGACGGTCTATGCCGGCGTGTTCGCGCTGGGCGCCATGCTCGCGGCGATCGCCGCCGTGCTGATCGTGCCGATCAGCCAGGCGCATTACCTGATGGGCCGCGACCCGCTGCTGCTCTCCTTCATCGTCGTCATCATCGGCGGGCTGGGCTCGCTGCGCGGCACGGTGCTTGCGGCGGTGCTGATCGGGCTCGCCGACGGCATCATCTCCGTCTTCTTCTCGCCGACGCTCGCCAAGATCATCGCCACGCTGCTTGTCGCCATGGTGCTGGTCTTCCGCCCGCAGGGCCTGTTCGGAACGGCGGCGCGATGACGCGGGAGGAGACGTCGATCCGAACCTGGCTGCTGCACGCGCTGGTCGTGGCGGCGCTGTTCGCGCTCAATTTCGTGCTGCCCGACTACCATCACGGCGTGCTTGCCCGTGTCATGGTGCTCGCCGTCTTCGCCATGGGCTACAACCTCCTGTTCGGTTATGTCGGCCTGCTCAGTCTCGGCCATGCCATGTTCTTCGCCGCCGGCCTCTACGGTGCCGGGCTCCCCATGGTGCATCTCGGCTGGGGCGCTGGGGCGGGCTTTGCCACGGGCCTCGCCGCCGGCCTCGCGCTGTCGCTGGCGATCGGATTTTTGGCGCTGCGGACCACCGGCGTCGCGTTCATGATCGTCACCATGATGTTCTCGCAGGTGGTCTACCTGCTCACCTTCTATTTCGGATCCTGGACGCGCGGCGACGAGGGCCTGGTGATTCAGCAGGCGGAGCGGCGGCTTTCTTTTGCCGGCTTCGATCTCGATCTCACCAGCCCGGCGACCCGCTACATGGCGGCACTCATCCTGTTCGCCGTCGTGCTCGCCTTGACGCTGGCGATCGTGCGTTCCTCCTTCGGCCGGGTGCTGGTGGCGATCCGCGAGAACGAGGAGCGCACCCGCATGCTGGGCTTCGACGTCTTTGTCGGCAAGCTGGCGGCGACCATGGTCTCCGGCACGATCTGCGCGGCGGCGGGCGCGGCCTATGCGATCCTGTTCGGCTATGTCGGCGCCAGCTTCGCCTCGGTGCAGTATTCCATCCTGCCGCTGCTGTGGGTGCTGCTCGGCGGCGCGGCGACGACGCTGGGCCCCCTGCTCGGCACGCTGCTGATGTATTACCTGATCGACGGCTCGGGCGACCTGCTGAAGGCCTGGCTGCCCGGCTGGAACGTCAGCCATCTCGGCATCGTCGGGCTGGCCCTGGTGGTGCTCGTCCTGTTCTTCCCCAAGGGCATCCTTGGTACAATACGCGAACGGTGGGTGAGATGGCTGCCGTGACGCCGCTGCTCACCACGACGGACCTCTGCAAGGCCTTCGGCGGGCTGCGCGCCGTCGACCATGTCGATTTCTCGGTTGCGCCCGGCGAGGTCCGCGCCGTCATCGGCCCGAACGGCGCCGGCAAGACCACCTTCGTCAGCCTGGTCTGCGGCCGCATCGCCCCGACCTCCGGGACGATCGTCTTCGACGGCCGCGATATCACGGCGAGGCCGGCGCATGAGCGGGTGCGGGCCGGCATCGCCTACACCTTCCAGATCACCAGCGTCTTCCCCAACCTGACGGCGTTCGACAATGTCGCGCTGCCGGTGCAGCGCACGCTGGCCGACGGCCGCGGATCGGGCCGGCTGCGCGACGGCGTCATGGCGGCCCTGTCGCGCACCGGGCTCGCCGCCCGCGCCGGCACGCCGGCCGGCGCCCTGTCCTACGGCCACCAGCGATTGCTCGAAGTGGCGATGGGCCTGGCGCTGAAGCCGCGGCTGCTCATTCTCGACGAGCCGACGCAGGGGCTTTCCGACGGCGAGATCGACAGCTTCGTCGGGCTGGTGCGCGAGATCGCGCGCGACGCGACGGTGCTTTTGATCGAGCACAACATGCCGGTGGTGATGGCGCTCGCCGACCGCATCACCGTGCTCGATGCAGGAAAGGTGCTGGCGGAAGGCACGCCGGACGAGATCAGGGCGAATGCGCAGGTGCAGGCCGCCTATCTCGGCACGGAGGCGGCATGATGCCGGCCGCGCTGGAGATCAAAAACCTCGACTGCTTCCACGGCGACGTGCAGGTGCTGCACGGCCTGTCGCTGGAGCTGAAAGCCGGCGAGGTGCACTGCCTGCTCGGCCGCAACGGCGCCGGCAAGACGACCACGCTGAAGGCGATCATGGGGCTGCTGCCGGCACGGACCGGCAGCATCGCGCTGAACGGCACGGAACTGACGCGCCTGCCGGCGCACGAGGTTCCGAAGGCGGGCATCGCCTATGTGCCACAGGGACGCCGGCTGTTCGCCGAGATGACCGTGGCTGAGAACCTCGAGATCGGCCTGATGGCGCGTGGCAGGGGCGGCGCCACCCGCGAGGTGGTGCTCGACCTATTCCCGCTGCTGCGCGAGCGGCTGAAGCAGCGCTCCGGCACGCTGTCGGGCGGCGAGCAGCAGATGCTGGCGATGGCGCGAGCGCTCTGCCTGGAGCCGGACGTGCTGCTGCTCGACGAGCCGACCGAAGGCCTGATGCCGTCGATGATCGCAAGAATCCGCGAGACGGTGTCGCGGCTGCGCGAGCGCGGCGTCTCGACGCTGCTGGTCGAGCAGCGCATCGACGCCGTGCTGCCGGTCGCCGACCGCGTCACCTTTGTCGAGAACGGCCGCGTCCGCGCCACGGTGGACGTGCAAGCCGTGCGGGCCGATCCGGCGATGGTGAACCGCTATGTGGGGGTGGGGTAGGAATTCCGCCGGCTGCGAAGAGAAGATGGCGGCAGGCAGATAAGATACCAACGAGTTGGCTTGCGCCGGTTGCCCTCACCGGCCCGGGCCACCTTGCAAGTTGATGGACGGAGGGCTGCTCCGCGAGGCGACGAGGGCGAAGCGGGTTGGCAGGCGTTCAATGCGCCTCGTCCCAGTTGTCGGCCGCCCGCGCATCGACCCTCAGCGGCACGGCGAGCGAGACGGCCGGCATGGCCGAATTCTCCATCACCTGTTGCACGACCGGCAAGGTCGCCTCGACCTCCTCGATCGCCGTCTCGAAGATCAGCTCGTCATGCACCTGCAGCAGCATGCGCGCCGACAGGCCGGCCTGGCGCAGCGCATCCTCCATGCGGATCATGGCGCGGCGGATGATGTCGGCGGCCGAGCCCTGGATCGGCGCGTTGATCGAGGCGCGCTCGTTGAAGGAGCGCACCGAGGGGTTGGATGAGCGTATCTCGGGATAGTGGATGCGCCGGCCGAAGATCGTCTCGACATAACCCTTGTCGCGCGCCATCTGCTTGCGGCTGTCCATGTAGTCGCGGATGCCGGGAAAGCGCTCGAAATACTTCTTGATGTAGTCGCCCGCCTCCGAGCGTTCGATCGACAGCTGGTTGGCCAGGCCGAAGGCCGAGATGCCGTAGATGATGCCGAAATTGATCGCCTTGGCGCGCCGGCGTACTTCCGACGGCATGCCCTGGACCGGCACGCCGAACATTTCCGAAGCAGTCATGGCATGGATGTCGACGCCGTCTGCAAAAGCTTGGCGGAGCTGCGGGATGTCGGCGATGTGGGCGAGCACCCTGAGCTCGATCTGCGAATAGTCGGCCGAAACCAGCTTGTTGCCCTTGTCGGCGATGAAGGCAGTGCGGATGCGCCGGCCTTCGGCCGTGCGGATCGGGATGTTCTGGAGATTGGGTTCCGACGACGAGATGCGGCCCGTCGGCGTGGAGGCAAGCGCGTAGGAGGTGTGCAGCCGCCGCGTCTCGGGGTGAATGTATTCCGGCAGGGCGTCGGTATAGGTCGACTTCAGCTTGGTGAGCTGGCGCCAGTCGACGATGCGCCGCGGCAACTCGTAGCCTTCCGCCGCCAGCTCCTCCAGCAGCTGCGCCGTGGTCGACCACTGGCCGGACTTTGTCTTGGAGCCGCCGGGAATGCCCATCTTGCCGAACAGGATGTCGCCGAGCTGTTTCGGCGAGCCGATGGTGAAGCGCTCGCCGGCGGCCTGGTAGACAGCCTCCTCCAGCGCGGCGGCGCGTTGCGCGAACTCGCCCGACAGCCGCGACAGCATCTGCCGGTCGACCAGGATGCCGCGCTCCTCCATGCGCGCCAGCACCGGCACCAGCGGCCGCTCCAGCCGCTCGTAGACGGAGACCATGCCCTTGGCGACGAGGCGCGGCTTCAGCAGGGTCCAGAGCCTCAGCGCGATGTCGACGCCCTCGGTCGAATAGACGGTGGCGCGCTCGATCGCGACGAAGTCGAAGCTGACCAGCTTCTTGCCCGAGCCGACCAGGTCCTTGAAGGGAATGACGTCGAGGCCGAGCCATTTGTCGGCCAGCGACGCCAGGTCGTGGCCGCCGCCGCTGCCGCCGTCCGTCACATAGGACAGCAGCATGGTGTCGTCGTAGGGCGCCATGTCGATGCCGTGGCGGTGCAGCACGAACCAGTCATATTTGAGGTTGTGCCCGACCTTCATCACCGAGGGGTCGGAGAGCAGCGGCGCGAGCGCGGCGAGCGCCTCGCGGACGGGGATCTGGTCCGAGATCGGGCCGCTGGCCAGCAGGTCGTCGCCGGACTTGTGCGCCAGCGGGACATAGGCTGCACGGTTAGGACCGAGCGCCAGCGAGACGCCCACCAGTTCGGCGCGCATCGGGTCGAGCGACGTTGCCTCGACGCGGAAGGCAAGCACGCTGGCGGCGCGCGCCTCGGCGATCCATTGCTGCAGCGTGGCGAGGTCGCGGATGCAGGCATAGGCCTTCTGGTCGACCTTCGACGAGGCGGCCTGCTGGGCGCGCAGGGCGCTCAGCGCAGCGGGAGTCGCCTCCCCCCTCGAGGGGGAGGTGGCGGCGGAGCCGCCGGAGGGGGTTGTTGCGGCAGTGCTCGACGTTCCGGCGGTGCCTTCCGAGGCTACCACCTCCGGCCGCTGCGCCGTCCCCTCGAGGGGAGCGCCCGCGCCCACATCCGGCCCGTGCAGATCGGCCATGTCGACCTTGACGCTGGCGGCCTCGACCTCGGCGGCGTCTGTACCCGTCGCCTCGGCGACGCGCCGTGTCAGCGTGGTGAACTCCATCGCCTTGAGGAAGGCGATCAGCTTCGGCCCGTGCGGCGGCTGCAGGCCGAACGCCTCCAGTCCCTCCGTCACCGGCACGTCGTCCTTCAGCCGCACCAGCTCGCGCGAGATGCGCGCCTTGTCGGCGTTGGCGATGATGTTTTCCCGCCGCTTCTCCTGCTTGATCTCGCTGGCGCGGGCGAGCAGCGTGTCGAGATCGCCGTAGATGTCCAGCAATTGTGCCGCGGTTTTCGGTCCGATACCCGGAATTCCCGGCACATTGTCGACGGAATCACCGGTCATCGCCTGCAAATCGATCATCTTTTCGGGCGGAACGCCCCATTTTTCGATGACTTCCGGAATGCCGATGCGGCGATCCTTCATCGGATCGTACATCTTCACCGTCGGCCCGACGAGCTGCATCAGGTCCTTGTCGGAGGAGACGATGGTGGTGTCGCCGCCCACTTCGCAGGCGAGCCGCGCATAGGTGGCGATCAGGTCGTCCGCCTCGAAACCTTCCATCTCGATGCACGGCAGGTCGAAGGCGCGCGTCGCCTCGCGGATCAGCCCGAACTGCGGGATGAGGTCGTCCGGCGGGGCGGAGCGGTTGGCCTTGTATTCGGCGTAGAGCTCGTTGCGGAAGGTTTTTGCCGAATAGTCGAAAATGACGGCGAAATGCGTCGGCGCCGTGCCGACGTCCGTGTTGCGCGCATCCTGGACCAGCTTCCACACCATGTTGCAGAAGCCGAGCACGGCGCTGGTCGGCAGGCCATCCGACTTGCGGTTGAGCGGCGGCAGCGCGTGATAGGCGCGGAAGATGTAGCCGGAGCCGTCGACGAGGAAGAGATGATCGCCTTTTTTCATGGCGATAGGGGTAGCCCGCCGGCCGATACCTGTCCATGGGCCAACGGCCGTTGCGAACGCCTCCTGACATGCCCGATCAGACGGCGTCGGCCACCGCCCGCCGGCCGTCCCTGCCCCGCCAATGCGAGGCGTGGCCGTCCCTCAGCCTGCAACTGATCTCTACGATGGCCGAGATCGCCGGCATCATCTCGTTGCCGAGCTCAGTGAGCCCATATTCGACCGAGGGCGGCGACGTCGGCATCACCTTGCGCCACAGGACGCCCTTGCGCTCGAGGTCGCGCAGCCGGGCGGTCAGCACCTTGGCCGAGACCGTCGGCATGTCGGTTCGCAATTCGCCGAAGCGCCGCGGACCGGCCGAGAGATACCAGATGATGTGCGGCGTCCAGGCGCCGCCGAGCAGCGCCATGCATTCGGCCAGCGGGCAGTCGGACGGCGGCGTCGGCGCCTTGTTCTTGCGGACCTTAAGGGGCATGGCGCGCTCCGGTTACCGCGGGGATACCTGAAAAGCATGCTTACCACAAGTTATGTGGTTCCGTTTTGTTACTGCCTCTGCTACCAGCCATGCTGCCAACTCCTGGCAAGGGAACCAGTTCATGAAGCTCTACTACGCCCCCGGCGCCTGCTCGCTCACCAGCCACATCGTGCTGCGCGAGCTCGGCCACGATTTCGAACTCGAGCGCGTCGACATCCTTACGAAGACCACCGAGACCGGCGCCGACTTCCGCGCCATCAATCCGAAGGGCTACGTGCCGGCGCTGCGGCTGGCTGACGGCGAGGTGCTGACGGAAGGCGCGGCGATCGTCCAGCATCTCGCCGATGCCAGCAAGGCGCGCGACCTCGCCCCCGAGCCGGGCACGCTTGCCCGGACGCGGCTGCAGGAGCATCTGAACTTCGTTTCGGCGGAGCTGCACAAGGCGTACAGCCCGCTGTTCAATCCGGCCGCCTCGGACGAGGCCAAGGCGACGGCGCGCGCCAATGTCGGCAACCGCCTCGACTATCTTGAAAAGCTCTTCGCCGACGGTCGCGACCATCTGCTCGGCAGGACCTTCTCGGTGGCGGACGCCTATCTCTTCGTGGTGGCGAACTGGTCCGCCCGCACCGGTGTCGATCTCGGCAAATGGCCGAAACTCGCCGCCTTCGTCGAGCGGGTCCGTGCCCGCCCGACCGTGCAGGCCGCTCTCGCCGCCGAGGGGCTTGTGGCAGCATGAGCGAACCCCATTCGCGCGCCTATGCCGAGATCGCCGAGGCGCTGGCCGATTATTTCGACGGGCTCTACCATAGCGACACGACGCGGCTGGCGAAGATCTTCCACCCCAAGGCGATCTACGCCTGCGCCAGCGAAGGCGAGCTGCTGCATCTGACGATGGACGAGTATTTTCCCGTCGTCGACAAGCGGCCGTCGCCGGCAAGCCGGAACGAGCCGCGCGCCGACCGCATCCTGTCGATCGAGCTGGCCGGGCCGGTTACCGCCTTGGTGCGGCTCAACTGCGCGATCGGGCCAAAATTCTTCACCGACCTGCTCACGCTGGTCAAGCTGGATGGCCGCTGGCAGATCATGGCGAAGGTGTTTCACTACGACCTGCGCCAGGGCTGACGACGGAAAAGGCAAGGGCAGAGCCGGCGGAGGACACCGCCAGCGATCGTTCAAGGGCAGGGCGGCCGATCACGATTATATTACGAACTTGTAACATTGCCGGCCCTTGAAACACCACTTTTGCCTCCCCAAATACGATCCATCGGCAGTTAATGCCGGGTCCGGTCAAGGCCCGTCCCCCGCCTACCCGGACTGTGCGGCAGCCCCTTCCCCCTCTCCGGGCTGCCGCATGTTTCAGTAAGGCCGCCGTGGTTCCCCTCCACCACGGCGGCATTTTTCTGTCCGGGGCTCCCCTTTGCGCGGCAATCTGCCATTGGCTGCACGCTGTCCCTGGCCCACCATCCCGCTCTTTCCGTTGTCCCTTCCTGTCGTTAGGGTGCGCCGCCAATCGAAAGAGGTACGCCCATGTCCGCGCTGGTCCCCGTCCTTGACCGTCTCGATGCCGATCTCGACAAAAGCCTCGAGCGGCTGTTCGCGCTGCTGCGCATCAGGTCGATCTCGACCGACCCGGACTTCAAGGCCGACTGCCGCAAGGCGGCGGAGTGGCTGATGGCGGACCTGAAGACCATCGGCTTCGACGCCAGCGTGCGCGACACGCCCGGCCATCCGATGGTCGTCGCCGATCACGACGGACCGGCCGGCGCGCCGCACATACTGTTCTACGGACACTACGACGTGCAGCCGGTCGATCCGCTTGAACTATGGCACGACGATCCCTTCGATCCGAAAGTCAAGGAGCTGGAGCCCGGCCGCAAGGTCATCACCGGCCGCGGCTCCTCCGACGACAAGGGCCAGCTCATGCTGTTCGTCGAGGCCTGCCGCGCCTGGAAGGCGGTGCACGGCACGCTGCCCTGCCGCGTCACGCTCCTGTTCGAGGGCGAGGAGGAGTCGGGCTCGCCGTCGCTGAAGCCGTTCCTGGAGGCCAGCGCCGCCGAGCTACGGGCCGACTTCGCCCTGGTCTGCGACACCGACATGTGGGACCGGCAGACGCCCTCGATCTGCACCTCGTTGCGCGGGCTGGTGGGCGAGGAGGTGGTCGTCAAGGCTGCCGACCGCGACCTGCATTCCGGCATGTATGGCGGGCCGGCCGCCAATCCGGTTCGCATCCTCGCCCGCATCCTCGCCGACATCCACGACGAGACTGGCCGCGTCACCATCCCGGGCTTCTACGCCGGCGTGGAGGAGACGCCGCGGCAGGTGCTGCAGTCGTGGGAAGCACTCGGTGAGACGGCCGAGAACTTCCTCGGCCCCATCGGCCTGTCCGAGCCGGCCGGCGAGACGGGCCGCTCGGTGCTGGAGCTGGTGTGGGCGCGGCCGACCGCCGAGTTCAACGGCGTCTCCGGCGGCTACACCGGAAAAGGCTTCAAGACCGTGATCGCCGCCGAGGCGTTCGCAAAAGTCTCCTTCCGCCTTGTCCACAAGCAGGACCCGGTGAAGATCCGCGAGGCTTTTCGTGCCTTCGTGCGCGAACGGCTTCCGGCCGACTGCTCAGTCGAGTTCCATCCGCATGGCGGTTCGCCGGCGATCCAGCTGTCCTACGAGTCGCCCTTCCTCACCAAGGCGCAGCAGGCGCTGACCGACGAATGGAGCAAGGCCGCGGTGCTGGTCGGCAGCGGCGGCTCCATTCCCGTCGTCGGCGACTTCCAGACGATTCTCGGCATGGAGTCGCTGCTGGTCGGCTTCGCCCAATCCGACGACCGCATCCATTCGCCCAACGAGAAATACGACCTCGCCTCCTTCCACAAGGGCCAGCGCTCCTGGGCACGCATCCTCGACGCGCTGACGCGGTAAGCTGGGCACCTTTCCTCGCCCCCACGAAGTGGCTACGGCATGCACACATCTCTGAGAACCCAACCTTTGGCGATGGCTCGGAAGTATTGGAGGCCGTGGCGCAAGGTTATGGGTCCGGGTGGTTTGGATGTGGGATATCCATCCCATCCG